>FSXO01000350.1_pt1 | contig 69223 bp, 51 predicted proteins | sample 1638291 | NCBI WGS metagenome assembly FSXO01 (sample SAMEA3914788, study PRJEB12502) | metagenome | biome: forest; material: soil | place: Canada | collected 2011-07-03 | depth 0.1 m
GCATTGGTTATTTCCACCAGCGCCTCGCCCAAGTTGCGGGCACTGATGATGCCTTGGTAAGTGCCGGTATGACTGGTTTTGAAGCTGCCTTCGACGGTCATGGTGGTAGGCATATTGAGCGCACCCATGTCAGTCGGTGACAGGATACCGGATAACACATAGTTAAAGGTCAAAAAATTGGTGCCGCTCAGGCTGATGTAACCTCCACCCCAGCCGGGAGTACCCACCCAGATACCGTCGCGACTATCGATATCGTAAGTGTCACGAAAGGTGCTGGAATTGGTGTAGTTCGCGATCGCCAGGCCATCGGCCCCGGTGGTCCATCCGACTACCGTTCCCGCTTGGCTGGCAGTATTCCCATCATAAATGATTCCCTCGTAGGCATAGGGAGAACTCGTCCCCTGGTTGCTGAATACCGAGCCGGAGGCGTCCTGGTAGAGATTTACCATTCGGTAGGCCTCTGTATCGTAGGAGGTGACGTTGTTATCGCGAATTTCCAACAGAAAGGCAGCCGCACCGAAACGGGGATTGTAATATTCATCAATCGTACTATCGATGCATGAAGGACGGCTGGAACTGGTCGCCGTCAGCGTATTGCCCGCCACCAAAATATCGTAGAGCACATTTTTAACATTGGTGCCGGTCTCGATGACGCTTCGCACGAAGAGATCCTGGGAATCTGTCGCATTGTTATTCACGATAGCCACGTTGTAGCCGCCTTGATAGAGGTTCATGATGGTGTATTTATGCGTCATCGTATTCCCGTCAACGAGCAGGTTAGGAACGTTCAATCGGCAGACGAGGTGCTTGCTCGTGCTGTCGGGAGTCACCGGCCATACTCCCACCGTGACCGTGGTGCTGGTATTGGAGGTCACGGTGCCGATTTCCCCCATTCCCGTACCGGCGACAATCACGACGTTGTAGGCGACGAGGGCATTGGTAGTCCAGGTCTGGGTCGTATCAGTCAGCGTAGTCGAGGTGGCGCTGGTTGCACTGCCATTATAGAAGTTTCCGGTGGGATCTTCTGCCAGAATGTCCTCGCCATCATTCTGAGGGATAAACGCCGCTCCACTGCTGGTGAAGGTATTGTCTAAGATTACCAAATTCGGCCCGCTCAGGTTGATCCGGTTCTCGTTTCCTCCCACGGTCTGGAGGTCGGGATAGTTATCGACGGTCTGGCCCAGAGTGTCGACCAAGTAACTGTAATAGTCGCCATCGTAATTAAGAGTATTTCCCTCATAGAGGGTATTCAATGAGCCCAGTTGCGGCCCGATGCCGAAATTAGGCATCGTGTTATTAAGGAAATAGACGTATTGGGTGACGTTGGTCGATCCTCCATTGCCTTTAAACTGGATGTTGCGCCCGTCTACGCGGAGATTTTCAATGGTACAACCTGTGATCAGAATCCGGTTGGTGCCAGTGTTCGCCAGCCAGAGTCCTCCAGGTTGCCAATCACCGCCGTTCAAAGTCACATTCTTTGCAAACATCTTGGTGGTGCCAGTCGCGGCGGTCAGCATATAGACGAAGGTGCTGCCCGTGATGGTCGCCGTATTCTGATACGTCAGATTCATCACCCCCGTGGTGGTCGCTGACGCGGCCGTGAAAATGCCAAGCCCGGCAGTCGACGCAGAGGTGATGATGCTGGAGGTTTGACTCGCGCCTTCTAGCACGACTTTGCTACTAAGGGTTAGATCGGAACTTATCAGATACGTCCCCGCCGGAAGATAAACTACGCCACCGCCCGCGGCATTGGCGATGTTGATTGCGTCTTGCAAAGCTACCGTGTCATCTGTGGTGCCATTGGCCGCCGCATGGATGGAAAGGCGTGAATCGGTCATTACGTTGTACGAGTTCGAAGCAAAGCTCGAAAAATCGCTGCCCCAGGGCACGCCCAGACTGAATGAGTCGGTGCCACCAGCGCGGATCGTCAGGGCTACTGGGGCGACCGCTTCCGCCGTCGTGCTGCCGTAGCCGTTTTGGTAAATGACATTGTAGGTGTGCCCCGTCATCAGCCCCGAGGGCGCCGTCACGTTCATATAGTAGCCGTCCCCGCTCCCGACCGTGCCGAAAGTGGTAAGGCCCCCGCTCGTATCTTTAAAACTGACGGCAGGTGTGCCTCCCGATAATGACAAATTACGCCCGTAGATAAGGAATGTGCGACCCGCATCGATTTCAGGGTATTCGTAACTGGTAATGACCGGTGCATTTACGTAAACGACGGAGCTTTGATTTCCGCTCGAATCCTGCACCAATACCGCATACATCCCATAGGTGTATCCCGACGGGATTTGAGCCGAAAGAAAGGCGTTCGAGGAATTCTGCGGAGTCAACGTCGTATAGCTGCCAATCATGCCTACGGAATTGACCGTTGCGATCATCACCACAGCGCCTGTACCGAAATTGGTCCCCTGAATGCCGATGAGATTACCCGCCTGGGCCGATTTGGTGGCGCTGAAAATGATCGGCACCGCCGACGCCGAAGTCGCAAAAGAAAGAAAACCCGTCAACGCAATGAGCGCCGACCCAACCGAAATCCTTAGCGATCCCCCAAGCGGCATAGACCCTCAAAGAAAATCGATTGCTCTAGCCAAGGAAGGTTTGATTTCCTGCTCCCCGAACTTGAACAGCTCCTTATAAAGTCCGCGTAGAGGCCGGGAATAAGAACTTTCCGGATAGGCTAACAGAGCCTGAGCCAAAAGATGAGGATCCTCCTCGGCCAAGGCATCTCCCAACAAAGTCTGGTGGGAGGCAAGTGAGGAGGTAAGGCCATGGACCACGTCCGGGATCTCATAGATTCCGGCAGGACGGATCTCGTCCTTGAAGAGGAACTGACTGTATTCCACCACATGCCGATCCTTGATTCCGATGATGGCACCGCGATTGGGACGACTGGTGGCTATTTTTGTTTCCTTTACCCCCGCCAGACCGGTGAAAATACGGACGAAGATGTCTTCATCCTGACGCTGAAACCGGGGATCGGTTAACCCGTACTCATTCCAAAATGCATCGTCGAGGTCCCGGTCAAGCCACTCCCGGAAGCTCCGGTCAGCCTCGGCTCGTTCTTCGCCCTGCCGTTGTAAGGAACGCTCCAGCTCCCCTGTCGAAGGAGCTTGATACGTGGAGCGATAATCCTCAACTGCCTCCTCGTACATGAGATGATCCATTCCATCTCCCTCCGTGGAAAAGATCAGCACCCCAAGTTCTCTCCAAAAGCGAACCAAGCGCAAGACGCTGCGGCGGATGTTATCCTTTTGCCGGGTGCTACGCCAGGGTTGGAGTTCGGGCGGCTTCCAACCAACTTTTGTTTCCGCCTCCAAATGACGCCGCAATGCCCGAAAGAGATCTTCTTCCTGCCAAGAGCCTCGGCTGATAAAGCTGAGATGGTTAATCCCCGCTGTGTCTACGTCGAGGTCCTGCGCCAGTTCGTCCCGTCCCAATAGGCGTGGAATGTCCCAGAGATGATTTGTGAATCCGGCGCAAACCCCGAGGCAACGGATCCGGGTATGATGGTTCACCATGCCGGAAAGAACCGCAACGGGATTGACGAAATTAACGAGCCAAGCGTTGGGACAGTGCTCCTCCATACGGCGGGCAATGTCGAGGACCGTCGGTCCGATCTTCACGGCACAGAGCGCACCGTTCGGCGACACGTTGTCCGAGCTGATAAATCCGTCGCGGTAGGAGGCCTCGTGCCCCAGCGTGTAGCTGCGCGGACGGCTCGCCGGCAGGATGACTCCCACCACATCGGCCCCGTCGAGCGCCGCATCCAGATCGCCACCCCAAACCACGCGACATCCGCTGCGAAGCTGTTCCGGTGTCTTGAGCAACATCCGCCCCATTACTTCGGCACGGACGACATCCCTATCGCAGAGACGAATTTCTCCACCGTCGAGCACGCCGGCGACCGCCAGGGCACCACGCAGAATGCCGAGAACGCGGTGAGATCCGGCACCGATGATTGTCAAATTCATAGAGTCGCGAATTGTACGAATTCGCAAAATTCAGTAGTTATTTAAAATTATATTTATTATATCTATAGAGATTAATGATCTCCAAAAGAAATGCGGGAGAGTGGATCACCGCGATAGAGAGGAAAAGTCACCACTAGTCCATGCCCGATGCGACACGTCCGGGTGATTTCGCACGGCATCGTCAATGATTAGGCGGGGAACGGGGATCGTCGGACCAGGAAGCTTTTCCCCGCGGTAAAGCCGAAGAAATGCATCGGCCATCCGATAAGCATAGAGGCTAGGGTCAGTCTCTTGAAAGATCACCGGATGGCGGGGCTGATAAGTATTTCCGCGGGTGCGATGGGAGACGATTAGCAAATCGCGCGGCACCGATATTCGCAGCTCGTCCAGAGCTTTTTCAACGTCGGGAAGGAGATGTTCGTCGTCGACGATCAGCCCGTTCGGCCTCTCCTCTCCAGAGCTCCAAATTTCCCGAAATTCGTCCCAGCCCGCCCCAGCCCGCTCGGGATGGATCTCGGACTTGATCCATTCCTTGCGTAGCGTTGCAGGATAGCATCGCTCCAATTCGTCTAAGGCTTTCGCACGATAGTCGGTCAGTCCCAGCCTTCCCTGCGGATCGACCCAGCCGATATAGGCTACCCGGTCCCTTTGATAGTCGAGGAGGCAGCGTAGAGCCCCGTTGAGATCCTCCCAAGGGGCAAGCGACACCCGAACAGGATAGAGATCGTTCGACCCGATAACCGGAATACCTTGGCGTATCAGCTTCTGCAGCCACCAATCAGAGGGAGGGGTCGATAAGGCCAGGACCCCGGCCAGCCGATTTGCCTCGAGGTCGGCAAGGAAATCAACCGCGGTAATCTCACCGCAGGGAATCGCTGGCTCGGTTTCGCCGATCGAAACGCGAGATGGCAGTCCCGCCTGGCGAAGAAAACGCCGGAGATGGTGAATGACGCTCCGCAGAAATAAGCTTCCGCTGCGAGGAGAAAAGACATCCATTTCGCAGAGGATACTGACCCAACTGCCGCCCAGAGGGTTAACCACCGTGGTGCCGATTGCCCTCTGGCGTTGGATGACCCCTCCCTCCTGAAGAACACGCAAGGCCTCACGGATCGTCAAGACGTTGACGCCAAAACGGCGTGCCATCTGGGTTTCCGGATCGAGTTTTGCGCCGATGCTTAGGTTCGCCCGAATTTCAGCCAGAAGTTCCCGGGCAATTTGGCGATACTTCGGTTCAACAGGGGATTTCATCTCTTTTAACATGATATCAATACTGAAGTCGATTGACAATAAAACAATTCTCTATAGAATGAAACCCTTATGAAATTCGGAGTTCCTTTTGCCATAATTTATATCAGCGCAGCATTTCTTCCTCTTCTGCAGGCGCAAAGCTATTATGTCGATCCGAGAAATGGCGACGACGGAGGACCCGGGACGCACGATGCGCCGTTCAAGACAGTGGCGAAGGCGGTCGCCATGGTCGATGGGAAAGGCGGAGAAATCAATCTGACCCCCGAAGGCGGTCCTTATCGCGATTCCATCATTTTTCACAAGGGAGGCACTCCCGATAATCCCATTATCCTCGACGGGCATGGTTCGGTGGTGAACCTTGGCCTCGACGTCACGGCGGGGCCATGGACAAAGACTGATGAGGGATATGTCCTAGAAGGGCCGGTGCAGCCCGCCGATCTCTTAGTCCGTGCCGATTCCCGTAAGATACCCGCCGATGCTCCTGCGGGAACCCGTCCGGTGCAGGAAAATACGCGGTTCTACTTGGCTACCCCGGTTTACATTAATGGACTATCGGTCGTCTCAGACCATGTCCAACCCTCCACCGCTCCGCGAGCCTGGCATGGCGGCTACATCGTCCGTTATGACGACCAAGGACGCTTGGTGATTGCTTTCCCTAAAGGACTCACGCCGGAGAACTCCGTTGTAGTGTTGACCGGCGGAGCCAATTACATGAGCTGTGGAGTGCAGTGCATGAACGCGAACAATGTGACCATTCGCAACATTACCTCCGTCTTCGCCCCCAATGATGGATTCAATTGCCACGGCTCCTGCCAGAATATACGGATGGAACACATCACCGCTCTTTTCAATGGAGACCAAGGGATCAGCTCCCATGAAACATGCCAGGTAGAGGTCGATGACTCGGAAGTGGCATTCAATGGAACGAACGACGGCTCGATCGAGGATGTACAACAAGCGGTCACTACTTATCGGAACCTCCGCGTCCATCAGAACCGCTCCCTCGCCTTCCTCTTCCAACAAGGCCATCATATTCTAGACCGAGTCGTGAGCTGGGAAAACGGAAAATCGAACCTGCCTCAGCCGTCAGAATATACCGAATTGACCAACTGCCAGGATTTGGGGCAAATCGGCGCAGACACGCAGATCCCGGTGATCGCTGATGCCAACGCCACCCCGGACCCCTCCGTGCAAGTTCAGGAGACCGACCGGCTCGGACGCTTTCTTCAAGTCCGTCCTCCAGCCACCACCCCCTCTTTTTGATATCCCCCCTTTCTCATCGCACCCCTGGAAAGCGATCCACCCCCATCGAGGCGGGATCTGAGCCACGGGGGTGACGACGACAACCTCAAAATATGCACCGCTTTTTCAACGTATGCGGAAGTCTCGGGTTGTTCGGACTTTGCCTTGTGTTGCCCTTGAGGGGAATGGATCTGGGAGGCGCGACCGCCACGGTTCAGTCCGAGATCGGGCAGGGCGAGGGGGAATTCCAGATGGTTTCCGGTGAGATTCACCTCAGCGGCCAAGCCAGTCGGCTCGCTCCCTACGACGACAACATGGAGCAGAATAGCTGTTTATTGAACTACCTCCTGGTCACTCCTATTCCTTTATCCCCCCAATCCAAATCGCTCTCTCTATTGGTCGACAGCCCAGCCTCAAATACAGGGGCCAACCTGCAATTGAAAGTGATCGTTCTCGATGCCGACAAACGGCTCTGGGCGGTCGGCACCCGGCTCGGTGGCTCCCGGAACAGTCTCGTCACCACCAATGGATTCGAACCCCTGATAACCTATGCCTGGAACTTGAACGAGCTGGGCCGGCTCGACCGCTGGGTCGCGGCCCCGCTTGATCCTGCGGCGCCCCATGACGGGTACCAGTCGATGAAGCTGCCGCTTAGCGTGGCCGGTTTTCAGGTGGGCGTGGGCGTTGTCGGCAAAGACTTCCGCATTGGAATCAAGGATATCGAGGAAAACGGAACCGGCGTGAAGCCGGACCCTTATTGGCTCCTGACGCCCCAATTCATTTGGAATTTGCGGCTGGGCAAGGAAAGCGCCTCCTACGGGCGTTTCGGCTTCGGATCCAAGGGAGACATTCCGTTTTTGAGCTCTTCCGATCTGCATTTGTCGGCGGGAGATTATCAGGTTTGCTGGGAAATCCTGGGAGCCGACGAATGGACGCCGTTCGCTTCGGGAACCCAGGAATGGAACGTCCAAGGCGGCGACACTGAAACCATAAAATTTCCCCTCTTGGCGGAGGGCAGCTATCAGCTTCGCCTGAGCTGCGCCAAAAAAGGAACGGCGCCTCCACAGGAATTCGCGCTCAGCTACGTTGTGGTTCGCAACGGAAAACCGACGGCGCCCCCTCTCTCTTCCACCTCCGCATCGGCGCCTCTTTCCTGGAGCAGCAATTCGCCGCGGAGAAACGTTTGGAGCAGCGCTCCGGGAGCCTCACTTACGATTCAACCGTCGTCTCAGTTCGCCCCGAATTCCCGCCTGGACTGGAAGGTGGAAAGCAGTGACGGGAGTCCACTTAAAACCGGCTCGGAAATCGACGGGCACGCGGCGACCATCGATTTGAGCGCGCTCTTCCACGATCATGAGGCGTTGTGGATTACCGCGACGCTCTTTTCCAATGGCAATCCCGTCGACGTGTCGCATCGTGTCGTCGGCCTGGCGGCCCCCGCGCCCGCCCCGGCCACTGGAGAAGCGTCCGGCCCTCCCAAGATCAGCTGGTTCAAGGGGGAATTCCGACGGGCCAAGGGCGATTACAACGAAGGCGGGACTCCGGTAGCTTCGCGCGCTTCCCAGGTCGATGCCATGATCGAGCCTTGGCTCGATGAAGCAGCGCAAAACGGCTACAATGCTGTCGAGTTAAGCGCCTCCTGGTACGACCTTAATCCGCTGCCGGGGGTCTATCAATTTGAATACCTCGACCGGATCATCGCCGCCGCCGAAAAACGGGGCTTGGCGATCACGCTGCGCGTTCATCCCCGGTTGCTATTGACTCCCAGTTGGGTTCCACGCGAATTAATGGAAGACGAAGGTGGCTTCGTCCATGGATTATGGTCCGGATCGAGCATGTTGCTTTACAGCCCGGCCTCGAAAATATATTCCAGCTCCCTCGACGATTTTCTCCAAGCCCTGGCAGCCCACTACCGCAAGGATCCCATGCTGTTGGGGGTCACGCTGGAAAGCCTCTTTTTTGATCATGATCTGCTCGATTTGCCCTGGTGCGCTCAGAACGTCGATTATTCGGAGACCATGCGGCACTCTTTTATCGAAATGCTGAGGCGAAAATACCAGGGGGATCTAGCCAAAGCCGCGGCGGCCCATGACAGGCCTTACCGTTCCTGGGAAGAAATCGAGATTCCCCATCCGAACCTCCAGACCGACGGAGAGGGACGCATCGAACCCCGAACCGACGCGCTATGGCGCGACTGGGTCGAGCATAAGGTGGATACTATCCGAGACTTCCGCTTGGACGGCGCCCGCGCCCTGCGCCGCGGCGATCCCGCCTGCTATGTTGCTTTCTATAATACAAATACCAGCCCCCTCTATTTGGACGACATTCAAAAGGAGAATTGCGAAGTCACTTTCGGCAGCATGGAGAGCCAATTTCCACCGGCGGACACGGGAATTCCCGGAAGATTTGAACCAATCGCCAAGACCGCTTGGTGGCCCACCTTGGCGGATGTCGGGATGACCAATATCCTAATGACTGGCCCCCCGGGCTTCGATTCGCTTTTCAATTATTGGCAGCTTTCCTGGAGGCTCGACACGGTGAATGAAGCCACGCGTTCGGCCGAATTGAGGCTCAAGCAGTGGTTTTCCATCATTGATTCAGTCATGGGAGCGAAGCCCCTCGAGGATGCTTCTTCAAAGAAGGGCGCCTATCTCGTGAGTCAGTTGCCCCTACTCTATAGCTATCAACACACCTACACGGGCCGCACCGAGGACGTGAACAAACCGTTTCTCTATCGGATCGGGGCCGACAAGGTGCAATTCGAAGAAGCTTCCCCGCGTACGCTTTCCTCTTCCCTGCAAGATGCAGCTTACTTCTATATCCCCTATTGGGATGACGTCATGGACCGCGAAACCCTGGCCGAGCTCCATCATTACGTTGCACAAGGCGGTGTTTTGATCGCGGAAGGCACCAGCGGTTTTTGGCAGCTCGATTCCAGCAACCTCCCTCCCACACCTAATGCGCTGGGCACGATGTTCGGATTGCCTCCAGCCATACCGGCTGCCTCCAACTCCGGCAGCGACGCGACGGAAGCGGCTTCCTGGACCAAGAACATGGCGGGCTTGGAAGCCTTGCGTGGCGTGCCGCTCGCCTTTCGAATCCATCCCTTTTCCCCTCCCATTGACAACCAGAAAACCCCGTGGATTCAAAATATCCCAGGAGCCTACCTGCATCCGTATCGCTTCGCTTCAGACCTTCCTGCAAACGCCATGGTTGTTGCCACCTTCGTCGATGGCTCCCCCGCTGCAGTAGTAGTCCCCTACGGCAAGGGAAAGGTTCTTTTCTTTTGCGGCACCCTGGATTGGATCGGCTGCCCTGGATTGAGTTCGTCTTTGGAGGCATGGGCCACGGGAGGGAGCGTGCCGACAGGTCCAGTCGAGGACCCCAAACTGATCACCCGGGCATTCCACAAAGGAAGCAGCTATTTACTGGTCGGCCGGCGATTTATCGGGCAGCCCGCGCTGACTGCCATCATGTGGAATACCTCGACCCCGCCGGTGTCGCTCGCTGAGAATATGGAGATCCATTTTCCAGAACTGCCTGCCGATCATCATTATCAGATTCGCGAACTGCTTTCTCAAAAGAGCCTGGGCACCCTTTCAGGAGACCAATTGAGCAGCTCCGGTATCACTCTTTCTCTACAGCCGGGAGAAGGCTTTGTCCTGGAAGCCACCGATATCTCTTCCAATTAAGAGGCAGCTTGTTCCATGAGCTCCAAGCAATTATTGAAACCATTCCCCAGGATTGACGGGAGAAGCTTCACCCTGGTGGAAATCATGGTTGCCGTATCAGTACTGGCTCTATTGATGGCGATTGTGGCGCAAATCATCAGCATGACCAGCCGCAGCATCCGTTTAAGCAGCCAACCGGTCGATGCCTCGACACAGGCCCGGCTTGCCTTGGATCGCATCGGTCTTGATCTGGCTCATCTAGTCGAGCGTCCCGATGTCGATATCGAAATTCAAAACTCCAGTCTCCCTTCCCAGAATCTATTAATCTTTCTCTCGATCGTTCCCACCTCGGGGCTTTCCTCGACTTCGAGCCGTGGCGTTTCCCTCATCGCCTACCAAATGAATGTTAGCACCGATAATCCGGGTCCCAACAAAACGGGACGCCTCTGTCTTCTTCGAGCCGGAATCCCTCTATCATGGAACGGAACTGGAGCGACGGGATACTTTGGATTGCAGGCCAATGGTCTTCCTTATCTTTTCACCAATACCGCTTTTCCCGCACCTCTCCCCGCGACTACAAATTTTGACATGCTGGCCCAAGGAGTGATTCGACTGTGTGTCGGATTTCAACTCTATCCCGACAATAATCCCGTAACCCTGGAGGATGGCACACCGATCTCCAACTCCCGCGGCCAGTTGGTCTACAGCCCGCCGGTCAAGATCCTGTACCCCAATGATGGCACGACTCCCATCACAGTCCTCGACGTCAGTCGTATCAGTGCCTTGGTCGTGGGACTCGTCGCCATCGACCTAAAGAGCCTCCAGATGCTTAATGCAACTCAGGTCGCTGCTATCGCCCAAACCTTCCCCACTCCAAGCAGCACCCAAAATATCAATCAAACCCCGGTCAATCTCTGGGCTCCCATTGCCAACAACGCCACCTCCATCCCAAATTCCGTTCCACTTATTGCCTTTCAAGCCGTACGGGTGTTCCAACGATTTTATCCCGTGACTTCCTTCGGGGCGCCCCAATAGGAGGTTTCAAGCATGATGCCACTTCTAAAGAAAATGCTACTGAGACCTTTTCACCGACCTTCGAGGCGGAAAGGGGTCGCGCTCGTCATGGTTCTAAGCTGCCTCGTCTTGATCACCCTATTGGTCGTGGCTTTCCTCACAAAGGCACTCATCAATAGTCAGGTGGCCTATTCAAGCGCGAATCAGGTCAGGACCGATATTCTGGGGCGTTCCGCCCTCAATATCGTAGTGGGGGAGATCCGGGAGGAAATTCGGACAGGATCAACGATTCTCAATGGAGGCAATAATTCCTATCCCTCAGTTTACCTGCCTCTAGCGACAGCCAACGTGATTTCGCAAGCGATGGGTGTAGCCTCGCCCGATACAATCGGCGCAACGACGCTTCTCAAGGTCTCGGCCTCAGGTGTCGCAATCAATCCATCGACCGGGGGAAGGGTTCTAGGCTCAAACTTGTCCATCAGTACTTCCAGCAGCAATGGGCGCTCTCTTTCCAGCACCTCCTGGTTTGGTTCCGGCGGTCCGCAGCTCGGTTCGCAGCCGACCCTTCCCACCTGGGTTTTCTTGAGCCGATCCGGTGTTGTCACGACCCCCTCCTATGCGTCGCCCACCTCAGATCCCAACTATGTCGTGGGTCGGTTCGCCTATACCGTGTACGATATGGGAGGCTTGCTCGACGCCAATGTCACGGGCTATCCCTCGATCGATGCCGCCAATGCCGCTTTCAAGGGGCCGGGCACCTATGCCGATCTCTCCGTGGTTTCCGGAATCGGCAGCGCCGCCAATGCAGACAGCTTCGTCACTTGGCGCAATGGTATCGACGCGGCTTCGGTGACTGCTTACGAATCCTACCTGCAGAGCTATGGTCTGAAATACGGCTTCCTCTCCACCAAATCAGGAGACAACGCCTTTCTCTCCCGGATGGACCTGATTCGTTTCGCGCAGGAAGGAGGATATGGATTCAGCTCCACCGCCCTTGGGTACTTCACACATTTTTCCCCCTCTTTGAATGCTCCTTCCTGGGTTCCTCCTATAACCCCTCCCGGTTCAATCACCAACTACAATGCCACCGCCGAGAGCACAACAAGTCCTAACCGCGATATCCCCAATGTCCGTTTTACCGGGATCACAGGAACCTCCTCAATCACCCACTACCATGATGACGGAACGACCCAAACCTATACCGTCACGCCGGGAGATCCTCTGGTGCAATATCGTTTCTCCCTTGCCAAACTCGCCTGGGTGACGTCGGAGGGACCGAGCGCAAACCTTGCCAAATCCGATCCGCTCTATAATCCGGGCGGCACCAGCACTACCATCCAAGCCTGCTTCGGTCTGCAGTGGATCGCGGCCAACGATCATTGGAATTACGTGGGACCGACCGAATCAACGGTGCAGTCTTCCATCGAGACCCTGGCGCAAGTCGCCGCCGAGACGACCGGCCGGGAACCAAATTTCTTCGAGTTGCTCAAGGCTGGCATCCTGAGCGGATCACTCGGCATGTCCGCGCCCGAGGAATATGCCAATTCCTCCGGGGTCATGCCGGGGACCGGTAACATGACCTTTGACGCCCAGCCGGACCTGCAGATCCTCAAGATCGGAGCCAACATCCTCAATTGTGCCGCAAGCGACGACTATCCGATTATTCTGACGACGAGTTACGGAGGAACCAACGTCGAGTTGGCTGGTGTAACGGATCTACCTTATCTCTATTGCATAGATCTGCATGCCTTCAATGAAACCACCGCATCTCCGGCGCTGATCACCGCCCTCGACTATGTCTTTATTCCGGTTTTCATAAATCCCCAACGCTATGCCTCGATCGCCACCGCCACCCCCACATCGGTGACGCTGGGCATTTCGAACGGAACGATGACGAACACCCTCCTGTCTGTATCTGGCTCTTCGACATATTACCTGCAACTAGCCAGTCTGGCTCCTACTTTAATACCTAAGAGTCTTGTTACAACGGGATCTACGCCGGCACTGACTCCGATTACTATTCCCAGCAGTCAATTCGACCAATTCCGTTCAGGTCCTCAACCGCAGCAAAATGCAGCCGCGGTCAACACCTTGAGCGCGCTGGTGCCTTACCAAACCAGCCCTTACCCGAACGCCCAGGCATTCCGCATTTTCTCTTATGAGAAAGAGGCTCCCACTCTTTTGATTCCAGCCAATATGCCGCCAGCAACGAGTCAGGGAAGCCCCGTCATTAATTCGTCTTCCCTGATTTTTCGCCTTCAGTATCAAGCCCGGGATGGCCAAATGAAGACCTACTATACCATGGGGGGGAACGAGGCACTGGCAAGCGCGACCGGCATTGTTCGTTTCAATGGATTGAATTCGGAGGTCGCTTTTGGCAGCAACAAGACCACCTTGGCCAGCACGGATTTCTTCGCGTGCTTCGATCCTCGCTCCGGGCGCCTCGGTCCCATGTGGGGATCGCAACGCATCAATCTGGGGCCTTACCCTCCGCTCAATTTGGGAAGCAGGCCGACCAACGTCAATACCCAGAATAATGATAATGTCGTTACTTTCATACCTTATTACAGCGGCACCAGTTCCCCTGGCGTGCTGCTCGGACTCATGCCCCAAGGTGGACAGACTCAGACTCAAAGCTGGAGCCAGTTCGGGACGGGAGCGTATCTGGTCAACACGCTCGATCCCGACGAAATGAGTTCGACCAAAAGCCTTACTCCGTCCAGCACCCTGTTGCGTCCCACCGATGGGTGGCTCAGCACCTCCTCCAAATGGGCGGCCAACCCCTATGCACAACAGTCTGGCAACAACCTGATCACCACCGATGAGAGTCGCCCGGTCATCCTGCATCGTCCTTACCGTTCCGTGGCGGAACTCGGCTATGTCTTCCGCGACTCGCCCTGGAAGACCCTGAGCTTTTTCGATCAAACCAGCGCCGATGGCGCGCTCCTCGACCTTTTCTCAGTAGCCGACGAACCGTCCGTCGCAGCAGGACGGATCAATCTCAATACCCAGCAAACGACGGCTTGGTACGCACTTTTGAACGGAGCGGGACAAAATTCCGATGGCACGAATCCTCTCGCGTCCCCATCCGTCATTGCATCCACCTATAACAGCTATGCATTTTCCAGTGGCATCCCCTCGACCTCCATGCCGTGGAACATCGCGTCACTGGTCAGTTTCATGTCATCATCGAAGCTTGGTCCGGCAGGACTTGATTCCATCAAATATCATCGCGAATCAATCGTCCGTTCTCTGGCCGAGGCAACCCAGACGCGAACCTGGAATCTGTTGATCGATGTGGTTGCCCAATCGGGCCATTATATTCCGAACGCACAGTCTCTTAATAATTTCTTGGTGGAGGGGGAAAAGCGCTATTGGCTTTCCATCGCCATCGACCGTTACACCAATAAGATCGTACAAGAGCAATTGGAGCCCGTTGATGAATAGATTGTTTGGGCTGCCTTTGGCTTGTAGGGCCTATATGTTCCCGCCTTCTAGCCCCAGATGCCTACTTCTTACTAAACCCATACAACTCGCTTCCTTTCCTTCGCGACGAGAGAGAGGTTTCACCCTGATAGAATTACTGGTGGTTGTGGCAATCATGGGGCTTTTGGTGGCCATCAGCATTCCCTTGATACAAGGCATTGCAGGGAGCGGAGCCGTCAATCAAGCATCCGATACGCTATGGGGCGCCTTCGAGTCGGCACGTGTCTACGCCATGGCCAATCACACCTATGCACGAGTGGCAGTCAGCCAAATCACCACGGCATCAGGACATTCCGCTTTGGCTCTTATTTCCATTTATTCCATTGACGGAACGAACACCAACCCGATGTCGGTTTCTACGGACTGGCCAAATTTAAACCGCCCTCAGATTATCAATAATTTTGTGACCAATGACAACCTCAACTCCACCACCCCGAATACAGCCCAAGACCAACTTCCGTCCCAGTCCACTATCGGGACCATGACACAAACAATCAATGGACAGGGAGCGATCGAATTTACTTTTTTTGTTGAATTCAATCCCGCAGGCGAAGCATCGATCAACGAGCAGGGACCGGCTCACTATATCAAGATCGGCATCGATGAAGCGGCCCCAAGGAGCGGGAGGAATCCCTTCATCCTCCGCCTTTCAGGCACCAACGGGACCCTTACCCTGCTACGCAAAGAAAGCCTCACCAGCTTATGATAAGAAGGGCTTATGGCGACGGCGCGTTCAGTCTGGTGGAAGTTGTCATTGCCTTGGGCATAGCGAGTTTTGCGTTACTCACCATCATGGCTCTCCTGCCAACCGGCATAAAAAGCAACCAGGTATCGGTTCAAGAGACAGAGGCCTCCGGGATGTTGACAACCCTAGCCGCCGACCTGCGCAATACCCATCCCTTGGCGGCTTCGGGGAAATCCCTCCTTTTTGGATTACCCCTGCCATACGCACAGAGTTTGGGACAAACCACCGCCAATACCACGCTGAGCACCAATACTCTCTATACCATTGGATTGGACAACACCGAAAAGCCCATCTCCCTCACCTCGACGCCGCCTCCCACTTTCCAGATTTCAGTTATTTACATCAATATTCCCCAGCTTGCCGTCGCGGGGAGTACGGCTCCTATCGAGGCGCGGCTGATTGTCAACTGGCCCGCGAAGAATACGCAAGACGTCTCCGATTTGGTCAATCTTTCCAAGGTGACTAAATATGTCGAAAGCTACGTCACCTTTCCTATGCCATGAAACACCCCATTCGCTTTCTACCGGGATTTCCGGATAGCAAAGGCGGCCTTCCACTGGCTCCATCCACCCGCACGTTATGAGTTTTCTCGATTGGATCATCGTCGCGATGCCTTTACTGATAGCCTTCGCGGTTGGCCTCTACTGCCGGAAATATGTCCGCAGCGTGGCCGACTTTATGTCGGGAGGCCGCATGGCCGACCGTTACCTGCTCGCCATAGCGGGCGGTGAGTTGCAAGCCGGCGCGGTGGTCTTCGTCGCCATGTTCGAGGTCATCTCCCACTCCGGCTTCACCCTGATGTGGTGGGGTTGGATTACGGGCCTGATCATTCTCGTCGTCGGCATTTCCGGATTCGTCATTTACCGTTTCCGCGAGACTCGCGCCATGACCTTGGCCCAGTTCTTCGAACTACGCTACAGCAAGGCATTCCGACTCTTTACCGGCGTTCTAGGCTTCTTCGCGGGCATTCTTAATTTCGGCATCATCCCGGCGGTCGGCGCGCGGTGCCTAGCCTATTTCTGGGGTCTCCCTGAGAACGTCACCTTGCTTTCCCATTCGGTACCGACCTACGTCCTCCTGATGTTCCTCTTCCTTTCAGTCGCCCTGTTCGTTGGGCTCTCTGGCGGGTTGATCACCATCATCGTCATCAACTGTCTAGAGGGAATCATCGGCCAGATCTTCTATCTCATCATCATTGCTTCGCTTCTCCTAACATTCGATTGGTCTCAGATCGTCAGCGTGCTTCAGGACCGCCCACCGGGCCAGTCGCTTCTTAATCCCTTCGATTCCAGCGGCAATCGAGATTTCAACATTTGGTACGTCCTCATGGGGCTGGTTGTGACGATCTACGGCACCATGGCGTGGCAAAACGCAGGCGGTTATCAATCGGCCGCCTATACTCCCCACGAGGCCCGCATGGGCACTATCTTAGGCGGATGGCGATCATTCGGGAAGATGGCTGTGGTGGTCCTACTAGGCGTCTGTGCTCTTACGTTTCTAAATCATCCCCATTTCGCTAATCAGGCCGCCTTCGTCACTTCAGAAACCCATAGAATTTCCGACCCCAAGGTCCAAAGCCAGATGTTAATGCCCATCGCCATCTCTCATCTCCTCCCTATCGGGGTCAAAGGGGCCCTTTGCGCCATTTTTCTTATGGGCATCTTCGGCGGCGACGCCACCCACCTCCATTCTTGGGGTAGTATCTTCATCCAAGACGTCCTGATTCCTCTCCGCAAAAAGCCATTTGAGGCGCGGCAGCACCTACTGGCACTGCGGCTTTCCATGTTTGGAGTCGCCCTCTTTGCCTTTTTCTTCGGCACCCTCTATCGACAGACCGACTACATCGTTATGTGGTGGGCAGTCACAACCGCAATCTATGTCGGGGGTGCAGGCGCAGCCATTATAGGCGGGCTCTATTGGAAAAAGGGGACTACCACCGGGGCTTGGACCGCTCTCTTCGCTGGTTCCACTCTCTCGGTCGCCGGAATAATCGCTCGGCAGCTCGACAATAACTTCCCTCTCAATGGAACCCAGATTTCTTTCGGGGCGGTACTGATCGCTGTCTTTTTATATGTTACGGTTTCCATTTTGACTCATAAGCAGGACTTTAACATGGATCGGCTTCTTCACCGCGGCATCTATGCAATTGTCCCCATGCAGCCGGACATAGGAGTTGCCGCGCCAAGGCAAAGTATCTGGCTGGGACGACTCATCGGTATCGATGAGAATTTCAGTCTCGGTGACAAGTGGATCGCCGGAGTCCTTTTTGGCTGGGGTTTCCTCCTTTTCTTCATCTTTCTAACAGGCACCATTTGGAACTGCATCTCGCCATGGCCTCCTACCGTTTGGGCCTCCTTCTGGCAGGTGATCGGCATTGGCTTCCCTATTCTTTTTGCAGTCGTTACCGGCATTTGGTTCACCTGGGGAGGAATCACTGACATGCGCCGCTTCTTTGGACGCCTCCAGGAAGAACAGATCAACCATCTCGACGATGGCACGGTGAAGGGCCGACAGAACCTTGACGAACAGGTGAACGCGCCAAAGTCTTCCTCTCTCCCAAAACTAGCCGAACGGAAATCTCAACCGCCTTTTTTCCAAAAACCCTTATGAAGAAATATAAATCCACACAAGAGATCAAAGTGGGCGTCATCGGCTATGGCGGCGCGTTCAACATGGGCAAGGCTCACCTTACCGAGATGCGCCAGGCGGGGATGACTCCCGTCGCCGTCGTCGAGATCGATCCGGCGCGCCTCGCCGTGGCCATCGCCGACTTTCCCGGCATCCAGACCTATTCCTCAATCACCGAGATGCTCAAGAAGTCGGACGTAAATCTGGTCGCGCTCATTACGCCCCACAACACCCATGCTAAGCTGGCCCTCCAGTGTCTGCGGGCGGGACGTCATGTCATTTGTGAAAAGCCATTCGCCATCACCACCGCCGAGTGCGATGCGATTATCACTGGAGCAAAAAAAGCCGGGCTTCTCGTTTCTACCTATCATAACCGCCATTGGGACGGACGCATCCTACGTGCGGTAGAGCATATCCTGGAAAAGAAGGTCATCGGCGACGTATTCCGCATCGAGGCACGGATGGGCTCCCGCAACAAGCCTTCCGACTGGTGGCGCAGCAGCAAATCGATCTCCGGCGGCATCCTCTACGACTGGGGCGTCCATCTCCTCGAATATTCGCTACAGATCATCCAGTCCGAAATCGTCGAGGTCTCTGGTTTCGCCAGCCACGGTTTCTGGGAGCCCCAGACCAAATGGAAGGAGGACACCAATGAGGATGAAGCGAAGGCCGTGGTCCGTCTCAAGAATGGCGCCTGGATCGACCTGACCATTACCCATCTCGACTCGAATCCGAAACCGGGCTTCTTGGAAATCCACGGAACGAAGGGAAACTATCTAATCGATTGGTCGCATTATCAGCTGCATTACATCGAGGACGGCGTGGCAACGACGGAACGCGGGCCCCATCCGGAGAATGAAGGCTTCCGCTTTTATGAGAACATCGCCGCCAACCTCACCGGCAAAGCCGCGCTCGTTATTACCCCGGAGTGGGCTCGGCGACCGATCCACATCCTCAACCTCGCGGCGCAGAGCGCGCGGAAGGGAAAGTCGCTCCCGGCCAAATACGGCTGACGTAAATCCGGGCCGGCCTTAGTTCGTGTTAACGACCTGGTATTCTGCCAGCAAAGTTTTCACTCTCCAGGTTCAGCCAGGCCAGCTCCTCCGGCGTAAGCGTAACCGAGAGACCAGCACACGTACTGGCGGTCTCAGCGATAAAGCGCGGCCCGATCAAGGCAAAAGCAGGAAACGGTTGGCACAGAACGTAGGCCAAAGCGATGTGAATTGGTTCAACCCCTTTTTGTCGGGCCAGCTCGACGGCCCGCTCGCGACGCTCGAAGTTATCCTCGCTGTACCAACAACGGACTAACTCGGTATCGCCCCGCTTTTCCTTTCCGGCCCGATCGGTGAAGAACCCCCGTGCCTGGCTCGACCAAGCGAGAAGCGATATCCCGCTGGTCCCAAGCCATTCCCGGAACGCCGGGTCGGAGGCCGCAACGCAGCCACTCCAGACCGGCGAGACCATCCGGGCCAGACTGAAATTATTACTGACCAAGGTGAACTTCCGCAGGCTCTTTTTCTCTGCGTAGGCGTTCGCCTCCCGGAGGCGCTCTAATGACCAATTCGAACCGCCGAAAGCCTTGATCCGTCCGGCGCGATGGTGCTCGTTCAATACCTCGACAAACTCCCCAACCGGCACCGCCGGATTGTCCCGGTGCATCAAATACATGTCCGCATAATCGGTGCGAAGCCGCCCAAGGCTTTCCACAAGCTGGGCGGTCAACCATTCCGGAGTGCAGAGCGGCGTATGAGCCCCCTTGACGATCATCGCCGTTTCGGCACGGATTCCACGCCGCTCGATCCATCGGCCGAGGAGCCTTTCCTGCAGGCCTCCGCCGTAGAGCCAGCCGGTATCGAAAGCATTGCCTCCTCGCTCGAAAAAGTCATCGAACATTGCCGCAGCGTGGGCGATGGTCTGCTGGTTATCGCACCCTAGTATCAGCCGAGAAACCGGGATGTCCACGCCTTCGAGCGGAGCGCGGGGGATCGGCGCATCGGCAGCCAGGTGCAGAGGGGCGCGGTCAATGGTGAAAATAGGGCCTTCCAGCCGCTCGCTTTCATAGGTCAGCCCAACTGAGGCCCGCCAAGCGTCAAGGGCCGCCATGTTCCCCAGCGTATCGGCCACCGGCATACAGGGACTTTCCAACTTACCTTGAGCAATCGCGTCGCCCACGGCGTCGGCCTCGAGCGCATACAGATAGGCGTCGGTCCGAACCGTTACCGTCTCATCGGCTTCCCCGTTCCGTTTCACAACGATCGTCGCGTCACCCCCTTCGCGGGCAATGACATAAGGCGAGGCGACGTAAAGCGAGCCCTTGCTACCAAAGACGCGCAGACCGTTGTCCTGGTTGAGCCCAACCCCGGTGGCAAGTTGGCCGACGATGCCTCCAGGAAATTGCACCGCAGCGATCGCATAAATGTCGACGCCGGTTTCGGAATGGAGCTTCGCGTAGCCAGTGATTTTTTCCAGATCAGCGAACGGACGTCCGAGTGCCGCCCCCGCCACCAGCCGGGAAATCGAGGTGGTGTAGCAACCAACATCAAGAATCCCGCCGCCGCCCAGCTCATTACTGAAGAGACGCCCGCCAGCCCTGAATCCGGACTGAAAGCTGAACGTGGCCTGAATGACTCCGATCTCTCCGAGGGACCCGCCGCGGATCAGCTCGACCAGTTTCGCCGTCAGCGGATGGCAGCGATACATGAAAGCCTCCATCAGGAAAACCTTATGCCGCCGAGCCGCTTCGACGACCACCATCGCCTCGGCGTGGTTGAGCGTGAGAGGCTTTTCGCATAGGATATGCTTTCCGGCACGGGCGGCATTAATCGCCCATTCGGCATGAGAGGGATGAGGCGTCGCGATGTAGACCGCCTCCACTTCCGGGTCCGCCAGCAAAGCCTCATAGGAGCCGTGAGCGCGGATCGCTCCATGCTCGGCAGCAAATTGGGTGGCCTTCGCCGCATCCCGACTTCCGACCGCAGCCAGCCGACCAGTTCGCGATTTCGGCAAGGCTGTGGCGAAGGCCTTCGCGATTCCGCCCACGCCGAGAATCCCCCACTTCAGATAAGTTGGCATCCCCTCATTCAAAGGGAACCGAGTGCTCTCTACAAGAGGACGTTATAGAGCAAATCCAAGATTTTATTGTATTTTTTTTAGATTACATGCGCTATTTTTACATAAATAATGGCTGACATACAACTTTGGGAAAAATCCCCTCCCTTGCAGCTAGTGGCAGAAAGTCGGCGCTGGGGTCGCCAGTCAGATCCTCGCTGGCACCGTCATCCCTTCTACGAATTAGGTCTGGTCTTAAGCGGGACCTGCCATTGGGGAATCCGTCCGAAGGGAATGGTGCCGCTTCAGGCCGGTAAAGCGATTTTGCTGCGACCCGGGACGGAGCATTGCGAATTGGCCTCTCTCGGACCTCCTCCTCATCTCGGCTGGATCGGATTCGCCTTCGAAGGGGTGCCTCCGCGTTGGACGAATCGCCCTATTTCCCTCGGCGATGACTTCACTGAGATCGTTGCCTGCTTTCAAGCGGTCTACCGCGAGCATCATCGGACCGATCCCCGATCGATGAAACGGGTAGAATTGGCCTTGCAAAATTTGCTGCTACTGGCGGCACGACAAGCCGAGGCGGAACCGAACCGGGCATCGCTAAGGGATTTCAGGGGCTCCGATGTTTCCCGATCCACCCTCCTCAATCCGGGGCAGATCCGGCGCGTCGAGGCCGCAGCCCACTATTTCCGACAAAATCCGGAACAACCGATGAAGATCGCCCAAGTCGCGGCATATCACTCGCTCTGCCCGGCCCATTTTTCCATCCTCTTCCGGCGGCATCACCGGATGACCCCCCGCGCTTTCCTTGTCCGGGCGCGGCTGGAACGGGCGAGGCGACTCCTAGAGGAATCCGATCTGACCCTCAAGGAGATCGCCCCTCGCTGCGGCTTCGTCGATTCCTCCCACCTCTGCAAGGCCTTCAAGAAAGAGCGGGCCATGACGCCTCAAGCTTTCCGCAACGGACAGGCGCGATAAATTCTCAGGGACCCCTACCATGAGGCCTGCCACCTCTGCCATGGGCAAAAAATCACCAAGCAGCCTCGCAGGGTGCTTAAAATAATTCCCGGCTTGATACTGACCGAACTGAGCGACATGCGGCTCACAGCGAAGACGTATACCGATGCCGGATTGTTGCCGGTGGCAGATGCCGTTCTCTCGCTCCCTTCGCTCACCCCGAACAAAGCCGCAGACTCACAAATAGACTCACAAACTTTGTTCCGCGAGGGTCATGCGCTGTTCCATGCTGGCACGAAAACGGCAAAAGAGGGGGGCATCGAAGCCGCTCCAGATCAGCAGGATAGGCAAGCTGTGGCAACGGCTGTCACGAAAAGTCCAAAAAATGGAAAGAGTGGGCAGAACAGGATTCGAACCTGTGAAGGCGTAAGCCAGCAGATTTACAGTCTGCTTTCATTTTGGCAATTTTCGAAATTTACTCTGAGGAATGATCGATTCAAATCGAACTTTCGGGTCTGGTGCTGTTTTGGTGCTGTTTCCAAAAACAGACCTCAATTGAGCGGGGAGAGCCTTTTTATTTGTGGGCAAGATAGTCCACGTGCCGCCATACGCCAAGAATCCCTAACGCGCAATGACTCCATCCACAGATTATTTACATCAAACTAAGCGAGGTAGCCACGCATCGATAAAAAGGCCACCGCGATACTATGCAATCCGTATTCGTTGAGGAACGCCCCGTCGGGCATATCGGAGGTCTCATTTGTGGCAACTCAGTCTTTGATCAAAGCCAAGATGGCTTGGGCAGGTTAAAAAACGTAGAGTAAAAGTATTTGGATCGCTCGGCATCAACATCCTTAACATAGGCTAGAAGACTAGCAATATGGTTGTGATAGCCGAAGGTGGATTCAAAGTGCCAGTGGCGAGCAGCTTCGTCCCAGCCATATAAGGCTTTAGTACGACCATGTTTCATGACGAACCGGCAAACGATTGAGGGTCTGCCGCCGAATCTGCCATCTCGGCAGGTAACAATCCATGAGGGCAGCAAACCGGGCATTATGGGTCGGCTCGATCAGGTGAGTCATCTCGTGAACGACAATGTATTCCAGGCACTCCTTGGGCTTCCGAGCGAGTTCCGTATTGATGCGGATGTTCTGAGAAGAGGGATTACAACTCCCCCACTTCGTTTTCATACGCTGGATGAACAGCCTGCCCACTTTTACCCCCAGGATCGGCTCCCATTTTGCGATCAAGGGAGGCACCGCTTGCTTTAGGCGCTCACGATACCATTCCTCGACGAGTTCCTCCTTCCGTGCCGCGCTCGTCTCAGGACGGACGTAGAAAGTCAGCTTCCGATGATCCATTTCCAAGCCAGTCGACTCGTTATGGACGATTACCTTGAGAAGATAACGCTTCCCCCAAACATAATGGCTTTCCCGGTTGAGATATTCCCGTTCGGACTCCCGCTCCTGCGCTTGCATCTTCTTCTGCTGCTCTCGGATCCAACCTAGCTTGCTAATGGCATAGGCACGGATCGTCTGGAGGCTCATTCGTGAGGGAGCCGAGATCTTCACCCGCCCAATGGGGGGATAGACGCTCAGGTGGATATTCTTAATGCCCTTCCTGAGAACCTCCACAGCAAGGCTTCCAAGATGGATGGTTTCGCCCATCAGTATTCCGATTGCTGCTTGATGATGGGGAAGAGACGCTTCACCTCATCTGCATTCTTCAGGATCATGAACATCGCTTGTTGGATGACCCTCTCCTTGGGCTCGACTCCTCGCCACCCATCATGACGATCCCGTTTGATCGCTTCATCAATCTCCTGCGCCAGCTTCAGGGTCACTTCGTCAGAATCTCCCGGCTTCTTTAGATTGTTGAAGAGAGCCCGGAGCGCCGAACTTCGCTTCAGCGGCTCCGGAATGTGGTCCTCATGCCCGGCGTTCACTCTTCCCACCAACTCGGCGATCCGCTTCAGATATTCCTCATATTCGACAGCATTGGCTCTTCGCGCCTCGATGATTTCCGCCAAAAGCGCCGACATTCTCTCGTAGTATGCCGGATCATTCAGGTGTTCCTTTATGATCTTACTGCGGACATTGTTCTCGATCGATTCGGCAATCGCATCGTGATTCCCTTTCAATCCCCCCAGCTTCTTCGCGATAGCGTCAGCCACCCCCGACCGCACGATCAGATCGAGCAGGGAAATATCGTCAAAAGGCGAAATCGTCCTGGACTCATCAGCATGAATATAGGTATCGATGAGATGCCGCATATCCGCCTCATAGGGCTTCAGATCGAGGCTTTCTCCGCTGGCCTTGCGAATGATCTCCCGGAGCTTCAAAAAATACTCTAGCCGCTCCTGGAGCGATGTAATCGCCTTGGCATCGTATCCCGCCGCCTCCAATTCGTCGGCAATATTAGCATAGGCCCGCACCAAGGTCACCGTCGCTTTGTAAAGAGTTGTCCGCTGCGGCTCCCGCTCCTGCAAATCGGAAGCGATCTCCGTGTTGCCGCAAAAGAAGTGGATATGCTCCAAGTCCCCCTTCGGTGGCTCCACCGGCTCGCATAGCATCTCCAGTGCTTCCAGGGCCTGATCGAGCCGTTCACGCCCATTTTTCAAACGATCCTGCATCACCACCTCGGGGGACGCGCCGCCCGCACTGTGATCAAGTTCCGAAGAGTAAACCGCAATGGCGTCCTGCACCTTGGTAAAGAGATCCTTGTAGTCAACGATGTAGCCAAATTCCTTATCCTCCCCATCGAGCCGGTTCGTCCGGCAAATGGCCTGGAAGAGCCCGTGATCCCGCATCGACTTATCGATGTACAGATAAGAACAGGGCGGCGCGTCGAACCCCGTCAATAGCTTGTCCACCACGATCAGCAGCTTCATCGTCGCCGGTTCTCTGATGAAGCGGGTCTTGGCCCAATCCTCATAGGTCTCCGATTTCGTCTTCCCTGGCGCGGCATCGATCCCTTGGAGCAAGTCCGTGTAGGTGTTGTAGAGGAATTGCTTCTCCGTCTCGTTGTTGGCACCCGTCTCCTCCTTGGTGACATCCTTGGCCTGGGGATCATAGGAGGTCACCACGGCACATTTTCCTTTTAGCGGAGTCTTGGAGAACAACGTGTAATACTTGCAGGCCTCGTAGATGCTCGAAGCCACCAGGATCGCGTTTCCCCGCTCATCACTAAGGCGCGGCTTCACGCTGAAATCAAAGACGATATCGCTGACGACCCGATCCATCCGGGAAAGAGAACTCAGCACCATCTGCATCGTTCCCCACTTCTTCCGAAGTTCCCCACGCTGCCACTCGTTCAGCCCCTTCGTCTTGGCGTCGAACCACGCATCGATCTTCGTCTGGGACGTCAAATGCTGGTCGATATCCCGCGCCTCGTAGACCAAGTCGAGAACAACCTCGTCCTCCACTGCTTCGCAGAACTTGTAGGTGTGAATATATCCGCCGAAGACCTCAAAACTCGTCTGGCTGTCCTTTTTTAGTAAGGGCGTCCCCGTGAATCCAATAAAGACCGCACTTGGCAACATCGCCTTCATCACCCGATGGAGCTTTCCGCTCTGTGTCCGGTGACACTCATCAACGAAAACAAAGACTTCTCCCACCGCCTGGCTTGGCTGGGATTCGAGATCGCGGATAAAGGCCTCGAAGTTCTCCACATCCCTCCGGCCAAATTTATGGACCAGAGAGCAGAGGAGTCGGGGCGAAGGCTGCCCAAGTTGCCGTATCAGATCCCGCCCGCTGTTCGTCCGATGAATCGCCTCCCCGATGCCAGAGAAAACCCCCTCGATCTGCTTATCCAGTTCGTCCCGGTCGGTGATGATCGCCACGCGGGCCTTCGGGTTGTTCTCCAGTATCCACTTCGCCAATAGTACCATCACAATGCTTTTTCCGCTCCCCTGGGTGTGCCAGATGATGCCCCCTTTCCGCTGTCGGACATGCTCCTGCGCCACCTTGATCCCGAAATACTGATGCACCCGAGGGAGCTTCTTCACCCCGCTATCGAAGAGGACGAAGTCATGAATCAATTCCAGGAAACGGGTCTTGTTGCACAATTTCAGGAAATACTTGTCGAGCTTGAAGAGCCCATTCTCCTCCTCGTTCTCCTTCCACTTTAGGAAAAACTTCTCCGGCGTGCCGATTGTCCCATACCGCAACCCCTCTGAGTCATTCCCTGCGAAGACAAACTGCACCGTGCTGAAAAACCACGCGTTGAACTCCGACTTTTGGTTCGAGAGCGATTGCCGGATTCCCTCCCCGATCGAGACCCGACTGTTCTTCAGTTCCAGCACCCCGAGGGCAATACCGTTCACGTAAAGCACCAGATCGGGCCGTCGCTCCAATCCCCCGCGAAGCGTCACCTCCTCGGCGATGGCAAAGTCATTCCCCTCCGGACTCTCCCAATCGATCAGGTGGACAGTCTCATTGAGAACTCCCACCTCCACCCTCACTGGCACCCCGTAACGGAGCAGTCCGTAAACCGCCCGATTGTTCTCATAGAGGGAACGCCCTGGATGCCGAGCCTCTGTCTGGAGCTTGTGCAGGGCACCGTTGATCTGCTCCCGGCTATATCCCCTTTTCTGAAGGTTCGCCGTCAACAGCACCTCCTCGACATTGCTGTTGCCAGGTCGATCTCCCCAATCCCCAAGATACGTATATCCCAGTTCCTCTCGGAAGAGGGCAATGACCCGATTCTGCGTCGTGCGTTCCGATAGGCCCAGGGAAGCCATTTTAACCTTTCGCCAGCTTAAAGCTGATTTGATAGCGATAGAACGTAATTGTAGGCACCGCGATCAATGCCCAGCGCATCTTCGGATCATCGTCGAGGGCAATGATCGCACCTTCCACTGTCTGTCCCTCCTCTGCGATCTGCTCCTTCACAAAACCCATGTAACGGAGCACCTGGCCCACCACCACGTCACTGGCTCTTCCGCGCTTCAATTCGACAACCAGAAGTCGCTTTTTGTCCTTACTGATTGCCAGGATATCGATCGGCCCGGCATCCGTTGCATACTGCTGTCCCGCCACCTCACCGTCCTCTTCATAGATGGAAAAGTCCTTGCTGAGGATCGTCTGGTTCCAGTTCGCCACCAGGAAGGCCTCCAGATGCTTTTCCATGGCAAAAGCAACCGGATCTTCCACATCGGGATCTCCCGAAATGAGCGCGGGCCGCGTCGGCGTCGACACATTCCCTAAAAGACGTTCGATTTCATCGCGATACGCCGTCACATCGCTTACGGTGCCGATCGATCCCGTCGAATTCTGCAACGCCTCACCCATCGCCGAGCGAAGAATCGCCCGATTGAGCCAGGTTACGCGACGCCGATGGGGAAGAGGCTGCCCAGACACATAAAAGTAATCTCCGATCACCTCGCCGATGTGATAGGCCCCCGTCCCATCGGGGCAGAGAACCACATCTCCCTTTTTGATTCCCTTAGCCACCGTCCAGAGCGCCCCGCACGCCAAGCCTGCGCCGATCTTCGTTTTACCAGGATTTTTGGCTAAATAAACTGGAATGAACTGCTGATTGAATTCCCTCCACTCCTCCGGAAGTTTTTGACTGAGATCTTCGTGTATATCGTAATCGACCCCAATAAACCCGCCTTCAAAGCATTCGGCAGCGTGGGCGCTCTTTCGACCAAGCATCAGACGGTAGTAACTCTTCATGTGATGGGAACGTTTAACTAAAGAGTTGGAAGCACCTTTCCATGCCACGGGCGATATTGGCATCCGAAAAGATCTCCCGCGCCAGTTTCGGCTTCCACTCGGGGTCGCTTTCGATGATCTGCCTCACCCCGGCTTGATTTACCTCCTGCCCGGCGGTTCGGAGATCCTCCATCGCCATATCGACGGTTGCCAAGAGTTCTAGTTCATCGTTTTTGGAGTAATGGAATTGCTCCACCCATTGGCGAGCCTCCTCCCCATACCACTTTTGAAAGTAGGTCTCCGCTTGGGCTATGTTCTCAGCGGCAACGAAGCCCGAATAGGCCCCACTTTTGTGCTCCCGGATATAGCCGTTTTTTTTAGCAATCGCCTCCGCGCCTTTATATTTGGTAGCCGGATTATAGGGGCCTGCCGCTTTCTTGAGATACCCCTCGGCACGATGGTCAAAACGGCGGTGAAGCAGGTAGGACAGCTTCGTATAACGCTTCCGCCCCAAGGGAAACGCTTCCGATCCAAAACCCTTCGCCAAGATGGCGATGAGGACAGCCTCATTGATTTGGGGATTGTGGGTCTTCTCCGAGGAGGGCGCTGTGGGATTTCGCTCCGGGAAGGGAACGATTTTGGATTTGGGAGCAACCAAGCGGATCTTTCCGGTGAGGAGTTCCTGCATCATGCCTTGCTTGATCCGGCTAACTTTCGTGAGCTTCATCTCCAAACGGGCAATCTCGGCTTCCATGTCGGAAAGGACTGTGGCGATCGCAGTTTGCTCAGGCATAGATGGGAACGGGATCAGCATCTTTCTTAATGCCTCGCCGCTGATCTTCGGCATGCTTCCCGAGGAACCGGCTGCAACACTAACAAAAAATCGCCTCCCCGCTGCGCTATTTGCATACCGCCAAAACCAGTGTGCAGTTGCGTCTTCGCTGAACTGCATCCGCATCATTAAATCTGGATAAACATAGACTCCTGATGGGCCATCAAATACCGCCGTAGTGCCAACCAATTCCAGTGTGTTAGAGCGTTGAACGAGTACATCACCGACCTTTAAAAAGAGGTCGGAGTTGGGAGGTATTATCTCTTCTAGATGCTTCACAGTATACGCATTTAAAATAAGAGCGCCTGATGTCGTTGCTCCGAGACTTAGTGTTGGTGTTCCCCGTGACTCTTCACTGCTTCGCCCTGAGTAGCCATTCCTCGGGCCGAATTTTACAAGGTCGACCAACGCCCTCACCTCCCACTCCCCATCGAACCCCGGAAGGCGCTTTTTCCCAGAGAGGAGTTCCTGCATCATTCCTTGCTTGATCTGGCGCTTCTTGGCGAGGAGCCGTTCTAGCGATTCGATCAGGGCATTGGCGTCACCCACGGCACCCGCAATGGCATCCTGTTCAGTCCTAGTGGGAGGCAGCGCAACAAGCATATCTGCAATCATGGGTCTTCGGACGGAATCAACCGATGACTTTGCAGTCATCTGCATAATTCTATCGTAGAAGCGATTGCTGAAATAGAGGTAAAAGAAGTACCCGCTTAAGCGGTTGCTAAAGTTTGAAATACGATAAACCCGCTGATGCGCATCAAATTTTCCGTTAATGTAATGAAATACTTTGCCAGTCCCAACTCCATCGCCGGCTGTTAGAACCGCTTCGCCATCATACGAGAAACTATTGATTCTCTCAATTATCTGAGAGCGAACGAAAAAGGGATACAAACCATCACTGATGCGGTCCTGAGTATTTCGGCTTCCGGTCGTAATTTGCGCTAAATTGCCGATACTATCACATTCCCACTCCTCCGGCATCACCCCCACCCCGGTACGCTTGTATCCCTGTTTCAGTTCCACGAAAACCCCATCCGTTGGAGATGCTGATTCACCTTCGCTTCTAATTCGGCCACGTTTTGGGCAGCCTGTTGGAGGGGGGTCTCATAGCGCTCCCCCAGCTCTCGAACCCGTTGGGTCAGAGCCTGATTGACTCGCTCCATCTCGCCATGGATGTCCGCCGCCAAGGTAGCGAGCCATTTGTCTTCGACGACCAAGGTCTGGATCTCGGCTTTCGTCAGCGTCGGATACTTGGCTAGGACACGGGCATCGAGTTCGGTATGGCCCTCCTTGAGAGCACTCTTCTTCTCGGCCTCCTCCTCGGAGAGGGTGAGCCATTCCTCCAAGACGGCTTTTTCATCCCTGGCCACGGCATCGTTTCTAATTTCCCGAAGGCGCATCGCTACTTCGGCCTTGTTGATTTTTTCGAGTTCCGAGAAAACCTCCTCCTCGCCGCCATGCTCTTCCTCCAACTCGGTGAGTCGGGTGGAGAGAGTTTCGATCTCGGCCTCCAGGGCGGTCAAGGCCGTCTGCTCAGCGGGAAAATAACGTTGGATGAGGAGGGCCTTTGGAACGAAGTCGCAGTTCCAGCCCACTTCCTTCTCTTCACCCTTCTTCCTGCCGTTTTTGATCTTTTCAATGATAGGCCGCGTTTGGGCCACCCAACCTTCTGCCGCAATAAGGTGGCAATCATCTTTCATGGTGGCCGCCCAATAATCCATGAGATGCTGATAGACGGCGTAGGGATCAATTAAGGCCTGTCCAGTATAATGGGCCAGGAGTTCCTCACCAAGGGAGGCGATCACCGTCTTGGGATGGAAACCAGGGCGGAGGGCGCGGAGAGTGGCGGCACTTATGGCGCACCAAGCGGTGAAATGCTCCTCCATGCTCCCCATAAAGCGGGTAAATTGGGGGTGGCCCTGAATGGTCGCTTTGATCACAGCCTTATCGACGGCGAGGTCGAGGTAACCGGGACGGTTTTCCCGGAAGAGGGCTTTTCGAAGGGCGGGGCATACGGCCCAGTAGGATTTCAGGGCGTCAATATCGGCGATGGGAATTCCGCCTTTTAAATGCCCCTCGATGTCTTGGAGGTCCTCCGACTCGGTGCTGTCGATGTAGCGGGGAAGGTTGAGGTTGAAATCATTTTTCTCGATTTCATCCAAAGGAACCATCCGGGAGTACTTGGGGATCACTTCGCTGCGGGTGAAAACATCAACGATCTTATGGATATCCCGCTCGCGAAGACGGTTCTTGTTACCATCCTTAAGGAAGCCCTTCGAGGCATCGATCAAGAAAACTCCTTTCCGTGCCTGGGCCTCTGCTTTGTCGAGGATGAGAATACAGGCGGGGATGCTGGTGCCATAGAAGAGGTTGGCCGGAAGGCCAATGATCCCCTTGATATAGCCGCGGCGCAGGAGGTTCTGCCGGATCACGGCCTCGGCCCCACCCCGAAAAAGGACGCCGTGAGGGAGGATGCAGGCCCCCTTCCCGGAGGGTTTCAGGGAGCGAAGGATGTGGAGGAGGTAGGCGTAGTCTCCCTGCTTGGCAGGCGGCACGCCGTAGGGCTCAAAACGACCGTAGGCATCCTTGAGAGGATCGAGGCCGGTGCTCCATCGCTTATCGCTGAAGGGGGGATTGGCAACGACATAATTAAAGGTCTTGAGGCCCTCGGAATTGCGGAATTTGGGGTCTGTCAGAGTGTTTCCCTGCTCGATCTCGGCCTCCGGATTGCCGTGTAGGATCATGTTCATCCGGGCCGGGCTGGAGGTAGCAGAATCCTTTTCCTGCCCGTAAAGGGTGAGCTTGGTCTTGGCCTCGTCCGCCACTTTCAGGAGTAGAGATCCCGATCCGCAGGTCGGGTCGTAGACCGTAGTGGAGGGAGTGGTTTTCGCATGACGTACACCGAGGATCTGGGCGATGACACGGCTGACTTCGGCGGGGGTGTAGAATTGCCCTTTGCTCTTCCCGCTCTCCGTGGCGAAGTGGCGCATGAGGTACTCGTAGGCGTCGCCAAGAATGTCGTCGCCGTCGGCCCGGTTCTTGGAAAAGTCGAGTTCGGGCTTCTCGAAGATAGCGATGAGGTCGGATAGCCGGTCGACCATCTCCTTCCCGCTACCCAGCTTGGAAGGCTCGTTGAAATCGGGCGGATCGGAGAGTTTGTTGGCCGAGAAGAGCGGCCCAAGGATCCTTTTGTTGATCAGATCCCCGATATGGGGATTCCCCTTGAGCGCGACCATGTCCTGGAAACTGGCTCCCACCGGAATCGAAATTGGGGCAAATTCCTGCCCCGCGTACTTATCGCTGATGTACTTGATGAAGAGCAAAACCAGGACGTAGTCCTTGTACTGGGAGGCATCCATCCCCCCCCGCAACGCATCGCAGGACTGCCAAATGGAAGAGTAAAGTTCGGATTTCTTGAGGGCCATGCGGGGAATAGGGTGTGAATCAGAAAAGGTAGCTCGACGTTAAAAGCCCCCATCATGTTTAAGGACTCCAATGCCGGAAGACAATGCCAAGCAAAATAAATTCCTCTCCAAAAAAGTGGACATAAGATATTTATATTCAATAAGAAGCAAAATCACCCCACACCTTTAAATCGACGAAAGCAGACGAGAAGGTCGGCGGTCTAGGAATTGCCATCACTGTCGGTGCGTACTTGGCGGCTTTTTTGCCGGGGTGGCAAGCCACTGTGCGATGCGCGGGGGGGGCCGTTAGGGATGGCACTCTGCTCTTTTCTAATGGATTCGCTCAAAATTTCCGAGACATGCACAAAATATGTCGGGCATGGCGTTGGCTTGGCCCTTGATTTTCGGGGGAATTTCCGCTCACTCCGTTGAAGGATTCAAAAGCGATAGCTTGTCTTGAGAAAGAGATGAGCCATTCTTCTGAAAAGAGGGGATTCGTGGTTACTTTTCTACACCTTTCGGACATCCATTTCGCGATCCGTAATCAGGGGACACAATTCGATCTTGATGAACGTCTTCGCGAAGCAATCTTTGACGACATACGAGCCAATTTGTCAGATGTGGGGCATTATGATGGCATTCTGATATCTGGAGACATCGCCTTCTCAGGAAAGCCCGCTGAATACGGGCGCGCAACGAAATGGCTGGAAGAACTATGCGTTGCTACAGGAAGCGAGCCGACCGCGATTTTTGTGGTTCCTGGAAACCACGATGTCGATCGAACTTTTGTGGAACGGGACTCGTTCATTTGGGTGGGACATAGAGCATTGCGAGAATGCGTCGAAAAGCAGCAATGGCTAGATCGTCTACAGGCTCAGTTAACAGACAAATCCTGTGATTCATTGCGTCCCTTGCATAATTACAATGAGTTTGCTCAGGCCTACACATGCAGGACCGATGCGAAGCGATTGTCCTGGCGAATTGAACATCCTAAACCATTAAGTGATGGAACCAGGATAGCGATCTTTGGCATCAATTCCGCCATTGTTTCGGATGTTGATGATGCTCGTGGAAATCTGCTCGTGAGCGATTTTCAGTTTCATGAACTAACCAGCGATAGGGATTTCGTGAACCTGTTGCTTTGTCATCATCCACCCACTTGGTTGAAGGATGACCAAATGGTTTCGGATCAGTTGAAAGCATATGTCCATGTTGCCCTCTTCGGCCATGAGCACGCATGGCGCTGTCGAAATGTTGACGGGAAGTTGCATCTTATGGCAGGAGCGATGCATCCTGATCGCCATGAGGCCGATTGGACACCTACCTACCACATCGTGCAGTTGGACGTTGATTTAAATGTCCTAACCGTTCGTGTCGTCACCAGACAATGGAGCCCTGCCGACCTAAAATTCCTGGCAGCCCGTCATTCCACCGGACTTGCTTGGGAGGATCACCGGATTGCACTTCCGGTTCGGGGTCATAACATGGTAAAAAGCCATATCCATGTGCCTCCGCACACGGCAACCGCTGGTCCGATGACTGATCCTATTCCCGATCAACCGGTCGATCGAAGTGCATTCCAGCGAGAGCTTGTCGTGCATTTCTTTCGCCTTGGAATTCCCCTGCGCTATAGGGCTGCGGAGGCAGCCGGCCTGTTAAAGGAAAATGACAATTTCCTCGAGCCCCAGGCATTGTGGTCTGAGATTTTTTATCGCGCGGTTCAAGAAAACCGCCTTCAACATCTCTGGGATGCCGTTGCTCTAAGAGAACCTAGATTAAGAAATCGACCTAACCCCTTCCAACCCTAATATGCACCCGCACTTTCATAACTGGTATATCAGCGTCAGCCTTCAAACTTCTGCTGAGCTACTTGAAAATCGTTGGAAGGCGGTAGAAGCATATGCGGCGACCCTTGATTCTCAAAAAACCTCTCACCTTATCCGATTGTTCCTCGGCCAAGACGTGTCCCCGGAATTCGTTAGAGAATTTAGCGAGGCACTTGTTAAAATCGATACGAGCTTTCCAGTCACAAATAATAAAGAAGAATTATCCCTGCTGGCCGGGGCTGTTTTTATGGCTGCGCATGGAAAGAATCTCCGCGGCGTTCTTTCATTTGCATTAGGACTTAAAGCTGCCGCCTTCCCAGCAAATCGCGTTAAACCGACAGTTCCTGAGATTTTTGAGACGGCTGTTGCATATGTAATATCGGCTGCTGAAACGGCTCGGCCTGACGATTTTGGCATACTATTTGTAGATTTTGAAAAATCTATCGCCACGAAACTTGTTGAGTTTAGTCAGTCCCCGGAGGCTGATAAAGAAAAAGCGGCACAAGGAGCGGCTAAGGCACTTGTAGGCGGAATTAAGAAAAATTACGACAACCTTGCCTGGCGTACGCGCAAGCTGGCGGAAGAAAGTCAAATATTGTGGTGGTTGTTTGGGGAGCAAAGTTTGACTCTTAAGGTGCACCGCTCGGAAGTGTCGCAATACCAATACGCTTTGATCTCCGCGGAGGAGCTGCGATCGCGAACGGGCGTACTGCCTCCCCCATCCTCTGCCCGCGCATTTCTTTCACGGGCACTTAAGCAATGCGATCAGGGGGATGGAAAAAAGATGAGCTTATGGAGTTTTCTTCAACTATGTGAGAAGGGATGGCTATCGGAGACGATTGAGAAATGGAAATCAACTCCTCATCTGGATCTATTGCCGATCACGGCTGGGATAATTAGATCGAAAGAAACGGACAAACAGGTCACTTGGAACGAATTGTGGGCAAAGACGATTCCTGGCGTATCAAGCAAGACACTGTTGACTCCAATTGATGTTGCGGAACAATGGTACAGTGAGCTGATGTTTCTTTCAGCCCTTCAATAGGCTATGCCCGTCTGCAAGATTGCGAATTGTGAGGCCAATTCGGGAGGAAAATGTTTAGAAGGCCAGGGCGCCAACTGCCCCAATCTAATTGCGCTTAGCGAAAAGGCAGAAGTCAGCGGAGCATCGCCCGAAATCCTTCCCGAGGCCGTGGCTCGAGAGGACTTATATCGAGGGCTCAAATTATCCACAGTCGAGGCATCCGAACTTCTTCGAAGTGAGCGCGCGCATGTAGTCGTGATCGCAGGGCCCGTGGACAGTGGAAAAACGACGCTGCTATGTAAGATCATGGAAATGTTTCAGGTGGGTCCAATTAAGGACCATCGCTTTGCTGGCTCTCAGACGCTTCCCGCGTTTGAATCTCTATGCTGGCATAATACCTTTGAAAGCGGCGCAAACGCCCCGATAGTTCCCAGGACGCCGCGCTCGGATAATGAACAGTTTTTTCACATCCAGGTGCAAAACGTCAAGGGGGATTCAATAGTGCTCGATCTTTTAATTGGAGATTTGGCAGGAGAAACATTCCCCGAGGTCGCGACTGACGAATCAATTTGCCGGGCAATCGTGTCGCTTGCCCGCGCTGATCATTTATTGATCGCAATCGATGGTGAGGCAATTCGAAATCCAGGACGCCGTCACGAACAACAAAACTATATTCGCGAATTTATTAGAAGAGTCATTCAGACAGGGCAGGTTGGACGACATACGGCGCTGCATCTCGTAACCACAAAGATCGATGTGCTTGGTTTGGGTGACGAAGGAGATTCGGGTCTGTCATTTCTTGATCATCTGGAAAATCGATTGACTGCGGATTTTATGCGTCTTTGCGGTTCAATTCATTGCTGGCGCACCGCGGCGCGGCCTCATAATGGAACAGCGACCGAAGATGCTATCGGCGAACTCATGAATGTCGTTGCATCGACGACGCATCGTTACGAGTATGCGCCACCCGCAATAAAAGCAGAGAAGATAGCGGCACGTGATTTTTCTCAATTTGGAAGCCACTATGGAATCTAATAACTCCAAAGAGCTTCTGCTATTAGGATTGCCAGAGAGCGGTAAGACCACTTACTTGACCGCATTAGACGAGGTGTTGAATGAAAACACTGCCAAAGGTGGATTGATTAGCGATGGTCTATCGGGAAACCGTGCGGCCATGCTTAGAAACAAGACCGAATGGGTTTCCGGTCGGTCCGTACAGAGAACCGAGCGTCTATCTGCGGAACCATGTGTGTTGCGGGTACATGACCCAGTTACCGGCGTAAAGGTCAGCCTCTCCGTGCCGGACCTGAGTGGCGAAACCTTTAATGATCAGTGGTCAAATCGGACTTGGACGACTGATTATCGAAAACAGGTGCAGCGAATTGACGGTTTATTACTTTTCGTTACCGCATTAACCGCAGGCTCCTTGCAACCAATTCAGAATGGAGTTCCACTCGCCGCGTCGACATCTCAGCCTTGGAATCCCACGCTTTCTTCGGCGCAGGTTAAATTAGTTGATTTGCTGCAATTCATTGCGAAAGCACGCATGACTCATGCGTTGCCGGTTGCGGTCATAATTTCAGCTTGGGACGTCGTTCTTGGAACTCCTTTTGATGGAGTCCCTCGAAATTACCTTGAACGGCATTGGTCGTTACTCGCTCAATTCCTTACAGCTCGTTCAAAGACCTTTCCGCTTGCCGTGTTTGGAGTGAGCGCCCAAGGGGGAGAAACCGGCGATCCAAATCTCTTAGCGATTCACGAACCAGCCGAAAGGGTATTTATTTGCGATGAGAATGGGCGATCGGGAGACTTAACTCTTCCCATTCGATGGGCTCTTTCCTTAAGCGACTCTTCTATCAGGCGGAAGTAAGATGCGAATTGACCAAGCCATTTTCGGATATGACGCTGGCCATAATTTATTGGCCGCTTCCATTGATTTGCCGCCTACTTGGAAACAGATTCTTTCTGTAGCTACCGATCTATCCGGCCAACCGCCGATAGAAGGGTTTGAAAGCACTTACACTGGATTGGCATTACCAGGGGGCACACACTACGCACTGTTTTGTACGTGGTTGGCCCCAGAAATGGAAAGGCCGGGCTGCGTGTGGACTCATGTTTTATTAATTCAATTGGCGGATTTAGCGGTCATCAAAAACTTATTTGAATTAACGAATCTTTTTCGAAGATATACCCTCATCCATGGGCCGGGCAGTTATAAAAATCCGATCGACTATTGGAATGCTACCTCCTCTCCACTGTCTCAAGTCAATTCTGTTTATCCTGGAATCGATCCTTCGAGAGCACGTCTTCTTATCGAGAGCCTTTATGATAGCTTCAATGGATCCATCGTGATTGGAGCGGATTGCCATGAGGATTATTTAACGCTTATCTTTGCTATCTGGTCCCAACAATGGCCGCGGCTTCGCAGAGCATTTCAGTTTTCTACTGGATCCTTTGGAAATCGCGGTAAAGCGGGTATTCTATTTGATCTCCAGATCATCCCGCGGTCGGTCCTGCGTGCGGTGCGAGGAGATAGTGTCAAAATTATTGATCGTGCAGACGAGTCTAAGCTTCAATCCGGCGTGGAATGGTTGGAGAATTCAATAGGAGATTTGACTGAACCAAATGGACTGAGAACATTTCTATTTCAATTCGGGGCTGATATAGACGAGCCACGAAAGTCATTTGTTAAGTTGGCACGGATTTACGCAAGGCGATTTGAGCCATGCTCAATTCAGATGACTTTTATTGCCAATGTCTTTCCTAATCCTGACGATGCTGTTCGCCTGAAGGAAACGATAGCGGCCGATCACCCCCCTCAGGAGACCTTTTCCGTAATTCGGTTTTTGGCAAATTGCCCGGAGGCAATAGCATTTTCCCGTGCGCGTCCGGATTTAACAAAGCATGCGAAGGTCCTATGGGAGCAACATAGGCAAGAAGCAATTCAGCTTATTAGCGATTTACTGAGTTCTCCCATGAGAACATCTGCGGACTCGTTCGTTACTGCGATTGCTTCAATCATTTCTCCTGAAGACCTCGAGGATATTTCGAGGCAGTCGTTACGGGTAGCCTTGATTTTGTCGATGCTCAATGAGGAATTGGCTGCTTCCGCATCGATGTGGCGACTATCGGATTCGGTTCAGTCGACGATAATCGAATCCCTGGATGGGAGGGTCAATTCTCAAATCCAATGGGAGGCGATTGCGCGAGCTGTTCTTGAAGCCGAAGCGATTATTCCCATTCATGTTATCGTGCAACACTTGGGCGAAAAGCTGCTAAAAATTATTTCGGATCACCTTATAAAGGCAGACCGTCTTCCAAGGACGGATTGGAAAGAGCCTCTGCGGATGATCGCTTTAAATCGGATCAGAGAGGAGGAATCCCCCGAAGTATTAGCTGTATGCTGTTGGGTTCTTTTACCAACATTTGCTAATGAACCGAGTCGCCTGAAGGATTTCCTAAAGCCGCTCGGCGACATTTCTCTTGGTAGATTACCGGCCGTTTTGCAGGAGCCTGTGGCGTTTACCTTCACCGGAATAGGTCTCGCTGTTTCTAACGAAGGATCGATTTTCCTGGCGAAAGGCCTTCACCGTACCTACGAGGCTTTGGCTAAAGAACATGTCGAACCCGACCGATGGCGCTTCCTATCTCCCCTCCTTCCCGACTTGGCGTTTTGGGATCAATGGGATCGTTGCAAGCGTCTCCGAAAAGCCGTGAGAGAGTGGGCTAAAGATACCAATGGAGGCAAGGCAGCTTTGCTGAGTCATATTTCTTCCGAAAGCGAGCGAGAGTTCGTGTGCGCGATCTTCAAATAGGTCGTACAAGCATTGCCTCGCCGGACACTCTTTTCATCGGAAGCGATTTTAGCTTTAAGCCAAAAACACAATAATCCATGCCCACCACCACCAAAAAGCGCCTTTCCTCGATCTCGTCCATCTTGATGGAAGGCGAAGAACGTCCGAGCAAAATGATTTCGACGCTCGTCAAAACCATTGGCTTCGCTTTCATGATGCTGGCGGCGTTCAATGGAGTCTTTTCATCCTTCCAGGCGGACTCAATACGAGCGTCGACAGAAAACGCTCAAGACTTGGACGCATGGAATGCCGGGATCGACGAGCGGGCCGCGGAGGCCGTTCGTAAGGGAGACGTCGATCCATTGTACATGAAAAGGCCGTGGAAAACGCCGACGACCGCCGAGCAATTTGATCAGTCTGCCCAGGAACTTCGCCATCAGGTGGTAACCTCTAAAAGTGACGAACGCACTCAGTTGGCAAATTTGAGCAAAGCCCAATACAATGGCATGGCAACCTTTGCCGGCCTTGGGGTCGCATTCTACTTCCTCGGTGGACTTTACGATGTCTTTACTCTCGTCCGCTTCCGTCGACGCACTCAGGGGGCAGCGGAATCGGCGTTTGCTTGCATTAGGGAATTTGATGCGCGACCTACGATGACGGCGGCCGAGGCCCAGGAGCTTTTCAACGAAAAGGCCCCATCTTGGAGCCGAAAGCACGCTGCCATGAAGGCGGATAGGATCTTTCGAGTACTCAAAGACTGCTGATTACTCACCGTCCAAAGCTCCTTAGTCCATCGACCGTGGCGCTTCATCGGCACATCTCTCGCATGACCTTTGACGACGACGACATCCGGGCCTTGGCCCATAAGCTGTGGGAGAAGGCGGGCCGCCCTCTCGGGCTCACAGACGACTTTTGGCATCAGGCAAAAAAGATACTTAAGGATCGAGAGTTATGGAGAGAGGCCCGAAAGGAGCTTTGGTCTGCTGGCCGGGTGATCGGCGGCGTTTTGGTCGTGGTTTCGACTCTCTTTGCCCACAATCTCTGCGACGCCTACGCCGCACAGTTCGGAATCGACACCACAGGATTATCCGTTTCCGGTTTCGCCGATTTCATTTGGTTGTGCGCCAAGGGAATTTGGGCGCTTTCTTATTGGTTCATTATCTTGGGAGCAATGCCCTTGTTCTCGTCGTGGATATTCTCGGGGCGCCGTAGCCTCGGGCACACGGGAGATGACCTGCGCCCTTTGATTGCCTTTCTCCTTTTGGGCCAAGGTTTATGCGTCGCCAGCCTCACATATTTCATCGTAAACAGGACGATTACGGGCGCCCTTTACGCCTATCTAGACTTCGGAAGCAGTGTTCCGTTTGCAGTCCTTTTCTATTGGATTCGCCGACGGAAACTGATTCGCACGTCGCTGACGTGCCTCGCGTCCGAACATCACGATCAACTTCTACGCGAATCCCGCGATGCTTGGACGCTCAGCGCACTACAGTGTCTTCTCTGGATTATCCCAGCACTGTTATGGGCAGACGCGACAAATCCCCAGACACGCGATGGCACTATAGCCATTGTAATTGTCTCAGCCCTCTCGGGGTTCGCCTTGATGATCTGTGATCAGGTGCCTTGGAGACCCCTGCTGGTCAAGTCGGCCTTCCTCGCCATGGCGATGTTTGCGTTCTGCTCATTGCCGCAGATTCAGCTCTTTGTCGCCAACAGCATTTTCCAGAAAAGTGGCCTGGGACGCATCCCTGGTGTGGAGTTTTCCGTGCGCGCTCCTTTGGCAGCCATACTGAAGAAAAAAGGATTCGCGGTCGAAGCGACTTCCGCCTCCGATTCACCCGAATTAAGACGCATTCTCGATGCCTACCTTGTTGCGAAGGGGAAGGATGTCTACTATTTCCTGCCATCGCAACCCACGACCGTCTCCAGTCTTCTGGAGAAGGCGCCGGACTCCATCATTGAGGTGCGCCGTGACGAAACCTTCCTCCTATCGACGTCCAACCCGCTCGCCAACTATCACGCCAAGCTTTATGATTTGATCATCGCCTTTCCCGAGGCCGAAGGAGAATCAATCCATCAAGGACTAGCCTTAGATCCCGAGACCGTCGATACTTCCGACGCCCGATGGGCGCACCTCTGGCCCACCCGCAAGTATATCGCTATCTCCTTCGGCGACGAAAAACGCAAATGGCGAACCGTCTTCGAGAAACGTATCGACGTTCAGGCCAGTCTGGCTGCGATCGACAAAATTCGATCCGAAACTGACGATCGGCGACTCAAACTAATGAGGGACTTCTATGCCCACTACCTCGGCATCGACATCGAAAAGCTGAAGAACATTGCTGCCAGTGACGACTCTCAGAAGGCTCTGCTTTCCGGCTCCTTCAACTTCGATACAGTGCGTCCAACCCCTGCCACGGGGAACTCCCCATCGGCCTATCCGGAGGTATATGTTTCTTGGATCTCCTCCGCCTTAGAAGATGAGGGATTGCAGGAGAAGTAGCTTCTCTGGCCTGTCGAGGATGAGGGAGGAAGACCGATCAGACCAGTTGATCTTTCGACGATGGTGACTGTCGCCTGGCAGTACAGAGCATTGTCTTCAGACGAATGCACCATCGGCCTATCATTGCGCCTCCGCCTTGGACGTAAATACATCTTATATTCCAACGAGCAACTTATTTACTTCAGTGGTCAGTCCTAAACAATAGCGCCAGGTGGTTTTGATGCTCCGATGGCCTAACACGGTACCAGTTGTGATTAGGCATTTTTCACTGCGTGCATAAACTTCTCGGGATACCCATTTTCGGCATGAATGTGTGCTGATTCCGGGTTCCAACCGGGCGGCTTCGGCAGCATTTGCGTAGATCCTGTGCGCTGATTTTCGGCTCAAAGCAATTAATCCGTCACCCTCACGACTGGAGAAAAGAGGCCAGTCAGGCCGTAAAATCTCTTTCGTTCTTCGAAGTTGCACCAGCCACCTACCCAGAGAGCCCCGCGTTGATGGGCTTAATGGAAGACGTCTCCCTGCGGTCTTTCCCTTCATTGCCGAACTTCTTACGTAGATTGATGGGCGGAATCTCCCCCGCTCATCGAGGGCGTCCCCAATTTGGACAGACAAAAGCTCGGATATCCAGAGGCCGGTCTTGGTCCCAAGGACCAATAAGGACCTATCCTGGAGGCGAACCTTCCGCTAATCGCGGCAAGAAGCTGATTAATCTCTTCTCGATTCTTGAATGGTCGCGCACCACATAAACTCATTTCCAAAGATACTAATTAATCTGAATGAGTATAACTGATGTCCGTTTTTGTGGTTATCTTGACAGTATAAGTGTTATAGAAACTTCCTCTTACCAGATTTCAGAAATTCTCTAGAATATAGGAATGCATTCGGGGTGATGGCCTCGAAATGCAATTAGAAACATTAAAAAGAAATAAAATCACTATGAAGGTTATTATCGAAGGCAAATTATATGACACTGAAAAGGCGACATTGCTCGCCAAGCATCTGGATAGGGATAAAAAGACATTGGATATCGGGACGCGGCTGTTCAAGACGAAGCAGGGGTATTATTTCCTGCATTCCGTAGCGGGGAAATTCGTTCGCAGAGGGAACCGTTTCGTTGTGCTGAACGAGCAGATTTTCCCCAACGAGGGAAAGGAACTGTCTGAATGGTGCAGAGCCCACGCCCCCGAAGTGGCCGACCAGCATTTCGGCGGCCTGATCCAAGACGCCTAGCCCGAATGGGTCGCCTGCGGCCCGGCCGTCCGAGGAAGACGCCGGGCCGTCGGTTGGGCCTCCCCGAGTGGGACATAATATGGAAAACGTCCCGCTCGACGATCAGGAGCGAGTGTTTCCAAGAAGCACTGACTCTTAACGGGTCGAGTATCTTTACAACAGGTTTAAAATAATATGAGTGGATATAATGGGTTCAGCAAGTCGAACAATGCCTGTGATGCCGAAAGCAATGGCCGCTTTCCTGCGTCCATCATTGCAAAGAAGATCGGCCGCGGAGTCACTGCGGACTTTATCGTGAAATATTGTGGTTTCGCCGCTCGCGGAGAATTCCACCACACTTCGCTGTATTGCAATCGAACTGCTTACTTTGATTTGGAGGACATCCAGGCATGGGTCGATGGTGACGACGGTGACGAATGGCCCGCGGATCGAAAGAGATTTGATGTCGCCCTGTCGGAGTGGAGGATAGCGCGAGCGAAACCAACCACTATCCACGAGGACGTTGTCGTAACTTGGCTCGAATGGAGCGGAACGAGAAGCCATCCTACGGCAACCACCTGCAAAGCAGAAGGCTGTCGAATTGAGGATGATGGTAGACAGTTCGTCACCGTTCACCTTGCAGATGGATTCACTTTTCGTAAAAAACGCCAGACCCGGGGGTTCGAGGTCCACACGTGCAAGGGAGATCGAGTGCTGCTGTAAAGAGGTCCTTGATCTTTAACCTTCATGATCTCGGTTTTTCCTCGGGCAGGCTTCATGCTCCGTCGTCTTTCGATTCGATCGCGAATGGCGCCTTCACCTTTTCCTCCGCTTTCAGAAAGCGCGCGGGAAGGGGGCCGAGCCCCATGGCAGCGTGGATAACCCGATAGTGTTTGATGCCCTCCCGCACCAGCGACGCAGCCCGGGGGAAATTAGCCGGATCGGTTCGATCGCTTCTCAGAAACATCGAGCCCCAGATGTCATGGACACGAAGAAGGAGGGATTCATCGCCCCGAATAAACAGGGCGCCGTTCAGCGAACCCATGGACGAGGTTGATGCGGAAAGGTTCATGACGTGACGGAGACCTTTTCCTTCGTATCGCAAGCCCCAGGACGGCGCTAAGTACTGGCCCCGCGCGAAGCTAAATCCGAACCACATGGTTGCGCCGCCATGCTGAATCGCACAGTCGAGAATGGCCCCTTTGGAGAATCCTAAAACAGCGAACCGGTACTCTGATAGGCCCGGAAAAGGAAGAAAGGCATGTTCGAGAGTCTTGCCGTCAAAGATGGTCCAAGACTTGCCGTCGCTATCGACGCGTACTCGGTGATTCTTTTCTGCTGCGGTGGCAAGCCATTGCGCGATGCGCGGGTGTTTTCCGTTGGGGGTAGTAGGCATGCAGCGAGATAGCCAGCCAGAACCAACAATAGGGACCTGGGTCACTATGGAGCAATGCGAAGGGACCTCTTTGGCGAGGTCGTCTTTCGCCTCTAAACAGGGAGAACGCGCGCATGTGGCCTGCAAATAGAGCGGACGCCCTATACCGAAGTGCGCTAACCGGCCCAGCTACTGCCACCGTCTGTTCAAACCCCCACCATCTTGAAAAACATCTCGATTTGAGGACGAGCGAAAAGAGGCTCGATCCAGTGTTCCGGAATTGCCCGGATACCGCGCGCCGCGGAATCGCCTCCGGCCATCTTCTTGCAAACGTAATGTGTTCACATACCTTTGGCATATGGCTCTCATGGTAGAAGCGGAGGCGACTCTCACTTCGCAGAATCAGATCACGATTCCGGCCTCGATCCGGAAGGTTTTGAAGCTGCACGGAAAGAGCCGCATCAAATTCCAAATTCAGGAGGGACGGGTGCTGGTGTCCCGCGTCGATTCTCCAGTTAAGGAAAGCGAAGACCCAGCGCTTAAGCCCTTCCTGGACCTGCTCGCCAAGGACATCAAGGAACGTCCCGACCGGATCAAGCCGTTTCCCATCGATCTGTTGAAACGGGGCCGCTCAGTGATCGAAGGAGTCGAGGTCGATTTGGATGGACCTCTGACAGGCGAGGATTAAGCGGCCAAGGGTTGCTTGAGGGCTCTGGCTTTTTTAAGGCTTCGAACCGTAAAAATAGTAAACCGCGGTGTAGGGGACGCGTAATTCCTGCCCAAGGCTTGCCTGGCTACATCCGCCAGCAGGCGCCTTCCCACCTGCCGTCTCCAGCCTCTGGATACTCGTGATTTGGCTGAAAACACCGCTTCCAGTATGCCCCTTGGCGCTTACCAGCAGCCAAGACACTGCGTTTGGATCCGGAGAGGGAACATGGCCTTTGAGTTCGCCAACGACTTGACTCCCGTCGGTTGATTCCCATGTTGGTCCTGCAAAATGGCGTCCAATCTTGTTCCCCTGGGCATCGAACAGATCTGCTTCTGGAGCTTTGAAAGCCCATTCAAATTGAGTCGGATCATCCTTCTTTGCCTGGCACGCGTAAATCTGAACGCCTTTGGCCTTGGCTGTGAACACCAGTTGCTCGCTTGCGGAGACTTTAATGCCGTCCGGTACAATCGGCGCCACGGCATTCCCAGGTAGCTCTATCGCATACCCAGAGGACAAGGCAGCGAAGCACCCGATAAGAGCTATCGTTAAAAAGCTGTTTTTCACACAGAAGGTTTATCTGCCTTATTGACCAGCCGGCTGGGTTTCTTTGCTTTCACTTTAGCCCACCGTTTCTGTTGGGCAGCCGCCATTTTAGCTTTGGTTGCCGCGCTCATCTTCCGACGCTTCCTGGGGGCCTTGATTGAGGTGGGCTGTTTTTCAGGGATCGAGCCAGGAACCGCGAACGAATCCAGTTCAAATTGGATCTCGCGAACCTTGGCGAGAAAACCCTCCTTCCGCTTAATCAGTTTGGCGGCTTTCCGAAGATGGGTGGCACTGAGATGGGATAAACTCATACCCAGAACATATGTAATTGCCGCCCTCAGTGCGAGCCTTGATCTATTGGACGAACAGTTTCGCCATATTTTTCGTCCCGTGATTTGGCGAAGAGACGGAGCCGGTTGTAATAGTCGATGATTTGGGAGGTCATGGCCAAGCCGCATGCTAGTGAAAGTCATAGCTCTGAAATCGAGCCTCAATCGGCGAACATATCCCGCGCACGTCGCGAGTCAGGATTGAGGCCGTCCCCTCCAATAGCTGCAAAGTTCCCTCGATTTCCAGGAAGGGTTCGTGAGTGATGACCAGGCGTAGCTTCTCGAACAACTCACTGCGGACAATGGCGTTGGAGACCCCGGTCTCGTCCTCGAGGGAAATAAAGACGTGTCCCTTGGCGGTTCCTGGCCGCTGACGGCAGATCACCATTCCAGCAATGATCACGTCTTGGCCATGCCGTCCCTTCCACAGGTCGATCGCCCGGGTGACATGGGGGACGCTGGTTCTCAGCAATGCCATGGGGTGAGGACCGGTGGTCACTCCGGTTCCCTCGAAGTCAGCCTGTAATCGTTCCGTCGCCGTCATCGGCTCCAGCGGTGCTTTCTCCTTATGTTTCTCGACCGCGGCGAAGAGATCGTCCTCGTCCAAAATCCCTTCGACGCTCCAGAGCGCGGTCCTGCGGTGCTCGGAAAGCCCGTTCAAGGCGCCGATCTTGGCGAGGATGCGCCGTTCGGCCTTATTGAGCGGCACGCGGTGCAGAAGATCGGCTAACGAGTGGAAGGGACTGCGGGCGCGTTCCTTGACGATCCAGTCGGCCTTCGCGGCGCGAACCCCCGAGACTTGATTGAATCCCAGCCGGATCGAGGCGTCTTCCTCTATTTGGCATTCCCAATTCGATCGGAGCACGCAGACAGGCCGAAATTTGATCCCCCGCTGCTTCCCATCTTGGATCAGGGTTCCGCGGCTGTAAAAACCCATTGGCTGGTTGTTGAGTAGCGCAGTGTAGAATTCAGGCGCCCGGTGTACCTTCAACCAGCATGAGGCATAAGCGATCATAGCGAACCCGATGGCGTGGCTCTCAGGGAATCCATAGAGAGCGAAGCTTCCCGCAGCCTGGACCACCCGATCCCGCACGCTCTTTTCAATTCCCTTGCGAACCATATTGGCGTCCATCTTTGCCAGGACGTTATTCATTCGCTCCTCAGAACGATGGAAGGAAAGCGCCTTTCGCAATTCGTCGGCCTCGGTGCTGGTGAAGTCGGCCATGACCATCGCCATCTTGAGCATCTGTTCCTGGAACAAGGGAACCCCCATGGTCCGTTCCAGTGTTTCCTTCAAATCGGGATGGATGTATTCGATCTCTTCCTCGCCGTTGCGACGGGCCAAATAGGGATGCTTCAAATTTCCGACGATTGGACCCGGGCGGACGATCGAGACCTCGATGCAGACGTGATAGAAGTTTTCCGGCCGCATGCGGGGAAGCGTCACCATCTGGGCCCGGGACTCGACTTGGAAGGTGCCGATGGTATCGGCCCGCTGGAGTAGCCGGTAGGTTTCCGAATCGTCCTTGGGGATCTGATGGAACTCGACTCCCCTACCGCGCCGATGCGTCAACTCAATGGCGTCCTGCATCACAGCCAGCATGCCGAGGCCAAGGAGATCGACTTTCACGATGCCCAAGTCCTCGCAATCATCCTTATCCCATTGTGCCACCACTCGGCCCGGCATGGCGGCGTTCTCCAGGGGCATCACTCGGTCGAGCCTCCCTTGGCTGATGATCATGCCGCCGGAATGCTGGCCGAGGTGCCGCGGCAATCGGTATATCTTTTGATAGAGGCGGCTCACCACTGCGAAACGCGGATGGGCACGGGGGATGCCCGCCTGAACGAGTTGATTCTCCAGGTCGAGGGTATGTTCGAAATCCCCTGAGGCGAATAGGTCTGAGAACCGCTTCAACACGTCTTCCGGGAAATTCAGCGCCTTGCCAATTTCTCGCATCGCGCTTCTCCCTCGATAGGTGATGACGTTTGCCGTCATGGCGGCGCCATGCTTTCCATAACGGCGGAAGACCTCCTGGATGACCGCTTCCCGCCGATCTCCCGAGGGAAGATCGAGATCGATGTCGGGCCAACTGGTTCGGCCTTCACTAAGGAACCTCTCGAACAAGAGCTTCTGGCCAATCGGATCGACTGCGGTGATGCCGAGGCTGTAGCAAACGGCGGAGTTGGCGGCACTGCCCCGTCCCTGAATAAGGAATCCTTGGGCGCGAGCGAAATTGACGATATCCCAGACGATCAGGAAATACCCCGCGAAGCCAAGGCGGCCGATCAGATCGAGTTCCTTATCGAGCTGGACCTGAATGGAGGCGGTGATGGAGCCGTAACGTTCCCGGGCCCCTGCCAGAACACGTTCCCGCAGGAAAGAATTCATCGAATGGCCCGAAGGCACCGGAAAATCAGGGAAGCTGTAACCGAGGTTTTCCAAAGTGAAATCGAGCCGGTCGGCGATCCGCTCCGTGTTGGCGATCGCCTCGGGAAGATCGGCGAAAAGCCGGGCCATCTCGGCAGGGCCTTTGATATGGCGTTCTTCATTGCCGGTCAGGAGCCGCCCCGCGGCATCGAGATGGGTGTGTTCCCGGATGCAGGTAAAGACATCGAGCACCTCGCTATAGGTCCGTGAGGCATAGAGGACGCCATTGGTGGCAACCAAGGGGAGGTCATGGGCCTCGGCCAAGTGCTTCAGGTTGCGGATCGTCTCATTCTCTCCCCTTTGAAAATGACGTTGAACTTCGACGTAGACGTTTCGATGTCCGAAGGCGGCGGTGATGAGCCCCAATGCCTCTTCGGCGCCCTGAGAATCCTCCCGTGCCAGAGATCGGCGCAGCGGCCCCTCCTCATCCCCCGTCAGGGCGACCAGCCCTTCGGCAAACTCGGGGATTTCCTCCCAGCTTACTCGACTCTCTCCCTTCGGGGAACGGAGTTGAGCTTGAGTAATAAGGCGCGAGAGATTTTGGTAGCCGGTCCGCGACTCGACAAGGACGGGAATGACCGAACCGTCTTGCATTGCCAGCTCCGCGCCGACCAGAGGACGGATTCCCAACTCCTCACGCTTGGAGAAGAGTCGCGGCGCGCCGTAGAGGCCGTTCCGGTCGCAGAGGGCAAGGCCGCTGAGCCCGGCTTTGGCCGCGGCGTCGGCGAGATGCTCGGGCAGCGAGCCGCCGCGGAGAAAGCTGAAGGCACTCCGCGCATGAAGTTCGACGTAGGGCATTGCGTCATCCGTAGATCCCCTCGATGACCCATTGGTTTCGGATCTTTGCCAAGCGATAGAGGCCGGAAAGAGTGCGGATATCCCACTCCTCGCGCGCCCATGAGAGAGGGTTCCACCAGTCGCCCCGCAGCTTCCACGGGCCAAGCACTTCCTCCACCTCACCCTGAAAGCGGGAGGAGCGAACGTAAGCGGGCTGCGCCTCGGCTATGTCGACCTGGGCCGGCAGGGGAGGGCGAAAGCGAAGGAGCGGCAGACCGATTATGGGATGAGAAGCCTCGGCGGGTACCACATCAAGGTAGGGATCGATGAAAAAGGCGTCGGGACGATGCGAGTTTTCCACGCGCGGGATGCCCACCCGGTCCGCACCGACCAATGCCTGAAGGCGCGCCAAGGTCTCCGCGAATTGATGGGGATCCCTGAGGCCCTTTTCCAAAAGGCCGAATTGTTCTGCAACAGGACGGGCGGGCGTGGCCTCCAGATCAAGGCCGACGATGGGCGACGTCGCCGTGAAGTTTTCCAGATGGGTATGGAGCATCCGAAACAGGAGATCGATATTTCGAGTGGGAGCCGGGATAGGGAAGGCCCTTTCGTAACGCGTCCCATCGTCGAAACGGAGGACCAATCGCAGGGAACCGGCCACCAAGTAAGCCTGCTCCAATCGACGGGAAATCTGATCGAGGAAACGACGCAACAGAAAGAGAAGCGGCTCGAGAGTTTCGACTGAATATTCGAGATCCGTCCTTTCCTCGAAAACCTCGGCAGCTTTCACCGTCCGCAGGGGACGGACTTGGCCGCCCTTCGCTCGCTCCCATAATGCGACTGCCTCGTGACCCAGCCGCGCGCAAACATCACCCATGGGCAACGCGGTCAGAGCCCCGATGGTGCGGATACCCCAACCAGAGAGGACCGTGGCTAGTTCTGGAGAGGGCGCCAAGGCGCCAACAGGCAACGGGCGAAGAAAAGACCGCGGCTCCTTCACGATCTGAATGGGCTCGGCATGACGGGAGGCCAGAAGCGCCAAGTCGGCATTGGCGGCCATTCCCACGACAACATCAAGCCCAAGCTCCTTGAGAGGCGTGATGATCTGATCCTGAAAGTCCTCCGCCGTGAACCGCCGTTCAAGGGGAAGCTCAACAGTGATCACGCCGGGGGAGGTCGATTCGACGAAGGGAGAGAGGCCCTGAGCTGTCTGGAGCAGGATTTCCTGGGCGGAGATCTCTTGGGCCAAATTGGGTGCTTTCAACTGAAGCCCGGGGCAACGGGCGGTCGCTTGGGTGAGGGTCATGCCCGCATCGACGGCATCAGCTCGGGATTCGAGGATGCGCGATTTCGTCCCGGTCGCATCGACAAGGGCGAACGGCTCACCCTTCAATTCGGGAGAATGGCGAAGTACGGCTTGAAGTCGAAACTCAGGCGCTCGCAACACTGCGTAAAACATCATTTGCTCCGGTTGAAATTCGTCGACGCTGCACCGAAAGAGAAAGTCGTGGCTCCAGTTTGGCTTGGGAAATTTCGATCGCGCCCAAGGGGAAATGCCCCGAGACATTGAGACGCAGCCGGGCGTTTCCGATCTGCGCTGACGGGGTGAAGGCGAGCAGCGAGGTCCCGCTTTTCTCGACCAGCATCTGGAGCCGGTGCCAGGTATTGGCGTGAATGCGCCGCAGCTCGGAGGGTGAATTGAGGGTGAGGAACAGGATCACCAGCGAGATGTTCCCATCCCGGGCCACCAGATCCGCCACCTTGGCCGCCTGCAAGGCATCGCCGCATCGAATCCAGAGGACACGAGTCCCTGCGGGAACAGTGGAGGGATCAAAGGCGTCCGTCCCGTCGATCAAGGCAACCCGATGTTGCTTTGTCGCGGCTTTGAGCAATGCCGCTAAGAGAAGGGCCCCACCCGAGGCTGCGGGGTCGGCAACAATCTCAGTTAGGCTTCCCTGGGGGATATCGAGTTGATCCAGCGCCTCCAGGCCCGTCATAAGCCCGGAACCGCCCGCGACGGTCGCAGTCCCATGCTTTTCTTCCAGCAGTCGGCGGAGCTGGATGATCTTGTCGGCGGCGGCCATTCCGTACGATTATTATACGGATGAATAACAATCAAGTGCGGAGCTGTAATGCCCTGAGGGTGAAGGAGATTCCGTTTCGGGAATGAGACGCGGTCCGATCCCGGACTTGCCCGCAGAACCGCAACGGGCAGCATTTATCGATGACCGCCGTCGAGGAAATCGGAATTGTTTTGGCGGAGCTTTCCACCGTGGCCGGTGACGACTTCCTCATCCGCGGAGCCTGGGCGCTCTTCCTGCAAGGATCGAGAGAGCCGCTTCCCCCCATCGCGGAAGTTCAACTTGGGCCGACATCCTATGCCGCCATTCGCGACCGCTGGGAGGTGACCCCCGGCGATCTATTTGCGGTGATCAAGACGTCTTTAGGGGGTGAGATCCGTTTTTTTGTGACCGAGCGTTCCTCTAGAACGAGATTGGAATCTGCTCGATCACATAAATCGAGTTCTGGGTCGTGACCGTGAGTCGACCTAGATCGTCGCTAACCGATTTCACGGCGGTGCTTCGAAAAAGCCCGTCTACCTCGATCCCATTGCGGATGCGCCGCTCGACGCGGATCTCCTGTCCTACCTCGACGGCTGAGAGAAGGCGGCCTTCGAGCGAATAGTCGATGGGCGGAGAAACTAGATTTTCTTCCCCATGGAGGTAGCTGTCCTTCTTCGCGGATGGAAAGAGAGCATCCACGCAAGCAGCCAGCTTCGTTACTCGAACCCAATCTCCTTTCCCAATTATTGCAGTGGGCTGCGTTGGCTTAATCTCTCCCTGCTTCAGCTTTTCACAAGCCTCAATCTTTGCCGCCAGTTCCGGAGACACCTCGATCGTCTTGGGCACATATAGGATGCGCTCCTTCTGAGGTTCATAAATGTCAACGACCTCGCTGGATTGCCTCCTTCGAACATCTTCAACGACAGCATCCATCTCCGGCCAAAGACCTGTCTTCCAGTCACCCCCGGCCGCCAGATGAAGCAACAGCTCGGTAAGAAGATCCGACACCAAGTGGGTCGACTTATCGATCGACTCCGAATCCCTCCATTTCTGGATGCATTGGGGAAAATACCCTGGGTTTATGCCGCAGCCTATTGCATCCAGGCGTTCTGCGGGAATTCCAAGGAGAGATGAGGCAAGACTTTGGTTCCATCGCCACGCCCCAAGCCCGCAGAGCAAAGCGCTTTGCCGTTGGACCAAGCGTCCTAGTGGGACTGAACCTGCCTCCGCAGGCATGGTGTCGGTCCCCTGACAGGCGAGGAGTCGACCGTTCGAATGATTGAACCACAGTACGGTCCGCTTATCCACATAGGCGATGCCGCGCTGCGCCTCCGGCTTAGGTGCAAATCCAATCATTTGGCGGGGCGCTGCCGTCAGCAGGAAACCCCTCGACTCGGGCTCGATAGCTGTCAAGGCATGCAACCACCTTTCCGCGTCCCGAATGTCACAGGACGAATCCAAGGTGATCCGATAATGCCTTCCGAAGAAGTTCCACTGATTATCGAAATAATTGTATTTGAAAGTGATTTTTTCGATTTCGATTTTGGCTTCATTCTTTGATGTGCCGATGGGCCGTGGCACCTTCTCCGCACCATTTTGAAGTAATGACCCGTCTCGTTGTGACTCCAGACGCCGGAGCAAATATCCGCCATCCATCGGTTCCTCTTCAAATACCGCTTCCCGAAAATCGTGGGTCAGTCGAAGAGAATTAGTAAGCAACCGCGGGGGTGTCGGGTATTCGGCCATAATCAGATCCTTTTGGTTTGGATTTTAGGAAATCGAATCGGTCAACGTGGTCCATTCGTCGGGCTCATCAAGACGAATGCGTCCCTCCCGATCGTAAAGCAATTGTTCCATTTGAGCGCAAAGTGGCGGGACGACCGAACCAGCTTCGATTGATAGTACTCGATAGATCGCGAGCCACTCAGGGACATGGGAATTTAGGAACTTTCGAATCTTTGTTGATTCCTGAATCCAACCCGTCGGATCGATTGTTTGTTTCGTATTAGCGCCGGGGTCCCATTTGGAGATGAGGCTGCTCAAGCCTAGATGCAAAGACACACCAAAGCCGGGCTCGTCCCACCAAGTAATCTCTCGGATGAGACGAACACCGAAGATCTGAAAGTAAACATGCCCATCAACCCCCTTCAGCCATGCGATTTTCCCGGCATAAATTGTTAGGTTGAAATGGAAATCCAGAACCACACTTTCGCCATTCTTTTCGAGGACGAGTCTCTCGACAGCATTGCCACGCAGGTAGATGGCCTTGAGTCGCCATGGTTCACAATGGGTGCACCCACCGGATTCCAGCGCAACCTCGATAGAACGCACACCATCTTCGTCCCCCATCGTAATGGCAGAGCCCATTGCAGCAGCGCTCGCAATCCACTCCTCGACAAAGTGGGGAAACAGAGCAGCGCTCATCCTGCATCCTCCGAACAGATCAAAACGAGGACGGGTTTTGGTTTATTCATGGCGATGGATAGATATCCTCGAATGCCGTGGAGAAGCGCATCGCCAGACAACTCGCCAAAATGCCGACGGGGGTTGGTCAGTGGCTTGGTCTGATGGCGGCGATGGGGACCAAGATTGACGCTCGCTTCGCGACAGAGGACAGGTCGTCCCCTCTCATCATCGAGAGCGATCCACCTTTGCCCTTGGGGAATATGAAGACGGCTTGCGGTCATCTTTCCGTTCATAATAGTAAGCGTCTTTTGGCGTCACGCCTGGCAGCAAATGATGGCTCTATTTTTTCCTGGTATCTGCATGACGATTTCGTTGTTTTTTCCTACTCCGGAGATTTACAACGGCTATTTCCGACCAAACCACCCATCGACATCACCATCTTTGTGGGTTCCTGTCCGGTTTCGGTGGAAGATTTCACGATCTACTTGATGCGTTCAGGGAGGCAGTGCTGGTATCTGAACTGTTTTCAACTCAAAGGCCCCTTGGATTACAACCTTTCGGAACTTCGAACCGCGGTTGCTTCCGGCAGCAAACTGATCCACGACTTGGCTGAGCAATCGGGTCTTATGCTTCCGTCCGGACTTCCGGCTCTCATCGGGGCATTTCGGTCCAAAGCCACCTCAATCGTTCCCTGGTTTTTCGAAGAGCAGGATATCGACTAATTCGGCCGGGAGCCGAGCACCAGGGATACTTTAAGTTGATCGAACCGCCTTCGAATGATCAGCGTGATCAGGTCGCCGGGAGCGTGGCTGCTCGTGAAAGCTATCAGGTCAGCAGGGGTGTGAAAGCTGTGCATGCCGGTTGAATCGGTTGCGCCGACGATCTGATCGCCTTTCATGAGGCGGCCTAACGTGGGTGAGCCTTGGAATGCCGCCATTGCGACTGGTGCGATCGAGCCTTGGGCAACCTGAAGGCCAAGCCAGCCCGTGCCGCGGCTAGGTGAGGGAACCCCTGGCGGCGGAGTAATAGTTGAAACGATTTGTGAAGGCGGCACTGGCGCGCCGAATGACGTTGCGGGCGGTGCGATGTCCTCGCCTGACTTGGGTTTGGCGGCGAGCATGACATCCTCTGAAACGGGAGCCGCCGTCGACATCGGATTCGCGAACCAAATGAGTGCGACATGGTCCCCGGGCTGATGGCGGGCCATCGCCTGAGTAAAATCATTTGCGGTTCGAATCGAGGCGCCATCGATTTCCGTGATCACATTTCCGACGCCGACCCGCCTGAAATTTGGAAAATCATGGATCGCGGTTACATAAGCGCCTTGTGGGCAATCGACGACGTCAATCCCAAGCCATGTGGCGTCCCCATTCGCCGCCGCACTCGGGGAGACGTCCGCCAACATCGAACGGTAGATGCCGAGTACCTGTGCATCGGACAGTTGATGCTGCCATGCCTCCGTCGATGCCGCCTGAATCTTTTGGTACGCCTGCCGGGTCAGTTCGCTCTGGTAATCAGCTACAATCTGTTGAGGATTCGCGCCATTTTGAGAAAACTGTTTAATTAAGTCATCCGGCGACGGCAGATCATCTCCAGCCGGTAGGCCCGGAAAGCTCCCCATCAGGTTTGAAACTTCCTGCGCCCAATCCGGGCCACCGCCTCCCAACAAATAATGCACATAGGCAATTTTAAACGGCTGGGACTTTAGGGCCGCCATAACATTCCCGATCGATCCAGCGCTCCCATCGACCCCATAGCGAGTCATGAGGGTGAAGCGCAAGGGACCGTTGTCGGACGACGTTTGAAAATGAAACCGAATAGACTCCTCTGCGGCGACCACGATCAAATTGGGCTTGGCCGCAAGGACTATGGCCCTATCGACTTTGATTTCGATTTCATGCCGCATTTCTATCGACTTATAGTCGCCATAGTGTCGGCGGTAGTCGGCTCGCAGAAACCCACGACCGTCATCGCCAGCGTTCGGATGCCCCACGTCGACATTCACTGGGTCTCGCGAAGACTGACCGCATCCCGCCAGACTCAACGCTGAGATTAGTCCGATTGTAATCGAAAGCGCTTTCATTTCAGGTCAATGACGTTCGGAGTTGCGGTGGGAGTGCCGGCGGCTCGGATGCGGGCTTGTCCAAGGAGGAACGGATACATCGACGCGATCTGTCGCATCTGCGCCGCCGCGGCTTCAATATCCGAAAGTTGGAAGGGGAGAAGGCTGCGGATTTCATTTCCTGACCCATCCCATCCGGTAGCAAAACCAATCTCATTGCCATTTTCGCCGAGGACCACCAATTCGTCGTATTTGACAAGGATAGCGGATTGGATGCGGACATATTTGGCAAGGCGTCCCGTAACGATACGCGCCACGACAGGCTCCCCATTGGGTGAAGGGACAAGCGGGACGCTTGGTTGGTTGTATGCTCCTTCGATCGGAGGGACGATGAACGAGAGGCGCAGAGGCGATGTGAATGCTGTCGGGCCTGGGTTTCCAACATTTTGGAATACCATTGTCCCCCGCTGTTTAGCTGCCGCAGCAATCTGATTTTCCCCGTCAGAGGAATTCATCCACGTAATGGCGTCGGAGGCAGCGACGATACCAGCCCGAACGGCCCTCGATGCATCATTGTCCTCAATGGGTATGGCGACAAATATGGAATTGGTCTGCCCATAGATCGCCATCAATGTAAGGCGGACGGAGCCATCCCAATCGACGGGAACGCGCCAAATGACGCCATTGGCGATGGGGATATATTCGCGATTGGGATCGAGGGGGACACCGCGTTTTAGCAGATTCGCCAAGGTCCCAATTTCATATTCGGGATTTGGAGGTGTGATCACATCTTGCGCCGCGGGAGGCTGCACCGATTGAGCCGCCGCATTTCCAATGGAAACGCCGGAATAAATGACTGAAAAAAGGAGAACCAAGGATAATGCTTTCATAACTTGAGATAAACACTGGTTATCCGAGCCCGCGGCGGTGATACACGATTGTCGCGAAGAGTCCGCCGACAAAGGCTCCAAGGACGGCCATCGCAGTCGTTACCCCAACGACTCCAAACCCTTCGGGCGTTGACACAACGGGCACCATCTTCGATACCACCCAGTACGAGACCGCGGCTGCCGCACAGATCCGAGACCGTCGATAAATTCCCACGGCGAGTCCCGCCGCAAGGATTGCGTGTGCGGCGTAGACGACAGGCACGGTGCCGTGCACAACAAGGATGGCGGTGACGAGCGCGGAAGCCGCCGAGGTGCCCGCGGCAAGGTTAATGAGCCGACTAGCGACGGGGTATGTCATCTTACTGGCTGAGGTTAATCGCGCTAACAATTCCGTCTTGGAATTCAACCGCGTAAGATTTTCCTTTGTGGCGCCGCTGTTGCCCTTCATGGTTCGCCAGCCCACCTCCAAAACCGAGGAAACCTGACACATATCCGACCGCATTCGCCTCCACGAATGCCTGGCCGTCAAAGGGCGCATAGGTGCACAAAGTCGAGCCGTCGCTATTTTGACTCACCAAATCTGGATGGCCGAGTTTATGATCTACGATGGCGCGGCTATCGCCGATATGAACAGGGCATCCAGGCAGATTTCCACCCCCACCACTCGAATGGGGAGTTGCGGCGGATGCGCCGGATGAATCAGTGCCGCCGTTGGAACTCGCCGCCGACTTCCCCATGAGCGCGCGCACCTTTCGGTCATAACCTGTGAGGAGATCCGCATCCGTGAGGGTCTGGATGGTGCCATCCTTATTCACGACAACAGCGGCAAGGGGATGGTCATCTTTGCCGTAACCGATAGAAAATTGAGTGTCTACGCCCTTGGCACTGGTCGCGGAGTCCGCAGTAGGCGGATATCCGCCTGCATCGGCGACCGCTTTCGGGAGGGCATCAGAGCCAGGAATGATCACGTTCTCGATGTGCGTTACATTTTTGGTGGCTGACCGAAATGCCGGATCGATTTTCGAGTGGCAACCGGCGAAGGCGATGACCAATAAAATGGAAGCGACGGAAGCCAATCGGTTCGTTGCGCTGAGTGGATTTTTCATGAGGATAGATAGGTGAAGGACACGCGAACTTTAGGTTCCATATCCAAAAACTCGAACATAAAGTTCGCAGACTAAAAAATATCGCTTTGCGAAATTGGGCCGTGGCCAAAACGCCTTTGCCCTATCGCCATTTAGGCGGAAACCTGGCCCGCCTTCGTCAGGAGAGGGGAATCACCCAAGGTACCGTTGCTGAAATTTTGGACGTATCGCTTCGTATGGTCCAACAGGTGGAGTCTGGACAGAAAGCGTTCTCTTTGCCACGGCTGGCCCGCTTGGCAGCTTTCCTCAAGGTCACATTCGATGCTCTTCTCGCCGGGATGGTGGAAGCCGAGAAAGGGGTGCCGGAACTGGCCCGTCGCACGTCGACTCTGGTGGGAAAGCGCAAGCCGCGCAGCTCGATCCGCCCCTGATCCCTAATGGGTGATTAGGTGGACGACGAACCACCCAGCAGCGGCGATCAGGAAGACGAGAATCCCTCCGCATCCAAAGCACCCGACCGGTGTCAGCGGAGTATTTTGCTGATTACTCTCGATTTGCTCCCGGGAAGCAAAAAATCTCCATCCCAGTCGCTTCCTGATGGAGTTGCCGATGATGAGAAAAACAATGATGACAATTATGTTTTGGACTTCAGACATGACGGGTTGATCGTTTTAGGACTTTGAAGGGGCCAAAGGCTTACGGAAATGCGGATGGGGAAGTTACGGGGAGACACATCAAGCCGAATATCCGAATGATCCGACTCAATTGCGCGCGAGCCATGCGCGAAGTCGCTCCTCGTTCGTGGCCAGGAGCCATTCGATTTGATCCATGGGAGACGAAAAGGCGATGGGATCGTTCGCAATTCCCAGTTGCCCGTATAGGGCGCTTGTCGCCTTCACAAATTGCGCCGTGACGTCATCATCCGGAATATCGAGCCGCCGCAGTTTGTCCAAGTTCGTGCGGATCCGGGCCCGATAGATCTCGATTTCCTCGGTTTCCCCTTCAGGGACAACCGCCATCGCGGTGGCCGCATCGTGTGCTGGAAATGTCAGCGCGGTGATGACAGCGGTCCAAATTTTGCCACCCACCCAAGCCGATACTGCTCCGCCGATGGCAAGCTCAAGGCCAAGCGACTGATCATTGGAAAAGAAACACGCTGCAATGCCGAACGCGGCGAGGGCCCAGGAAAAACGCACCCACGCCTTTCGCCAATTCTGAAAACGATGCCGATCGAATCGCTCCAGTGAGGCCTGGGCGAAAAGGAAGCGCCGAGCATAAAGGTTTCCCACGAGTGCTTTTGCGGATCTCTCGATCTTTTCGGCCACTTGAGGAGTTTGGGCGGAAAGTGCTCTGTGATGGTCTTGATTGAGCTTCCCTATGATGTCGGCGATCGATTGGGCAAGCTCCACGCTGTTAATTTGCGAATGGCCTATCCCCTCAGCGTCAAACCAATGGAGCAGCATCGCCCTTGCGATTGTGCCTGTGGTCGTGTGCTCGTAACGCTGCAAATCGCTAAGGCCCGAGAGGATGGCATCAAGCACCTTGCGGTCGCGGATGCTCTTCAGCTCTTGACGGAAGGCTTCCGCGCGATCGGCCTTTTGTGCCTGCCGCTGTTGATGCGCCAAGGCTTCCAGGGCACGCGTTTGCGCCTGGAGCTGCTGGACATAAATCGAAGTCGTTAAGGGATCGGGGTATTGCTGCGCGAAAGCCGGGTGAGCGGTGTGGTAGTGGTGCTGATCGTGGTACATATCGTCAGATAGGAGTTCCAACTTCCTGGGTGAACGCCCTGTAAAATGTCCCCGCCTTCCATATCCCCCACTGCGCATATTCTTCGCCGCCTTGGCAACTGCATTTGAAAATAGTCCTGGCCGATGGGCTCCAAGGAAGTTCTTGTTTGCAGCCGCGACACACCGAGACGAATTCCGGGGGCCCCTTCATGATGGCATCAATCTCCGCGGCGAACGGAGTGTGAAGGTCCATCACTTCAAAGGGTGAATCAGCGGCGGCTCCACGACTCAGGCGTTCAAGATATCGCCCCTGACATTTCTCGAATAAGTTCCGGACATCCCGCCCGTTTCCAAAGGTGCCATCCTTCCTCTCGTGCATCAGGTGAAGCGATAATAAAAGGCGGCGCTTGAAGTCGTCCGTCATCGCCATCCCGTCCTTTTCGGACAGCCCCTCGAAAATAGCGGCAAGCTCGGGCGGCGTATAATCCTCGAATTTTATGAACTTGGTGAAACGCGACTTCAGGCCGGGATTGGCTTCAACGAAGCGAACCATCTCGGTTTCATATCCGGCGGCGATCACGATCAATTCATCCCGGTGATTCTCCATGAACGCCAAAATCTCCTCGATGGCTTCTTTGCCGACGTCCCTGGACGAGTCGACTGGCATAAGGGTATAGGCCTCATCGACGAAAAGGATTCCGCCCATGGCCTCCTCCAGCTTCTTTCGTGTTTTCGGGGCAGTTTGCCCGATATATCCCTCAACCAGGCTGGAACGGCTGCATTCCACCACGTGGCCTTTCTTTAAGATCCCAAGCGCCTTGTAGGCGCGACCCATCATCTTCGCGATCGTGGTTTTTCCAGTTCCGGGCCGGCCGGTAAAGATTGTGTGGTGGCTCACATCGGATACTGGAAATCCGGCCTTGCGACGCTTTTCCACCCCACGGATACGGAGAAACATTGCCTGCACGTCCCTTTTGACTTCATGCAGGCCCGTCATCCTATTCAAGTCCGAAAAAACGGCGTCGATGGATCCGATCTCCGATTCCTTTGATGCCGCCACGGTCTTTGTTTCATGGCCTGTGTTGGCCGCCTCTGCATCCATATTTGGCGTCCACTCCTCGACCTGTGCCATCGTTCCCGCCTTAAAAAATCTTGGGTCAGAAGGCTCGCGAAAATAGTCCGCTCCTATGATGATCGCCCGCAGAAATTCACAGCCCTCAAAGAGGACTTCGGTGGTATTTACAATCGTAATGCTCGTCGCGCCCTGGGATTGAAAGGTGCTGGCCTCGGCATGAAGTGATCCCCCATCCATGAATAAGTCGCCCCTATTGGGGCCGTTGAGGCTGCTGCATTGAATCGTGACGGCCGAGGCAGTCGATTTCACAGCTTCGTCACCACCATGGATATAGCACCGATGCAGCTCCAATTTGCAGTGATCGACCAGCAAGCTTCCTGCAATTTCACAGTCGGCGACTTTGACGCGCTGTCCCTGGGCATAAAGAGCCCTTCCGCCATTACTCGCTTGAATCAGTTTGCTCCCCTCAACGGTCACCGACATGTCGGGGTCCAATTGATGCGTAGTGATCCTTTCTTCATCATCAATTTCCGCAGCCAAGAGGCCCCATTTACACTCATTGAAGAGAACATTCTTAACGCTGACGGAAGGACAACGGGCCACCAGCATCCCGTATTTGCGACCGGATAATTGCGAATCTTCGAGGACTACTGCGCATCGCCGCGCGAGGATTCCTGCGTGGAGCGCTTCTTCAAAATCGCAGCCCCGAACGGCAATGGAGGAATCAACGCCGACCACTCCCCCGGTGCCAAAGCGAGAGTGCGAAATAGTGACTTGAGCCCCCTTGATGCCCGAGACGGCAGTATGGGAGAGAGTTTTAAAAAAGCAGTCCTCAGCATGGAGCCAGGCCTTTGCCGGGACCTCTTCCATCACCTGTTCTGGTTTCTGGCCGTCGTCCGAGGCGATGGCCCCGATAAGCAGTCCTCCGAAGAATTCTACCGCATTGGCGACCTCTTCCGCCGAGTTCTTGGGCTTTGGTTTCGCTGCTGCGCGGTCGAGAATATTCGTGATATGGTCCACCTTTGACGCAGCCGCGGCAGGGCGCTTTCGGAGTTGATGGCCGGACATGGCCACCTCCCCCAGGATCTCGCAGCGCACCAGTGCCAAGGTTCCGTCTACCGCTTCGATGGCGATATTTTCAGAGGGAGGAGGCTCGATCCTGATACCCTGAAACAGAACCATTCCTTGATCAGAAGCGATTTGGATCTTACCCGTCAAGACCACGGAATTGGGTTCATGGGCAATGATTTCGATCGACTTCGAGATGATGTCGACAGTGTATTTCCCGGGAAGAACCCGGATTCGATCCGCAGCCTTCATCTGGGCCAAGGCGGCGCCAATCGTGGGAACCGACCCCCGGCTGCCCTTGATGTCCACCACCAGTTCCCGCCGGCCTTCGAAGCGGTCAAAAAACGCTTCCACGCCCGTGGAATAATTGGCATCGGCGTGCCCAACATTGGCCAGGCGTGGGACGCAATTTGCGGGCGAGAACGTGTTCATGGGACGAGATAGCCGCCAAAACACCCCGCCCAACCGGCCTTTTCTTTCCATCCGCGGGGGCGAATCGGCTTCAAAAGAAATAGAGATCGGCCTGCCTCTGTCCAGCCAATAAGAACCTAAAGTTCGTATTGTCCAACGACCCAATTGACGGGCCAAATCCCGCCTAACTCGGGGGCGGTGGACAGTCGAAGGGATTGTTTCCGACCCTAAATTTTTCATCAGGCCACCTCGCGATAATGGCTTGGACGATTTCCGGAGTGAGGCCCTTGGCGCCGTGAAAATCGATGGTCACACACTCTCCACAGGAGATCTTTCCAGCAATCTTTTTGCGGATCTGAGCAATGACCTTTGGATACTGGAACTGGCCATTCCAGCGAATTGCCTCAATGAATTCCATGAACAATTCCTCCGGTTAGGCTGCCAAAAACGTCGCCAGCCCAGGGCAGGACAATGGACACATTGATGGTTTTATTCATTTCGGACACAGGTCTTTTGGAGATAGTGACGTCGCGTCTTAATATCAAGAAGATCGACCCAGACATCGGACATCACGGCGAGCAGTTTATCATTAATCAGCCGCCGCTTATGTCGGGAAACGAGTGGATTAATACGAGCCGTGATCCCTTCAATTGCTGCCTCGAACAATGTGGTGGCATCTCCCGCTTCGGTCACTGTTCCGGCTCGCAAATAGGCCGCGAACCCGGCCACCGCCTCGGGAATTGCTTGATGAAAAGCGGCCAACGCATCCTCAAATGTGTCACCAGTGGGATAGCGTTCGATCGTCTTTTCCTGCGCTCGTTCATGAAGGGTCATAGAGAGTCCGTGCCACTTCCGAATCGATCGCCGGATCTGCTCCCGAAGACCTACCCGCTCGCGACTCCAGTCCTCGCTGCTCAATTCAATTTGCCGTTCTTGTAGGGGGCCGGGGTCCGGCCGGCTGGGAGCCAGCGCCGGATTTTGGATCAACATCCGGGTCAAATACCCCTCCAAAAAGCGTGCGCCGGACCGGGACTTGATCGCCTCCTCGATGCCGCTACAGAGCTTCTCAGGAGTCATGGGCGGGAGCTTCAACGCCTCATGAATCAGGGCGAATCCCCGGGCGTAATCTTGCCGGGTGGGCGGCTCGATTGTGATCACATTATCCGTATTAAAGCGGAGCAGTAATTCAGCGGGAATGTCCGCATTCGCGAGCACTGCCGCGGCATAATCGACGGTGTCCGCCGCCTGTCCGAACCCCATCTTTGTCTCTCTTTGCGAGTCGGCAACCCGTTGCCAGGCTCCGCCTCCCACAATGAAATAGCCGGTCTGAACCCGTTCCACATCGGCCTGTGTCCAGCCATGGCTGAGGAGATTTTGGGACGAGTCAATCGACATCAGAATTTCAATCCAGACGGCCATGTACCAGGCCGAGTTTCGGGCCATATCCTCGTTCAATTTATCCAGCTCATCCAAGTAAATGACCCCCTCGGGAGCACGCCTGACAGCGTCACGAATCATGATGATGGTGTTCGGTTTGGAGTGGCTCCCGATGGGGGCCCAACCACCAACCGAGATCGAAATCAACGCCAGCTTTTCACGCTCCGCCAGGATCCGAAGCAGAGTGGTTTTGCCCGAGCCGGACGGCCCCACGATCAGCGGACGAAGGCGGGGAGTAAGTCCGCCGGCATTGCATTGGATCCCCCGGAGCCGAGCCATTTTGGAGAGCAAATCGAGCGCTCTCCGCTGCGATTCGGTGAGAAAAGGAGTTGGCTTGGCGGGCACGAATTCGAACGCCTCCCAGAGCGGATCCTTCTCGTCAGGGGTGCGGGAGGCAGAGGGCTTGTCAGTGATAAAATCCATATGACAATCAGATAAAAGGGACCTTACTCATGGCTTTGTGGGGATATTCTGGCGCGGCTGGCTTCGAGTACGTTCCTCAACTTGCGTGAATCTGGCCGAACATAGTAGGCGGCAAATCGAAGATCCCGATGCCCCGAAATCGCTGCCCAGGTTATCGGATCGATCCCGGGAACCGCTGCCAAAAGGGTCAGCCGGGCGTGTCTCAGGTGATGAAGTTTGACGCCGGAAATCTTCGCGGTAGCGGCGGAGTTGCGGAACATTCTCGCGAGATCATGGCCTCCCAGAACCTGTCCTCTCGCACCAATCCAAGGTGATTTCCCCTCTCGATCCCGGAGTGTATCCAGCGCTCCAGCGAGTCGCTTTGAGAACGGAACCGAGCGCAGATTCCCGCCTTTGCCGAGTACGGATACGGATGGATTGCCATCCAGAATCAGGTCATCCCAGGTGACATTAGCCGCCTCCGATCGGCGCAGACCGGTTTCCCAAATCAAGAGAATCCAGCCCCGGAAACTCCTTCCACTTGCCTTGGGAAGCACCCTCCTTGAGGCGGCCAAGATCGCCAAAATTGCCCTGAAATCTGCCGGTCGCGGCTTCGGTTTTGAAGCGGATGGGAGTGACCGCGGAACGAAAAAAGAGGCGGGCAAAAGTCCAAATTCGGAGAGGAATTTCCCGAAAATCCGGAGCGAAAGGCCGGTCATTCGGCGGCTCTGGGGAGTCGCCTGCCACCGCAACCAAAACTGACCGGGCGGAAGGCTTTGGCGCTTCAGCCGATCAAAATGACTGCGGAGATAGGATCGATAGGCGCGAATGGTTCCGGGTGACCGACCCAAGCCCTCCAGCCAGGTCGAAAAATCATCGAAATGGACCTCCAAGTCTCCGGAGCCCGGCAAAGATCGATTTAAAGGGCCAACCGTCCGTCCGAATTCATGGGTCTGATAAACCATCCCCTGAGATAGAGAAGTGACTAAAAACCCATTTATTTCCCCAAAAACAGCCATCCAGGATCAGGTCTCCACCCCCATTCCCAACTTCAAGGCACATAAACTTCACATTCACGGACATTATCCAAAGACCCCTGTCAGGAGCGGAAACAGTAGTAATCAATCCCGAGGGCCCTCTCTCTAATGAGCCGTTCCGTCCATGCCGGGGATGGATGGAACGGAATTTCAACCTGCCCCCTGCCGAAAACGGCTGATTTCGTGGCTCCCTGAACATCGAAGATCCAAGAATACCCTTCCCAGAAGAGGGCAATGGGGATTTCGAATCTGGGAAAGTGGCCTTCCATCCTGCCTTTCTCTTCCGAGCGGATCAAGGTGAAGGGGTATCCGCGCCCTTCCCATGGCCTGACATCATCCATGCCGCCCCATAACGCGCAACACTCGCCCGCACCCGAATATCTGACCGCCCAACTGTTGCGATTCGCGGTGCGCAAAAATAGTCGAAATATCCCTTCTCGAGCAGCACCTTTCCCGCCTCTTCAAGCGTGAAACCATGCTTGGGATGCGTGCTGGTTTCGAAAAATGGGAGGACTTGGTCGGCGTATTTTTCAAAATGAAAGACCGCCTTCATTAAGGTCCGCCATTCCTTTTCGAACTTCGACAAGTCCTCCCCCTTCATAAGGCGATGGGCATCTTGCGGCAGGTCCCTTTTGCCCGACGCTTTGGACCAAAGAAGCGGAGCATTTAGCGGCAACACCTGCTTATCGACGAGAGATCGAAACAGTTCGTTTTGAGGTTTCAGATTCGGCGCGGATTTCACCTCCCCAACCATTTTCATGAAGGAGTCTAGTTTGAAATCAGAAACTGGCTTGTCCGGTCCATTTTGGGATCTTTTCCGAGGTAGCAATCCTTCTTGTTCCCCAAGAAAGAGCAGCGAGTGGGTGGCGGGAACCAGCGCCATTTTGAGGGCATATTTGAGAGGGTCAATCCGTGATGTCTGAACTTCCCCGCGCAGACAAAAGTGACTGCTGAATATGCAGAAATCGGGGATCGAAACGGGGTATTTTCCTTTCTGTTGCCGAGATCTTTTATCCTGGAATGGATCATGCCAATCGAAAATCGACCGTAACGCCGGATCGAGAAGCACCAGTACCTGAGGTTCATTTATACCTCTATAGCGAAGGCACAGGCCAGTTGCATGGGCGAAGATTCCCGCGATTTCAGCACACCTTGCCGTATGGTGATCCACCGCAAATAGTGGCAGCTCTCCCTTCTTTGGATCATAGCCCGCAGTGGTAGGCCAAGCCATCCCGCGGCCTGGCGGGACATGTGGAAAAGAGACTTGGTAACTAAGACGTTCAAGGCGATGGTCGTCGGGCTTAAGCGATGGATTAAGCCTTAATATTTCGGCGCGCTGCCAGGCACGCTCCGCCTTCATTTGCTGCTTGGAAAATCCCCATAAATCGGCCACCAGCCAACGCCTATCCTTCATTAATATTCGCCCAAAGCAGGTGAACCGCGGCGCGTCTTGGTTATTATCCTTACGTGTTTTATTCCCGCCATCGCGGCCCTTCTTGCCGTGTTTTCCCTTCTTTCTCTTCCCATCATATTTAGGCTCCTCATACTTTTTAAGGCATTTTCGAATGGCCCTTTCGGTGAACCCTGTGAGATTCGCCAAGGTCGCAATATTGACCGGCCCAGTTTGGAGAAAATGGTGCCTTATGATCTGTCGGAGTCGGTAACCATGGGCTTGCTTTAGATTGGGAAGCTCCGGCATTACCGGAGCTGGCCGAGCCGAGAACGTCGTCAATTGGCGGTTTCGAACAGCTTCATTAATATAGTCATCATGGATCGAATGGAACACATAGGTCTTCATCCCCAGTCTGGTGATTACTTCCTATTTTTCGCACAAGTAAAAAGCGATAAATGATCGAATTATTTTATTCCACTCCGAAAATCAGGATGGTTGAGACCTCATTGCTGCTCGAATAAACAGCAACCAAGATCCAATGGCCTGGTAACGGACGCGATCACGGCGTTGGACCTAAAGAATTACGCTCTTCTGTATCATTTATCGAGAGCCCTGCTATCCAAGGAGGCGATTTGGAATCCAAGAGAGGACAAGGACGATAAAGCAGTTTCCGGAGGAAAAGTAGAGGAGCTGTGCATGCAATTGGTAAGAGAAACGCTCGAGAATTCCACGCAATAGGACGGTTTTAATAACTATCCCGACCTGACTGCGAAGCTCGAAGAATGGAGTGGAAAACAGGCATGCATTCGGTCAAACCCAGTCCCGCGGCTTAGGGGAAACGATAAATGTTAAAGAAGGAGGATGTGATTTCCGATGCGCGCCATGTTCGAGGGTGGCTAGGCAATTTGACATTACCTGGCTGGTTAAATCGGCGATGTTGATCTCCAAAGACGATGAATTCCGTAGCCGTAACGAACACGAAACCAGTATCTAGCGGCTCAACACTTTGCCGTCAGGAAACGATCGGATATCAAGGGATTAAATCTTCCTATTGCCTTTTCTCAGGCATGCAGATATTTCAACAACATGGCGAAGAAGGGGGTTCCAAACGCGGCAGAGCTTAGCCGCAGGGAGAGACAGGTAGGAACCAGGTCTGAACTGGGAGAGCGATCAGTCCAATGGCTCCGCTGAAAATCTTCACCCATCCAATCACCGTCACCGAAGTCGGTCTCGTCTTCATGCCCTGATCCAAGCTTCTCGATTAAGTGCCCCAAAGAAAGCGAAAACGCCTCCATCGCTTCTCACCATTGACCTCATTGAGCCGAACTTTTCTCCGGCTATTGATCGACTGCGGAATCTTGCGATGGAGCGTGCGCCTTCTGTAGGGTTTGATAGGCTGTCCGTGCCTCTTCATTTCCTCGATTGGCCAGGTCCTTAAGCTGGTAAGAGGCTTCATTCAGAATCGCCTGGGTAAACTTTGGATCGGTGGGCAATGCTGCCTCGAAGGCAATCGCCTTGCTGTTTCCCTTGCCGATCGCGCCCTCCAGGCTGTCCACCGCCTCACGCAGGCTCCATTGATGAGCTGGATAACGGATGAGGGCATCGAGAGCCGCGTCGTTTCCGGCCTCGGCCGCGCGTCCGTAGGCGTTGGCTACGAATGAGCGCAGGTGAGGGCGCTGATTGGCTGCTGCGAGAACCGCCAAGAGACCGGGATTCTTGGATACCTGCTCTCCAATGACTCCCACAGCGGTTCCAGCCAGGAGACTTTGAATGCGTTTGATTTTCTCTTCGTCATGGTTGGGATCGAGCCCCTCGGTCGCCCGGACCACCGCATCCTCGATTTCATCGAAAACCTTGTCGTCGCCTCCCATCGCTCGGTTTCCCAGATCCTTCATCGCGTCCGTGGGCAAGAGCCAGCTTTGGTCGGAAGATACCGGCTTGGCATGGAAGACGAATCGGCTCAATTCCGGATCGAAGGAGAGGCGGTCCTTATTCGCGACATACCAGGCCCCCATATCCGAGTCGAGCAATCGATCCGGACAGGGGGTGGCCTCGTTGATCGCCTTGCGCGCGGAGTCCTTGCGCCAGGTCTGCTCCATGAGCGCCTGCTTCTCGACCGCCAAGGGTTCAGCGAGAACGGTCGCCGCCCGGTCAAGAGCTTCCGAAATTCCCCATGCCGCGGCTGGTCCGAGAGCGAAGCGCTCGTCATTCGTGCCCATCACCGATTTCCAATTGCGATTCACCAGTTCCAGAACAACCGATGCGGGTAGAGGGCGGAGATCGTCCAGAGGCTGATAGTCGTGGAAACCAAGCTTCCACTCAGTGTAGTTCAGAAGGAGCGGATAGGTGGCCGGATCATGCAACGTCGCCAAGGCATGAACCCACTTCCGATTGATGTTCTCGCCTAGGTTCGCCGAAGCCATTTTTCGAATCAAAATCGGTGCGGCATCCGCTTCCCAATGGTTTTGGGTCACGAAATCGATGGCCTCCTCGTTGGAGGGAAGAACATGCAGGACCGCTTCCTTCGCTCCGGGAGCCGGGGTCGCTCCAACGGCAATGCCGATATAGAAATTCGAAAAATGGTCGTTCGGCTTGGCTTGGTTGAGCGTAGCCATCACCAAGGGTCCAGCCTCTGGTTCCCAATGATTTTGAATCACCAGTTGGTCGGCATTCTCCGCGAAGGGAATCACGTGCAGGATAGCCTCCTTCACTCCACTTTGATCAGACAGCGAACCGAGAACCTGGAACCATCGTTCGTCAAAATGATCTCCTGGCTTGGCATGGAGGAGTGTGTTCAAAAGGACAGGTTTGGCATCGGCTTCCCAGTGATTTTGGGTGACGGCGATGATTGCGTTCTGGCTGAGCGGGAGGACGGCCAGGACTGCCTTTTTGGCCGAGTCGCGGTCGGGAAAGGCCGCGACGGCCCTGAACCATCGATCGTCGAATGGCTGTCCGGATTTAGGCTTGGAAAAAACATCGAGCATGATCGGCTCGGCATCCGCCTCCCAATGGTTCTGCGTCACCGCCAGGATCGCATTTTGACAAAAGGGAAGGACGCGTAGGATCCCCTCCTTCACGCCAGTCTGGTCCGGAAGGGAGGCCAGGACCTTGAACCAACGGTCGTCGATATGGTCGCCGGGCTTCGCCTTGTTGAGGGTGTCTATGAGGATCGGCTTGGCGTCCTCCTCCCAATGATTTTCCACCACGGTCCGGATCGTGTCTTGATTGGCGGGCAGCACCCGAAGGAGCATCGCCTTCACATCGCTGTCGTCATGGAATGACTCGAGGAGGCGGAGCCAGCGATCATCGACATGCTGGCCCTGCTTGGTCTGGGCAATCGCCTGGATGAGGATCGGCTTGGCGTCGGCTTCCCAGTGGTTGTCGATCACGACCTGAATCACGTTTTGCTGGGAGGGAAGCAGGTCGAGAATCGCTGCCTTCACTTTGGGATCGTCGCCCAGCGTGGCCAAAGCCTTGATCCAATAGTCATCGATGTATTCGCCAGGAGTTCGGGAGGCGATCTTCTCCAAGAGGATCGGTTTGGCATCGGCTTCCCAGTGGTTCTGGGTGACCTGGCCAATCAGAAACGGATAGCCGGGAAGAAGACGGAGGACCATCTGCTCGGCGTCCGGGCGGCCCGTCAGATCGAGGGTTTTAAGCGCGTGGTCCGGGTAGAAGGATTCACCGGTGGCGGCGGCGATGAGCAGATCGACGGCATGTTCGGGACCGACCTGGGCCAGC
>FSXO01000416.1_pt1 | contig 60860 bp, 57 predicted proteins | sample 1638291 | NCBI WGS metagenome assembly FSXO01 (sample SAMEA3914788, study PRJEB12502) | metagenome | biome: forest; material: soil | place: Canada | collected 2011-07-03 | depth 0.1 m
TGAATAGGGTGTCCGGCTGTCTAATCAATCAGGGCTGCTGACACTGACACGAAAAGTCCAAAACATGGAAAGAGTGGGCAGAACAGGATTCGAACCTGCGTGACCTGCCTAGGGCATCAAAAACTTACGACGACTGACACACAAATAGACACACAAACTTTGCTGGCCCCCGATTTAGCAATCGTCGTGACGGCATGGATGCATCTCTCTCCTGCCTTAAGACAGGCGATCTTGGCGATTGTCAGGTCTACCTAATATACAAATCTCGCCCTGTCCCGTGTCTTGATGCATTTATCAACGGTAATACTCCGTCATGGACACGGAGAGCACGAAGGACACGGTGACAAAAAGCTACTGATTTACTGAATGGCGGCGGTGCCGACCTGGAGTTGTTCCAGTTAGAGAACGGAAGACGGTTGAAAAATAGTATTCGTCCGAGAAACCACATAGGGAAGAAATCTGTTTTAACGGCAGGATCGATTGGACAAGCAGGGTCTTGGCCCGCTCGATTCGCACTTCGTTGACGTGCCGGATCAGACTCTTTCCCCGCAATTCCTTGAAAAGATGCCGGAGATGGTCGTGACTGATACCGACTTCGCTCGCCACCTCGTTCATGGAGCCGATCTGACCGAAGTTTTCCGCGATATACCGCTCCGCCTTCACGACGTGACGCTCTCCCTCGGTAAGGGTTCCCTGCTCATTCTCGATGCAGGCGGTATGAATCAGTTCCATCAAAACGGTCGTTGCTCGGAGATCAAGGATTGCCTGCTCTATTGCCGATAGTCCGGAATAGCCGCGTGACAATGCTTTGATTGCGTCGGCTAAAGCCGCGCTGGCGATGTTCGCTACGTGAAGGGTGGAGAGGGGTTGCACTTTCCTTCCTATGGGTACCGCGATCTGGATGCAAAAATCCTCTCCTTCCTCCACCATCGTCTGATCGTGAGGTTCGTTGGGGGGGTAGAGAACGGCGTCGCTCGGGGCGAAGGCGATTTCCCTCCGGTTCCCGAGGCGCGTCATCCCGCGCCCGGAGGGATGATAGACGATTTCAATTTCCCGATGGGAATGAAAGGGGCAATACGCCTCACGTGCAACCTGGTTCCTCATCCCAGTGACGAAGGCGAGTGGAGGACGGCCCAAGCGGTTTTCCATGAAGCGGGTCCATAAATCCTGGTCTTGCATAGCCGCTATTTATAAATAAATGACCGAGGTGCCTTCCCAGAAAGGCGATACCGTCAGGAGGTAGAATGGCGGATAAGCCAAAAATCACAATAAATCACCGTTAATTCCAATCGTTTTCGCCCGTGCCTCCGGGCTGGAATGGAACCATGTCCATTTCTCCCCCCGTGCTTGCTAGACGTCTGGTCTTCCCGGGCAAACAGCAGGTCCTCATCGAAAACTTTGCCCTCGGCCAAGCCGGAGCGGGCGAGGTGGTTGTGCGCACGCATCTCTCCCTGATGAGTACAGGCACCGAAAACATCGTCTTCAACCGTCTCTTCGAGCCCGGAACCCATTGGGACAACTGGGTGAAATATCCATTCTATCCCGGCTACACCTCGGTCGGCACGGTTATGGCCCTCGGAGAAGGCGTGACGTCCCTCCGCATCGGGGACCGGGTTGCCTTTAGGCCGCCTCATGCCTCTCACGCCGTTGTCCAGGCAACGGAGTGTCACCCTATTCCTCAGGAGATTCCCTTTGAACAGGCATTGTGGTTCTCCCTCGCGAAGATCGCCTTTCAGGGGGCACGGGCGGCGCAGTATTTCCTAGGGGACAGCGTTCTGGTGATCGGGGCTGGCCCCATCGGGCAGATGTCGATTCGCTGGGCGCGGGCGGCGGGAGTGACACCGATCCTCGTCATCGATGCGATTCCCAACCGCATGGCGGCGGCCAAGGCCGGTGGCGCGACAGCGACGATCACGGCTTCCATTGATCAGGTGAAGGAGACGGTGTTGACGGCGGGCAGGGGTAGTCTCCCGCGAGTGGTGATCGATTCGACGGGGAACGCCGCCGTTTTTTCCGCCGCCCTCGGCCTCACCGCCAACCATGGGAGAATCATCATTCTGGGAGATACAGGGCAGCCGGGAAAGCAGACGCTGACCCCGGATGTCATCACCCGGGGTCTCACCATCGTCGGCGCCCATGACGCGCACAACACCGCCGAATGGAACAATGCAACGATCACGCGCCTCTTCTTTGCGTTGGTTGGCAGCGGGCGCTTTCCCTTGGAAGGGCTGACCTCCCATGTCTTTCGGCCGGAGCAATGCGCCGAAGCCTATGCGACGGCAAACCGGGACCGGGCCTCGACGATGGGCATCCTCTTCGATTGGACGGCGGAATAACCGACCGATGATCCAGCTCGAGGTCCTCGATAACTCCACATGCTCCTATAAACTCTCACTACTCCGAATTAGTTTTTACGAAGCACTTCAGGAAGACTCCATAGAAGAGCGAGAGAACCCTGTTTCGCGATGGTCCAAGAGGTTGGAAGATTCATCTGTGGGTTGCCCCAAAGGACGGTTGAGTTCCAAGTGCCGAGGGGGGTAATGCGAACCGTTTCCTCGGAGTCTCCCCCGTTGATCAAGATGGTGAGAAAGGCGTCTCCGCTCTGCATGACGCGCAAGGTGATATGGCGTGAGGGGTTTTTGAAGCGGAAAGGATGAGCTGCGGGCAACTCGGAGACAAGGGAGGCGAGGAAGGCGGTAAGAGGGGAGCGATCGCCGATCCAGGCCCCCACGCCGATGGGAGAAGGAATCCAGAAAACCTCGCCTTTGTTTGAGGCATTGCAGACGGCCAACACACGATCGTTGTCGGACGCCAGGACCTCAGCGGAGTAGTTTTCGATCTCGGCAATCCAATCGCATGCGGGAAGAGTGAGCTTCGCCTTGTCCAACGTGATGGAGGCTTGGCTGCCCAGGTGACGGACTTCCTTGAAGTCAGCCCCGAAGGTTGCGGATAAGGGGAATTTCTCCAGGGGCCAGACCTTGCCCTCCTCGTCGTAGAAGCCGGTTAAGCCTGTCGCTAGAATCGTCGTCTTCTTTTTGGCGAAGGCAGCGATTTTTTCCGATTGCGCAAGGGTCAGTGAGGTGACGTGGGGGAGAATCAGGAGATGGTTTTCCGTCGATTCCCAGGCAAAATCGTCGATGTGCTTAATCTGCGGGTGGAACCCCAGTTCGTTGAGGCATTCGTAGAGGGCCAGAGCTTCGGTCAGATGGGCATTTCGGTTGCGCATCGGTGAGTCGCCGACGTGGTAGCGTTCTTGGAGCGTCATCGTTTCCAGGCTGAGGAGGATCGTGATGGGAGAAGGAACGGCTCGGGCCGAGGCGAAGAAGGCAGCCTGCTCCCGCACGATGCGTGCTATCTTTCCGGCGGCTTCGAGGCGTTCGGTGGGGCGGTTTCGAAGGTCGAGCATCGACCATTCCCCGGCTTCATAACCCTTCTCCCGGCTATTCAGGAGCCAAAAAATCGTTCTTTCGGCTCCGCATCCAATACCGGTCCAAAGCCATTGGGCGATGCTTTCCGGCGTGGGACACATGGGCCGGACGGAACTATGGAGGTTGTTTCCTCCCTGCAATTCGGTGACCCAGAACGGCAGCGGCTCGGAAGCGCCGCGAATCAGTCCGCAAACGAAGGCGACTCCGAGCGGGAATTGGTCCGGCCTCAGCAGGGAGAAATGCCAGGAGGGGTGAATGGAGGCACCGAGGGAATCGAGAAAGGGACGCCACGACGGAAGATCGTCGGCGCTGGCGGCGAGGTTGCCGACCAGGCCGTGGGGATTGACGTGAATCGGATGAGCGGGGTCTTCCGCCCGGACGGTCGCGGCCCAGTCTTGTAGTTGGGAAGTCAGGTCGGTTCGGGAAAAGGCGAGCCAATCGATAAAGGGGACGGGATGAGCCCAATCCCGGATGGGTGGAGTGACATCGGCGATGACATCAGCGAATGAGGCATGGCGGGAGTGCCAGGCGGCGTTGAGGGCGTCGATCTTCCGGTAGCGGATCTCGAGCCACTTTCTAAAGTTCTCCAGCGAGAGCGGCGTCAGTTTCGGTTGCCAGCCCGGCTCGTTGATGAGAATCCAGCTGTCGAGCGCGGCATGATTCCGGAAATGACGCACCGTCTCGCGGATGTAAAGGGCAGCTTGCTCCTGCTCCTCGCGGGTGGCCGGCAGGCGATCATCCTGGATCAGGGCGGCATATCCGCGATGGACCGGCCCCCCGCATGGGGTAAGGGTGGCGACGATGCGGACGTCCTGGACCAGGGCCGAGTTAAAGACTCGATCGTAATGGGAAAAATCCCACCGATCCGCTTCCGATTCGACTTCGCGCCAAAAGATCCAGATCCGGGTCAACGGCATCTGGTGATCGGCGAGGATTTGCATCCAATGATCGATCTGTTCTTGGGTGTGGTGGGGCTCGATCCAGATCTGGGCGCCGATGAGGGGAAGGGAGGGAGAATGATTCATGCGAAACGGGATGGTGCGATGCGGGAGCTCCCTTCGGATTGGGCGAAGGAACTCACTGGTTTACGACTTCAAGCTGCTTATCGACGATCTGCCCCGTATAGCGGTCGATGGCGATGTGGAGCCAATAGCGCCGTTCCCCGGTGACATTGAAGTCGTCAAGCGTACGGGCCGTCGTCGGATAGCTGCCTGACTGGGCGATGACATCGACCATGAAGTTCCAGGTACGGGTGTTCGCCGATTCGGCCAGTGCGCGAACCACGGACTCCCGCTCCGTCTTGATACCGCTCGGGAAAGCGTTGGCGACCGCTGTGTTTGTCATGAAGCTGTTTACGAGAGAACTGCGATTGAGGAGGGGCGCCGTGCTCACGGCGGTGGTGATGGCGGCCGAGATCGCGGTGGCGGAGCTCGCGGTAAGATTCGTGTTCGATCCGGAATAGTTCGCCGCGGCGCCGGACAGAAGGGCGGAGAGAACCGGGGCGGGAGCGGTGTTGGGGTTCACTCTTCCCGCCATGACAGTGGCTTCGCTCACGGAGAACAAATCAAGCAGAGCCGCATCGGCGCTATTTGGTGAGAATAGATCCAGCGTTTTCCACGGCATATCGCGGAAGACGTAGCCCAGCTCGCCCACCGACTGGAAGGGTCGGTGGAGGATCACCGGCCGGTTGGGGGTGGCATTGGCAAAGAGGGGACTGCTGGGAGGGGAGGCCACGTAGCTGTAGCGGGCATCACCGACCCGCTGTGTGCCGTCGCGGTCCAGATAATAGGGCAGTCCTTGGGGGGAGTAGGTGGGGGTATAGGAATAGGGCGGAGCGGAGCCGCTGTAAGACGCTCCTTGAACAGGCACAGTGGCGTCGTTCACGCTCCACATATCGAGCCGATAGGGGGTCGTAACACTGAGGGAAACGTTCGACAGAAACGGACATATGCCTCCGCTCACCGGGCTGTCTACGGTAGTGAGGGCGGGGGTCAGGGAAGTGCCCGCCGAATTGGCGAAGACAACGGGAGATAACTCCAGCCAAGGAGTATTATCCCCGGACCCAAAGCGAAAGGTTCTTGGATCGCTTTTGGGAAATGAGTTGGCGTCGGTCGAAGCCGTGGGAGGGACGGGAATAAGGGAGGGGACGCTCCAATAGCCGCTCTGAGTAGCCGCGGTCGCATTGGTATTCGCAAGCCCCTCGAACGTTCCATAAGTTCGCCAATTGCTACCCGAATCCAGGTATTGAATTTGGAAGACCACTTGTGCGAGACCGAGCGATATGCAGACATCCTGAAAGAAAGTCTGGGTAGCCGGAGGGTTCACCCCCCATTCGACGGTCGTCGAGCCTCTGGCATAGGTTCCGTTCGGGGGATAGGAAAAGCTACCCAGATTCAAGGCGGCAATGGGAGGGGCGCTGGTCCACGGGGGCGTCCCCGGAATGAGGGCGGGCTCCCGATAACTGCTGGTGCCCGTCCCCGCGGCCGTAAAGGTGATGTTCCCGCCCGAAAGCGCCGTGGTTGTTCCGACCGAGGGCAGGTTCGTAAAATATCTGCTTAAGGAGGCGGGGGTATTCCATCCGCCGCTTCCATCCGGATACCAGTAAGACATGGTCTCGCTATTGGCCGTGATAGCGGTCTGGATTCCGATTCGGTACGTCTCCAGAGCGCCGGGACCGGTGATGGGGGCGATCCTAAAATTTGTGGGGTAGTTGGTATAGATCCCCATCTGTTGGTGCGGATTCCACAATTCGAAATAAAGGTAGAGGGTGTAGGGAGGTCCCGGGACGGGGGCGGAGCTGGGGTTGGGCCCGGTTCCAATCGCCTTGACGAAAAACTCGTTGATGTAGGGCAAGTCCTCGATGCCATAGAAGTCTTGGCCTCCATAGGTGATAGTAGTGGGATAATTGTCGGCGTGGGTCTGGTCGATGATGTTCGCCCCGATTCGGATGATCTGATAATCGCTTCTCGCGTCAGGGTCGGTCCACCCCAACGATATTCTTGATCCATAATAGCCACCCGTCGGAAGGGCATCTCCTCTTCCATATTGCCCAAGCGATCCTGAAAGAATCCCGGCCTGGAGCAGTTCGAAGAAATCGGGTTCGCGGGAAGCCAGATTGGCGACCTGATTGAGGGTCAGGATCGACGTGGCGGCAGCGCTTCCTAGGGGGTTGGTATAAATCCAATGCCGGTAAGTTGGCGACGTGAATCCCGGCCCTTCGATCAATCCGAAGTATTTCTTGATCGTAGCCTGGTCCGCCGTAGTGGGACTCGCCTCGTTGAGCAAGGCCAGCTTGTCGAGCGGGAAGCGATATTTGACCAGAGGCTCGCCCGCGACGGCCGGGGTTCCGTTCTGGCGGGTCCATCCTCCGGCGCCCTCTACTTTTGGGTTGAAGATGAGAACATTGGTTGTCGTGACCGAAGTATTGGTTTGATTGGCCTGATAGGCATAAGGACCCGTACTCACGGCGTTCGTCGTCGGCCCCCACGTCGGCCCGTTGAGTTCGCGGCTGAAGGTGGTCAGATAGGGCAACGCATTGGTCAGATCGGGATTCTGAGTCTGGGCGTATTGGATCAGTTCTTGGCGGGAAAGAAACGTCGTATCGCCCGGAGCCACCTCCATGAAACCATTGGTCGCCCAATTCGTGACATAGGCGGCGTAGCTGCCGTAATTGGTCGCGTTGCGCCAGTTCACAAGGCTGTCAATGTCATTGGTCGTGATCGCGCTGCTGTTCAACTGCGCGAGGTTGGCCCAGGGAAGAACTCCTTTATTGGTGCTGGCGCTCATTGCCGCGCTGTTCGGATATCCAGCGACGGTTGCGTCGAGAAGTCCGCTGACATCATAAACCACATAGGCATAGCGACCAATCGCCGCATTCATGTTCGTGAAACTGGAAACTGTCAGCCCCGCGGCACTCGGAATTGTCCCGGAGGCAAAAGCCTGGGGGCCGCTGCGGGTGACGATGACCCAATTCGGCGGAGTGAAGACATTGGTGGCCGATGGGAAAAGGAATTGAGGCTTGCACCAGCGGGCGAGGCTGATGCTGCGATTGTTGAGCGAAGCAGCGGTGGTGAAACTGCCGGGGGAGGAAAAGTTCGTGAGGGTCCCATACATATTTGTCCCGCTCATGCTGATCATGGGGGCAAGAGCATTGGTCACCATTCGCTGAGGGACCGCCGCGACCGCATTGGGAATATAGATGGCATTGGTTCCACTCCCGTTGGTCGAGGCATTATTGGCCGGATCGGTAATTTCAGCCCGGAGTTGAGATACGACCTGATCGAGGCCGCCGAGCGCAATTTCCTGGGCGCGCAGGGACTGGGTGTAGCTCTGCGTGGCGCCCCGATCCTGGGAAACGACGGAGACGAAGGAGACGACCATGATCGTCAACAGCGCAAGGATCGCCAGCGTCGAAATCAACGCGATTCCGCGTGTATTTCGATGGCACTTCCACGCACCTATCGAGAGCCGAATCCTGTCTCCCGGGACGCCACCACAATCATCCATGCGAAGAGCCTCGAAAAAGAACGCCTTCAAGGAGTTTGCGCTGCCATTGTCGAAAACTGGGATGAAAATAGCTCGGGGGCGGTTGCGGGCACCGCATTCCCGTTGGAAACATTGACCCAGGTGCCGGGAGGCAGCGTCACGTCCCGGGCAAAGGGAGCGGTGAAGGTGATGGTGCGGGCGTCGTTCTCCGCATTGAAGAACAAAGCCTGACCGTCCCCCTCCGTCCATGAGAGCGACAAGGGGGCGGTAGAGGAAAATGCGAGCATCTTATCCTGATAGGCTTCCACATCCCGCCCTCCGAAACCGAAGGTATTTCCCGCCAGAGGCTTACGAAGAATCAGCAGCGCTGCCTGGGCTTGGACGCTCCCCGCCCATCCCGAATCGAAGGCGATCGGATGAGCCAGATTATCCTTTGCCACCACGACTTTGGCATTTTCCGAATCGGTCTGCAGGGACTCCGCCCAGAGTCCGTCTCCCTTCACTTCCAGAGGGCTGGCTGCAAACTTCGGAGCCTGCCCTCGAAAGGGGTAGAGGAAGGTGGCGAAAATCGCGGGCGCATCCTGCTCTTTGCGGAATCGAGTGGTAGGAATCGCGCGGTGCTGGTAGGAAAGCCAGCCGAGCAGCGGGTCCTTTTGGCCTTGAACCACGTCAACGGCCAAGTTGTCCCGGTCCAAGGGATAAAGGGCCAGGTGAGTATCGTCCCCGGACTGGCTGAAGACCGCCTGAGTCGTGGGATCAATGGTCGCACCGGCGGCGTCCATGTGAAAATGGGCATCGAAGGTGTGGTGGCCAGTGCCATCGAGGGTATCGAGAATCAGCGCATAGGAGGGCTTTAGAAACAAGACCCGCCGTGTATGGGTCACCGATTTATCGAGAGGCCCGACCCAACTATTCCAGGATTTGCCCATGGGGACGCCGTATTCGTTCTTCTGATAGCCGGCATCATAAGTGCCCGAGGCGTAGTCGAACAGGGGCGTCGTCGCCCACGGGTTATGCACGGGTTCGGTGATCTGATGGGTCGCCGCCCACCCCTCATCCTCATGCTGCCAGTTCCCATCGACCATGACCGTATTGTGGGAAGCGGACCCCATGTTGAAGCGCCGCCAGTCGGAAGTATCATACTGATAGGTTCCCCCGTCGAATAGGATAGTGCGGCCCCAAGCTGCCAGTACGATCTCCAGCTTCTCCTGATGTTGGTGCCCGGTGCCTATGGGGCCGGCCCGAAAGAAAAGAAAGAGATCGTCAGGCTTCCAGCCTCCCCGCATCGCATAGAAACCTGCGTAGGGGAGCATATCCGAGGTGGGAGGGGCTGTACCCTCCTTTCCGTCTGAGGCCGCCCATGCCAGCAAAGGATCGTCGCCGACGAGTTTGAGCCCTTCCTGCGCCAGCATCTTGGCATTGACCGTTCCCCACGAATCATTGGTCGGAACATCGACGCCGGACGGGTCCATCACCAGCACCAGGGCTCGGTACATGGAAAGGAGCCTTTCCTTGTAGAGCGGAGGAATCGGCATGTGATTGAGAGTGGCCACGTCATAGACGCCCAAGAATCCATGGATGGAGACGGAGTGGTAGCCGGGGGTCAGCTCGGATTCGAATCCGTCGGGCAGGACCGTCCGATTGAGCTCAATCATTAGGCGATCGAGGGCAGTTTGGCGCCATTGGGAAGCTTCGCGAAATTCGGTAAAGAGAGCCCCGGCCGTATAGAGGCCGCAGCATTCGGTCGTCACCCAATTGCCGCTGCGATTCGGATCTCCCAGGAGCTCCTGCTGCAGAAATACCGCATGATCGTGGACGGAGCGCAGGTAAATCCACTGCGCGTCAGGCGAGAAAGAGGGACTGTTAAGGAAATGAAAGTAGGCATCAGGCCATGTCCACGCCATGCGAATGCCTGCTTCGAGCGTACGCCAGACCGAGGGATCGATCTTCGGATTGGCTGGAATCGGATTTTTGGCCACGAAGTCCTCCATCTGATCGACCCATCCGGCGGCATACTTCTCGTCCAGCGTCTTCCAATAGGCCGAGGAGAGCGTATGCCAAAATTCCATCCGTGCGACGTTATTGGTAAATTCATTGCTGAATTCGGGATCGGAGCGGGAACGCGGGTTATAGAGCCAGTTGAAGTCCTTGCCCATATCGATGACCTTGTGCTTGCCGCCATAGACATCGTCGTAGAGATGATGGGCCAGAATCTCGTCACCGCCGGGATCATCCGCGGCGACGGCTTCCGACGGCGCGGATGCGGGCAGGACCAAGGGATCGATCTTCCAAGGGCCGTATAAGGGTTGAAAGTGCCAACGCACCGGGCAGACGGAGCGCCGGTAGTCGAGATAGGCTTTCTTCACAGCCTCCATGTCGTCGACTGCGGCGGCCGCCTTCACTTTTTCCAGGCCAGGGGTATTGAGATCCAGGGCCGATATCACCGCATCATCGGAAGCATCGGCGCTGAAGGCTCCATTCGAGGCAACGGCAAGCATGAAAGATATCGCTGCTAATAAAACGTTTCGGGAACACATATCTGAGAGAATCGGATCTGCCTCGAGTCATCGAAAGCGTCCATGAGGCAATTATTTTTAATTCCACGCCATTGCCGTGCGGCAGGTGGAATGACTGGGCTGACGATCCTGGGCTTTGTTTCTGGAAAATAAGACCTCAACCCGGCGCCGTCCCGTTCCCCCACATTGGACAAAGGAAAGGGAGACAATGCAATTCAATCCTCCAGGCTAGATCGAAGATGGATTCGCGGTTCGAAGCGCCCCATTCTTCCCCCTCTTGAAAACGAAACCCAGGAGAAGAATTCCACCGACGAACAAATAGAAGAGGGAAGAGGGCTCCGGCACCGCAAGGGCTGAAATGGAAATGGAATCAAGCGACCAGTCATCGGTTACCGCGGCGGAGGTCACCGTCCCGTATTCGAGAATGCTCCCGTCCGTATCCGTGGCATCATAGCGATAGTCGACGGCGGTGGGCGACGTATACACGCTTCCGCTAGTCAAATCGTGGATCGTGAGAGTATAGGTATCGTTGGTCGGATTGGACGTAACTGTGAATTGATAAACATCGTTCGCGGTGGCGGTCAATCCCGTGTTCACATCGCTCACTCCTCCACTCCCATTCCCAGCGCCGTAGGCGATCTCCGTGCCTAGTATTTGGATGATCCAAGTTTCATTGCCACCCGTTCCTCCCGCACTTGTCCCGGTCAAATCGAAGAAATTATAGGTGGTGGCGCTATTGAAACTCGCCGCGGAAAAATCCCAAGTGTATTGAAGCGGCTGGGTAACCGAAACGGAATCGGCACCGGAGGTGGCGAACGACCTGTATAAATAGCTCTGACCGGCGGCGGTAGCTGTAGAAGTGAGGGAAAGATAATTACCCCCGCCATTCAGCGGGGTGGTATTTGTGACTGTACCGGTAAGGGTCATGTTAGTCAGGTCGGTGGTTGCCCATGGATGGGTCCATCCTCCCAAGGCCGCGCCGGTATATCCATCGGCCGTGGTGGTGTTGTTTCCATCGTTGAAGTCGGCCACGATTTGAGCGGAGGCGTTGAAACCGCTCAGACTCAGGCTGGCCAGAACAAGGAAAACTAGATGCCACCAGTTCACCCCCTTGATCGCAGACCCAATCGATTTCGTATTCATAAGGATTTTTTGTCTTAGAATGCGATTAAATTAAATGCTAGGCAAGGGGTCTAAAACTGCAATTGTGCAGTTAATAATTAATCAAAAAGAAATAATCATTCTAGAGCTGTTTTGAAGCGGCTTTTCCTCGGATACGAGGGGCCGATGGCCCATCCACCCACGATCCCTCCACCAAAATACGCCTTGGTATTTCTGGGATGCCGCGCTTGTTGCTCAGGATGAGAGCAACCACTTCATCAACCGCGACTTGCCCGATCAGGTAGCTGTTTTGCCGAATGCCAGCGAGTTCGGAGAGATTCTCCTGATCAATCGAAGCAATGCCGAATTTGAGGTGAGGGGCCGATTCGAGCAGTCGGCGGGAATAGGTTGCCCATAGGCTTAAATCAAAGATCGCATCAGGTTGGTGGAGATCGCACCATTTTCGACACTCCGGCAGCGTATCCCGATCTTTGGACATCGTGAAAATAGGAATATGATCCTCTGTGGGAAAGCGGCACTGCTCGACAAGGAAACCCCCGAGAAAATTGGAGTCCGTTCCTTTGTTCAAATTCTCACTATTGATGCAGCCGATCCGACGGTAACCGAGCGATCTCAGCTTTCGGACCGCCAGCCGGGCGGAGCGGTACTGGGCGTTGGTAACGACGTGAAGCTGGGGACGCGCCAGGGTGAAACCCAAAGCGATGGCTGAAAAGCGCTCCCAAGCAAAACTTAATGAGCTGATATGGGCTTGGGGACGATTTTGCGGCAACAGAATCAGCCCTTGAATATTCCGGAAATAAAGAATCTTCGAGAGACGTTCAAAATTCATATCGAGATCGATCAACCGAAACTCTTCCAGCCGATATCCAAGTTCGGCACAGCGCTCCTGGGCGCCCTGAAAGTAGAGGGAATACGGGGGGCCGCCATGGGAGAATTCTGGACGCAGGTGAGTGTTAATCCAGGCGATGGTCCCCTGATAGCCGGAGGGCTTGGCTCCGCGCCGATAGACCATCAGAGCCGATAGGGCCGGATCGGGCCGATACTCGATCTGCCGCGCGATCTCTTCGATTTTCTCCCGTGTCGATGCGGGGATGCTGGAATGCTTGCGTAAGGCTAAGGAAACGGTGCCAATACTCAACTTAGCCAGCTTGGCAATGTCCCGCATGGTAGGGCGCTTTTTCATATATTCAATGATGAGAATATTTAACTATTCAATTATAGTTTCCTAATGATCGCCAATATCGCATCAAATACAATACTGCTTTCAGATGATTTGCGGCGAAAGCGTTCGAGGCCCTGAAACACCACACATGAAAACACGAGCTCTTTTTCTTATGGATGAGGGGCATTGGGACTATGTGTACGGTCCCGTGGAACGGAAACGGTTGGACGTCCTGATTACGAAGCCGCCCCGCTTCCACACCTCGGAGACGGTGCTGGCGAATCCCCGGGACCTGAAAGAGGCCGAGGTCATTTTTTCAAGCTGGGTGATGCCGTGTTGCGACGAGGCGTTCCTGAGTGCCGCGCCGAAGCTGAAGGCCATTTTCTACGCGGCGGGAAGTGTGCGCAGCTTCGTTACGGAGGCTTTATGGAAACGGGAAATCGTGGTGAGTTCCTCGAACAGCGCCTTGGCCGTCACCGTGGCCGAATTCACCCTGGGCCAAGTTCTGCTGAGTCTCAAATCCTATTGGCGGCATACTGCCGAAATGCGCACGGAGCGACGGCTGATCCACCGTCCCTCTCCCGGCATCTACGACAGCGTGATCGGCCTGATTTCCATGGGTGCGGTGGCACGATACCTCGTCAGTCTTCTGCGGCATTTCAAATTGCGCATCGTGGTTTATGATCCTTTCCTATCCCCGGCGGTCGCGCAGGAACTGGGAGTGGAACTGGTCTCTCTCGAAGAACTCTTTGAAATCTCCGATGTGGTCTCCCTTCACAGCCCGCTGTTGCCCCAAACGGAGGGGATGATTCGCGGCCATCATTTCGAGAGAATGAAATCGGGGGCGACCTTTATCAACACGGCGCGCGGCGCCGTGGTGAACGAACCGGAGATGATCGGGGTGCTGAAGCGCCGGGCCGATCTCCACGCCCTGCTCGATGTGACATGGCCCGAGCCTCCATTCCATTCGTCTCTTCTCTATAATTTATCCAACGTCGTCCTGTCCCCGCATATTGCCGGAGCCATGGGAACGGAATGCCGCCGCCTGGGAGCCATGGCTGTCGACGAGTTTGAAAGGTATCTGAAGGGGGAACCCCTCCAGGGGCAAGTCCGCGAGGAAATGATGGCAACGATTGCATAGGCCTCTTCTCAACCGCACTACGACATTGACTACCGTTTCTCCGGCCGCACCCAAAATTTGGCGGGCAGGCACCCTGGTCTATACCACCGGAGGGCTCATCGTCCTCTTCTGCTGGCTCCTGTGGGGAGACTTCGCTTGGTCTATGCGCGATCGCGCCGTGCCGTCTGCCGTCCAGCTTCTTTTCAGGCGTTTTGGGGCTTCGGACACCTTGGTCGGCGTTCTATGCTCCTCCCTTCCAGCGGCGCTCGGGCTGATCCTCGGCCCGGTGGTCGGCTATAAATCGGACCGCCTCCGTAGCCGATGGGGCCGTCGCATTCCCTTCCTCGTCATTCCCACGCCTTTCATCGTCCTATCGATGATCGGCCTCGCCTTCGCTCCCCGGATCGGGGCCTCGGCGTCCCGGCTCCTGGGATTATCCTCCTGGGGCCCGGATACGACGGTTCTCGTCGTCATGGGATTGTTTTGGACCATTTTCGAGATCGCCTGCGTCATCGCCAATTCGGTTTTCGGCGCCCTGATCAATGACATCGTACCGCAGGCTATCATCGGTCGTTACTTCGCCCTCTTTCGGGTCCTGAGCTTGGGCGCGGGAATTTTTCTCAATTACTCGATCATGGGAAAGATCGAAAGCCATTACGCCTGGGTTTTTCTGAGCATCGCGTTGCTTTACGGCCTCGGATTCACCCTCATGTGCCTCAAGGTGAAGGAGGGGAAATATCCGCCCCCGCCAGCCCTTCCCGAAAAGAAGAAATTCGGAGACGTGGCGGCGGCAGTCCGCTCGTATTTCAAGGACAGCTGTCGCCCCTATTACCTTTGGTTTTTTTTCACATCGACTATCACCCTCCTTTCCGTCCTTCCGTTCAACCTCTACGCCGTGTTTTATGCGAAGAATCTGGGAATGGAGATGGACGCCTACTTCAAGGATATCGCCTACATGTACGGCGTCTCCCTGGTTCTAGCCTATCCCCTCGGGGCGCTGGTCGACCGCTTTCACCCTCTCCGCGTCAGTCTCATCGTTCTCGCGCTCTATGGCGGCATCATGGGATGGGGCATCTTCTACGTGAAGAACATCCCCTCCTTCACGGTGGTTCTCATGCTGCATACCGTTCTTACGGGCACTTTGTATACCACCACCGCTTCTCTGGGCCAAAGGCTTCTCCCGCAATCCAAGTTTGCCGAGATCGGTTCAGCCGGGAGCATTCTCACCAGTCTGGCGGGAATACTGGTGCCACCGCTGCTGGGCATGGCGCTTGATCATGCGCATCACAACTACCACTACGTTTTTAACGCGGCCTTTGGCGTGGCCGTCCTGGGGTTGGTTGTGGGGATCATTTTTTACCGCCAGTTCCTCCTCTTGGGCGGTCCCAATCATTATCGGGCTCCGCAATAAACAGAGAAGAATCGATATTCTCAGTAAAGCGCACGCTTCCTTTAACGCCCTTCACCTATGCCTCGCATCGCGGACTATGCATCGCTCGATACCATTCCCAGATTTCTCGAACGGATCGAAAGGGATGTCTATCGGGATTCGGCCGATCTAAAGATCACCGCATGGTCTTCGCGCGAGCCGGTGCCGTTCGCGGAACGACGCCAGGGAAAGGAACGGCGGATTCTGATCGGAGGAGAGTGGGGGAAAAACGTCTTCGATTGCGCCTGGTTTCTCTTAGAGGGGAGCGCTCCCAAACAGCCCCGGGGACCGGTGGTCCTGCTTATCGACGTGAACGGAGAACTGTGCGTTTACGATGAGAAGGGGAACCCGTTGGCCGGTCTTACCAGCGTTGCCTCTTCCTTCGATTTCCGGCTGGGAAAACCCGGCAAGCGGATGTTTCGTCCCTCGGCCCCTCTCGCCCCTGGCCGCACTTTTCGATTCTGGGCCGATGCCGGATACAACGATCTCTTCGGCAGCCTGAGCGGTGACGGACGGATCGTCGAGGCTCGTGTCGCTTGGTGTGACGAGGCGACGAGACGTCTCTACCACGATGTTGCCTTCCTCTATGATTATCTGCGCAGCCTTCCGCCCGAAGACCCTCTGGCCCGACGCCTGCGGGTGGTAATGGCCGAGATCGCTTCCTGCTGGCAGCCTGATTCAGAGGAAGCGACCGAGGCCGCCCTCCAGGCATCTGGGCGGGCCTTCCAGATGACGCCGGGCCGCGGCCTGCTGAAGGTCACCGCTGCCGGTCACGCCCATCTCGACCTTGCCTGGCTCTGGCCTGAGCGGGAAGGCCGCCGGAAAGCCGTCCGCACACTGGCCACGGCACTCAATCTGGCGGAGCGTTATCCCGAATACCATTTTGCGGCAAGCCAAGCCCAGATGTTCGCCTGGATCAAGGAACGGGAACCCGCCCTCTTCGCCCGTATCGTCGCGGCGGTCCGGCGGGGTGTCATCGAACCGGTGGGCGATGCCTGGGTCGAGGCCGATTCAAATATTCCGGGCGGGGAATCGCTGATCCGACAAATCCTCCAAGGCCGCGCCTTTTTTAAGAAGGAATTCGGCACCACGTCTCGCGTAATGTTTCTTCCCGACGTTTTCGGCTATTCCGCGGCCCTACCGCAAATCATGCGGGGCTGCGGCATCGAGTTCTTCATGACCCAAAAGCTGTCGTGGAATGCGACCAATACGTTTCCCCATCATACCTTCCATTGGGAAGGGATCGACGGCAGCCGGGTGCTGGCCCATATGCTCCCGGAGGGAACCTACAACAGCCCCGCCTCCCCCTCGGCCCTGCGGCAACTGGAGGCCAATTACCGGGAGATCGGCGTCTGCGACCGAGCCCTGATGCTTTACGGTATCGGAGACGGCGGTGGCGGCCCCGGCGTCGAACACCTCGAAAACCTCCGCCGCGCTCAGACCACCTACGGTCTACCCGAAGTCGAGACGGGCCGAGTCGACGCCTTCTTCGACGATCTGGATCGGCGTTCCCCGCAATTGCCGCTCTGGCAGGGGGAACTTTACTTGGAGAAGCACCAAGGGACCCTCACCACCCAGGCCGAACTCAAGCGGCTGCATCGCCGGGCGGAAATCCTCCTCCGCGAAGTCGAATGGACGCAAGCGATGGAAAGAGCCCTGGGAGGAAAGGGACGCATCGAAGATCTCGACCCCATTTGGAAAGAGATTCTTTTCTTCCAATTCCACGACATCCTGCCGGGTTCCTCGATCGAGCGGGTCTACCGGGAAGCACTGCCTGCATGCCGCAAACGCCTCGCGGAACTGGAAAAGTTGCATGGCACCGCGTCCGTGCGCCTGTTTCGCCAAGCCTTTTCAACCGGCGAGCAACGTCGTTCCTGCGTGGCCAATTCGCTTCCCTGGGTTCGCCGGGAATGGGTCCGCATCGGTGACGCCTGGCGCTGGTTCCAGGCTCCAGCCTTCGGCATCAGCGTCCCATCCGAGACTGTCGCTCCGGTCGGTCCAGAGATTCAGGGGCAGAGGGTATCGAATGGGCTAGTGACGTTCACTCTAGGCTCCGGAGGCGGCCTCTCCTCACTTCAACTTGCCAAGGAGAAGAGGGAATTGGTGCAGTCAGCAGAGGAGTCAGCCTCTCTTCGCGTCTATCGAGATGAGGGTGACGCATGGGACACCCCTCCTAATTACGCCCGACGGCCTGCCATTCCGGTGCAGGTTGCCCGTGTCACTCCCTTTTCCCTTCCTCACGAGGCGGGGTTTGAAGTCGAATTCAAAATGGGAGACTCTACCATCCGGCGCCGGATTGCCTTGCGTGGTGGCAGCCCGTTAGTCCATGTCGAGGAAAACATCGACTGGCGGACTCCGGCGACATTGCTTCGTACCCGCTTCCCCTGTCACATCCCGAACGCCCGCGCGACCTACGAGATCCAGTTCGGCTGGATCGAACGCGCCCCGCACGAGAACACCTCTTGGGATGCGGCGCGTCACGAATGTCCCCATCAGCAATGGATCGATTTGGGCAACGGCGACGTGGGCCTCGCGATCCTCAACGAGGGCAAGTACGGCAGCGTGATTAAAAACGGCGTCATCGAGATGAGTCTCCTGCGATCCGTACCTTATCCGGCCTTCGACGGCAAAGGGGGCGGCAGTCGGCGGCGAGCCGAAATACCCTATAGCGGACTGGGCCGTCATCGTTGCGCCTATGCGCTTTTTCCGCATCGCGGCGATCCATCCACGGCGGAAGTGTGGCGGCGGGCGCGGGAATTCAATCATCCCCTGTCCGTCTTGGACCTTCCTTCGGGTGGAGTGGACGAACGCCCTCTCTTCGATTGGGAAGGAGATGGCGGGTTCGACGTTTCTGCGTTCAAGCCGTCTGAGGATGGCAATGGCGTGGTGCTACGCCTTGTGCGTTATGCATCGGTTGAAGGACGGCTTCGCCTTCGCCCTCGATTCCCCACAAAGTCGGTGTGGAAAACCGACTTTATTGAAAAACCACAGCGCCGAATCCGGGGACGAACCGCAACCCTCGACTTTCGTCCCTTCGAGATCAAAACCCTGCTCTTTCAGTGAACCTCGGCCACATTCCTTACCGCGTGCCCTCGTCGCCGCCATAGCTGCATTAACCATCTGCCATGCAGCTATTATTCGGTTTTTTACTCCCATAGTCTCGGCATGAGATCCGATCTATAATCTTGTTAATGAATGATGCCACCCATCTGACAACCGCTCCTCTTCGCGCCTTCACCCTCATCGAATTGCTCGTCGTTATTTCGATCATGGTTTTGCTGGCAGTGGGGGCGGTCCCGGCGCTGCAGGGATTGGGGGGGGCCCAGCGCTTCACCCACGGCATCGGCCAGATTGCCGGGATCATGGAGCAGGCCCGCTCCTACGCGGTGGCCCAAAACACCTATGTCTGGGTCGCTCTCTATCCCTACGATCCCTCGAAGCTCACTCCGCGGGACCCAAGCGGGGACGCGCTCATCGTCGCCGTCTTCGCCTCGAATGACGGGACCGATCCGATCGATTGGAGCTCGGAGACGGTGGCCGTTCCTGGCACTGTTGCCGATACCTCCATCAGCCAAATCTTCCGGATCGCCATTTTCAAGCAAACGGCCCTCCGCACCGAAAACTATTTCACCCAAAACGACATCGCCTCGATGCCTTCCCAGCTCACGTTCCCGCTCACTCCTCCCGCCTCGGAACCGACCTTCACCCTCAGTCTCCCTGGGGTTGGCTCCTCTCCGCTGTCTCTTCCGGCAAGTCTGTCCAGCGACGCGCAGACCGGACAACCGATCTCGGTGATCCAATTCACCCCTTCTGGCGCGGCCCGGGTCGGCGGCAGCCCGGTCGATTCGGTCTGGATCGATTTCCAGCGCGCCAAGGCCAAGGGAGTCCTCGATGCCGATAATATCGCCGCGCTGCGCATCGGTGGCCTCACCGGTCTGACCACTCTCTACCGCAAGTGAACTCCCGCGCCTTCAGTCTGATCGAGGTGATGATCTCCCTGGGCATCATCTCCTTCGCCCTTATCGCTGTGATCGGCCTCTTCAGCGTCGGTCTCAAGACCAATAAGGAATCCTCCGACCAGATCGACGCCGCCGATACCGCCTCACTCCTCATGGCCACCCTTCGCGCCATGCCGACCAATTGCACGACCAACGGCTTCTCACTTCCCGATCTCAACCAGGGAACGGTTTCCGGCACCGTCAAGATCGGTGCCGATGGCACCACTACTTCGACCAACCTGGCCTATAACCTCTTTTACGTCATCGGTACCAATACGGCCACAGGCCCCAAGCTGGCCAATGTCTATCTGCGCCTCTGGTGGCCTTTGGCCGCCCCCATGCCGACCAACAACCCTTCCGCCTATTACGAGGTGGCAGGGCAGGTGGCCCTGCCATGAAAAAGCCTACCCACCGCAATTCATTCACTCTGGTCGAGGTCCTAGTCGCCGTAACCATCCTCAGCTTCATGATTCTCATGCTGGCGGAGATGAGCGGAATGGTGGGCAGGGCCTGGAGCGAGGGGGCGAGCCGGATCGACAACTTCACCAAGAGCCGGGCCATGCTCGATCTCATCTCCTCCGATCTCCAGCACGCTGTGATCCGACCCGATCTCCCCATCTTCCAGACAGGCGGGACCATCAATGCGACCAACGGCGGTTTCACCGGAGGAACCTATTCGGCCTCCTTTTTCACTCAGGTACCAGGCGTTCCCTCCGAGGAAACGACCAACAACCGCAATGTCTCCTGTGTCACCTACCAGATCGTCACCACTACGAACGCCGACAATATCCTCCTGCAACGCTCCGATCTTGCAGTCCCCTGGACCGGAGGCGCCTCAGCTATCCCGTTTCAGGGCAATCTGATTACCCCGATGGGCAATGCCACCGCCCGAGAAATGGCCCCAGGCGTGGTCGGCTTCCAATTCTCCTTCCGGCGTGCCGATGGAACAGTCACCCCCGCCTATACCGGCTATAACGCGACCAATTCGGTCATCGCCGTGGGGGTGACCATCGCCGTGATCGGCGACCAGGCCATGAAGGAGCTCTCGTTGGGAAACTTGACCGCCATCCAGGGCACCCTGGGCCAAGCCGTCACTAACGCATCCTCCCTCACCAGTATCAAGGCGCTCTGGGACGGCCAACTCACGCCTGGCTTCTATGCCCATTATCCCAAAGATCTCGCCACCAATCTGAAAATCTTCGAGCGCTGGATCGTTCCGGCGTTGCCTTTTTAAAATGACATCTCTCGACTGGATAATTGCGATCATCCCCGTTGTCATGGTTTTCATAGCCGGCATCTATTGCCGTCGATACGTCCATGGAGTAGCGGAAGAACCATCGGAACCTTAATGAGCAGGCGATTTCACACCGCGTTGTAATTGAATCAACCGGTGGAGATTTAAATAAATGCAATAAAATGTGAATCCCCGTTACTTCCTGGAATGAATCGATTTTTTAAGGTTTCCGCTTTTCCGCTGATTCTTTTCTTTCCAATGCTGAACGATTGCATTCGATGCCTTCGCAAGCCATTCGGAATTCTCCTTTAATCGTTCCAATTCCAGCATTGAGAAATATTTACACCCATTTGCCGCAGGAGTGCCCAATGGTTTAAGTAGCTTTGCCGCCATCAACACAGGAATTTCATGTGGAAGAAATCCAAGGAACCAAGCGGTTTCTTCCGCATTTAGGCGGGCGGGTGCTCGCCGCAAACTCAAAAACTGCTGCCTTTCGGGGTGCATGGCGGGGACGATCTAACTGCGTCTGTTATGCTAATTAAAGGATTGGATGGTGTTACTAGGTAATACCATGATTATAAATACTCATGGGAACATTTGTGCTATGGTCTTCGCCATGATTCCAGTCAAACCCACATCGGTAAAGTATCCGCCTGATCAGCGGCAGAGTATCAAGGATAACGCAAATCTTCTGGGTTATACCTTCGGCCATTATATCCGGGAATGCGCCAAGGCCATCGACAAGATGGCCGACGAAGAGGAGCCGCGATGGCCTCCAATGGTCATCAGCCTCAGGCTCGCTCGCGAGCGCCAGGCGGAAATGAAGAAATCGTCTGCGACCAGTGAGGCTGCTCAGGAGACGGAAAGTCATAAGAAGGTGGACTCGAAAAACTCCAAATAAAGTCAAACCATGAAGCCCAAAAAAAATCGCGGCTTCGTATTCAAGGAAAAGCGAACCGCCCCGGCAACTCCGGGGCGGTTCTTTCTTTTCAGGTGGCAACTGCGGCTCTCGTCCCCTGCGAGGGTGAGAAGTCGATCCGGGCTTTCGCCTTCATCGCCTCGTTCACGAACGCGATTTCCCGATAGATCGGGTTCACATCCTTGATCCGGGCTTCGATCTTTTCCCTCATGCCGGGAGTCTGATCGACCCACTGCCGCACTTGAGGCATCTGCTTTTCGATCAGCCGCATCTGATCCTCGTACTTATTTAGCTTGGCGAGCATGATCGTCCGCAAGGCCCGTTCCGGGTCTTCCTTCACCAGCTTGCGGTAGTATTCGGTCGCCTTGCTGTTCTGTTCCATGAAGACGGTCAACTTCTTATCGACCTCTTCGTTAATGCGGGGAGCGCGGCCTTCCGCCTCGGTCTGGACCTCTCCCTCCGGGGGAGTAGGCTGATTTCTTAACTTCAATGCCATGATGGCCTCCTGGTTGGATGCGCCCGGCCTTTTGTTTTATGTGTGGGCCGGGACGCCTTGTTCACACAAATCGTTCAGCTACGGGATTCGACGGGAGTATCCCATTCCGGTCCGGCGGGAATCGGTGTCCCCACGATGCTGCGGAGGGCCAAGTCGAATTGAGTCACCATCTCCTCGGCGCTCATGGAGGAGAGCACCATCACCATCAGCGTGCGGGCATCCGGGGAACGTCCCAAGGGAGCGAGGTGAGTGGAGAGCTTGTCGGCGGCCAGGAAGTATTCGCGGGCCACGTCATCCGGCAGGGGGAGGGTCATAATCATAGGGTGTTTTTCTTTCGGGTTGAATCAGTGCCACCACTCCCACCATGATTTTGCGGGAGGGGGAGTCTTCGCGGTTTGGGCCGCCTGAGTCTTCAGGGCATCGATCGCGGCCTGTTGGTCGGCCACCTGCTTCTGCAACATCGCATTCGCGGCGACGGCAGCCTGGGCCTGATCGGCCTCGGTCTTCATCCGCTCGATTTCCTGGGAAAGCCGGTCGTTTTGTTCCGCCGTGGCTTGGAGAAGCTGGTTTTGCTGCGCGACCTTCTGTTCCAGTTCTCCGGAGAGCACCGCCGTTTGCTTTGCCGGGTCAGCTACTGCCACGGTCGGCCCCAAGGGAACGGCGGTCGGGGTATTGGGATTCAGGTTCCAACGGGGAGGTTCCTCGGCCCGGTAGATGGTATGGGCCTCATGAACGACATAGGGATTGTCCGGGTCTTCGTAACGGCCCACCGGGTAGGCCTTCAGCGCCTCCCCATAGCGGATGTTCTCCGTGTCCTCGGGATCGAGGGCGGTCCCGGCCACTTGATTCTCCTGAACGGGGATCGCCTTTTCGACAACGGTATCGGTGCTGCATCCGGCCAGAGCTAGGAGGGGGAAGAAGTAGATGAATTTCATGGGGTGGGCGATTTCGTGGTTTGCTGGGTCAGGGACTCGGCCTTATGGGCCTTTTCCTGGTCCAAGGTCTGCATGACGTAGAGGTAGAATTGCTTTCCCGCAGGCACCCGGACGTAGAAACCGTCCTGTTTGATCGAATCGGCGATCTGTTGTGCGTATTGGTTCAAGACCGCGCTGGTGCCCTGGAGAGCCGCATTCTGGGGGGAGGAGGTCAGGGTTTGGACGGCTCCGCCGGTCAAGGCGTTGTAGCTGTCCTGGGTATTTTCTAGGCCCGAGGCCGCCGCACTGAGGAAGGTAGCCGCGAACAATTTGACCTCGGCCCAGTTGTCGGTCTTGATGATGTAACCCCGCAGGCCGGCAGAACCGTCGGTGATCGCCCAGCGCCCCCCGGAGTAATCCCGGTCCATATCAAGGGCCAGTCCGGTGACGGACAGCTCGGCGCCATTCATCCGGTCGGTCGTCCGCCAGACGATGTACCACTGGTTATCGCTGGCGATCCGCTCGCGGGATCGATCGGTGCGGGCCTTGCCGTGGACTTCGGCTCCCGCCGGAATGATGAGCTTCCCGTCGTGCCATACGTCCTCGGTAACGAAGCCGATGATCGGGGTCTCGATCTTGGCCGAGTCGATGGTGATGATCGTTTCGCAGGGAATGAGTCGACCGTACGGCGCATAGGTGTCCGAAACCTCCGGCCCATCCGGGCCGCCGTCATAGAGGGTGATGGGAAGACGCGGCGGTTGCTTGGGAGCCGGTTTGAAGGCTCCGGTCATCTCCGACACCTCGGGCAGCACCAGGGGCGCTCCTTCCCGATTTACGGTGACGGGATGGTCCGGGGCCGTTACCTCCTTCGCTGGAGAAGCGGCAGGCGGCGGGTTATCGCCGTGGGAAGTCCGCAGCCCGTAATAGAGGCCGAGAGCCACCGCCACCACGGCGAAGAAGAGGACAAGCTGGCCGGTCTTCGTCTGGAAGAAGTCGAGGAACTTGCGGGCGTTAATCACGCCGCCATTCCATCACGAAACGACCTTCCGCCCTCAGCGAGCAGCGGGAGAGTAGGCGCGGATTAGGGAAAGCAGTTAGGGAGTCGGTCCGAACGCCGACTTTTGCCAGAGTCCCATCAACACCCGAATCGGAAATTTACCGAAGAGGGTGTTCTTGCCTCGGGTTAGTACGACCCTCAACAAATGGCCATAGATCGATCCAGCCTCCTCGAAGGAAACATCCACTCGATAGAGAGGCACCAGATCTTCGTCTTCCGGCAGGGGCGGCAGAGGCTTCGTTGCCAAAATACGATCAATCACCGGTAGCGTGGCCGAATTGATGCTGGCGAGTGCAAGCCGAATCCCGGCCATGACATTGGCATCCAGTGTGCGAAGCACATTGGGGTTGGGTTCAAAATCGACCAGATCATGAACAATCTGAATGCAATTGAGCAAGACGGCCTCGGGCGCATCGCCGGTCTTGGCCGAAATACGGCGCAACCACTCCTGGGTTTCCAGGGGAAGCTCGGAAAGATCAACCTCCTCATCCTCGTCCATACAAGATCGGTTTAGAGATGTTATTGCCTGAATCGCAATCAAAAAGAATCCGCCTACCGCTTTTCTCTGTAAAATTTGTCACCTCTCTGAGGGCGGCGAGCGGGATTATTCTTCCGAAGAACAATTTTGAACGTCCGCTTCGCTAAGTCAAGATGTGCTTCGGAAGACCAAATCGGCTCCCAAACGGGAACGGACCCGTGCCAAGGACGGAAAGCAAAACGTCATCGGCACAAAAATCCGGGCGTTACGCCGCCGGTTGGTTCCCAAGGCTTCCTTGGAAGACATCGCCGGACGCTTGGCCGCGCAAGGTGTCCTCCTGACCCGCAGCTCGATCAACAAGATCGAACTGCGTCAGCGGACGGTCACTGATGTCGAAATCATCGCCCTGGCCCGCGCCTTGCGGGTCAAGGTGGTCGATCTTTTCGAGTAGGGGCTGATTATTTGTCCCCGGAGGGCGGGGGAGTCGGCGTGGCGACCGCCGCATCCAACGTAACGGGGGACGGAGCGCGGGTGACGATGACGTTGAACGGATTATCGACCGCGAGGTTATTCCTTCCTCCATCGGGCGAGCCCGTGATGGCGAAATAGGCCAGCGAGACGCTGGGATCGATCCTCTTTGTTTCTGGATTCATTCTCCCCGGCGGCAGGATGCCGGAGGCGTCGGAGAGGGAGCTGTAATAGACATCGACTCCCACCCGCACCGCTAGGTTTTGCGGGACATAGCAGATTTCCTTGTCGCTATTGTTGTACAGCAGGAGCTTGAAAATCAGCGTGTCCTCCGGGTCGAAACGGAAGACCTCCGCAATCTCCACGTCGAAATCCTTATACAGCATCCGCCGATGGGGCTGGGCGGTATCGATCTGCGGCAATGCTTCGGGATATTGGCTTTGGAGAAGATGATAAGCTTTTGCCCGGTCAAGCAGTCCGAGCAGCTTCGTCGGCCCGACGCCATCTTGTTGTCCCAGCTCCGGGCGCGGATCGGTCGGCTCATAGAACGTCACCGAATTGAACGGATGCTCATCAGTCTGAAGCATTAGGACATAGGTATGCTTATTCCAGATAACATTGAGGTGCGCCGTCGCGGGTTCCTGCAAGGCTCGAACCGAAAAGTAATACCTTCCCTTGGTGTAGTTGAGAAAGACCGGCGCTGCCGCTTCCGGGTCGGAGGTAATTTCGGCTCCTTCCAAGGCCGTCAGGGCGCTGGGGAACATGATCGTCGTCGGCTCATCCTTGGAGATGAGGATGGTGTAGACCGTCCGATCATCGAGCGGGAATTGCTTGATGGCGCGGAAGTCAGGCCGGGGATCGGCCCACGCCGCCGTAATGAGAAGCCAGGTCAGGATTACAATATATCGAATTTCCATACAGCCATGGGGAAGCGACCGTTGGCGGTCAGGTTGGGGTTGCGGACCAGGGTGAAGCGGACTTTGAAGGCGGGAGCCTCGGGAAACGGCTGGCCGTTGAAGATGCCGATCCGGGGCAATTGCCCCGTCACCTCGACCAGGACGAGATCGTTCCGAGTCTGGAGGATATCGATCTTCTGGATCTCGACCTTTTGATGAATCTGCTTGGCCAGGAATTCGGCCGCCTGGGCGTTCTGGAGCGCCTTCGCCTTTTGCAGGGCGTCGGGGAGGAACATCTTCTCCAACAGGTCGGGATAGTCGTATCCGTTCGGGTTCTTCTGGAACAGAGAGATACTGGCGAGAATCGCCTGCGAGGTGTGAAGCTGGGTGGCGTCCTCGAAATTGAGGAGCGGCGAGACGTGGAACGTCCCCGACTCATCGAGAATCACCACCCGTTCCCGCGTCCGGTAGGCGGCAATCACCATGTAGGGTTCGACCAGCGCGGCTAGAAGGGCGCAGACGGCCACGGCGAACCACATCCGAGCTGCCCAGCCATGATCGGCAAAGAGACGGACTACGGTGGGCGTGGGGCGCGGCGAGGGAGGCAAGAGGCCTGCGGGTATGGGGGTTTCCCGCAGGGAATTAGGTGAGGCGTTCATATCAGTAGGAAATGGCGATCGGAATCTGGTTCAGTTGTTTGACGGCCAGGGCGAACCGGTCCCCGGAAGGATCGGAGGAGGGAGAGGGCTTCGATCCCATCGGGCCGGAAGGACCGGAAGAGGACGGAGTGGAGGAAGACTTCAGGGATGCCTGTTGGGTGGTTCCGAGATGCGGAGGCATCCCTGTCGCCGCGCCCCAGGCGAAGATCACGGGCATAGGCGGCGGCGTAGATGGAGAGGACGGGCTGCTGCTCGGCCCAGAGGGATCGGGCGACGCCGGGGAGGAGCCGGAGGAAGGGTTTCCCTTTCCTGCCAGGAGCTTTCCTATTCCCGCCAAAGCCATCCCCAGCTCCACGGCACGTCCCACTGATGACGAAAGCGGCGTTCCCGAGCAAAAGAGCAACTGCATCACCACCGGAACGGCGAGGCTCCCCAAAACGAGCCAAATGGCGACGATGCACCCGAGAATCAGGCTGGCCGGGGTGAATTTGGTGGCGACTCCGACCGCCAACGCTCCGGCGCTCACCCCTGAGACGACGCTCGTCAGAAGCGAATAGCCGACCAGATCGACCACCGCGAAGCCGATGGGCCAGGCCAGGATCGCGAGGGTCTGCTGGACGTAGCGCATTCCCAGCCCCTTCGTGCTCTCCATCGAGAAGAGCGAAAGGGCGATAGGGAGGAACATATAGCAGAGGCAGGCCATGACGAACTGCGCGATCATCATGGGGAGCTGCACCATTCCCCCGATGCAGACGATGATCCACCCGAGGGCGAACTGAACCGCCTTCATCAACGAATCGCCCACATCGAGCCAGTTAATGCCTCCCTGCGGCGGTTTGATGAGTTCCATCAAGGCCGAGCCGGTCGAGGTGATATCCGAGGCGAACTGCGACCGGATCAGGACGGCGATATTCCAAAATTCGTCCTGCGCGGCGTTGAACCAGAACGGCAGGGTGGCAATCAGGCCGCAAAGTACCGCCGCCGTGATAATCGGCTTCATCAACCCGCCGACATTGCCCTGGCTGGTCCGGGAGGCGCGGACGATGATCGAGGAGGTCAGGACGAAGAAGCAGATGAAGCGGAGATCGGTGCTGATCTCTTCCGCCATCGGCTGGAGCGTCGGGACGAAGTCGCTGATCTGCATGGCCGGTTCTTATTTGAAATCGGAATGGGAGGGAGTGACCTGCTCCTGCCATTGCGAATAGTTGTCGAGGGAAGTGGACATTTCCTGGTCGGCGGCCTGATTGGCGGCGGCGGCTTTCATCTGCCGGTCGTTCTGGTTGGAAATGTTTTGGGTGACGAGTTGGGCTTGGGCGGTTCCCTGCTGGTTGTTCAGATCGGCGATCTGGCCGTCGATGGAGTTGACCTTGGCCTGGAGCTTTTGGACCTCGGACTGATTGGTGGACGACTGGATTTGCGCCAGGGTGGCCGCCTTATCCTGTTGAAGCTGGGTGATCCGAGAGAGGGTATCGCTGATGACACCGGTGACATTCTGGGCCTGCTGCTGAATGGCAGCAAACGGCTTGAAAAGATCGTTGTTGAGAGTCGCGGAAAGACCGCTGGGGGTTTGCTGGCTGGTGACGCTGTAGAGGCCGCCCGAGGTATTCGTCAAGGCTTGCGCCCCACTGACGGTCTGGTTGATCGAGGAGGAGAGCTGATTGACTGAGGAACTAAGCGAGCTTCCGCCCAGAAGGCTCAGATTCATGCTGCCGGCCGCCGCCGAGGGATTGCCGATGTAGCTTTGGACATTTTGAAGCTGCTGGATCTGCTGGTTAAACTGGTTGATCTGCGTGTTGAGGGCCTGGATGGAGGTGGCCCATTGGGCCATGTCGTCGGAATGGGCTAATTGGGCGATAGGGTCGGCGACGACCGCCACGGAGTATTGCGCCTCGGCCCTGCCGAGCAGGGTCAGAGCGATGAGAAGGCAGGAAAGAATGCTTTTCATGGATTTAGTCCTCGATACGGATGTATTCGGTAGTCGGAACCGTCGTGACGCCGTTGGTGGTGGTGCCTCCCGTCGTGACCGGATAAAGGGAAACTCTCGGCTGAGGCTTCAGCTGAAGGTTCTTCTGCTGGTTCTGAATCATCCAATACTGCTGTTTCACGGCATCGGATCGGCCCAAGTTGTAATCGGCTACGCCGCCCTTGGAAGGGCCGTAGGTCGGTTGGGAAGCGCAGCCGGTGAGGACGCCGAAGGAGGCGAGAATCAAGAAAAAGCTAGTGGTTGCCGTTTTCATGGGTGAGCGCTTATTTGTCACGAGCAGTGGGGGTTACGGTGGCCGGGGTGGAGGTATCAGTATTGTCAGGCGTAGCCGCAGGCGAATCGGTCGAGGATTGGCTGAAAAAAGTGTCATAGAGGCCGAAACCGAGCCCTCCTGCCCCCAGGGCCCCCGCGCCACAGAGGAGATAGCTGTCGGTATTGAGGCTCGATTTCTGCGCCGTGGTATTCGAGAGGACCGTCACCTGTCCCGACAGGGCTTGGAGCTGGGCTTGCAGCGATGCGATGCTGGCCTGTTGCAGGTTCGACAAGTTTTGAAGCTGGGTCTGCAAATCGGATACCTGACCGAGGAGCGCCGTAATCGAGACTTCGTCCGCCGTGATCTGCTGCTGGAGTTGGGCGATGGCCGCCTCGTCGTTCGATTGGTTTCCCTGCATCGTTGAAACCTGCTGGGTCAGCGCGGTAAGCTGCTGCTGCAACTGCGTCACGTTGCCGTTGGTGGCATTGATCTGGTTTTGTAGGTCGGTTTCGGCGTTTTGAATGAGCGTCGTCATCTGCGACTGGAGTTCGGTATCGGCCTCCTCATAGGCATTGGTGATGTTGGTAATCACCTCCTGGTCATAGGGGCCGGCCTCGTCCTTCAGGTCGATGTAGAAAAAGGTGTTGTTGGCGGCACCCGCCGGAGCAGTCACGGCGGCCTCAATGGTGTGCGGCCCAGCGGGGAGGACGACATCCCAAATGGCGATAACGGCGGTCTGCGATGAATCCCGCACCGAGTGATCGCTATACATCACCTGGGCGCCGTCGACCCAGATGGTGACACCCGAATCGACCTGAGAGGTCGAGGCGATGGTGCCGCCCGCCTCGATATAGACTTCGCCGGTCTGCGTCAGCGTGATGGGAGTCGATTGGTTGAAAGCGCCTCCCGGCGAGTAGAAATAAGTGAGATCGGCATGGGAGGTGGCTATGCCGAGGCTGAGGAGGAGAAGGGAGAAAATAGAGGGTTTCATATGGGAAGGGGCTGGGGTTCGGGTGCGGAAATATTCCGAATCGTCCCGCAGGTCGCGGGTTGGGTTGTCGGTGAGTAGTAGCAAACCGAGGAGAACTTCTGCCCCGCCGCCTGTTGTTCCGGCAGGGGGTAGTTTTGGATCGTCTCGACCGTCACCTCGGGAAGGTGGATGTCCTGGGAAATGTCCTCCAGGTCGGAACGGTCGAACTGCCTCATCAGAAAGAACTGCTTCGAGTTCCCCATCACCACGGGCCGGATGCGTGCACCTTTGAATTTGCTGTACTGTTGAACGATGGAAATAGTCCAGCAGTTGAACTTTCGGAGCTGGGCATAGCTTTCCGCCACGATCTTCTCCCCACCCGGCACGTCGAGGAACCGGGCCACCTCCTCGAAGATGATCCGTTTCCAGAGCCGGCGCGGCAGGGTGATGATGTGCTGGCGGGTGAAGCCGGAGATGAGGAGCCCCGCCGCCGTCTTCAGCTCGACGGCCTGCTCGGGGATATACCCCAGCTCGAAATGGGCCACCTTGCCGGTAAGGGAGGTATTGGTCGTCCCGTCGAAGAGTTTCCCGTATTGGCCGCTGGCGGTCCACGCGGTCAGGAGGGTGGCAATATGGTCGATGTCCTCCTTCCGATGCTCGGGGAATCGGGAAAAATACATCAGGTCGATCAAGGCCGAGTGGGTGGGATACTCCTCGGGCCGGAAAGCGCTGTATCCGGTCGCCATGACCAGCCGTTCCGTATCAGGTTCCTTGATGAATTTGGTGATCTCCGATTCCGTTATTCTATCGAGGAAAGTCCGCGCCTCGTCCTCGTTCGATTCCACCCGGTCCCGCAATTCGGCGAAGGCTTCGAGGAAAGTGCTTCCCGTTTCCATCTTTTCCCGCCGCCAGCGGTAGACCGCGCAGGCGCGTCGCTGGATGTCGGGCAGGAGATCGGAATGCTTCCCGACCCATTCCTGAAAGGTGTCGGCGTAGAGCTGATTGACGTATTGGCCGATCTGCGCCTGCCGGAGCTGCTGCTTTTCGGAATCGGAGGACTCGCCGATCATGCGGGATACCAGCGCCACCGCCGTTGCCAAATGGAGCTGGGTGAGCGGAAGGGTCTGGGTATCGAGGTAGTTGAGGGTCAATTCGCCGTCCGGATGGACGACGATGGGAGATTGGCCGAGGCTTTCGGTGAACTTCTTATAGGAAAGCCCCTCTTCGACGATGACGTTGTAATCGAAATAGAGCTGGGTCTGGGCCAGGAGGTCATCCATCAAGTAGGACTTCCCCGCGCCGGTCATCCCGATGAGGACCGCGTGCTGGGGAGTTCCGCCCAGGAAGGTGCGGACACCGACCAGATTGCCATTGGTCCCATCGTAGATCGCCTCGGCCTCAGAGAGGTGGGCTGTGAACGTGGACGAGAGCGGCAGCATGTCTGCGAGATAGCGATCCTCGGCGTAGAGATTCCGATGGCGGTAACTGCTTCCCGTCCATCCGGGCCAGGTGGCAAAGAAGAGACGCTTTGCCGTGGAGGAGAGCGCCGTTTCGTAAAGCTGCGCCCCGTTCATGTTCTGGACGGCATTCCGTACCGCAGCGCATTTGGCGTGGAGGCCCGTTTCGGTCTGATCCCAGACCCGGATCAAATACTGGACGTTGAAGGGGAACGAAAACCCCTGCGCCAGAGAATCAATCTTCCGCTCCTTCTTCTTCAGAGCAACGGCGATGGATTGCTTCCCCTCCGCTTCGTAATCGCCCCGGAGGCGGTCCATCGCCTTCTCCTCCTTCCCGATTTCATAGCGGACGGGGATTGGCTCGATGTTGATCGTGAGTTGGTAATCGAGGAACGGTAGGCCGGTCAGCCGGTGGATGATCCCCGGATACGTCTTCTGCGGCCACCGTTTGAGGGAAAAGATATTGTGATAGTGACCGTCCAAATAGAATCCGGTCCTCTCGCTGATGCCGACGCCGTCCCCGTGCCAGCACAGTTCCTGGATCGAAAGATCGGGGTGGAACAGTCCTTCGGTTCGGAGTTCGAGGCTGTCGGCCAGGGTCGGGTTGAGAAACCGGAGATAATAGGAAAAGTGTTCCAGATCCGACATGGGCCGGAGCGTCGTGCCATTCCCGAATATGGTTCCCAGCGTTGAGCCGAGTTCGCCGAAGTCGTTCCGGAGTTGTTTAAGGGTATTGGCGTAGTAGTCGCGGAGGCCCGCTGGGGTCTTCAGGGAACCCGAATAGCTGTCGATGTCTTGAGAAACGAAGAGGACGAGTTGTTCCCGGCGCAGGGTGCGCTGGAGCATCCGTTGCCAGTATCGGGTGAACCGCTCATTGCGGACCCGCCGCACATACGGATCGGCGGTCTTCGCCGTCTCGTCATAGTACCGCGTCAACTCGGCCCGGTAGTCGGCGTTGCACGTCCATTGGATTTGCGCCCGCTGGCGCGGCCCCAACGTCGCCAGGAAGATGCGCGTCTTGTCCTGAAATTCATTCAGCAAGGAAATGGAGGCGTTGTGGAGATCGGGCGGCTCCAAAATGAACCCTTTGCTGGCGACCGATCCGGTTTCCAGATTTCCATAGAGGATCAAATCCTCCGCGAAATGCCCGTTGGGCGCCTTGTCGTGGCCTTTCATGGAGTGGGGCGGCGGTGAAGGGTTTGACCGCGCTCGACGAGCGAGAAGCCGTGTCCGTTGATCCAGAGGTCAAATAGGTCGAGATCGTAAGCGGGCGGCTTTCCCTGCTTGAGAAGGAGGACGTAGGCAAGCGTCACCGAGAACGGAATCGCCGCGATGAGGGCGCTGATGAACCAATGGATATGGAACGCCGCGAAGAGGACGATCAACACGCCTATGGAGGCCATCGCCGAGATCACCACCGGCAGGAAGAGGTTGCCGTCGAGACCCCACACCGATCCGCCCGAATCATCGGCGGCATTGGTATCGCTCAACCGCAGGTTGGGATGGAAGGGCGTCATCAGAACGTGGGAGTGAGGGTTCCGCCGCTCAGGCCGAAGATGGCGAAGAGGGCTCCCATGATCGCGGCGGCGGCAGCGATGATGATTCCGGCGATGATCCCGGCCTTGCCATCCGGATCGCCCTTGCCGATGGCATTGGCTCCGCCCCAGATCTTCACCACGCCCCACAGGAACCCAAACATGAACATGATTCCGAGGGCGGTATCGAAGCCTTGCTGAAGCTGGGCGGTGCTGCCGGTCGATTGGGCCAGTAGAAGGGTTGTCGTCACGCCTTCCACTTCATCACGAAAAGGGGTTTCTCCCTCAGCGAGCAGCGGGTGGATAGAAGCGGGTTGAACGGAGCAGTAGGGGAGTCCGTCCGATGCGCCTAAAAACCGCAAAAAGCGGCCTTATTTTCGGCGGCATGTACACCACTCTCGATATCGACAAGCTACGGAATCTCGACACGCATCTGCGGAGTAACATCCGGGGGCAGGAACACGTCCTGCCCCGCGTTCAATCGGTCCTCAAGCGCGGGGAATTGGGGTTAGCTCATCCCAACCGGCCCAAGGGATCATTCCTCTTCGTGGGGCCGACTGGCGTGGGAAAGACGGAAATTACGGTCTGCTTTTCCGATTTTCTTTTCGGTCCAGGCCATTGCCATCGCTTCGATATGTCGGAGTTTCAGAATCAATCCTCCGTAGGATTGCTATTAGGGCAGAGCGAGACTGAGAGCGGGATGCTGGGCCGGGCGCTGGTGAAGGCCGACCGGGGGACGCTGCTCTTTGATGAGATGGAGAAGGCGCATCCCCTGGTGTTGGATTTGTTTCTGCAAATCCTCGATGCGGGGCGGATCACCCTGGCGACTGGCGAGACGAAGAACTTGAATGGGTACTATATCGTCTTCACGTCGAACATCGGGGCTGCCGAGGCAATGCGGATGGAACACTCAGCACTGGCGACCATCGAACGGACGGTGCTACGCCGCGTCGATCAAACCCTGCGGCCCGAGCTGGTGGCCCGGATCAATGAGAAGGTGGTCTTCACCCGGTTGACGTTCGAGGTGCAGCGGGAAATTTGCGAACTGATGGTGAGCCGGGAAGTCGAACGGCTGGCGAAGATTGGGTTTCACCTAACCATCGAGGATGGGGCATTGGAGTTTCTGATCCGCGAAGGATACCACCGAACGCTTGGAGCTCGGCCCATGCGGAACACCGTGGAACGGTATTTACAGGATGTTCTTGCTGACGCCCTCTTGGCAGGAGAGCTTCACTCCGGGCAAATTATTGCTGACGCTTCCGGTCTGCGGCTCCGTTGATGCCTCTGTGGGCTTCCCGAACCAGATCTGGCAAAGAGAATGCTTCTTATTTCCTATGTCTCCCCCTCGTAAACGGCATAAAAAGCGGTCATTTCCGAATATAAAGGAAACCTTAGGTCTCATTGTGACCGTCCTTACCATTCCGTCCTTAATTTTCGGCTATATCCAGTCTTTTAAGGGCGACGATATTGGCAAGAAGACGGTCATGGGACTCCAATCACAGGTCCGTCCCGATATCGGCCTGAAACAAGTCGAGGAAACTGATTTGGCGGATGCTGGTCCCACCGTCATGGGGATTTTTGTAAATAGCCGCAATAATGCCCACGATTTTAAGTGGGCTGCCATCGCAGGTGATGGCAAGACTGAGATCCCCTTTGATCTCCCTCCTTTCAAAGATGCGTCCATAGGGTTTGGGTCCGACAAATCGCAGGAACTACCTCTCTTTAAGGTGAGCGATTACGCGAAGGTTCTTCCCGCCGCCTATAAAGATCGAAAGCTTCTTGGAGTGTATACCCTCCAAGGCATGAGCGATGAAATCTCTCGACCCGGCAATGCCGACTACATTCCCGTAGTCATTACGTATTCCTACAAGTCCGATATGGACGAACAGCTTTCCGGGAAACAGGTCTTGTACCTGTCCCTGGCAGTGAACTGAGCGTCTATATGGAGACATAGGTTGCTGGAGCAACCTTCTTTGCCTTCTTCTTTCCAGTGCCGTAAAACCAGGCGTAAACGCTGGGCTTCTTTCGATTCAACTTCTTAGCAATGGCGTCGATATGGAGGCCTTTGCTATCGGCAGTCTTTAGCAAGGACAGGATGCTAGCACCCAATGCGCCATGCTTGCCGCGCCGGGTACGCTTCTTGGTTCTTACGGCACTAGTCTTCTCGCGCCGGGAACCAAAGGATTCGATTTTAGCGATCACGCCCGCAAGCTTGGCCTTCAACTTATTCCGTTGCTTGTGAAGAGCGGTAAAAGCCGACAGCTCGCGGGAGGAGAGGTTAATGAGGCTCATAATAGGTAATAATATCTATAGTTGCTTTTGATGTTTGGGTAAATGAGAAAGGAGGCTACCGGCCTCCCTCCTCGATCTGGACGGAAATAATATAAGGTCGCCGTTCGGGGGCATTTGGTCCCGGTCCTTCCTGACGAACCATCTTGAGGCTTGTTTCATCAAGTGCGTCCAGGAGGCGCTGTAAACCGTGGCCGGTGACGGTCACGACATCCGGCCCTGCCAGCAGAGTGATCGTCTCTGGCGGTCCCATCTTCCACCGCCACCGGATGACAACCCGATAGGCATAGGAGACGATTTCGTCCGGCTCCATCGAAAAGCGGATCGCGTCGAGCGGCGTAGAGGGAGGGACGATAGTTCCCCAGGAACCATCCAAGGCATTCCCCTTCGGATTCGCAGCCTCTTGGGAAGGCTTTCCCTTAAGGGGCATAGCTCATCCTCTGCTTCGCTGCGTGCCGGATGGCCTTCCTCTGACGCATGGCCTGGAACGCTTCCCCTGCCTCGATGATCTTCTCGAAAACCTTCCAGCGCCGGAATTGCCGTTGCTTCAGTTCCATCGCCAACTGTCGTTCGGCGGGGGTCGCCATCGCCTCCCGCGCTTCCTTCCGGTCGGAGGTGTACACCATCTGAGTCAACCGAAACCGGGAATTGCTGACATACGCCTGTTTTAAGTTCGCCGCCTTCAATGCTTCATCCGTCATCATCAAAAGTCCTCGGTCCACGGTTTTCCCCTGAGCGGCATGGGAAGTTGTCGCGTAACCGTGAGCGAATTGACGGAAGGACGCGGAAACGGTCCGACCATCTTTCAGCCGGAGTGATCCACCCTCTCCAAATTCAGACACCTCCACGATGTCCCCGTTCTTCAAGCCGGAGGGGTAATCGTTCGCTCGGATGAGGAGCTTTTCACCCACGGCGACCGGCACCTCTCGGTCGAGTCCCGCATCGAAGCCGGTAATCTGGCCGGGATTGAAGGCGAACCGCTCCCCATTGTGCCGCTCCACGACGATACGTCGGTCGAGCTGCTCCACGAAGCGGACCACCTCTCCCTTCTCGAAAACCGCCGCTTTTCGTTGGAACTGGAGAACGTCTCCTGCCTGATAGTTGCGGGCATCCTTTTTTTCCGCTTTCGTCCATTGAAAGGGAACGAACGCCATCAGGGTCCGATCCTCGCCCTGGAGAAGTCCCGCTTCTTTCAGCCGGGACCGGACTACGCGGCTGAATTGATGGATGTCCGACCATACCGGAGAGACGGCAAGGCACGATTGGCCCCGTTGGAGAGTCTTCACATAATCCTCGGTGGCCTGGGCAAAGAGGAGAGCCGGTTCCCGGATCTGTCGGACGGCCCCGAGGGATTCGAGTTGCTTGAAGGCATCATATGGTTTCCGGCGGGCGAAGAGTTCGACCGCCTTGCGGTAGCCAGGATCGCGTTGCCGGTGGATTTCGGTCAGAGTGGCAAGATCGATTCCGCTGTATTTTTGGATGGCCCGGAAAGCGTCCCCGGCCTCCACTGAGCCATGCTGCTTGATGTCCCCGACCAGGAGGAGACGGTTGCTATTTCGTTCCGCCAGGGTGCAGAGGGCGTGCATCTGCCGGGTCGAAATCAATCCGGCTTCGTCCACGATGATCGTCCTTCCCCGGACCTTCTCTTGCAGGGCGGAATTGACCAGCAATTGCTGCAAGGTGTCAGCGTCAGGGACGAGTTCCTTCCGCAGAATAGCGGCTGCACCGGAGGAGGGAGCGCAGGCGAAGGCCCGTTGCCCGTCCCGCTCGATCCCCCGCGCCACTTCCTTGAGAACGGTAGTCTTTCCGGTTCCGGCATCTCCTTCCAGTCCCATCACCCAATTCTGGCAGGTCAGGATGTATTCCACCGCGCCACGCTGTTGTGGGGAGAGCGACGAAGAAATATCCGAGGCGTCTCCCATTCGAGGGCAGCGGTTGCGGCCCCGCCAAGCCCAACCGACAAATTCCTTTTCCAGCCAGAACATTTCACGTGAGGTGATACGGTTCCCTTCCCGCAGGAGATGGCCCGAAGCAATTCGGGTCGCCAGAGTATCCCGCAGGGCGTCAAGTTCGACATGGCCGCGCCCATGGACGAGGGCTTCCCTCAGCAAGACCCGCTCCTCGGTGACGGATACTCGCTCGAACAAGTGCGCCTCAGCCTGATCTAATGCTTCTCGGGACGAGATCGACGCGACCTGTTTTGGAATGCCATCGGCGTGGGAAACGATGACTTCCACTGGAGCGACCGCTTCCCCTGCTTCCTCGCGCCACCGCTGGCGCAGCGTTGCGGAATCGACATGCCGCTTGGCTGAGCGACTCCGCGAGGCAATCCCCTGTAACCCGTCCTGGCTCTTTACGCCCAGTGACTCAGCAATGGATTCAATCTCTTCTCGGCGCTTGCTGAATTTCTGCCGCAGTTCCGGGGGCATTCCCCGGACGTGGAAGCCAATGGGCCGAGCCTTTTCCAATTCATAGCCCGCTTCCCGCATCCGTTGGGCGATCTTGTTGTAACAGACCTCCCGAAAATAGCCCTGATGGGTGAAGTAGCCAAGCGGCTGAACACCCTTCCAGCGGGATTCGACCGGATCGAACGTCACATTCATGATGCAGACATGGGTATGGAGCTGGGGGTCGAGGCTTCGGCTGGCGTCATGGGTGACGACCGCCGCGACCATGTTGCCGGTTTCCCGGTTCTCATCATGGCGGCCTCCCTTGCGGATGCGCGCTGCCGTGGCCGCCTCGATTTCGCGGAGGGTGTCGTGGACGGCCTCTTCCCACCATCCGGCAATCCGGGTATCCCCGCCCACCATGTAGGCGAGTGAGACATCCTTTGGCGCGGAAATCTGCCCGAAATAGCAGACGCGACGGTCGGCTCCCTTATCCCGCACGCTGAAACGTTCCCCGGTCAACGGATGCTTCCCGTCACAGAGGCGGGCGAAATGCTCCTGATCGACCTGGCCGGAAAGACCGAGCTTCGCCGCGCCTTCCCCACGCCAGATCATTTCCGATTGGCCGTGTTGAGTGAGATAATCGCCCTTCGCCATATGCTGGGCGAAGTAGTTCAACGCACCAAGCTTGTTCCGACAGGGACGATCAAAGCGGACCATGCCTATTCAATAATCCAAGAAAGGCGGTCCTGTCCAAATAGAGAAGGTATTACTTGGTATTACCTTTAGAAAATTGACTCCTCCAAGAGCATTCGCCTGGACCTAGGACTTTGAGAAAAGTGACACGCCACCCCTAACGAAGTTAGGCTAGGGACCATTTTCGATCATTTTTCGTGATTCGTCATCATTCCATCATCGTTACGTAATCATAACCGCACCATTCGGTTATCGCTCCATCATCACATGGTAATCGCTCTTTGACGCGACTATCGTCGTTCATCATCATTTCAGCATTGAGCCATGATGCAGTCATGATTGCTATTTCGTGGTTTATGGCTCGGCCGTCATCATCGCATTATCCTTCTTTCGTGAGACGACCGCGAGCGAGGCGGTAATACCAGGTAACACCATTGCGGCTTGGCAATCGGCGCATGGTTTGTGGTTTATAGGCAGGCGTGACGACGCCCGCCGACATTCATTCCGCGCTGCTGGAATCCGCCAGGCAATACCAGCACAGCGTCACTCCCCAAACCGTTCTGGAGCCTTATAAGGATGCGATCCTTCTGCTTAGAGCAAAGTACGCCAGCTACGAAAAGATCTCCGAGCTGTTGACGACGAATGGCGTTCAGGTGTCCGACACGACGGTGCGGAATTTCTGCCGTCGCCACCACGCCCAAATGCGGCGGCTTCGCACCAAGCTCGATGCCGAGCGTCGTGCCGCCGCCACAACGCAGAAGCCCTCTCCTGACGCTCCGGCGCCGGCTGTGCCGCCGTCCGAGCGTCCACCATTGACGCCTGAAATCGGCAAACGCGGTCCTCGGATCGCCCGCGACGAATTATGACCGTTCAACCATCCCAACCTGATTCTCCCATGCCTACCAAACGATTGATCCTCTGCCCGCAGGACAAAGGCGGGATCGGCAAGAGCTTCATTGCCACCCTCCTTTACGACTTCCTTCTCGACCGGGGCGCAAAGCTGAAGACCTTCGATCTTGACCACGCCAACAGCACCTTTCAGCGGTACGTGTCGGAAGCCGAGTTCATCGATACCGATGTGGATGCCGACAAGCTGGCGGTGCTCGACCGGCTGGTGAACGCTCTGGAAACCGTCGATACCGTCCTGGTCGATAACCGGGCGGCGGGAGGGACGAAGGTATTGCGCTACATCGAGGACAGCCGCCTGACCGAGCTTCAACAGGAACTGGCCTTTGAGTTGGTCTTTGTCGTCGTGGCCATCGATGACAAGGACGCTATTTCCCAAGCCGCCGAGGTCTTGGAGGCGTACGGGAACCGGGTGAAATGGCTGATCGTTCGGAACTACCGCGATTCCGACGAGTTGACCATGTTCGACGGGGCGCAGACCCGAAAGCGGCTGAAGGCGGTCGGGGCCATCGAGATCGATGTGCCCTGCCTGGCCGAGATGACCAAGAACCGGCTTCAGATGCTCAACCTGACCGTGGGCCGGGGGAGGACCGCTGAGAAGCTGCACCTGTTGGATCGCTCCCGATGCGCCCGATTCCATGCCTTCATGCAGGGGCAGTTTGCCCAGGCCGAAACTCTCCTCCTCACATGAATGCTCCCGCCGAACTGGCCTACCCGGAAAGCCTGCCGGACGACTTCAAGGTGCTGCTGGCGGAGCAGAGGGTACCACCCGACGACCCTCTCCTCGCTGTTCTGGCGTGGCATTGGAGTCGGATCAACCAGAACAACGATACCCTTCAGGAAAGCGGCATGGCATTGAAGGTGGCCCTCGATGAGCGGATCAAGGTCATTACCGGCGCGGCCCAGGCGTTGCAGGAAGTGGTGAGGCACCTAGAGGGACTAAATCAGGTTTTGACGGAGAAGCCCTCCGTTGTGGGGCGACAGATCGAAGCGGAGCTGACCCAGCACATCGGGGATGCCCTGACCGCCACGCAGGGGATTGCCCATCTCCTCACCAGCCTTTTCAAAAGCACGGAGGGTTCCTTTCGCCGTCTCCACCGGGAGCGGTTTATAGCGGCCTTCCTCTCGGGGCTCTCCACCGGAGGAATGCTTGTTGCATGGACTTATTCACATTTTTTCTCGCGATCGTGACGGCGGGGATCAGCCTGTTTTTGGCAATCCAGCCAGGGCTGATTCACGTTTTCGCATGGATCTTCGCTCTGCCCGTTGGCTGGTTTGTCTACGGGGCCTTCCGGCCCGGACGAGGAGCCGGGTACGTCCTCTCGTTGGGCGGCGTCCGTTGGAACGAGGCTGATTTTTGCCGGGGCTGGGAAATCGACGGAAGGACCGGCTCCGGCAAAACGGCAAGCGCAGTTGTCCCGATCCTTTACGCCCTGAAGAAACACCGGCCTGACCTAGGCATCCTCGCTCTGGATACCAAAGGCGACCTGAGCGAGCCGATTGACGCGATGGCCGACGATTTGAAGTGCCGAGACGATCTGCGGCAACTGGAGGTGCGGCCCGACAACGCCCCTCGGGGCTGGAAGCCGCCCTACACCCTCAATTTCCTGGCCGATACCTCCATTCCCTTTTCGACCTATGCGAAGCTGCTGGTTGATGTCGCCACGGCAGCGGGGCAAAAGGGCGGGCAGACCTTTTTCAAGAACGCGGCCCAGGTGGCGATCCAGAACGGGATGAGCCTCCTAGCAGCCCTCGACGTGCCGGTAACGATTGAGAACGTCTACCTCCTCATCATGGACATGGGGGAATTAGAGAAGCGGATCAAGGAATTGGAAAGTGCCTCCGGTCCTCTCCGCGACTCATTGCTCGATTACTTCCGCGAATTCAAGGCGCAGCCCAAGGAGCAATTGGGAGGCGTCCGGTCCACGGTCTTCAATTATCTTCAGCCGTACACAATCCCCGACATCGCGGAGGTCTTCTGTCCCACCGAACCGACATTCGATCTGGCCGAAATCGACCTGGGCCGTCTCATCAGCGTGAAGATCCCGCAAAAGTACCAGACAGAGAAGCGGTACGTCAGCCTGATGCTAAAGGCCCTGTACTATTTACACGCCTTACGCAGGTATGACCTCCCCGGCGCGGAGCGGGCACGGAAAAACCTAATCGTCGGAGTCTTTGATGAGGCCCAGGAATCGGTCCTGTTGAGCGAGGACGGAATTTCCGATTACAACGTGGTCGATAAAATCCGGGGAGCGCGGGCCACGGCGATCTTTTCGACCCAATCCCCCACCTCCTACATCCCGCCGATGGGTGGCAAGGACAAGGCCGATGTCTTCCGCCTCAACCTGGGGAATAAAATCCATTTTACTGCCGCCGACAAAGACGCTTCGGAGATGATTGCTGAGTCCATCGGAAAACGGACGGTCAAAAAGAAGACATGGAGCACAGGGGCGGGGAAACGGAGTGTCAGTTGGACCGAAGACGACCAATATTACATCAAGCCGCACGTTCTTCGCACCCTGCCCAAGCATATCGCCGTCATCAAGCATTGCGAGCGGGCCTATCGGCGGGTCTATCTGCCGCCTTCACGGTTCACCAAGCCTCGGCCCGTTGATGCTTCACGAAACTGAACCGATAGAGGTACAACCGGAAAAACCGTCGAATGGGGCTAATCAATGATACAGCATTATCTCAGCAACTATGCCAATGCAGGATAAATGTCCACCGGCGTCATGTCCGTCGGCGTCCAATCCGGAATTTTGCCAGCATTCCAATGACTCGCCAATACAACCGAAAATGACTCCCAGCTTTTTTTCTGCCAGCGCCGGATGAGGTCAATGTACTGCGAACTAGTTCGTAGCCGCTTCCATTTGTCTCCCGAACAATTCGAAAGAATTAAATCTACCGCTAAGATCGCATCTAAAGGAGGGTGAAGAAAACGAGGTTGCTCAAGCAGCAGTAGATCCCCAAAGGTATGGCAACTGCATTTAACTCTCTTGTCATTGGCAAATTGGGTCATGTGCTTTCCGCCAAAATTAAAGTGATATAGAGGATGCAAGTTTTTCGGGGGATTAGAGCCGGTGGAGGTAATGTGGCGGTCTAGATGCCAGGCTTGCCTAAATGGCTTTGAAAGCCCTGGGGACGTACCTTCAAACATAAAATCAACTGATAGTGTTTTGTATGGATCGCAATAAGAAGGCACCTTGAAACTGCTTTTTAGCGAGCAGTTCAGACCACAAACAATACTGTGTCGCTTAGTTGGAAAGGCGCCTTCGACAGAGCCCAAAGCAATCCGAAGATTGACTAATCGATAGCCCCATAAATTGCCGCTATGACTTTGGCATTCTGCCGCCGCGCTTTGAAGCGGTGACGTATCCAGACAAAGAGCCTCCTGATTTAGGATTAGAGCAAGAGTCCGTAGATCATTCGCGATCTCTTCTCTAGATAGGTCATGGGCACTCTTTGCCGCGATAGCCATAAGTTATGATGACTTGCGTTTAAATGAATCGAGCCGAGATAATTCTAAGGGATCGATCTTTCTATCAAATGAAAACTTGAATGGTTTTAGCGCAACCTGTCGACTTACATAAAAGCGCCCTTGCCATGGTTCGGCGCCAATTTCCTCAACAGCAAAGCCGTCTGATTGATCTAAGGCGACCGCAGTGGCGAAACAAGTAGTCGAAAAGCGAGTGCTGTGGTCCCCATGGATGGGCTTTGCTGCGACAAGGTCGGATGCTTTCAATTCCGATTTTAAAAGAGCAATTCGCTGGTTGGCCTCCATCTGAAGATAGTTGATCTCGCTTTTGATTTTGGTTTCCCACCAATTGTCCAATCCCGCCAACCACCACCTCGGCCACGCCTCATGAAACGGCCCTTTATACGATGACGATTTCGATATTTTTGATAAAAGGGCAGACCAGCCGGTCGATTTATTTGGATCAACTCCCAATCTGGCCGCGACCGTGGCCTCGTTCACAAGAATTCCTGGGCCAAAAATTAACTTGGTTAAAATAGAGCGAGCATAGGCATGACCATGCATAGGCTTGGAAAAGCGATTGAAGTAGCTGAAAAACCTTGGATCGAGTCGTTTAACAGCACCTTCAGGAATCTGAAGGACAACCTCCGCACTGGATTGCCCTTTAAGGTGAGACGCCAAAGTCTTATATCCTAACGAGAGGGCCTTCAACTGTAGCGCAAACGCTGTTGGATCATCCGGTACGATGCTTTTGTCGATGACTAGGTCAAATAAATCATGCCCTGCTTTATCGTTCCTGTAAGACTTCTTAAGTTTGTTGTCCGTAGACCACAAGATGATGGGAAACGATGGAATAGTTGCTTCTGCCGATAGAGTCCTTAAATGTTGAGCAAGGCTAGAGGCGCGATATGCAACCAATGGTTCATCGATTGTTCCTTTTTGATCCAATCGCAAATCCAGTATCAGCCCATCGTATTTATTATCCCGAAATGCCTTTTCGCATTCTTTAGCTTCGGTTTCGAAACTCTTTGGGTGGCGAAATTCGATAGGAACACCGCTCTTCTCGATTCCTGACGGGGTGCTTTGTGACGCCTCGGGCTCGTCGTCCAGGCATAAATATTTTATTGAACTCATAGTGCGTCTCCGGCGGGAAGCTCTACACGGAAGCATGTGGAATATCCACTTGAAGGTGACACTAAATAAACTTCGCCATCCAAACTACTAACAATATCCCGAACAATCTTGAGGCCGAGGCCGGTTCCCGTCAGGTCTTCACTATCGGATCTCATCGAGGAGCCTGTGTGAGTTGTGGTGAAAAAAGCATTAAAAATGCTTTCCTGATTTTCCTTGGGAATCCCGTCTCCATTATCCTCGAAATCCAAGAAGAGCACATCCTTCTCTCGCCAGAGCTTCAACTGGATTTTCCCTGGATTTGCCTCCGCACGTTTGATTGCCTTGGCGGAATTTGTCAGGAAATTGACTAAAATTGAAGCCACTTCCGAAGGATGAATAGGCTTAGTTATTAAGTCATCCCCGATGGCGGCTGGCTCCATGATCTGCAAATTTCGTTTGCTGAATACATCCTTGAATTCCTTCCAGAACGAATAGACAAGTTGTTCGAGATTTTGTGGCTCTAATGTCCGGGCAGAACTGTCAGACACCATTGAATCAAAATACGTGAGATATGCTTCGAGCATTCGGGAGTGATCCCTTAAAAGCGATAGGCGCTTTCGCGCCTCCTCCCCTATATTTGAAAAATTGTTGAGAGAGTTGATCTCTCCTCGAATAGCAATTAGACGCGCCTTGGCCTCGTGCGTGAACATTCCGATTGTGAGACCTAGGCTTGCGAGAATACGCATGAGAGACAGTTCTTCAATAAGCGCTTCCCTCTCCTCCACCGCTTTCTTTAAATCTTCCGCGACAAGCTTCACCGTTTCGCTAACAGTGTTTCCGGATTGATTAAGATAGAGCGAGGATGAATTGCCACCGGCAGTCGATGGATTATCTTTAGCCAATTCCTCGAGCTTGCTCGCTGCCGATGAGAGCGGATCTTCTGGCGGGCCCGCCTTAGGCTTTTTTTTGTAGCCTTTCTGTCCTGCGGTCCCCTTTTTCTCTCGCAAAGAGGCTACTCGAAGCGCTGTATCCCTAAGCGCTCCATGTATAAATTCTACTAATTCAAGATATATTGGCGACTCGTTTAAGCCTTCACGACTGGATGTTTCCTCGAATGGCCCGGAGGAGTCATCCAATTCAATAGATCCAAGCCAATTTTTATTTGATAGTGGCGGCAAAATCTCTCGTTTGCTCTCTGCCGCATTTAATCCGAGCCAGTCATTATATGGTTCGCCATAAGGAAGCACTCTAAACCCGTTTCGATAGAGCCTTATTCCTCCTTGTTTATCAGAGAGCTCCTTAATGGAACTTAAATGAGGGTTCGGAATAAATTCTGATGAATAAATAAAATAGTGAGCGACAAATCGAATGCGTTTTAAATTAGGATATGGGGTTTTCGGATTCCCATTAACCCCCACCTCGTGAATGGTTGGTGCCCCATTCAGGCGAGGCGTTGAAATGGTAAACTTCCCGTTTCCTTCCGAATCGACCGCGCCAGTCACGGTAGCAAGGGAGAAGTTGAACAGCATGGTTTCCTCGCTGGCGATTGGAACGGGAACGACTCCCTGCATGCGATTGAAACTCACTTTGAATCCCGGATCTGGCCGCGAGATGGATTCCGCATCATCGGCGGCTATATCTGGAATTGGGAATGGGCTATTTAGCGCTTCGACATATCGATATACCTTGCTGATTTGAGGATCAGTCCATCCCTCACGCAAATTATCAATGATGAGAAGCGTTCCGCATGATTTGCTCTTTGGACACTCTTCGATTCGCAATGGTATGTTGAATAATTCCCCACCTTTATCAAATTGATCCCATTCAATGATCAATTTTAGGGCCTTATCCAAATCAGGAGCTTGTGTGAGTACCGTCAATTTTCGTCCCAGCCGGTGCGATGCGAAGCGGCCGATGCCTTTTTGTCCTGCACGGCGTCGGCCGTACCGCGGAGAGCGCGGAAAGCTAACTTTATCATCTGTAGCAAGCCGCATAAACCCATCGATCAACTGCTCCCTCGTCATCCCATTCCCGTTGTCGCTTATATGGAGACGGCCGCCAGGCTTATCTGTCCCTGAAAATGTCACCTTAACAATTGTCGCATCGGCATCGTATGCATTTTTTACCAACTCGGATACAGCCGTTTCCTGCCTCGCAACGAGTTCGGTTCCAAGTCGCTTGATGAGCGATGTGTTCGTACTAAATCTAACAAATTGCGTGTCGTGTTTTGCAATTTCGGACGACAGTCGCAGAATCAAGCCGAAGTCTGGAGAAGATTCCTTTGCGGCAAGTTCTAAGGAGGCTTGTAAGTCCTTGAGTGTTGGATTCGAGGCCATGGTAATCGTTCTAAGTTAGAAGGGAAGTGATTTGCCGGCACTTCCTGGTGGGAATGCGAAGCCGTCGTGCATGCATTAGGGCTTTCTGGAGATCTGTGAGGCGTTTCGACAGATCCGGAATGTCACATGTGGATGTAAGAAAGCTATCCGCATGTTGCGATGCCTCGGAGAGAAGGCCGGCGCGAAGGGAGGTATCAATTGCCGAATACGTGTTCGCCACAATATCTTCAGAAACAGTTGTTGGGATAAGCAGTTGGATCGCCATTGCCTCACTAGGTTCGTGCTTAAGAATGCCCGATCCGTAATTTCTTCCCGTAATTTCTGCTGATAGCTGAGAGAAGGTGCTCAAAAGCGATATGGTAATAATTCGGCGTAAAAGATCGGTAGTGCCGGGATGAAAGAAGACCCGGTGAATGGTATTGGTGCTATTGATTCCGGCCTTATTTATGGTCATCCGAGGCCCATAATGATGCATATAGGATAAGAAGCCATCAGGCTTTGTCTCTGTGCCGGGATGAAACCACTTTTCCCTCTTTTTGAATGTTTTATTATCTTCCTTCAGTGACTTTGGAAATGAGCGAAAATAACTCCGCAGCGGTCCAGATCTAGGAAATTTCGAGGCTGTAACTAGGATACACCTTTCATCAGCTTCAAGCTGGGCTCGAATATCTGCTGTAGTAAGTTCGAGGCCTTTAGCGCATTTGAATTTTGACAGGATTCTTGGCAGCGACTGAAATGGCAAGCTCTGTTGCTCGGCTAATGTTTTGTTAACAACGAAGAAATCGTTGGCGCCGGTGACTATGCCAATGGAGACACGAGCGTGACTGCCAAGTACCGAACTGAATGTAGAGGATGCTAATAGATTAAAGTTTTCAAAATCGGCTTCGGCTTCAAAAAATCGGGACGATCGATTTAATATTGTGGACGCATTCTTTTTATAAGTCTTCTGATCTATAATATGAGATTTTAGATCCAATAGTGTTTTGACCTCTGTTAAGTAGAGGTTGCCCGGGGTTGAAAGGATGCCTTTGTCTTCACAGAGCAGGACAACAGTGCTTTCATCAGTCCCTTCGGAAAAGAACAGCCTCTCTTGAAGAGAGATGACTGACGTATGCAGAAACGAGAGTTGAAGCGTCTCTAATACGGAACGCCCATATTGCGAGTTAAGCAGGCTGCCGGGCAAAACAAAGGCGAGCCTCCCGCGTTCCCTCAAAAAGGAAATAGCGTGCAGGACAAAATAGCTCCACAAGCTTCCAGTAGATGGGCATGTGACTTCTGACAGCGAAATAAATCGATCAACGGCGTCTCTCTGACGCTTCGGCATATTGTGCCGAGAGACATATGGAGGATTTCCTATAATTACCGAAAATTGCTTTCCCGAAAATGAAGTTGAATCGACCTTTAAGAAGTCATCTTTGATAAAGTGACTTTTGGCGGGTTTGATGCCGAAAATCTTCGTCAGCGCTTTAAATGCATTCGCGTCCAAGTCACAGCCGTAGAGATTTTGTTGGGCGGTGGGGGCTTTGAGCTTTTGCAATCGGGCCAAGGCAGCAGCAATGAATACGCATCCGCCGAAGCTCGGTTCGAGAATGGTGTCTTCCTTTGAAGTGATCGCCCATTCGGCCAGAATTTCGGAAAGAAAATCGGGTGTATAGAAAATGCCCCGGGCTTTTTTTCGTCGTCGCCGTTGGATCGAAAAATAGCCTTCAATTGTCAAAGGCAACGCCCCGAAGATTCTGTTATGTGAAATATTAACCAATCCCCTATCCTGGAGCATTGTCCACGGTATAGCAAGTGATGTACTAACATCAATTCTGAAGGAGTTTCAGCCAAGTTACGGCTAAAGATTGCCGATTGGTCCAGTGCCATTGAAACGATGATGTGAGCCAAACCGATGAGATTCCATGCGTTAGGCTCATTTGCCTTCCGGCAAAAGGACGGAGACATGGTGAACGAGGCGGCAGGATAGGGTCATTTCGGTTTCTTGTGAAACTCAGCCTCAATCGCCTCCACTGTCGGCAGGCTGCCTTCCAATTCACTCGGCAACGCTTCAACCAATTGCGTTTTCCAAGCGGCAACGCCAATCGGCTTTTTGAGATCGCGGAGGGCGTATTCGACGACGAGCTTGTTTTTGCCTCGGCAGAGGAGCAGGCCGATGGTCGGTTTGTCGTCGGGATGACGGAGCAGATCGTCTACGGCGGACAGGTAGAGGTTGATTTGTCCCGCGTCGGCGGGCGTGAAGTTTCCGGCCTTCAATTCGATGACGACGTAGCAGCGGAGCTTGAGATGGTAGAAGAGGAGGTCGAGGTAGAAGTCGTCGCCGCCGACTTCCAGGTGGATTTGCCTGCCGACGAAGGCGAAGCCTTGACCCAGCTCCAATAGGAATTTCTGGATGTGATCGACGAGGGCTTGCTCGACTTCGCGCTCTCTGCGGGGGTCGGCGGTGCCGAGGAAATCGAAGAGGTAGGGGTCTTTGAAGACTTGGGCCGCCATGTCGGAATCGGATGGAGGGAGGGTGGCAGGGAAGTTGTGGAGGGCCTTGCCATGGCGCTCATGGGCGCGGTTGTCGATCTGGATGGCCAGGATGGCTTGTGACCACCCATGCTCGATGGCTTTCTCGGCGTACCAGAGGCGGGTTTTCGGATCGGTAAGCTGTTCGAGGAGGGTGAGGTTCTGCCACCAGGGCAATTGTGCAAGGGGCTTCTGCACAATTGCCGGATCGGGCCACGCGGCGGCGAAGGCCCGCATGTATTTGAGGTTGCGGGGGGAAAGCCCCCGCATGTCGGGAAAGGCGGCGCTGAGATCGAGGGAGAGCCGGTCGATGATCTTGGCTCCCCATCCGGCCTTTTCCTGTCGGGCAAGGATGGTTCGGCCGATTTCCCAATAGGTTAGGATGAGGGCGCTGTTGGCTGCGAGGACGGTACGGAGGCGGGCCTGTTGGACCCGCTCTTTGATTTCGTTCAGAATGGCGGCGTAGTCCTGGGGGAGGCCTGCCTGGGATGGGGGCGATGGGAAAAGGGTTTCTTCGCCGCGTTGCCGTCCTCGAGCGAGGCGGGTGTCGGGCTGTTTCTTCGGAGTCTTTTTAGAAGCCATGAGAGGGTTTCTGGGGCGTCGGTGGTTCGGCCTTACGCTCGTTTGGATAGGGTAGAGTTTTCGGTCTTGGCAACAAGTCAAAGAAGGGGGGAGGTTGGGTTTCAAAAGAGCCGCTGGGCTCGGATGGGGCTGGTCGGTGGCGGACTTATGTTTCCGGGGGGAAGGCCCCCCCCGCAACCGCCGCGCCACCCCCCAGCGGGGTGTCACGGCGGTTGCTTGGCCCGTTTTTAATTAGAACACCCACCCGCCCTCCTCATCGGTAAGGAGAGGTCGGTCGGGTGGGTGTTGGATTGGGGGGCTGCCCTCAATTGCCGGGCGGGCTGGCGCTCATTGCCGCGCCGGGGCTAGAGAGAGATGGAGGGGGGGAATGGGGACCGGCTTCGCCGATCCTGAGTTGGGCTTGGATTTTGGGTGCTCGCTGGGTGCTCGCGGCACGGGTTGCCTCCCGTTTCTTTTCCGGCGCTTGTTTTTTGGATGTGATTTCGGGCGTGGAACGGTTCTCATAAAAATGTAAGTCGTTGATATTTTTATGTTTACATTTCTTTATGCTATGGTATTGTATTGTATAGAAAGACAATCAAAAGATTGCCGAGAAAATGAAACCTAAAACGCCAAGGCCGGGTGAAAAAAGCAGGCCGCAAAAACTATGATCGTTATTGAAAACCATAACTCTCGCGCTCCCTACCTGACTCGCGGGGGACTCTCCGCCGAACTGAGCCGAGAGGAATTAATGCACGCGATTCCGTCCGCGTATTCGGAAGGTGCCCATGCCAAGACCAGCAGCCGCTACAGCTTCTTTTCCACGGATACCGTGATTGAGGCGTTGCGGGAATCGGGATGGGCTCCCGCTTCGGGACAACAGCAACGGGCTCGCGCTCTGGACCGCTCGGGATTTCAAAAGCACCTGATCCGGTTTCATCGCCGGGAAGAACTCGGGCGGGCGGTACTGCACGATAGCCGTCTGGAATTGGTGCTGGTGAATTCCCATGACGGCGGATGCGCCTTCCAGCTCCACGCCGGGATTTTTCGGCTGGTGTGCAGCAACGGCCTGATTATCTCCGAGGCGTCGTACGGGGCAGTCTCTATTCGGCACAGCCATCGCACGGTCGATCAGGTGATCGAGGCATCCCAGGCAATCGCTCAGGGTTCCGACCGGATCGGGAGCCGGGTTGACGATTTCCGGCAGCGGGAGCTTTCGGATGCCGAGCGCACCGAGTTTGCTGCCCGCGCCTTGGCGCTTCGCTATGAGACATCGGAGGCCGCGCCGGTTTACCCGGACAAGCTCCTGCAGCCGGTGCGCTGGGAGGACGTAGGCAGGTCGCTCTGGCAGACGTTCAATGTGGTACAGGAGCGTATGATGCGGGGATCGCGTCCCGACTATATCAAGGCGCACCGGGAAGGACGGCGCGGGGCGCGGGTCCGCGCTCTGACCGGCCTCGACGCTCAACTCGACATGAACCGCAACCTCTGGGAATTGGCCGTCAGCTATCTCAACTGAGTCAGCCCCTTTTTTGTTCATTCTATACCATACTTAACCATAGCATTGCGAAGCGTCCCACCCGCTCCGCACTGTCCAACGTCGAGGCCGGACATGAACAGGCCGAACCATCCATGAATACCACTACCGAAAAAATCCAATCCATTCCCCTCGCGGAGATTGTCCGCTCCGCGACCAACCGCGAAATCTTCGACCCGAAGGCGTTGGAAGAGATCGCCGTTTCGATCCGCGAGAAGGGCGTCGTTCAGCCCATCGTCGTTCGTCCTGTTTCCTGCATTGAGGATGAGGTCCGCCGCGCCGCAGTCGGGGAGGCGAAGTACGAGCTTGTTGTCGGAGAACGGCGCTGGCGCGGGTCAAAGATCGCGGGGAAGGAGGAAATCCCCGCCGTGATCCGTTCGCTGAACGATTACGAGGCGCTGACCATCCAGGTGATCGAGAACGCGCAGCGGGAAGACCCTGACCCCTTGGAGGAGGCCGAGCAGTACGACGCTCTCCTCAAGACCGGGGAAATCTCGGTTGAGGAGCTTTCGACCAAGATCGGCAAGAGCAAGCGAGCCATCTATGAGCGGACGAAGCTCCTCGATCTGCCCAACCTCGCTAAGGAGGCCCTGCGGAAAGGGAAGATCACCGCTGCCGTCGCGGTCCTGATCGCCCGCATCCCGAACACCCTCCTTGCCGAGGAAGCGGCACGCCGCATTTTGAAGGGCGGTTACAACGGGCAGCCATTGCCGTTCGAGGCGGTGCAGGATGCGATCCACAACGAGTATATGACGCGCCTCAAGGATGCTCCTTTCGATCCCAAGGACAAGACGCTGGTGGAAGGGGCCGGTCCCTGCGCGGCCTGTCCGAAGCGAACCGGAAACCAGAAGGAGCTTTTCGCGGATGTGGGGCGGGCCGATGTCTGCACCGATACGGCTTGTTTCAAGGCCAAGGTGGCGGCGGCGCGGGAGCGGCGTCTGGAGGAGGCCCGGAAAGCCGGGAAGAAGGTGCTGACGCCCGAAGAGTCTGCCAAGCTCTACCCCTACGACGGTGGCAATCTCGATTACAATGCCCCGGTGGTCGAACTCGACGCTCGTTGCTCATTCGAGCCCCGGAAGACTTGGGCACAGGTTGTGGCGAAGCTCCCCAAGGACGAACGCCCCGAAATCATGGTTGCGTTCGATAAGCGGGGTGGACTCCATGAAGTGATCGGACGGAAGGAGGCGGGCGAAGCGGCCCGTACGCTCGAAATCGCTCCGCCCGAGGATACGCGGGGAAACGGCAGCCTGTCGCCGGAGGCTATCCGGCAGCGCCAGCAGATGCGGGATACCCGCGAGCAACACGAACGGGCCATTCGGGCGGTTGGATTCGCTATCGAGGGTGTGAAAGCGAAACAGGCCAAGGCGAAGGACACTAAGGCACTGTCCCGCCTCCTTCTCATGCTGGCGGTGAAGTTCGCCAGCTTCGACACCATGCGTCGGGTGGCGAAGCTGCACGGCTACGTCAATCCCAAGAAGGATGGCGATGCGCGGGCCTTCTTCAACGCAACGGTGAAGAAAGCCGCGACCGATCCTCTCCCGCTCGCGCTGGAGACGATGCTTTGGCAAACCGCGCAGTTCATCCAATGCGGGCTGCCGGATGGGGTGGCCGATGCGTGCCGCATCTACGGCCTCGATGTGAAGAAGATTGCGGCGGCGGCGAAACAGAAGCCCACCAAGGGTGAGGCTCCCAAGCTCCTCGCCGGGAAGAACTAGCCGGGGCGGGTCCGATCCCCGCCTTCCCAATTCGCCCCCTTATGAAGCAGTTCACCTACAACAAAACTGTTGTGAATGAAATTACCCGCCAAGAAGCCTGGATTTTATAGAGTCGCCCGCACCGGTCTGAAAGACCGGCGCGGGCTCAGACTTGCCCTATGCGGGGCTTTGGGCAAATTTGCCCCATGGCGCAGCCCAATAACGACAGTAAGCGTATGGCCGAGATTGGAGCAAAGGGAGGGAAGACCGTTACCCCCCGGAAACGAGCGCATCTGGCAGCGATTGCCTCCCTCGGGGGCAAGACCGTCACGGAGAAAAGACGGAAGCATCTCGCCACGCTTCCTTCCCAAGGCGGCAAGGTGGTCACTCCCAAGAAGCGAGAGCATCTGGCCCGAATTGCCTCCAACGGAGGCCGTACAGTCACGCCCCGGAAGCTGGAAAGCCTCCGCAAGGCCCGCGAAGCCCGCGCCGCGAAAGCTCTCCGCGACAAAGCGGCCTGAGCCTATCGGGGCGTGCCGAGCGGAAACGGCCATTACTTTCTTCGGCCTTCCTCTACTCCGTCACTACCTTTTAGGGCCAGAGGGCCATTCTATGGTGAAATGGAGGCGTGTCCCGAGGACCGCCGCGCCGGTCCAGGGCGGGACAGGCTGGGACCGGAACTGCGCGGGAAAAATCTCGAACATGGACCCGAAATCCGAGACAATAACAACGCCTCTCGACGCCAATGCCGAGCGGCTCCTCGACCTCGATGAAGTCGCCCGCTTGCTGGGTGGCATTTCCACCCGGTCGGTGCGCCGATTGATTGCCCGAGGCGATTTGCCGCCCCCGGTGAAGGTGCTGAGTGCTCCCCGCCTCTATACGTCCGACGTTCGGACCTATCTGGATGGATTGAAAGAAAAACGGACGGCCTTGGTGCGCCGCCGCGAACGGAGAGAAACATGATCTGTACGGTGTACCGCCACAAGCGGAAGAAGAACGGAAAGATTGTCATGGCCCGGCTCTATCGCGGGCGCTTTCGGATGGATGGGGAAACCGAGGTGACGGAAGTGTCGCTGAACACCGCCGACAAACGGCTGGCGCAGCAACGGTTGGAAGAATTGATCCGTGAGCGGCAAATGGAGAAGCAGGGCCTCCTTGCGCCCAGAGCGCTCCGCGAGGCGGCCGAGTCGGAGATCGGGGAACACCTAGCCGCCTACGTGGCCGACCTGACCGCGCTCAACCGAGACGAACGATACATCTACGAGTTGAAGAACCGCGTCCTTAAACTGATGCGTGAGTGCCAATGGACGCAGCTTAAGGACATCACCCCGGCGGCGTTCCAGTCATGGCGGGCGCGGCGCAACCGCTCCTCCAAGACGCACAACGAGTACCTGGGATCGCTCTCGTCGTTCCTCAACTGGATGGAGCGGAACGAACGGATCGCCCGTAACCCCATCAAGCACGTCCAGAAGGTTGCTCCCAACGCGAATCGGCGCCGCCCCCGGCGGGCATTTGCCGACGACGAGATGGCGCGGCTCCTGGCGGTGGCCGGTCCCCGAAGGGTGGTCTACCTTGCCGCCGTTTTCACCGGGTTGCGGCGGGGCGAGCTGAGTGCCGTGGAGCGGGACGACCTCCACTTGGAGGCTGAGAAGCCGTTCGTCCACGCCCGCGCCTCCACGACCAAGAACGGCAAGGATGCTGTGATCGCCCTCCATCCCGACGTCCTCCCCGAGCTGCGGACGCTCCTGGTAAGCCTGCCGTCCCGGACGAAGCTGGTCTTTGCGGATCGGATGCCGACGATGGATCAATTCCGCGCCGACCTAAAGGCAGCGAATATCCCTTTCATCAATGAAAAGGGGCTGCGGGCCGACTTCCATTCCCTGCGCCATACCCTCGGCACCAACCTGCTCCGCAAGGGCACCGCCCTGCGTGTGGCGATGGAGGCGATGAGGCACAGCGACGTTCGCTTAACGACCAAGACTTATACCGACGTGGCGCTCCTGCCCGTTGCCGATGCCGTCCTTGGCCTACCGTCGCTGGCGTCGCAGCCGAAGGGCGGGGCGAAAGCAGACACACAAATAGACACACAAAATTTGTTCCGGGAGGGTCCATCGCCGTCCACGCCCGTCACGACTTTGACCGCAAAGGAGATGTCCGAAGCCTCTGTGGATCAAGGACAAACGAAAGCCCTGACCCCGCAGGTCATGACTTGTCAGGAAAATGAAGAGGGTGGGCAGAACAGGATTCGAACCTGCTGGACCCTCGCCGCAAGTTGTTGATCCTCAAATATCGGACACCCCCTCCAAATCGGAAGGGACTGTAAAGTGGACTGCGGAGGACTCCGCCGCCGTCCTCGTCCGCCTCGTCCAGAGCTGGCCAACCCTGCCCGAGCCAATCCGAAAAGCTATTGCCGTCCTGGTTGATGCTTTTCCTAACGGGAGGGATTGCTGAGAGAGAATCGGTGCCGCATGGTTGACACCGTTCCCATCGGCATGAACCGCGAACCTCTCTTCCTCAAAGCTGCCGCCGCCGAATACCTGCATTGGGCCGATTGGCTGGAGAAGCACCCCTTCACCACCCAGGTCCGGGCAAACTTCGTCGACGAAATCGAAACTGCTGTCTATGCCGCCGCTGAACACCCCCACCGTTATCCCTTGGAAGGATGGAAAGACTTCCGCCGCGTCGGGCCAACGCCGATCTATAAATTCAAGATCGTCTACGCCGTGCGGGAAGAAACCGTGCTTATCGTTGCCGTCTCCCACCCCAGCCGCCGCCCGCGCTATTGGACGCGCCGAAAGCTTACTTCTTAGTTGGCAAGCCGAGCCGCTTTCGGGCTGCCGCGAACACCTTGGAGGCAGGCGTACCCTTGTCCTTGCCGCTCTCATAAGCGGCCAACCGGGAATCCAACTCCTGGCCGGTCAATGGAGCCTCGGCGTCAAAGACGCTCTCCGCCAAATCGCTCAACAAGCGGATACGGGATGCCTTGGGAAGACGGAGCGCTTTCGAGCGAATCGCCGGAAGAGTCATGGCGGTGCTGGGCATACCTTCCATGCTACGTGCCATCCCCATCGCGTCAAGACGCCCCTGTCCATGGGAGAACTCGTTTTGTCAGACAAAGGCCGGGCGCAAGCGGCGCGAAGCGCCGCTGCGCCCTTACCTTGTTCTAATGAAAACAATTCTCACAGGAAAGAGGTGTTATGAGAAAGAGCGCCGTCGCCTGCACCTTCACCGCCGAGCACATCATCGAGGCCGGAGGTTCCACCTGGTGGACGTTCACCTTTGATCCCGGTTTTAAAGCCGGAGACGTAGGCTTAAACCACGATTGGGGGGCCGACCAATGGGACCGCTGCCTCCGCGCTCTGCGCCGAGAATATTCCAACTTGGGAGGAATACGGGTTTTTGAGCCACATAAGGATGGTCGTCTTCACATCCATGTCATTTTCAATCGACGATTGCCTATCCAGCACGTGAGGCGCCTTTCCCGTCGCTACGGCTTTGGACGAATCAACTGCAAACAGGTTGTAACCAATGAAAGCACCGGTCTGGCACATTACCTGACAAAATATCTGCGGAAGACCCACGCCGACCGTCATGAACATTTTCGCAAAGGTCGCCGCCTTTGGGCCAGTTTCGGAAAACTCCCCAATAAGTCCCTTGTCAAAAACATCCGGTGCGATTCCCCATCTAGTCGCTTTTTGAAATGGTGGTTCAGAGCCCCGCTCCAAGTGGCGGAAGATTTCTTTTGCCGCACCATCCCTTGGTCCTTTTCCACAACTGAAGGGCAAATCCTCCCGCGCCAAAGCCTGCCAAAGCTAAAAACACATGGGCAACGTTGGCGCTGGAGTGATCGAATTTACGTGGCCTTCAGCATTTGGTGGGGAATCCAAGGCAAGAACTCACATGCATTCCCTGGACTTCAAAAGGCAATGAGCACCCCCGCTTGGGACATGTGAATATGATCTTCCTGGCCGGAATCTAAGTGCTTGCCGGCACGCTCCGTTAGGGGCGTTAGCCCCGCTTGCCCTCCCTGATCGCTGGCAGTTTCGATCCTTCGAAACGTGTCCTAATATTCATATTGCTCCCCAACCGAGGTCAGCCTCGGTGCCTGCATCTTAGGTGGATTTCCATTAAACCACTTGACAAATGCATAAAATTCATTTATTCAATAAAACAAATAAAATATTCATTTCAATGCTCTCCACTTCGCCCTCGCTTCCATCAACCGCTTCAATCGTTGTTGCTGCCACAACACAATTAGTAACCTTGTTAGAGCCGCTTTCACCCGAAGAACGCCATCGGGCGGTATCAGCTGCGCTAATTTTATTAGGTCAATCACCATCAGGTTCTCACAAAATATCTAAAGGGGTAGACGCGGACGAGCAGGAAGTTGGCAATGGGCTTTCAACTAAAGCCGCCGTATGGATGAAAAAATTCTCCATTACTCGCGATCAATTAGACAGCGTTTTTTCTATCGATGAAAGCGGCGTTGATATTATTGCAAGCAAGCTTCCCGGAAGCAGCAAACGACAGCAAACCATTCATGCATATATATTATCTGGATTAAAATCCTACTTGATTACGGGCGATGTGGCATTTGACGACAAAAACGCTCGTGAGTTTTGTCAAAAGGTAGGATGCTATGATGTTGCCAATCATGCCAATCACAGCAAAGCCTTTGGCAATTTTATTGGCGGCACAAAAGATATTGGATGGAAACTCACTAATCCAGGTCTTCAGGAAGCAGCTAAGATTATCAAGGAATTGACGGTTACTTAAATAGCAATAACTCATGGGGACTGGTTATGGACGAAAAAACTTTTAAGGAACGTGCATCTCGAATCGAAGAAATAGGCAAAGTAATTGATCGGATTCCCTCCGAGATTAGAGCTTTGGCGTTTCCGCTTTTAACAGATTACGTCTTACGCGCATCCCCGCACTCTCAGCCACAAGAGAGGAAAACTTCCTCATATAAATCAGATCAAGCCGCTCCTTCTGATCGAGAAGAATTATTCAAAGCCTTTCCCGACGGAAAGCCTTCTGAAAATGCCAAATTAATTGCAGCGTCATTTTATCGTGAATTTGGGATAGAACCATTTTCCCTCGAGGAGGTTAAAACTACCGCTAAAGATACAGGGATTGTAATTCCAGAGCGCGTAGACATGACTTTTGCTCAAGCCAAAGAGGATGGAAAAAATCTTTTCACGAGTGCTGGTAAAGGAAGATTTCGTCCTACCGTGCATGGAGAGGTCTATCTGAAAGCAACTTATAAAGTAATTAAGGGCACAAATAGACGCCCCGCCCCCGCTGAATGACTCTCGTTGAATTTATTGCCCCCCTAATTAAGGGGAAATGCCAAAATATAATTTTGGCTCTTCTTTTTTTTAAAGAACAACATGAGAGGGGTTCAGGGATGCGCGTGGGCGAAATTAGGGACGACTTAATCGCTGCAAGGGTTCCCCGTGCCTCAAAAATAAATATTTCCACTGTGCTTGGTAGAAGCGGTCATTTGGTGGATGCCTCGTCAGGCTTTTCTAATCGTCTCTGGTCATTAACTGATTCGGGTAGAGCATTTGTGAGAAATCTCTTAAAGTTGCCTGATGCGAATAAAGGAGTTACTACTGATGTTGGAGTATTGAACAGGGTAATCTCCAAAATATCTGACAAGGCTGCCAGAGATTATATTGAAGAGGCTGTCGAATGCCTCAAGGTCGAAGCTTTTCGAGCTACAGTTGTTTTTGTCTGGAGCGGAGCCGTTCGCGTTTTGCAGACACAGATGCTTAGTCGCGATTTAAAATCTCTTAACGCGGCTTTGATTAAGCATTATCCTAAAGCCAAATCCGTACATAATATCGAAGATTTTGCTTATATTAAAGATTCTATCACATTGCTAGCAGCAAAAGACCTTGGAATTTTGGATAAGAATCAGAAAGACACTTTAGAAGAAGCTTTAAATCTCAGAAATCGCTCAGGACATCCAGGCAACTACCGACCTGGAGAAAAAAAGGTATCTGGTTTTATTGAGGATATTGTTTCAATTCTATTTATGTGATTCTTAAGGCCGTGACTTTGGAATCAGGTCATCCCAGCTGCAACCGAGAGCTTTCCGAAGAGAATCGCAGATCCAAATCGTGGGTGAGTAGAGCCCCCGCTCAATGTCCTGCACATAGCGGGTGGAAATGTCGGCCTTCTCTGCCAAGGTTTCTTGAGTCAGCCCCAGCTGATTTCGCAGCTTGGCAATATTTTGTCCAAGGTCGCGATCCCTTGGTGAAGCCTTTTTTGGCGTAGGCACCTCTCAAGCGTGGCCGGAAGAAAAGCTTGTCAGAACACAGGATGCTGTGCTTTTGACTTGTACGTTCCTCTTCTTTCATCTCAAATGCGTGCATGGGCTCGCGTCTCCTTCCCCTTGTTTCACCCCTCTTTAGCATGGCCCTTACTGGAATGGTGTTTCTCGTTATCAGCTCTTTTATAAAAAAATTCCTGTCTTCAAAAATTCGGACCGTTCGCCATCGGCGTAACTTTGGGAAAATCAGATTCAAGAAGAAGGGCTCGCCAAGATTTCCCGCCCGCTCTTATCGCACTAAATTCCCCTCGAAACCCCCTATTGCAAATTACAGTCTTCGCTCCGCTATTCTCACCCCAGCTGAGGCAAGTTTTTTTCAGGTTCTTGAAACTCTCTTTGATCATGAAACCCGAATTTTTTCAAAAGTTCGCCTCGCTGATCTTTTTGACGTGGGGAAGGAAACCATGCCTATGAAATGGTGGAGTGCGTTTAACTCCATCAGCCAAAAGCACGTCGATTTTGTCCTCATGTCTGCCGCAGATCAAAGACCTTATCTTGCAATCGAGCTCGACGATTCATCCCACAACCTCCCGGAGAGACGAAATCGGGATCGCTTTGTCGACGAGGTCTTCCGCACCGCCGGGCTTTCTCTTCTTCATGTGCGAGTTCAATCAACCTATGACCCTGAAATCCTCCGTGCCCGAATCGTCCAGGCCATCCAACCGCCCCCGGCGAAATAATTGCTTGCCTTTGTTATACGTTAGAATAAGACTTCTTCCAAGCTCTCGTATCTGCTCTCCAGCGCGATACAAAAGGTCGAATAGCTATAAGGTGGTTTTACAGGCGCTGGCAGCTCGCAAGTCTAGGTCAGTGCATTTCGCCACTCGGTGCACTGCCTCGACATGAAAGTAAACTGCATGATCGTACGGCATAAAGTCCGTCGGTCACGCCATGCGAGGAGAGCGAATGAATCATTATCAGGAAGGGCGCATTACCATTATCGCCTTGAGTCAGCGGTGGGGATTTTCCCGCCGCACCATCGAACGCAAAATTCATAAGAAGGAAATCCCCCAGCCCCATTCCTTTTTGGGCCATCGGGTATGGCCATTGGAAATCATCCAAGCCTTTGAACGGAAACACTTCGGCAGGGAGATCGAATGAACGAAATTTCCATTCGTAAAAGAATGCGCCGTCGCAACGGCGTGCTCCGTATCTCGAAAAACTATTATCTTTTTTGGAGGGATGCCGAAGGAAGGGAACAATCCCTAAACCTCAATGTCCCCGAGAAGGTCTCAGCACAGCAAAAGGCTTTGGACATTCTTCGAAAGCGGAACCGCCAGGATGCCGGGCTTGAACCGACCGACGATGAAGTTTCCACCGCACAGAAAGCCATTGCGGACCATATTGCCCATTACCTGACGTATTTGTCGGAAAGGAAGCGGAACCCCGTCTATCAAGCTGACTCGAAACGGGACTTGGAGCAAGGCACGGCGGCGTGCGGATTTCGGCGGTTGCTCGACATCAAGCCGGAACCTTTGGTCCGTTGGCTGCAAGGCCAAAGCCATCTCTCCGACCGGAGCCTCATCAATAAGGTCAAGCATTGGCAGATGCTCACGAGCTGGGCGGTGAAGCAAAATTATCTATCGAAGAATCCGCTCTTGGCGCTAACCGCTCCCAGGGGCCAAGGGGTCAAGCATCCTCGCCGCTCCCTGACCTTCGATGAACTGACTCGTCTCTGCGCGGTGGCTCCCCCGGAGCGTGCTTTGTCCTATAAAATTAGCTTTGGCCTAGGAGCCCGTCGGAACGAGATCAAGCATCTCCGCTGGCGTCACTTCCACCTCGATGCCGCCACTCCCCGCCTCGCCATCCCCGCAGAAATCGCAAAAAATAGGAAGTTTGAGCCAACGACAATTCATCCTGAGTTTGCGGACGAACTCCGGGAGCTGGCCGGGAAGCCGGATGAAAAAGTCGTGCGGGCGGTCCCGATGGTCGAAACTCTGAAAAAAGATTTGAAGGCGGCTGGCATCCCTTATCGGGACGAGCATGGACGTTACGTCGATTTTCATGCTTTCCGGGGGACGTTTATCACCCTCATGCAGGAAAATGGAGCTACCCCCTACCAAGCCCAGCTATCGGCTCGCCATAGCAGCGCTCGGATGACCGAGGGTTACACGGATATTTCACTCCTGGAGAAGCCAGCGGCTCAGTTTAAACCTTACGTCCCCCTCCTCAAAAACACCGAGAAGGGGGGTGGGACTGCAAAAGGGACTGCAAAAATGACCGCAGAAGGTCAAAAGGTGGCTCAGGATGTCGCACCGACTCAGAAGCCAAGTCCTCTTCCGATCCCTGTAAATATCGGACTCGGACGTGTTTTTCCGCAAAATGTCGCAGAATGCGAGGGGGTGGGCAGAACAGGATTCGAACCTGTGAAGGCGTAAGCCAGCAGATTTACAGTCTGCCCCGGTTGGCCACTTCGGTATCTGCCCAATGCCAAA
>FSXO01000191.1_pt1 | contig 51216 bp, 41 predicted proteins | sample 1638291 | NCBI WGS metagenome assembly FSXO01 (sample SAMEA3914788, study PRJEB12502) | metagenome | biome: forest; material: soil | place: Canada | collected 2011-07-03 | depth 0.1 m
AAAGATGGAGTTAATGCACAGACTTGAAGAGCAACATGCCAAGATGGTTGTTATTATGAAAGAGGCTAAGCACAAACGCGATTTTGGATCGTTCTTTATCGCTAGGATGATACGTGATGATGTTGCTGAGAAGAAGAGACAGCTTAACGGCGGGGCCTTCGCTAGTTAAAACCTTGTGTCAGCCTGACTGAGCCTGAGCAGCAGGCCGTCTTTCCACGTTCGCAAGGCTGCCTCTGCCACCTCCGGCGCTTGAGGGTTGCACCGGCTGCGCTCCGTCATCGGCAATACGTCCAGGGCATTCCTGATCGGCACAAGCATCTCCGCCAGGATCGCCTTAGCCGTGTCCCGGTGAATTAGCTCACCAGACTGGACGCGAACCTCTAGCGCCGTCTTTTCAAGATCAGCAATGGCTTGGAAACTCCGCTGGTAACTGGACAAAAGGGATTGGAGTTGGCCGAAGGCCTCCCGCCCGATGGCGCTCTGGCTGGCGTTGTAGATGTCCAATTCCATCTGCGTTGCCCGCGCGAGGCGTGCTTCCCATGAGAAGCTTTCCGCTGGGGCTGGTGATTGCCCAGTACTTCGCCCGTGTAGGTCGGAGTAAAGGTCAGGCCATCGTTTTCAAGTTGTGGGCGCAGTCCGTCCCAATCTCCGGTGAGCGAGTCTTGATGCCAGAAATCTGATTTCTGAGCTGACGTCGAAGTTTGCGCCTTCGCCTTCTGTGTGGGGCCGCCAATAACAAGAAGCATCATGCTCACGAGGGACGCACAAATGCGCAGTGGTCTCATGGTGTTTACAATGTTCAGGTGGACGAGGGTTCCGAGTGGAATTTTGACCATCGATTGGCGAGGAGACCGTTAACAAAAAGCTGAAAGGGATGATAGAACATGGTCGGCAGAAGAATGAGCGAGAGGTCCGTGCGCTCACGAAAAATCAGCACGGCAAGAGGCACCCCCATCGCCAGGGTTTTTTTGACGGAGCAAAAATAGGCGGTGATGGCATCGGCGCGATTGAGTTCAGCGAATCGGCAGGTCGCGTAAATCAACAACGACATGCCGGCGAAAAGGACAACGACCAAAGCCAGGACTTTGATCGTGAGGGAAACGCCATAGAGCGCCCATATCCGATTTTCGACTGAGTCGCAAAAGGCAGTATAAACGATGAAGAGGACAATTGTGTGGCTGATTCGATTGATCCACCGCTTCTGCGCATAGACCCAAGCTTGAAATGGCCGATGGAGAATCATGCCGATGGCGAAGGGCAGGAGAGTCAGGACCGCAATCTTCAAAATCAATGGACCGAAAGGCGCCGGGTGTCCACTGGCCTGCATCAGCAAATGCACCAGCAGTGGAGTGATGATGACGCCGGCGATATTGGAAACAACTGCGTTGAATAGGGCTCCTGCAGTGTTGCCGTTAGCCACGGACGTCAGCACGACGGAGGTCGAGATGGTTGAAGGTAAAACGCAGAGGTAAAGGAAGTCGTCGCGCACGGCCGGCGTGTCGGTGGGCCAGATCCAAGGGCCGAGAAGATGCAGCACAAAGCCGACTATGGGGAAAACGATGAAGGTGAACGCTTGAGTAATGACATGCAAACGCCAGTCGTTGAGACCGGTCTTTACCTTCTCCCAAGGCAGCGAGAGTCCTTGGAGGAAAAGAATGATGGCGATCCCGATGTTCGAGAGAATCTCCGGATGGAGGATGCCGTCCCGTGATCCCAGTCGTGGAAAGAGAAACTCTAAGCCTACAGCAACGAAAAGGCCCAGGACAAAGCCGTTGCTCCGTATCCAAGAAGAAATCCAAGGAGAAGGCTTTCGAACGGGCGGGAAGCCAGCGGGCAGGGAACTAGCGAGATATTTTGCCATGACCAGTCAGAGCAGAGAAATTGAACAGGGGGAACTCACGCGACGGACCTTTCCGCTCAGGAGAAGGCAAGTATCAACGAAGCCTGTCACTTCGCGCGTTTCGAGGCAAAAACGGCTTTCGCGGCATTGGGCTTATCGCCAATGAAACCAGTCGCGTGCAAGAGAAGCTCTATCTGTTCTTTCAAAAGCTCCTTCTTTTTCTTGGTGAAAAGAAGGCGCGCCCAGAGTGGGCCTGATCCGTGAATGCCGACGCTCTCCGAGGCAAAAACGACTTCCCAAGCCACTGGCGGTGTGTTGATCCGCAAAATCTCGTCGTCGTCACCCTCCCATTCGTGCGTCAGCTTGACGTTGAAGGGGAGAAGATGGGTGTTGCCGGAAATATATTTATCTATCGTCTTGCGCCGCTTCGACGTCAGCGGTTGATCAATGGGGATCTCGTAGATTTTCTCTTTCACGCCTGCGGTCGATTAGTTGAGACCCGCGGTCGCGCGAGTCTTGACCCCGCGCCGAGTGGAAGAAAGCTTGGGGGACTTGCCGCTGGCGCGCAATGTCGATCGGCGGATCTTGGGGAATTTGAGAATGGGCTCGGCGCCATTGCGCGCCATTTTCGCCATCACGGCGCCGCGGGGCTTATCCGTTAGACGCTTTTTCTTAACAGGCAGGGATTTGGGCGTTGAGCCCGGGAGAGCTGCAGTCTGTTGATAGGTTGCTTCCGGATCCCACAGGGCGAGAAGCATGTCGCCAAGTTCAAAACCCATTTTTTGGAGCATAAGCCCGACCATTTCGGTCGCACGGGGCATGGTCGCTCGCATGGCGAAGGCGGCGCCCAAGCCAACCATGATTCCTGTTCCGAAGGTGAAAAAGCCTGCCGATTTTGCGGTTTCCACTGGCATGAGCTTGAGAGTAACCGATTGCCGCGATGTTGTCTACTAATTCTACTGACTTAGAATGCATTCTCGACATCTCGCGTAAACAGAGACACTTTATGATCCGACATGGTTAATGCCTTGCTCACCCAGCCCAGAGAGCGCCTGCCTCAGGTCGCTGATGACACCAACGGCTCCTCAGGCCAAGTGGCTCTCCAGCTCCGCGCCAGTCAGAATGGCCTGACTATCCGTGACGCGACTTTATTCGGAAATCCGGCGAGCGAAGAGGGACGTGCCTTCCTCTCTCGCGTTTTCAGCGTGGAGGAGGTCGATGTCGTTGAAATCGACCGCGCCAAAGGGCTTGGGCGTATTCAATACCAAGCCGCAACCAAGATCGGCGAGGTCCTCCGCAAACTGCGCCGCGCTTTGGATTCAACCTCAACCCGCGCTGGCAGCAATCCCACCATAACAGAAGCGGTGGCGGCTCTGTATTTGGAGAATCCGGCCCCCATTCCCATCCGTATTTCGCGAATCGGTTCCTACCTCTCCACGTGGCGCGTGTTGAAAGAGAGCAATGGACGAGTTCGATTGACGCATCCGGTCCTGCGAAACAGCAAAGATATAACGTATCGCCTGGAAGAGGAGCTGGCTGCGGTGCAGGGAGTGCGAGACTACAAGAAGAAGGGTGTTTTCTCCTCGAGCATCGTCGTCAGGTACAACCCACGCCGGATTGACGTTCCGCACCTGCTGCATCACCTGGAGTACCGCTGGCCGCGCCTGATCAATGGTCTCGAAGGGCCACCGCCAACGACGCGATTCCTGGCCTCGTCGACCCTTCTGTCGCTCGCATTTACCGGCCAATATTTCGTTCCCGTTCTGACGCCCTTCGTGTTGCTTGGGTTGGCGGTCTACAGTTTCCCCAATGTCGTCAACGGACTGAAGATGATCCGAAAGGGCAAGGTAGGCCTGCCGGTGCTCTACACGGGAACCCTGACCTTCACCGTGCTAAGCGGTCAGCCTTTTGCTGCCACGCTCATGGCGACGTTCATGCAGGCATGGCCACAATGGGCGCACAAGACTCTGACCAAAAGCCAACGGCAACTCTTCGCCGCTCACCGCCAGCGCGCCACTTGGGCGCGGAAGTTGAACGCCGACGGCACAACGAGCGAGGTGAATCTCGACGAGCTTAAGGCGGGCGATATCATCGTCGTGAACGACGGCGAAATCATTCCGGCCGACGGCACGGTCTCAGAAGGATTGGCCGCGGTGGATGAAGAGGCACTCTCGGGCCGGGCCGGCGCGCTTGATAAGGCGCCAGGTGATGCGGTTCACGCTTCGTCCTTCATCAAGACTGGCAGCATCCGGATCAAGGTTACGCGCATCGGTCTTGAGACGATGGCCGGTTTTATCGGAGCGCAGCTTCCGCAGGGTAAGCTGGTTGATCTGCCCGAAAGCGCGGAGGCGGAGAATGTGGCCAATGGGATGGTTTCACCGGCGTTGGCGCTTTCTGCCGCGAACCTCCTTTTGACGGGCGACGTGCAGCCCTCGCAGTCGACCATTCGTCCCGATTACGCCACGGGGCCGCGTCTTAGCGCGCAGCTCGGGGCATTGCACGACCTGAGCGACGCCTTGCGGCGTGGCATCGTTTTCCGTGATCCTGTCGCGTTGGGCCGCCTGCCTGCCACCGACATTTACGTTTTTGATGAGTCCTCCGCCTTGGAGCGCAGGCGAATCGCTGTCGAGGAAATCTTCACCCTCAAAGGAATCACTACGAACGAAGTGTTGAGCTGCGTCACGTCGGCTTTTCCCTCCTATCAGAATAATCGCGCGCGCGCATTGATGGAGCGGTCTCTGGATGAGGGAGCGCCGCTGCTCGACATCACGGAGCGCACCCGACGCGCGGGCGTCATCAGTTATCGCGATGCTGAGGGTAGACTCATCGAGATTGCGACCCCCGCTTACCTTGACGAGGTAGGCATCACCGTTCCGGCTACTCTCAAAGCCGCCATTCATGCCACGGACACGGCTTGGGCGCCGCAAGCCAAAGGGGAAAAGAAGAAGAGAGTGCCCCACCCGGAGCCGCAGGTGCGTCCGCTTTGGGCCATTCGCGACGGCAAGATTCTTGGCGTCGTCACCTTCCAACGCAGCGGAGAACTTGAGGGCGTGGAAGTCATCGCGACACTCCGCGCACGCAATGCCCAGGCTCGCTTTTTCCATGTCTCCAGTCGTCCGCAAAAAGAGGCTGAAGCTGTCGCAAATGCGATTGGCATCACGGCTGTAGCGGGGGGGCTCACATCCGAGCAGAAAGCCGAAGTCGTCAAAAAGCTCGGCCGCCGCACGATGTGGCTTGGCGATGGTAGCTTGAAGAAATCGAAGCCGTGCATTGACGAGGCGACCATCAGCATCTCCGTTGCCGGGGCCACAACCGTTCCCGTCGACAGTGCGGACGTAATATTCCTGCAGCCCAGCCTTATCGCCTTGGTTCCCTTGCGCCGCATCGGCCGGCGGCACCGTGCTCTTCTAAAGGACGGCTACAAATGGGTCTTCGCCGCGAATCTCTTCTGCGTGGCAGGAGCCTTTTTCGGCGGATTCACCACGTTGACCGTTGCTATCACTTCCAACTTTGCCACCGGTTATGTTTACAATTCGCACCGCAAGCTGCTCAACGATCTGATCCACCGCATGGAGGCCAAGAGGGCCAAGGATGTCACGTCGTCCGATGCCGAGGAACACGATCCCGGCGAGGGTACTTCCGACGCCGGCGCGCACGTTGAGGAGCATCGCGAGGAAATCAGCGAGGGCGACGCCGATTTGGATGTGGCGGCGGAGATCAGGCCGATCTGATTTCCGAGCCGCGAGGCCGGGAAAACGACGTGAGCTGAAGGATCGTCTCGGATCGAAGATAATTCGCATACGTCCCCAAGTTGGTGAGAAGGACGGAAAGGAGAACGGGGCTGGCGAAGAGAAAACCCGCCGCAACCGCGCCGACATTCGGTGCTGCACTAATCTTGTAAGCCGTTTCACTCTCCTTGACGCTGTCGAGGGCGATGGCCCGGAGTTGAAGGACCTTGAGCAGATCGGGAGAAAGCAGCGTGCTGGTCGAAAGGTCGAGGTTATCGAAAGGCAGTTGAGCAACGGTGATGGCCAGATCCGCCTGAGCGGCGAGCTGCCTTTCTTCGCGGCAGTTCCCAACGTAAACGACCGTGGCGCCTTCACTTTGACGGCGTGCGATATAGTCCTTCCTCGACTGACCTTTCACTTCGCGCAGTACGGAGGGCAGGCCCAGACGCGCGGCCAGCTCGGCGGCACGTGCTTCCGGCCCGCGCGAAAAGTAGACAGCGTCTTCGATCCCTTGATTGAGGGCGGCATCGTAGAAAATGCTTCCGTTCTCTGGCACGGCCCATTGTACGGTGTCGTCGATGACGAGGGAGACCGGGCTGGCAAGTTTGCCAAGGTCCGGGCCACCTGTAATCAAAATGCCTTCGTTCGCCGCGCGGATGACTGCGGCGAGGCGACTGAGATTTTCGGCCAGTGCAGGACCGGAAAAGTAATCCGGGCGGATGACTGCCTTTGCGGTGGCAAGCCCTCCGAACAACGCTCCGATAGCACTGGCTAACAGCACGGGCGATACGGTTCTTTCGGCCGACAGGTGGGCCGCTGCATTCGTCGCGTCGCGTACGTGGGCCTTTTCATGCCAGCGGGCCAGGCGTCCGGCGGCGGTTTCGTGCCCCAGCTCATCGATCCGAATCCGAACCGACCCTTCCACCACGCGCGTCGCGGCGTAGATGGGTTTGCCGCTGGTCTTGTCCACCGGGTCTGTTGTGCCGGTGAGGATCGCCTCGTCGAGCTTGGCGGTGCCTTCCACAATCAATCCGTCGCCCGGGACGACATCGCCTGCGTTCAGGGTCACCACGCTGGACGACGTCAACTCTTCCACGCGCGTCTCGATCGCGGTCCCCGCGCGATCAATCCACACGCGGCGCGGGCGCAACCGGTACCGGGACAGGAAGCGCGAATAGTGCGAGTCGTAAAGCTGCTTGGTGCGGCGGGGCCAGTAACGCATGAGCCAGTACATGAGCGCCGCGGGCAGGAACTCGTAGGTGATGATGGTGAGCGACGCGATGGTGAGGTAGAGCAACTCGAGGGTCATCTTCTTCTCGCGGAGGGAGGCAAGCGCGCGTGGAAGGTAGTCCGCGCTGAGCGTTGCGGTCAGCGCGATGTTGGCGACACCGAGTGGAGGAAAGAGAAAACTGGTGATTGCCGCCACGACGAGATTGGCGTTCACGAGGACGTCACGGACGCTCGGGAGCGGCACGTTCGGGCCTTTGGCCAGCGCTTGGGTAAGGATCGGATCGAGCACCTCGGCGAACAAGGCAGGATCAACACGATGAGGCCGGCCGAAAACGAGCAGAGCGTCGCGCCCGGCGAGGGGAATCGGGACCGAGCGAAGGATGACATCGGAGAGCGTGCTCAGTTCGTCCTGCACTTGGCAGCGGATGTACTCCTCCCGCAACAAGGGGTGCGCGATGCGGAATATCTGCGGGGTGAGGGCGTCGACTTCCCACAGGGTGAAGCTCGCACCGGCACGGCGCACGCTGAAAGTCGCTGGAGCATCATCGTCCGAAATGATCTCCTCATGGGGAAGCAGGATAGCCTGCGGTCGGGTGCCTCCGGTAGCCTTGGCGAGGGCAGATACGATTTCCTGGGGTGAAATTCGGGTTGCGGTGAAATTGAGACGAATCTCTCCGTCGCGGCTTAGAATCCGCGCGGACTCCAGCGTGATGATGGAGAAGAGACGGTCGATTAGCTCTCGCCGGCGTGCTGGTTCGAGCGCGGCGCCAATGGCGGTGCCGGTGAGCGTCGCGACAAGTTTGTCCCCCGCCAGGCGAATGACCAATCCGGGAAGGCGGAAAACCTCACGCGACCTTCGCTGCCTGTCCGACGAATCGCCCTGGTTTAGGACGGCAATTTCGCGGCCGTCTGCGAACGAGTCTCCGCCTCTCGCCGGAACGATGGCTTTCTCTGAAACAGTCAAACGACTCATGGGGAGACGGTCTGAGGCTCAACCACCTGGACAGGAATCTCCAGCTCGGTCGCAAGATTCTGTGTGGGCCTGAAATGCGAGCGTGCCGCCTGACGCAGCGGGATGAGGCCGTTGAACAGTGCCGCAATGGCGGACAGATTGTTAATCGCTACAGAGTGCCAGATGTTGAAGCCGAACAGGAAAACGCCCGCGATACAAAATCCATTTGGAATGGTGATCATGTCCCAACTGCGGCTGACATTGTTCTCCAGTGCGTGCGAGTAATCAACGAGGTCGCAAACCTTCGACAGGCTCTCCTCCATGAAAACGATCTGCGCGGTATCCGTCGCGATCATCGATGCGCCGCGAAGCGAAATGGAAACGTCCGCCTGCTTGAGAGCAATGGAATCATTGATGCCGTCGCCGATGAAGCAGACGGTGCGGCCCTCTTTTTGAAGAAGCTCGACGTACTTCGCCTTGTCTTGAGGCAGGACTTCCGCGAAGTAGCGATCCATACCGAGGTGCTTCGCCAAGCGACTCGTGGGCTCTTCGTGATCACCGGAAATGATGGCCATGTGATTGACGCCGCGAGCGCGCAATCCCTCTACAATTGTTTCCGCCTCTGGGCGGCGCGAGGCATGAAGCTCGAGCAATCCCGCCAGGGAATTCCCTGCGGCGACGCAAACGAAAGAATGCCCATCGCCGTGCATGCGCGAGACATGCTCGTCGAGTTGCGCCGGGACCTGGATGTTTTCCTGCTCCAGAAATCTCCGGCTGCCGACACGTATCGTGCGTCCGTCCACTTCGACGGTGATGCCATAGCCGACCTTGTACTTGGAAGAGTCGAGCGCGGGGATCGGGCGCTTGAGGGCACGGAAACGCTCCAGGATGGCCCGCGCGATGGGGTGATGGAACTTCTGTTCGGCTGCGGCGGCCCAAGTCAAAATTTGCTCTTCGTCGAAACTGGGCAGGCTGATGATGCCGGCAACCTCCGGTCTTTCGCGCGTCAGGGTGCCCGTCTTGTCGAAGAGGACCGTGTCGACCTTGCGCATCAACTCTAGGGCGCGGCCGTCCTTCACCAGGATGCCGTTCTGGGCGCAAAGCGTCAGCGAGGTCAGCATTCCCAGCGGAGCGGCGAGGCGGATGCCCGTGCCCATCTCGGAATTGATGACGGCGAGTGCGGAACTTGGACCGCCCATCATGCCGGCTGCGGCGGCAAGGCCCAACGTGGGAATGACCGCTTTATCGGCCAACACCTCGCCGCGCGATTGGGAGTCGAGTTTGTGCGTAACCGTCTTCGCGAGAATCTCGCTAATCTTGCTGGCGGCCGTGTCCTTGCCTGCTTTCTCCACGCGAACAATGATTTTCCCTGCAAGCATGAGGGTCGAGGCGAAGACCTTGTCGCCGACTGTCTTTTCGGCCGGGGCGGACTCGCCCGTCAGCGTGTGCTGATCGAGGATGGCGTCGCCCTCGGCGATCACGCCGTCGACGGGGACCGCTTCGCCGGTGTGGATCACGATGACGTCTTGAGGATGGATGCGGTTTAAAGGCGTGACGATCTCCTGGCCATCACGCAGGACGCGTGCGTAGGTCGCTTGTTTGCCGAAAGCCTGATGGATGACCCGTTCCGATTCGGCCTGCGTCTGTACGAGTAGCTTTCGACCGAGATTCAAGAACCACGCCGTCATGGCGCCGGCAAACACCTGGCCGGTAACAGAGCACGCCACGAAAACGATACTGTCGAGCACATCGACTCCCAGCCGTTTCTCGTGTGTCAGCACGCGTTGGGCCCGCTCAAAACTAGGGACCGCGGTATACAGCATGAGCACCATGGCAATGGGACGCAGTGGTGGTACGGCAAAGGTCGCGACGGCGGACAAGGCGAGCGAAGCGGTGGCGACAGCAAAGGAGTGATCCTGTTTTTCGCGCCTGCTTTTCGCCGCGATCTGGGCAAGTGAGACGTCCAGTTGGGAGACGATGCCTGCACGGTTGGTCAGCTGCGGATTGAATTCTACCGTCAACGTGCCGGCGAAAGCCTGCACTTGGAAATACTCGACGCCCGGTAATCCCAAAAGTCCGCGCTCAAGGCGTCGAACGAGATCGGGTTTATTTAAGATCAGGGCATTGCGCATCCGAACCACTCCGGGCGACTCATGACGCAGTTGCCACGTGCTGATGGTATTGCCGTGCCGGAACGTGCGCAGGCGGGGAAGGCTTTTCGGGATCGCACGGAAGACTTCCGCGGGGAACGAAGGGCGGGATGCGTTTGAACTTTTGTCCCGAAAACCTTCTGCGAGACGTTGCAGTAGGGCAGCGCTCGAGTCAGTTGGGTCGAAGCTAAGCGTTGCCGTTTCGGTGAAGGTGTCGATTTCAACTTCCAAGATTTCCGGGACGCTGAAACTGGTTTCAATGAATCTGCGGACCCAAGCGCTCGTCCAGAGCTGAAAGCGGCCCGGGCTATGAAAAGCAATCTTCCCGGCACCGGGAAAATGGATGGTGAGCTTGTTCGATTTGCGGCTTGCCGTCTTGCGAAACCGCCGCCGGGGAACCACCCGAAGCTGTGGCTCGGGAAACCTGACGATTTTGTCAGGGTCCACGAACGGAACGAGGACCGCAGATGGATTCGCCATGATCGTGACGGCGTCCGCCGCGACGACCGTGGCGGATGCCTGACAGCGTTATTTGGACTTGGACTTCTTGGCCTTCTTCGGCTTGGCCGCAGCAGTCGGTTCCTTCTCGGTCTTACCCTCGACCGCCTCGAAAGCCGCGTCAGCACCTTCCTCGAGGCCGCGACGAATCACGTTGTCCTTGGGCAGGAGCTCGGTGAGGAAAACCGTGGCGTAAACAATGCCGTAGGAAACGCCGTAGGCGCCGTTATAGAGGCCAGTGGATACGGCCTTCTTGGCGGAACCGGCGGCGTGCTTGGCGGACTCGCGGGCGTTGGAGGCTCCTTCTTCGAACCGCTCCGCGGCGGATTCAAGGGCTTCGCTGATGGCAGCGAACGGACTGGCTTCGGTGGCTTTTTGGGCTTTGGCGGTCATAGGATATTTAGAATGTGTAGGATTTGGCTGTTGATTTAGGCAGGGCCTTTGGGGCAGACAATGTTAATTTTCTTAGCAGTCAATGTGCCGGGGATGGCGTTAGAACCCAAGCAATGTTCCGAGTCCGAACATGACGGCGCCGAGCAGAACGACTCCGAGCAGGCCGATAACGACGCCGGCGCAGACTAGAAGGCCGTCTTTCTCAACCAACCCGAGGCCGATGATGAACATGCCGATGGCCTGCGCCATGTTGAACCCCGGCATGGGGAAGGCGATGGACGCGGCCAGCAGGAAAACGAAAATGCCGATAATCCGCTGGGCTTGGGGCGTTGTTGCCCACTCCCACCGCGGTTTGGTTACCTTTTCCGCTTTCTTAAGAAAGGGAAGAATGGCGTGAATCGCGGCCGCAACGGCCTTCCGGGGGACGATCCGCTCCAGGAGAAACTTCGGCAGGCGCACCTGCTTCCGGCCGGCGATCATTTGGGCGGACAGAATACCCGTGGGCAAGACCACCAGCGCCGACATTCCCGGAATGGGAATCGGAATGACTTCGGGAATTGCGAAAAACATCAACGCCGTCCCAAACGAGGAGGTTCCAATCTCGTTCAGCAGCTTTTCAACGGTGAAGTGCTCGAGGTCGGGATTCTTCAGCAGGATGTCGAGAAGCACTTGGGAGGTCCTATCCCCCTTTTCAACTGAGGTCTTCCGCCTCGTGGCAAGGCGCCCCTTCGTTTGTTTACCGTTCGTGGCAGCCTTCCGCGTGGTGCGGGTCTTGGTGGGTGCAGGGGGAAAGTCGAAGATGCTGGTGGCAGCGCGTGCGCTCATGCCACCATAATTCTCGGTGAGTTCCAAATCGTCAAGCCATTTCCTAGTTAATTCATATAGATTCATGCAACTTGCCTACAACAGCTTGTGGATCAAAATCGCATTACAAAGTCAATAGTTGATAAAGTTAGTGGGAAATAGTAGTTTCGGGCCATGTTGAGTCCGACGAGGAGAAGTCATGCTGAATAAAGCTCGTGCCCACCGACGAAAACGCGGCCCTCTTCCAAAACGCGACGACATCCCCCTCCTTGATCTGTCTCCCGCGAAGCATCTCATTTGCTCAATCAAGGAACAATGGCCTGGGGTCCGCGAGAAACTAGAGCCCTACGTGAACAAGGGCAAGGAGAAGCTGGGTGATGCCTACGCGTCCGTGGCCAAGGTTCTCGCCGAGCAAAAGGAAGCTTACGAAGATCGCCGTGCGGAACGGAAAGAGCGGGAACGCGCCGACTGCACGCACGCCAAGAAGCGCCAACACTAAACCTTGCGCACAAAGCCTGCTGCAACTCTGAACTGCTATGCCTCGATCCAAGTCCGCTTCGGTCCTTCCCCGTCCCGCCAAACGCAGCAAGCGCGTTTCCGCCGCCGCCGATCTTTCCAAGGGTCATTCGCCCGAGGCCTCATCCAAGAGGCGCATTCGCATTTCCTTCCCCGCGTCGGATCGGATTCATGTTCACAGCGAGGAGCTGTTTTCCGATCCTCAGGGCGATTTCTCGCGGCAATTTGCCGAGCGGGCATTTCTGGCGCATGAAGTTGAGTCGGTGGAGATCGAGGGACCGAAAAAGCGCGCCGAGATTTCCTTCCGCAAAAACGGCACGTCGGGCCAGGACCTGATCAAGAAGATATCGCGTTTCATCGCCGGCGAGATACCGCCAGCGGCCAAGGGCTCGGACGCTCCTGTTGTTTTCCCCGCCGTCCTTCCAAAGTCGAAGCGCAACACCGTTCGACTCAGCCGCCAGGGCGCGGTCGTTTCCTCATGGACGGTGAAACATGAAACGCGCGGACGCATACGTTTCCACAACCCAGCGCTCCATCGCAAGCGCGAGCTTTGCCAGGCCATCGAGCGCGAGTTGATGAGCGTGCCGGGCGTCGACCGTTACACAACGAACGACCTGACCGATACGGTCCTGATTCACTACAACGACCGGCATACTCACAAACGCCAGTTGATCGAGATTCTTGACGATGTCCTGCAGAAAAACGAGCAGGCGGAAAAGTCGGCGGTCGATCTCGACTTGCCGATATGCACCGCCTCGCTCGGCCTGGCGGCGGCCGGCACCTTCTTTGCGCCCATCCTTCTGCCGGTGGCTGCGGGCCTCTTCATCTACTCGACCGTTCCCAGCTTCAAGAGCGCGCATAAAGTGCTTTTCGAAGAGAAGCGATTGGGTGTGGATGTACTGGACTCCATCGTCGTGGCCGCCTGCTTCTCTACCGGCCAGATTTTCGCAGGTTCGGTCCTGGCTTGGTGCCTCAGCTTCGGGCGCAAGCTCGTCAAGAAGACCGAGGACGACTCGAAGAAGATGCTTATCAATGTCTTTGGCAAGCAGCCGCGTTTCGTCTGGCTTTACAAGGACGGTCAAGAAATCGAAACGGCGCTCGAGAAACTCAAGCTCGGCGACATCATCATGGTCAACACGGGCGAAACCGTGCCGGTCGATGGAGAAATCGTCGAGGGCATGGCGATGATCGACCAGCACGCGCTGACCGGTGAATCCGCGCCGGCCGAAAAGACGAAGGGCGACAAAGTCTTTGCGTCCACCACCATGTTGGCTGGCAAGATCCAGGTCGCCGTCACCAGCGCGGGCAGCGAGACCACCACGGCCAAGCTCGCACGAATCCTCAACGATACCGCCGGGTACAAGCTGCGGGCGCAATCGCAGGGTGAAGAACTGGCCGACAAGGCGGTCATTCCGACGCTGGCGCTCGCCACTCTCGGTCTTGGGACCATCGGTATCAACGGCGCGGTCGCGGTGGTGAACTGCGACCTGGGCACGGGTATCCGCATGGCTGCGCCGCTGGGTATGCTGACCTCGCTCACGCTTTGCGCTCAGCACGGCATCCTGGTGAAGGACGGACGCGCGCTCGAGCTGATGCGCAAGGTCGACACCTTCCTCTTCGACAAGACGGGAACCCTCACACGCGAGCGTCCCGAGGTCGGACGCGTGCTTACCTTCGGCAAATACACCGAGAACCAGATCCTGCAGTGGGCCGCCGCAGCCGAACGCAAGTTCAGCCATCCCATCGCCAAGGCCATTCTCGCCAAGTTCGAATCGCTCGGCCTGCCGTGGTCTGAGATCGATGATTCCAAATACCATGTCGGCTACGGCATCACCGTGCACGTCGACGGCCACACTGTGCGTGTCGGCAGCTTGCGCTTCATGAAGCATGAGGGCATTGCGCTGCCGTCCGCGTTGGATGCGGAAATCGAGGAGATTCACGGGGAGGGCAACTCGCTGATCATGATCGCGGTGGACGAAGCGCTCGGCGGCGCGATCGAGATGGTTGCGTCCATCCGGCCCGAGGCGCAAGCGATCATCAAGGCCCTGCGCGAGCGAGGTGCCACCCACATCGCGATTATTTCCGGCGATCACGACCGGCCCACGCGCAAACTCGCCGAGCGGCTCGGCATGGACCGATACTTCGCGGAAGTCCTGCCGCAGGACAAGGCGAAGTACGTTGAGCTGCTGCAAAAGGAAGGCCGCACCGTCTGCTTCATCGGCGACGGCATCAACGACTCCATCGCCTTGAAGAAAGCCAACGTCTCGATTTCGCTGCGCGGCGCGTCGACCATCGCCACCGATACGGCGCAGGTCGTCTTCATGGAGGAGAGCCTCGCGAAGATCGTTCAGTTGCGCGATATCTCGCAGTCTCTGCAAAAGAACATCGATCGCAGCTGGGGACTTATCATCGTGCCGAACGCAATCTGCGTCAGCGGCGCTTTCTTCCTCGGCTTTGGCGTCATGCACTCAATGGTGTTCAACCAGATTGGCGCGATCGTCGCCCTGGCCAACGGCCTCCTGCCGTTGCGCAAGGTCGCGGAAGCCCAGGCGGAAAAAGATCGCCAAGCGGAGGAATCGATCCACTACGTGGAGAAGGAAACCGTGAAGCTGATCGAGGATGCCGCGGTCGATGCGGTCAAGGATGCAGCCAGAGAAGAAGTCGCCGAAGTCCTGGCTTAACCTATCGCTCAGGCGGGCAGGAAATAGAACAGCAGGGCAAGCATGACATAGACCGAGAGGAGCTGTGCTCCCTCGATCCAGTTGCATTCACCATCGCCGCTGATCAGGACCACAATCGCCACGGCAAGGATAATGGAGACAAGCTCCGGCGTGGTGAATTCCAACGTGATGGGTGTGCCCATCAGGTGCGAGGCAAACACCAGCAGCGGCATCACAAAAAGCGCGATTTGAAGGCTTGAGCCGATGGCGATGCTGAGACTCAAATCCATCTTGCCCTTGAGCGCCACAAAGACGGCGGTCGATTCCCCGGCGTTCCCGATGATCGAAACGATGACCACGCCGACGAAGACTTGAGACAGCCCGAGACTGTGGCATGTCGATTCGACCGACCCGGCGAGAAACTCGCTCAACACGGCAATGAGGAAGGTCGAAAGTGCCAGGACGAGAAGCCCTTTGGAGAGAGACCAAGCCGCTTCCTTGGTCGCTGAGACGTCTTCATGGGCCGCATCGGCCTCATTCGCGAAAAGCTCCTTGTGCGACACCATGGAAAAGAGCAGCCACAGCGCGTAGGTGGCCAGAAGAACGGCGGCGATGGCCAGGGACAGATCAATCTCCGCTTTTGGCGGCAAGGTTACGGAAGTATGTTCGACGGAGAATCGGAAAACGCTGGGAGTGATGAGTCCGATGGTGGCGAGGGTCAGTGACGTCGCCGCAACCCGGATGCCGGTCTGGTTGAAACGCAGATGCTGGAAGCGTAAACCTCCCGCCAACATCGAAAACCCAAGGACGACAAGAATGTTTCCAAGGATCGAGCCGATAATTGACGCCTTAACAACGGCGATCAGCCCCTTCGAAAGCGCCATGATGGCGATGATCAGCTCGGGAGCATTGCTGAAGGTAGCGTTAAGGAAGCCGCTAATGCAGGGGCCGGTCCGCTCACCCAGGTTCTCCGTCGCGCGGCTCATCCAGCCGGCGAGGGGAATCATGGCAAGGCCCGAGGCAAAGAAGAGTGCGGTGTCGTTCTTCCAGGCCGGAACAAAGCGTAGCGCGAGCGCCACGGGAATCGCGACGAGTAGAAAATCGAGCGGATGAAAATTCCAGGAGTTGCCTCCTGCCGCTTTTGCTGTTGCTGCTCCCTTTTTCATTCCCCGGTTTTATAAGGCCCACTACGTAAGCTGGCGATGGCAACCTTTGCCTTGCGGCTTACTCGCCGGCAAGTTCATGCTCCCCGATAAAACGGCGGCGGTAGCACATGTACGCCGTCCGGCCGACATCACGCGCGTAGGCTGCATTGAAGGCGGCTCCCGTTACCGCGCCAGCGACCGGGAGAAGTTGAAGGGCGCGGCGCTTGACCAGCCCAATGGCCAGCGATTTGGCGTACTCCCGCAGCGAGAAATACTGGAGACCCTTGGCCAGCCTACTTTTTTTCCGTGCCTTGCCGGAAGTTTTTTGCAGCGCCGCTTCCTCCGCAAGCGTGCTCTCTAACCGCTTGAGGAGTCCGAGCGTTTCCAGCCGAATGTCGTCCTCGTTGGTGGAAGCAATGCGGAGGACGTGCAGGACATAGTCCGTCTCCGGTGGATGAGCCGCGCTGTACCCGTAGCTAAACGCAATGGAGCGGATCAAACGGATGGCAATGGAAAGGGTCAGCGGAATATCGGCAATCAACCCGGCGATCCCAATCATTCCGGTGGCCGCTCCCTCAGCCGCGGCATAACCGCAGTGGGCGGTCCAAAGGCGTTGGGCGACGTCATCGAAGGCCTTCAATTGCAGGCCGAGCGCTTTCTTTCGTCCCAGTTTTTTGAGGCGCTGGACGGTAATGCCTTTGACGTCGATGCTGAATTTCCCGGCATGCGCGGTGAGGCGCAGCGTCTTTTCGATGACTTGGCACGCCGTCTTTTCCACGCTGGCCGGGACGACGCTGGCCGTCAGTCGCGCGGCGGGATTAAGCGCGAAATCGCCAAAGCGAGCCAGATAACCCCGCTTGCCCGATTCCCATTCGGCGATTTCCTGGCGGGCTTTCCTTAAATAAGCGTTGGAATTCAAACGTCGAACGGCCGCCATAGAATTACCAATGTGCCTCAACGAACCGGGCGCGCAATCACGCAGGTCTGCGTCGTGTTCGCCCGCGTCACTTCACGACCTTGGCTTGCGAGGACGATTTCCGTGAGAGGCGTGGAGCGGTTTTTCGCGCCACACTCTCGGTGAGCGCTTTTTTTCGCTTCGGCGCTTTCCGGGCGACCGACGCCGTCTTCGCGACCGGCGCAGAGGCTTCCACTTTTCGCTTCAGCCCGGCGAGAGTTTTGGTGGCGATATAGTGGATAAAAAACTTTCCGATCAACCAATCGCTTGCGGCCAGCCCCACCAAGGGCAAGCTCCGATGGAGATCGTGGGTGATGATCACGCGCACCTTGCCGTCGCGCAGTTCTTCAAAGTCCCAGACGACCTCCATGCCTGCGGTCGCATTCAACGCTGACTTCAGGTGATGAAAGTGAAGCTGACGCTTCTGGGTATCAATCCGGTATTGCGACACCCATGTTGTCGGCAGTCCGGACCTGACACACGACATCTTGACGATCCCGCCTGATGGCGTGTGGGTAAGAAACCGGTTGTAACGGTAGTGCGGCAAGAACTCAGGCCAGCGCGACAAGTCCGATGCCGCAATGAAGATTTTCTTCAGCGGCGCCCGGATGATGATCTCGTTGGTCTGCTTCATAGCGGCTGCCTGCTACACGAGATAGTAGGACGGTTCCTTGTCTTCGTGAAGAGCGGGCGCAGTGGTCGGCACTCCCTCGGTCGCTGCTTTTTCGTGTATCAACTTGTAGGCGTAACGCACCGCTCGAAGTGTGGCGGAGAAGGTCTGTTGCTCTTCGGGAAAGATGTGGCCCTTCACGAACCAGTTCGTGAGCCCGACGTTATCGAGGATCTTCACAAATTCGGGCCGCAACCCGGCGAGCAAGACGGTGACGCCCTGCTTCTCCGCATCGTGAAGGAGCTGTTCCAGATGCTCGACGGCCACGGCGTCCGGATTGCGAATGCGCCGCAGTCGCAGCACGACGTATTTGATCCCCGTGCGCGTGGTTTCATCGAGGATCTTGGCGAAATATTTATGCAGTTCAGGCGCGGCCCCGAAGAAGGCCTCGCCCTCCAGGTCATAGATCAGGAGTGAAGTTTCACGAGAATCATCCAGCAGCCGCTCGCGCACCACGCGCTCGGGCGTGACAACGAGTTCCCGGATGCCGGGACGCGCCGCGCGGGGCACGAAGAGGATGATCGATGCGGCCACGCCAACCAGGATGGAATCCTCCACGCTGATGAAGATGGCCGTGAACGCGGTAATGAGAACGAGGGCGGCGTCGAACTTCGAGGCGCGGATGGCGTAACCAAGCCGTTTCCAGTCGATCAATCGCGCGGCAGTAATGAAGAGAAGGCCAGCTAGTACTGGCGTGGGAATGAAGCGCGCGTAGGGTCCAAACAGAATCACGACGATGGCCACGATGATGCCAGAGTAAACGCCTGAGGCACGAGTAACCGCGCCCGATTGAAAGTTGATGGCGGACCTCGTCAGCGATCCTGAGCCAGGCAGCGACTGGAAGAAGCCGCCTACGACGTTGCCAATTCCTTCCGCGATGATCTGGCGATTATAATCCAGGGGCTGGCGGGTATAGGTGGCAATCGACTTCGCCACCGCTAGTGCTTCCAGCAAACCGAGGAGGGAAACCGCGAGGGCGCCCTTGATCAGCCGTCCAAACCAATCCCAGCTAATTTCTGGAATGTGGAAAGAGGGAAGCGCCGCCGGCACCGCACCTACCACGGAAACAAGAGCCTTTCCTTTCGGTCCAATTGCGGAAGTCCATCCGAGGGCCACGGCGACCAAGGTGAAAATGATCAGCCCGACCAGCATGTCCACCTTCGGCAGCTTGTATTTGATGATCAGCTTGCGGAACCCGACGACAAGCAAGATGGTAGCTACGCCGAGGGCGATTGCTCGCCAGTTATATGGCCAACCTTCCGAGACCGTGAGCCACGTGCGGTAGAGAACGGACTGATCACCTGTACCTTTTTTGGCCGCGCCAAGGAAATTGCCGATTTGACCAACGCCGATGAGCAAGCCCGCGCCGGCCATAAAGCCGAGAATTACCGACTCGGAAACGTAGCGCGTCAAATCTCCTAGCTTCAAAACAGAGATGAGGATCTGAATCGTTCCTGCGATAATGCCGAGGAGGAAGAGCGCCTGGAAGCTGGAGAAGCGTTCGTCGAACGACGCCAGCGAGCTAAAGATCACCAGCGAGATGGCGTTCGTCGGGCCGTTGATCAGGTGCGAAGACGAGCCGAGGATTGAAGCAACAATGGTGATGACAATGGCCGAGTAGAGGCCGAACTTCGGGTCAACACCCGCGATCAGGGCATAGGCGATAGCTTGCGGGATTGCGATCGCGGCCACCGTGGCACCGGCGATGAGATCGCTGCGGAAAGTGGCCGCGCTGTAGGTGCGGGGTATAAGAGGGAGGCTCATGGATTTTTCGGTCAGTTGTTCTTGGCCAGATGCTGGTGGATGACATCGAAGACCCCACCGTCATCGAAAAACTTTGCCTGCGCGTCATTCCAGTCCTTGGCGATGAGCGTGATGGGGAAAAGGGTTATGGCGGGCAACAGATCCTGATGCTTGGCGAGAATCTGCGGATTGGAGGGACGATAACCATCCTTCGCGAAGATTTCTTGCGCTTCGTCGCTGTAGAGATAATTGAGGTAGGCCGTAGCGGCTTTCTCCAAGTGGTGTTTGACGGCATTAGGCGCGATGATTGCCACGCTTGGCTCGGCCGCTATGCTCACGGGCGGATAGACGATTTCCAAGTCACCCTTGGAGTCGGCGACCTCACGGATCGCTTCATTTTCCCAAGTGAGGTGGACATCGCCTTCCTTTGCCAACTCGAAGGTATTGGTGGAATCGCGAGAGCCGGAGCCGAGGGTGCTGACATTCTGGTAAATCCCATTGACCAGAATGCGCGCCTGATCTTCGGTACCACCCTTGTAGATGACCGAGCCCCATGCAGCCAGGCAGCTTAGCTTGCCGTTGGCCGATGTCCTCGGATTTGGTGTCACCACTGCAATTCCCGGCACGGCGAGATCGGCCCAATCGTGGATATTGTGTGGATTTCCCTTTCGCACGACGAAAACAATGGTCGAAGAATAGGGTTCGGAGTTGTTGGGAAATTGTTTCTGCCAGCCGTCGGCAACCAGTCCGAACTTATGGAGGTTTTCGATATCGGAAGGCAACCCAAGCGTGACGACATCGGCGGCCAATCCATCGGCGACCGCCTTGGCCTGGCGGGTCGAACCTCCATGTGACTGTTTCACATCAATTGACGAGCCGCTGTCCTTTTGAAATTGAACGACAAATTTTGGATTGATCTCGGAGTACACCTCACGGGTCGGGTCGTAGGACACGTTTAGCAGCGCAGATGCCGATGCTGGTTTGAGATTGCCGTAGGCGAGAAGACCCGCCGCGGCTGCCACCAAGCCCAATGCCAGCGTATTTATTGCCTTTGTGCTCATGTAAGTTCCTCTATTTGTTGCTCGTTGCACGTCGATGGTTGACGGCAGCTGCAAAAACCGTTATTGATAAAGCCTATCGACTATGTCGATTATATCGCGCTTTCGTCAACGCTTAATTCCTTTTTTGATCTCTCCGCCTTGAACGAATCAGCCTAACTAGTTTTCAATTAGCAGCTTCATGGAAACCACGCCGATTCCCCTCGAACCACGACCTAAGCAGAATCTTCGGTTAAATTGCCTCTCCTACCCTGAAGTCTTGGCTCAATCGGTATCTGTCCTGGCTCCCTCGACCGTTCCTGCGGCGATTCTTGGTCTCATTTTTGTTTCTGCGGGAAGCGGCACATGGTTGAGCTTTCTATTGGCGATGGTCGGGGTGCTTTTCGTCAGCGTGAATATCAATCAGTTTGCGCGCCGCTCCGCTTCGTCCGGCTCACTCTACACGTACATTGTGAAAGGGCTTGGGCCTACGATTGGTGTTCTAAGCGGCTGGGCGCTCTTGCTTGGCTACACACTGACCGGAATGTCGACACTTTGCGGCTTTGGGATTTTCGGCCAAATGTTGCTTGGCGAGATCGGCATTCACGTGCCGATAATTGCGCTCTATGTTGTCGGTGTTGTGGCGTCCTACATTATCGCCCATAAGGACATTCAGCTCTCCGCGAAAATGATGCTCGTTTTTGAAGCCGTTTCGCTCGTTGCCATTCTCGCCTTGGGAATCATTGTGTGGACGACCAAGGGTTTCGCCCTCGATTGGAACCAGCTCAACCTCAAGGGTGCCACTCCAAGCGGGGTGCTGACAGGGATCGTGCTGGTCGTATTCGGATTCTCCGGTTTCGAAAGTTCCACCGCCTTGGGAGAGGAAGCAAAAGACCCCCTGCGAACCATTCCGCGATCGCTTATCCAAAGCACGGTCATCTGCGGTCTCTTCTTCATCTTCGTCGCCTATATCATCATCCTGGCTTTTGAAAACACGGGGTTGGACTTGGGCAGTACGGAGGCTCCTCTCGATGTTGTTTCAAAGCGCGCTGGGGTCGGCTATCTCGGCGTGTTGATCAACATTGGTGCCTTACTCAGCTTCTTCTCCTGCACGCTCGCCTGCATCAATTCGACGGCCCGAATCGTTTTCTCGATGGCACGCCACGGACTTTTCCACGATGCGCTGGGTGAAGCACACGAGGTCAACGAGACCCCACACATAGCCGTAGGGCTTTCTGCCATTCTCACTTTTCTGGTCCCCGCTATCCTCGTTTGGCTGGGCGTTAAGGCCTTCGACGCTCAAGGCTACCTAGGCACGCTCTGCAGTCTCGGGTTCATAGTCGTCTACATTCTCGTTTCCGTGGCTGCGCCCGTTTACTTGCGTAATATGGGTAAACTGCGCTCGCTGGACGTGGTTTACTCGGCCTTGGGAGTCGGCTTCATGATCCTGCCGCTGCTTGGCACTATTGGCATACCCGGAAGCAAGCTTTTCCCGCCGCCCGCCTATCCCAACAGCCTGCTGAATTGGCTCTTTGCGGGCTACATGGTTGTCGGGCTGATCTGGTTGCTTATTCAGAGAACACGCACGCCAAAGCTCAACCACTCCATCAAGTCTTCCATCGACGAGATCCACTTAAAGTTTGGCGATATCAAGCATGCTGCGATTTCGAAGCCGGAATAAGCGCTCTGCGCTCCCGCTTTGTTCGCAAAGATTCGAGTTGAGCCGCAGCGAAAACGAGTACGTTGATCTATGGCAACATCCACTGAACTGATGCCAGTTTCCGTGCGCGAGCGTTATCTGGGATTGCTTTACGCCTCGTTTGTAGGTGATTCGTTTGCTCTCGCTCCCCACTGGATTTATGACCAGGAGGAGATCACGGAGCGATTTGGAAGGCTGACGGATCTCCAGTCTCCGGATGAAAGCGAATATCACCAGGAGAAAGAAGAGGGCGACCAAACCCACTACGGCGACCAAGCCCTCGTTCTTCTGGAGTCACTCGAGGCCAGCGGAGGAAACTTCGTCGTTGAGGATTTCGCTAAACGCTGGCGCGAGCTGTGGAAGAAACCATCGGTCTATCGAGACCACGCCACCAAGGACACGCTATCGAATCTGGAGAGTGGCCGTGGACTTACGCGGTCTGGCTCAGCTTCTCGGGAACTTGGAGGAGCGGCTCGCCTGGCGCCCTTACTGGTCGCCCTACGAGGGGAAGAGCCGGAGACAATCATTGGCGCGGCGCGTGCGCAGACGGCCCTGACGCACGCGGCACCGGAAGTAATCGACGCGGCCGAATTCATAGCCCGAACGGTTTTTCTACTGGTCAAGGGAGTATCGCTGGCGCCGGCGCTGGAAATGGCCTCAGCGCTGAATTATCGGTCACTGCAGCCACAAATTTACCTGCGACACACGCTCGACCTTGCCCATCTTTCCACCGCTCAAGCGGTGGAAGAGCTAGGTCAATCCTGTCCCTTGGAAAAGGCCTTTCCGTCCTCACTTTCCATTTTACTTCGCCACGGTGACGACATGGAGATCGCCTTCATTGAAAACGTTAATGCCGGCGGGGACTCCGCTGCGCGTGGGATGATGCTAGGGATTCTTTTAGGCGCGGCTCAAGGAATCCACGCCGTGCCTGAGCGTTGGCTCGCTAGGCTGCGTGCTCGGCCTCAGCTCGATCATTTCGTCAAAACCGTGGGTTTGGGCAATCTTCGCAAGTGCCAAAACCGGATTGCGTGCGAGCAGAGAACATTCTAGCTTCTGCGCATGCCTAGAAGAGATGTCGTCATAACGGCCATGATCGCGTTCGGCGCAGGAGTTGCTGTCGGCGCGAACTGGAAAGAACTTCGCAAGAAAATAGGTCCCGCGCTAGGAAAGCTTGGCGTCAAGATTTCGGACTTGGGTGATCTGCTTTCAGCTGCCAATTGGGATGGCTTCCAAATGCCGAACCATGTGCAACCGGCGAAGAAGCCGTCCGCCAAAAAAGCGAAAGTTCCCAAGAAGAAAGCAAACGCGAAGATCCAAAACGGTAGCCATCCCAGAGTTTCGAGCGTTTCCAAGCCGAAACCTGCGGCCGTTCGTCGCAATGGCCACCGTCCTTCCGTACCCATCGCCACTGAGACTTCGGCTAACCTAGTTTAGGCAAACGCCTGTCGAAGTCGCTTTTGATGTCCTCGATGTGTTCGAGACCAACCGAGAAGCGTACCGTATCCTTGGCGAAACCCGGGCCATCGCCACATTGAGACAGGGCTGTTCCGTCGCCTGATTCTTGGCCGCGAGGAGGCGCTTGGCCTCCGCAAAGTCGGAGGTTACGAGGCTGAGGCGTTGGCCCGTCTTGCGATCCTTGGCGTAAAACACGACGCTCTTGCGTTTGTACATCCGATACCGTTCCTGCATGGTTATGTCTCCACGCTACAGAGACTAGAACGGCGTGGTCCGCTCCCGTGAGAGAGCAGCGGGAGAGTAATTCCCGAGTTACGCTGAGTTCACCCAAGTTAGTCAGTTGGACACACTTGAGCCTAAAATGACCCCACAATGTTCGCAAATTCTTGAACTACAACGGTTCAAAAAAAGCGGACAGGGTGGGAGTCGCCCCATCATGTCCTCTGAAGCTGCTTTTAGGATAACGATTTTACCTCTGAAACTCCAGAAAATTCAGAATTTACGGGACACTATTTTGTCTAACTTTTTGGTGTCATTTTTGGTGTCATATTCCGTCGCGCTCGGCACTAAAAATTTTGGTTTTCCTTGTTTTATGATCCTTTAAGTGGATTAAGCGGCTTGAGGTGAGTGGGTCGCAAGGCCGCTCTCAGACTTTCCCGTATCCGCCAAAGGCTGGCTGCACATGTGAGCAGGGCGAGTGTAATTGCCGCTCCGATGATGATCACGGTATTGGATATACGGCTGATGTTGCCCCAGAGCGGCGGCTTGGATGCCGAAGTTGGGAATGCGGCATTGGTGGAGATAACGAGCTTGCGCGGGGGTAAGTCGATAATCTCAAGGTGCTCTGTATCCAAATTCCACCATGTTAGGCGTGTTGCGGGGATGGTAAATTGGCCCGGCCGCTCGGAAACGTAGACAAGCGTGTCGCAAGGGCGGCCTGTCATTTTTCCGCTCTCGCTTTTATCGGAGACATCGGGCGATTTGGGATAAATTCCCAATCCTTCGATTTTCCCGCCGGGAAAGGGTGGAAAGGCCATCCCGGGAACATCCGAAGCGGTGAACGCAATGGTGCGCGTGAAGGCATCGCCGACCTTGCCGGTTTCCACGGTGGGCTTCCACGTCTCTTCCACCTTCAGGTCGCTTGCGCTAATCAGTGACGTGAGCGTATCGGCTCCTGGCGACAACTTGGCCGTGAAGGAAACGGCTGGTGTGTCGACCTCCTGCGGAACTTCCTGCGAATCCAGCGGTGAGCGTTTGATGTTGAAGCGGATTTTGAACGGAGCGATGTCATGGAGTCCCACGCGCTTGGCAAAGAGCGCGATATCGTAGCTTTGTACGGTGTAAGACTTCCCATCAATGATCTCTGTACTGAGAACAGGGCGGCCTTCCGGCGGGACGAGGATGACGCCAGGTATTTCGGGAAAGTCAAAGCGGGGTGCGCTGGCAAAGTAACCGGGTGCGAGAAGCTGAATATTAATGACTACTTTCTGCCCAACCCAAGGGGTCGCGGTCGATTGGATCGAAGCGCGGACTTCAGCCTTTGGTTCCTGTCCCCAAGCGGCAATTCCGGCTAATAGGACAGTTGCCGCAGCCAGGCATATGCTCTCCAAGTGCGCTCTCATTTGTTCCCTCCGGAAGCGGCGCTGCTTTTCTGAGCCTGCGCCTGGTAGGCGAATTTGGTGCGCAAGAAATCGGCGGGCGTGGTTTGTACGCGTCTGAGCCACAGCGCGCGGAAAACCGCGTCGGAATCCTCATCGCCTTGGGCAAGTTCGACTGTCTCGCTCGGCTTGTTTTCTCCCATTTTCTCGAAGGTAACGGCGCTGGGCTTGTCTTCGGGGGCGACGGCGGCTCCTTCACTGGCGTTCTGGATTTTGTCGCGCCGGACCGCGGCCAGCTCCCTGTTTTCTTCCGCTTCTTTCCAATCCGGGCGGAAACTCAAGGCCAGATCGTAAGCTTCGATGGCTTGATCATAGGCCCCATGCATCAGCAACGCGTTGCCCCGATTGAACGCTCCGACCGCGCCGGGAACGCGAGCGAAGGTTTGCGCCGCCTCCTTAAATTCTCCGGAGCGATATTGGGCGATTCCCACGCGTAGTGGGTCCGAATAAGTTTTGGCGGCTTCCTCAAGCCGCCCTTTCTGGGAAAGGAGATCCCCGCGCTGGTCCGGCGTCCACCAGAATTCACGGTCGAGCCACGCACCGACAAGAAGACAAAGGATGAGAGCGCCACCGCCGATGACGATTTGCCTGAGCAGCCAGTGCCAGTGCCGTGGTTTAAGCATTATCGTGTAGCGGATGTTGGCACCAACCAACCCCTTCGGAAAAAGGGCAGCGTAAGCAGGGCGACGAGTGCGGTAAGCCAGTAGCCGCTTTCCTTCCATCGCTCGCTCGTTTCACCCGAGACGTCAGTTGAATAGCGGGAGGCATGGGCGATCTGGACGATGTCGGCATCGTCGGGCGTCAGGCGGACGATCTCGGCGCCACCGGGCGCGGAGGCTCGCAACGAATTGAGTTCGGAGCCTGCGAGCAGCGGAGCCAACACGCGAACTGGTGTCGAGGAAGCGGCGCGTCGAGCCCTCCACAGCCGAGGCGCAAAATCTGATCCGGGCCGGTGCGTTCGATAGCTTCGGCGACGCACGTACATCTCAATTCCGGCACCTACAGCAGCTTGCAAACTGGCCACGCGAGGGCGACCAGGGGACGCTATTCGACGCGGCGCGTCGCGCGCTGCGCGTGCCGCAGGTGCGCTTACGGAGCCATCACGCATGGATCGCTTATGCGACGAGCAAGACTTGCTCGGCTTCACGGTGCATACCTAGATAGAGGTTTAGCCCTCTTGCTCTAACGGGAAACCATGCACCGATGCGCATATCAGAGCCCTTGTTGCATAGGTGGTGACGGCTACATTCGCGCTAGGGCACAGGTTTCCCGAGAAACACCAGAGTTTCAGAGGGAGATTGGCCCTTCAGCGGCAAAGTGGAACCCGTAGGTAATCAAGAAAGCTTATACATGAACAAATTCGCTTCATTTACCGTAAAAAATAAAATAGCAGTCAGCGCAGCGCGAAATTTTTGCATTCTCGGCCTGGTTACCCTTTCGCTTTCTGTGGCCACTTCGGTTCATGGCGCGACGCAGACTTGGGCCGATGCGGGTACCGCTTGGCAGACGTCTACGGATTGGTCGCCGAACGGCGCTCCGACCGCTACGTCGCTAAACGAGTTTAATTCTACCGTGAACAACGCGCCTACTACCGGCACGGCGGCTGCGGCTTCCGGCGCCGTTTGGGTCACCACGGGAGTTACCTCGGATGTCACTATCGGCGGAACTGGCACACTGACCATTGCTGGTAATCTCGCGGCGGCCGCCGGCCCGGCCGGTATGGCTAACGTCGCCGTTTTGCTCGATGACGCCAACAATCATAACCTCACCTTCAATGCACCGATCAGCGCAAACAGTGCGACTTTTCTCGTCAACAACAGCGGCACACTGACGATTAGCCAGCTGGTGGGCGGTGGTACAACAAACTTCGGCGGAACGGGCGCGGCCGGCGTTATCAATCTCGGGGCCGAAACGGCGGGCGGAACGGGTATTGTCAACACGGCGGGAACGGTCAATGTGACGGGCACTGTCTCCGGTTTCACCACACTTGGGTTGGACGTCACGGCTGGCACGCTGAACATTACAGGCGCCGGCAGCGTCACCGGGTCGAAGGGTGTTACCGTGGGCGGCGGTACGCTGAATCTTAATACTGGCAGTGCGACCACTGTTCTCGGGGTGTCCTCCGGCACGGTCAATGAAAGCGCGGTGAACGGCCTCTCGGGAACGGCCGCCACGGCGTTGAACGTCACGGGTGGCGTCGTGAATTTGAGCAAGGCCAATAATTTCACAGGTGCGGCGACGCTCTCTGGGGGCTCACTCGTTCTGGGGGATAATGGATCGCTGGGGACAAGCACTCTTACCATCAGCAGCACTGGTACTCTTTCGGCTGGAACCGCCCTGAGTGGCGTCACGGGGACTGTGCTGTTTACCGCGGCAAATATCGGCGGCTCAAACAACATTACGATCAACACGATTGGATCGAGTGGTGCCGCTGTCCGAACGCTTACGGTAAGTAATTCGGCCCTAACGACGCTCGGCAATGTGAACATGTCGGACTCGACCACCGGTCACGGCATAACATTTACCGGCAATGGAGGAATCAACATTACCGGGGTTGTCGCTAATAGTTCGGTCAGCGGTGCGACGGCGAGCGCGTTGACCTACAGCGGAGGCGGTACGCTGACGCTCAGCAATGCCAACAGCTATACGGGCGCGACCTCGGTCAGCAGCGGGATGCTTGCACTGCATCAGGCAGGCGCGATCAACACGGGAACCACGGTCACCGTCAGCGGCACCGGTACATTGACGGAAAATACCGATAATGCGATTTCCGGCACGGCTACGTCCCTGACGCTCACCGCGGGAAACATCGCGCTCTCGAATGCCAACAATTATACCGGGAGCACGACGCTCACCTCGGGTAGCATCACCTTGGGGAACAAGGGTGCCTTCGGTACCGGCGCGGTCGCGCTGAATGGATCCGTGGTCTCCGCCACGGCGGACTTGAGCGGTTCGAATGCCATCGCCAACACGGTGACGTTGGGTGGCAACAGCACCATCGCCGGTACGAATAATCTCACGCTCTCCGGAAATATTACCAACTCCGGAGGCAACCGCACCCTGACCGTAAATAACTCCGCGACAACGGCGCTCACGGGCGGAAATGTCTACCTGTCGGAGGCAACCGGCACGGGCCGCACGCTGACGATCAATGGAACCGGCAATCTCACCGTCGGGGACACGATCGCCAATTTCAGCGGCGGTGCGGGTACGGCAGGAAACCTGACGTACAGCGGCGGAGGCAGTCTTACGCTTGGCGGCGCCAACACCTACACCGGCATCACGACGATCACCAGCGGTGTCCTGAGCACGGCCAGCCTCACCAATGAGGGTATCGGCGGCGGGACAGCCAGCGGCATCGGCGCCTCGACCAACGCCGCAAGCAAGCTGGTTCTTAACGGAGGCACGCTCCAGTACAACGGCTCGACTGCGAGTACGGATCGGTTGTTTACCGTGGGAGGTACCATTGACGGTGGAACGGGAACCATCGATGCCTCGGGAACCGGGGCGATTAGCTTCACGAATTCGGGGGCCATCGCTTATGGGACGGCAGGCACGACGGGCGCCACCGAAACGCGGACGATAGTCCTGACAGGCACGAATACGGGCGCAAATACCCTGGCGTCTGCCATCGGCAATAACGGAACGGCCGTCAACGGCAACTCGAATGTAAATGTGGCCAAGAACGGCGTTGGTACCTGGGTCCTTTCCGGTTCCAACAGCTACACCGGCGCAACCACGGTCAATGCGGGGAACCTGACCGTTACGGGTACCACCTCTGCCAGCAGCGCCGTGTCGGTCAACGGCGGCACGCTCAACGTCACGGGCTTGGTCGGCGGAACGGTCGCTGTGTCCGGCGGGGCAACACTCTCGGGTAATGGCAATGGCTCGACGACGGGGGTGGTCGGTGCGCTGACCCTCTCGGGCGGTGCGATCATCAATACCCAGGACACGACGATTGGCACACTGGCCGGATCAACGCTGACGCTCAATGCGGGCGGCGGCAATGCGGTTCTCGATCTCGACATCAGCACGGGCCACACGGCCGATTTGCTGACCTTCTCCGGTGCGGCTTCGCTGGGAAATAACTTCACGGTGAACGTCGATGCGCTGGCGGGCGCCGGAACCGGCACGTATACCATCGCGACGGCAAATGGCGGCGGCTTGGTCGCGGGAGATTTCTCCGCCGGCTCGCTGACCGGCTTGGACAGCGACACGATGTCGTTCTCGCAGAGTGGCAATTCGGTTCTGCTCATCATCAACTCGAGCGGAGGCGAGTCGACCAACTACTACTTCACGGGAGTGACAAGCAACGACTTCACGGTGGCGGGCAACTATACTGACGCGCTCAGCGGAGGTACTACCCACAGCACGGCGCTTTCCTCGACCAGCGATGTGTTCCTCACGTCGACGGGAGCGGCGAACCTGCCGGCGACGATCGGAACCAATACCGTTACGATCGACAGCCTGACCTTCAACACCAACACCTCGTTGAATGGCAGCGGCACGGTAACGCTGGCCTCCAGCGGCACCGCCTTGTCGGACACGGCGACAGGCGGCACGACGGAAACCGTCAACGCCAATGTCGGCGTGGGCGCGGATCAGACCTGGTCCGTCTCCAGCGGGACCAACACGCTGGCGGTGACCGGCGCCATCAGCGGAGGACATGCCCTGACCCTGAGTGGTCCCGGTGCGTTTAACTTCAGCAACGGCGGCAACAGCTACAGCGGAGGCACGACGGTCAATAGCAATGCCAAACTGTTCGTTACGAATACCACTGGCACGACAGTTGTGGGCACGGGCCCGCTGACGGTGCAGAGGGGTGCGACTTTCGGCGGGTCGGGCAACGCCAGCGGATTGGCATCCTTTGCCCTCGGCAGCGGTGGTGCAGGCACGACGACATTGCAGGTTGGCAGCGGCGGTGTGAATACGACGACGGGTTTGACCTTGGCGGCCAGTGGCGCGTCGAGCATCGCAAACACGAATCTGCAGTTCAACATTAGTACTGCCGGTGGCGGCAACCAGTTGAATGTCGGCAGCACCTTGCTGACGTTTGGCAGCGGCGATACCCTGACGTTGAACCTGGTGGGAACGAACATCATCGCCGCCAATACGCCTTACATCCTGGTGGCGGGTATCGGCGGCAACGGTGACGGCACCCTGGCCGGCTCGCAGTACGCCGGTGGAGCCCTGGGTACCGACGGCACGGTCAACGACAATCTCAAGCTGACAGGGTTGACCCTTTCGTTTTCGGGCAGCGAGCCGCCGAGCTGGTACGCCAATTCGTATATTTTCCTCGTCAACAGTGGCGGGGTGGATGATATCGAAGTGGAAGTTGTGCCGGAGCCTTCGACGTGGGCGATGATGATCGGCGGTCTTGCCGCGCTGCTTTTCTGGCAGCGCCGCCGCCGGACCGGGCGCGATTGATCGGGAACGAGTCGGGGGCAGGGGCGAAGCGGCTTCGTTGAACGGCCTCGCCTAGATGCGTGAAGGGACGCTTTGGCCATTGACCCAGACCCCGGTGAGTTGGGTGTCTTTCGCGTAGGGAGGGATGCCGCGTTCGTTGCGATAGATCTGGGCGACGATCAAGTCGATCGCGGAACGCCCGATCAATTCCCTGATTTGATCGACGCCGCCGAATTCGTTACCTGGCGGGCGGTCGAGATGGGCAAACGCCATTTTGCGCGGGATGGCATTGCCGATTTTCTTGAGCCATTCCACGGTGCGTGAATCATCGCCGACAATGACGTCGGGCTCGTGCCGCTTCAACCAGGCGCGCAGGGCTTCCGGATTTTCTTCCGCCAAGACAAGCCAGGGAATTTTGCCTTGGAAAATGCCCCGCTTTTCGATGGCGGCCATGCCGCCGAGGTATTGGTCGCGGATGTGCTGAGCGGCGCGGGTGGACAGGACCAAGCCGGGTCGACGATAGCCGAGCCGGTGGACTTCCTCCAGCGCCAGGCAAGCGCCACCGAATTGAAAATGCGATGCCCGGTGGAAGAGGGGAAAGTTGGCGCTGGGAGCAAAGGCGGCAACGGAAAAATGATTCCAGTCGAGTTGGATCTCGGCGTGATTGTCGGGCAGCGGCGCGAGCAGGATGGCGACGACACCCCGGTTGATGAGAATCTGGCTGAGGCGTTCGTGGGTCACGCCGGGTTCGTTGATCCAGAATTCTTCCAGATGGTATCCAAGCTCAAGTGCGCGTTCCGCTGCGCCGCGCAACAAACGTTGGATCGGTGCCGCTTTGGCAACGTCGCAGGAGAACGGCCAGGCAGTGAGCATGGCAATGGGAATGGCCGACGCAGGTGGGGCGGGTTTTCTGCGGCTCGCCATCAACGCGGAGATGAGAGGATTCGGCCGGTAGCCTAGTTTTTCCGCCAGTTTCTGAACGCGCTGACGGGTTTTCTCGGGGATGGCAGGGTGATTTTGCAGGGCGCGCGACACGGTCGAGCGTGAGAGGCGTGCGATCTTCGCGATCTGCGCATGCGTCACTTGTGCCATAGCCATTCCGCATTATGGCAAAAGGAGATTTGAGAGGTTAGTTCACAATGCCGATATGCGCCGATGTGCGCAAAAATCCGCACGGCGGCAGATGCCCATCAAGGAGCGTCGTTGTCGGAATGATCCACCGTACCGTCGTCGCCGACGTCGATCTTTTTTACCGCGAGCCGCCGGAAAAAAAGGAGAAGGTCCTTCCAGCAGCCGATGGTGAACCAGATGGTGGTGAGGATGGATAGGACCAACGGCAGATAGATATTCGTGACGAGCCAATAGTAGGCCCATGACAGCGCCGACCAGGGGTGGACCAGATACCAAGCGCTGCCAACGAGGAAGACGCCGAACCAGAACATGCTCCAAAAAAAGATGCCGAGGGTGACCCAGCGATCGGTACGCGTGAAGTGCTCGTCGATCCCCACGATATTATAGAGGTGAAATCTGCCTCGAGCGGCCTTCGCATGAACCGGCTCGTTGGGCGCTTCTGGCTCGATCGCGTACTTGCCGCGGTGCAGGAGCCTATCCATGTCATGGGGAACGCGGCAGGTGAGAAACGAAACCAGGGAGAAAGCGGCCAGGGCAATGAGCGACGCAGAGAACGAAATCTCAGTGCCATTCAGGGGAAAATCCGGGCCGAGGTGAGCGGAAATAAATTGCGCCAAGGGCATGGACGCGATGCGGAGCTGTTCGCAGAGTCCATGAAAGAGGCTCACGCTGGCGGGTTGGCGGATGAGGATTCCGCCGATGGAAAGAAGGGAGCCGACCAGAAGCCCGGACCACGCGCCGGCGGCCGTGGCGCGACTCCAATAGAGGCCGCCGATGATGCACGCGCCTGCGCCGCCGACATAAATGGTGGTGGTGATGGTGAACCACATCGGCAGGTATTCGGTTTGGGTGAAGACGGAGCCGAAGACAAAGGCGAACAACGCCACGCCGATGATCGAGCAACGCAGGAGGATGATGTGCGCGCGGGCCGAGAGGGGACGTTTTCTCAGCGGCAGGATGACATCCTGAACGAGAATGCTGCCCCAGGAATGAAGATGCTGGCCGTCGCCCCCGAGGATGCCCATGAGGACGATCGATACGAAGACTCCCTTGATGCCGATGGGAAGGATTTGCGCGAGGCCGATGGGAAGCGCCATTTGTTCGGCAGTCTGCGGATCGGAAATGGCGGTCAGGCGATGCTTGAGCACCGCGGCTCCTTCGGGTTGGTTTAGATACGTCATCGACGCGACGGCGAGGACGAACATGGCGGTCGAGAGGGCGAAGGCGCGCCAGGTGCCGAGAATATAGCCCATGCGCGATTCGTGCGCGGAGGCTGCGGCGGAATTGAAGCCCGAATTATTCTGCCATGCCATCGTGGAGTAGACGCTTCCCCAGATGCCCATGAGGATGTACCAGAGGTTGAAATCTTTCACGCTGAAGGAATCGAACGGATTGACGAAGGATTGGCCCGGCGGCTTGGACAAAAGCATGTCGCGTGTTTGCGGCCAGTTGAGCGTGAGAATCAGCGCCACGCCGATGATCACGTAAAAAATTTGTGAAAACATGCCCTGGATGCAATCGGCCATCATGATCGTGATCTGGCCCCCAGTGATTGAGATAACGGTGGTGATTGCCAGGAATGTGCCCATGAGAACGAGATAAGTCGGGACATGGAAGGAGTAGACTTCGAGTTCCTGTGGCAGGTCGAGAAAGTGGACCATGAACTTGCCGCCGATAACGGGGATCACGCCAAAGTTCAGCAGACCCGCGACGAAAGCGAGAAATCCGGTGAACAGGCGAAATTTTCGGCTGTAACGCATCTCGAAAAATTGAGCCAGCGTCAGCGCGCGCGTCTGCCGATACCGGTAGACCACAAAGCCGCTGATGGCGAGAATCAGACCCACTGGCGCGGCAAGCTGCTTCCACCAGACGACGGAAAAGCCGCCATGGCTGAACCACTCAAACATGGCGACGTAGGCGATGGCCCCGGCACCCATTTCGCTGCGCGCGGTGGAGAGCAAATAGCGTCCGCCCAGGCGTCCGCCGGCCATGAAGTCGGCCACGCTTTTCAAATAGCGTTGCGCATAGAGAGTGACTGCGAGAACCGTGACCAAGGGAAGCGCGACGATAAGGAGATCAAGCAAAGTCATGGACGGATTCGGGGAGCGGGATGGGCGAGGGGTGTCGCCGATACATGGGAGAAGGCAACGATTGGATTAGGCGGGGGCGTGAAATCTCTAGCCCGATCGCGCGTCAAAATTTCCCGGGAACTTTGCGGGCTTGCTTATCGGCTCGTGCTGCGGAAAGCAAGTATGAGGTTACGCATCACGGTGCATGAAAATAAGCGGTTTGAAGGCGTTTTGGACGCCTTCGTTCTTGTCGCGAATCGGTGCGAAGCGCATAAGAAGAATCCATGCAGCCAGGTCCACGCGCATGGCTTCGAGCGATCGGACTCATTGCTTTCGCTATTTTTCCCGAAGTTCAAGTCTCCGCGACAACTCCGCTCGATCCCGCCCTGGATCACAAGTCGATCAAGATCGGCAACGACGTCTGCGAGGCGGAGATTACGGTCGAGCCCTTCGTTCATCTGCTCGGATTTCATTTCCTGGGTGCAAAAAATCACCTGCTCAATTTTGAAACGCCGAATCCGGTGGAAAAGGGAAGGGCGATTCGGCCTTATTTCATCGTGGGCGGAAAGCTTTGGTATGCACCCGAGGTTTCTGATTCGCATAAGTTTGCCATGCTAGCCGGGGCGGTTCAGCAGAATGGCCGGAAAGTGGACGCAAACCTTGATCCAGATCCGCTGTCCGGCTTGCAGGCCCGGATCGTGTTCGTGCTGGACGATCACCGCCCGCTTCTTACCATCACCAGCACGATCAAGAATAGTGGTGGTACCGTCCGCGAAGCGAGTTGCTGGTGGCCTGTCTCCTTCGAACCCGGCGGCAAATTGGAGTCGGTGCCAATACCGGCACCAACCGATCCGGCCTATAGTTATCATTTCTGGTCCTATGGCGGAGCCGCGTCGGAGCCTGCATGTAAAATCGATAAAAATCTGGTCACTCTCAACATGGACGGACCGCTGCAGAAGCCGATCTTCAAGATCGGCTTCATCGCGTCTGAGATCGTCCTGACCAAGCCCGACTGCGTGTTTCGCCTCACGGCCGTCAATCCCCCCGTTGACCCCGGCCGAAAGTACCCGCACGGCGGGAGTCCCGTTATGCTCTACTGCGACCAGAGGAGCGGCTTCTGCGAGGCAGAGCTCTCGGGGCCACTCGTTGAACTCCAGCCGGGCGGAGAAACTACCTTTATCTTTACGATCGGGTTAGAGAAGCCAGCGGAGAAATGAGAGGATGCACCGATGTGCGCAACCCTTCCCTTGTTGTCTCAAGGGCGTGAAGCATAGTATCGGTTACCGGGAACGCCACGTAAGCGGATGCGATGTACCGGTTTGGTTCAAGAATTCTCATCTATGCCAAAGTTCACTCAGCTTCACCGAGAGTCTGTTGCGAGCAAGGGTTTTTCCTTATTGGAGCTCTTGACGGTCATGGCGATCATTGCTCTTCTATCGCTTTCTGCTCCGGCGCTTCAGTCGGTTATGACCTCGGGGACATTTAATTCGAATACGTCTCGATTAAACGATCTCATGCGGGCGGCGTATTCCGCGGCGATCGCGCGCAACACCTACGTTTGGGTTGGCCTGACCCAAATGCCGAACAACGGCGGGGTAGGGGTGGCGATTACCTATTCAGCGAGCGGCGATACCTCCGATGTGCTCTCCACCGCTCCATCCTACCTTTTTAAGCCGGTAGTCCTCAAAAACCTTACCTTGGCCACGATTTCGTCGTCGCTCGTCAGTGATGCAAACCGAATCACCTCGGGGGTTGCGCAGCTTCTTAGCTCGGCGAACAACCTCACGGTGACCGACCCCACCGACAGCAGCAAATCGGACTCGCCGTCCATTCCCGCCACATTTGGAGGGGTGTTGCAGACGATCCAGCCTAATAACAAGCAGCCGACGAGCGCCGTGCTTGAGATTACGCCTACCGGTCAAGTGTCGATATCGGCCAGCAAGTACGCTTGGGTCGAGATTGGGTTGCAGCCGTCAAGCGGCAACCGCAAGGAAGCGGCTGTGCTCCAGATGAATTCGTTCACGGGACGCGTCGTTCAATTCCTGCCTTGAAAACGAAGACACTGCGCTATTGCCGGTCGGATCGGAGCCACTTTCCCACGCGGAATGAGATGGGCTTTTCCTTGGTGGAGGTCGTGCTCGCCATCGGCGTCTTTTCCTTCTGTTTATTGACGCTAATCGCTTTGATTCCGGTAGGCTTGACGGACAATCGGACATCTCGCGAACGTATTATCGCGGCCGACCTCTGCAGCAGCCTGGAGTCCGATTTGCTCTCCACTTCCCCCTCGACGAATGCGTCGCCGCTCAATATCAAGTTTCCAATTCCAAGCACTTCGACGTACGTATCATCTACGACCGTGCTCTATGACTCCTATGGTTCCGCTTCGCCAACGGCCACTTTCAGCAACACCCGCGCGCCGAACAGCCAGTATTGCTTCACGGTTGTAGTAACTTCGGCGCCGTCACAGTCCAATCCCACCAGTCCGGTGATCGCGAACATTCAGGCGACGTGGCCAGCTGCCGCCGTCCCGTCGAAGGCCAACGGGACCATCAACGCCAGCGTGGTGATCAACCGATTCTAATCATGATTTCGACATCGCGGAGGGTGGCCCGCGGGATTCAAGGCGCTGCGGCGTTTACCTTGGTGGAAATTCTCGTGGCGATCGTGATCCTTGCCCTGATTACTCTCGTGATGGCGGCGATTTTCGGGGGCGCCCAGACTCTCGTTTCGCAAAGCAATACCTCCATGGGGTCTCTCGACGCGGGCGAAGCCGTCCTGTCGCAACTGGGACTGGACATAACGCGCATGGTGGTGCGCGACGACGTCGACTTTGATTTTACCAAGCAAACGGGAAACGACCGGCTCTCCTTCTATGCCCGCACCTCGGGCTTTGATGCCTCCGGGAATTCCACGAGCTACCCCCGCCCGCTGTCTGTTGTCAGCTATCAGGTGGGGACGAATCCGGCAAATGCATCCAACCTTGCCCTGCAGCTTAATTATGGTGCCTTGCAGATCGACTGGGGCGTGACTTCCACCTCGACCCTAACCGCGTTCAAGACTTCGAAATCTGTCTCGGGAACGCAGACCCAGTATTTGGATCCTGCCCTGGGCGGAGATCTTCCATTGCCGTCCTCCTACACCACGCTGGCCAACGAGGTGATTCGTTTTGAATTCAGCTGCGTGCTCAAAGTCGATCCCAATGGCAACAATTCCCCTCCGCAATTGCTGACGACAAGCGTTCCCACTTCAGGACTTCCCGTTGTCGTGGGCGGTTCCACCTACATCGCTCCGCCGATCGAAAACATCGCGGGCATTCTGGTTGGAATTGTCGTGGTTGACCCGCGCAGCCGCGTCCTCTTTCCCCCGGGTTCGGATGTCAAGTTGTCCAAGCTGTTCGCGGACCCCACCACGAATAACGAGGACTTTCTGACGCTTTGGTCGCCTTCCCTGACGCCGGCCAACCTTACTTCCGCGGGCATACCAACCAAGGCGATCACCGGAATTCATATTTATCAACGCTTTTACCCCCTTCCTTGGTAATGACATGACCGACCTATTTTACTGTTCGGGCGGAAAAGCGCGGAACCAAGGCTCCCGGCGCGGGGCCGCTCTCATTATCGTCCTCACCTTCGTCGTGCTGTTGACCATTCTCGTGGTGGCCTTCCTCAACCATTCCCAAACGTCGGTGCAGATCATGAACGCGCGCGCCGCGGAGGCGCAGGTCGATATCATGTCCCGCACCGCGCTCCAGTTGACCAAGGGCGACCTGCGGCAGGAAATCATCGCCGGGTCGACGAATAACGCTGCGGTTTATGGACTCTATGGCCAGACGGTGTACGTGCCCTCGGCCAACCTGATGCTCGTTCCGTCGCGCACCGGCTTCACGCCCGGAACGGCGGGTTCGGACCCGGCGGACAACATCGTCAAGATCAGCAAATCCGGCGTCAGTTTTTTCTCGAGTTCAACCGGGACCTTTAACCCCTCGATTCCGTCGCCGGCCTACGCGTCGTCGGTCAGCACCAGCACCCCCTCGCTGAATGGCCGATACATCAATGGCTGGACCACGTCGGGCTGGAACAAACCCGGGTTGGTCGACACGACGCGCTTCAGCACGACCAGCCTTCCTGTGCCGGACTGGATTTACCTCGTGACGAATTCTCCCGGGCGCCAAGTACTCTCCGCGCCGGTATCGGGCGTCATCGGCCGGTACGCTTACGTCATCTATGATGAGGGAGGCTTGCTCGACGCGAATGTCGCCGGCTATCCGTCGTCTCTCTCCAGCGCGGATAAGCGCGATCTCTACCGCAAGGGGCCCCTGGCCATGGCCGATTTATCCCAAATCCCGCCCGCCGGTGGAATCAGCGCAGACAAGCTCGTCGCCTGGCGCAACGCGGCGAGCTCAGCCTCCGGTGCTTTCGCCGGCACAAACTATCCGTCCTCGACGGCGCCGGATTATTTGAAATATCTCTTCAATGGCAGTCTGAACCGGGGATTTGTCGGCGTTTATCCCGGCGACCAGAAGTTCCTCTCGCGCCAGGATATGATCGCTTTTTCCGCGGCCAATCCCTCAATCCTCCCGGCCGAAAGCCTCGCCTATCTCGGTACGTTCAGCCGTGGTTTGGATGCGCCGACGTGGACGCCTGTGACGCCCGCCGGCAGCTCTTTCGACTACGCCAGCAAATCGGAGTTTGGAGGATCGAATCCCTGGCCTTACAACGTCGATTCGGCCAACTGTCGCTGGCCCGCAACGTTCACGGTGACCCGGCCCAAGCTCGACGCAGATGTCGATGCGACGGGGACGTTGGTGCCGACGGAAACAATCACCTTCACCCAAGGGCAACCCGTGTTAACGCACCGGTTTCCGCTGAGCAAAATCGCCCTGCTTTCCAATCCGAATGCGCTGATCCAGAGCCCCGCGACCGTGGGCTCTATCGCATGGGCGGTGAATTATTACTTCGGCCTCAATTGGGTCGCTACCGATGGCCAATTGGCCGAGCCCCACTGGGAGTATGCGCATACGGTCGCAGGTGCAACGCTTGGCAACGGATTGGAAATCAATGCTCTGGCGGATGTTGCCAAGCTGAAGCGCGAACCGGATATGTTTGAGATGTTGCGCCAGGGGATTCTTCGTGGCTCCGCCGAGGACATCATGGTCCTCGACATGGGCGCCTCGATCATCGATCAGTTCGATGCGGACGATGTGCCGACGGCCATTACCACGGGTACGCCGCGCGAAGCTTTTGGGAAGGAAAACCTGCCTCTTTTCTCGCAGATGCTGCTTTGGCCTTACCGGCCTAAATCCGACACGACCCGCACGACTTTCGAGGCTTATTTTGTCCCGATGTTTTGGAATCCGCACCGCAATGCCTCCACGCTCTCGGGTAGCGTCACGAGCTTTCGGGCCATCCTGACGCCTGGAACGGGATCCAACCTTCCCGTCATCAATATCAAGGGAACGGGCGCCACCATTGCACTTGGGTATGCCAATTCCTACAACACCTCGGGAATGACGGCCACGGGGACGCTCACTTTCTCAACTTCGTCCAGCACCACTTATCAGGAACCGACGATCCTCTCGGGCGGGGTAGCTTCTCCCACCCCGCCGTCCAGCCCGGCGCCGGGCATCTCGGAAGTCACGGACCGCTCCGGCTTTTATCTGGGAAGCATCAGCGCGCCGGACAAGCAGTCCACTATCGCCGCCGGGGGAAGCGGTACCGGCATGGCGAACTTGACGACGGCAACCGTGACCTCATTCGGAGGCAACAATGTCTCCGCGGGTCTTAATCTCACGATGCAGTGTCTGTCCAACGGCACTTGGAGCACTTATGAAAATGTCGGCATCAACTATGCAATCCTGGGCTCGGTCTACATGAATACAGTGGACAGTGCAGGAGCCAAGGGCGTCAACGCCAGTCCGTCGTTTTCGAATGCCAACGCGCTGAGCTATTACGGAAGCCAGTCTTCCGGACCGGTGGACCCGCGCATTACCGGAGGGGCCTTCTCTGGAAGCAGCGGCGGCATAGCGGGAACGGAAGTTTTCTCAACCAGCATTGGCTCGCCTTTGCCCTCGGGTGCAACCTGGCAGCCGATCGCTCCGGAATCAGTTGGGAATGGCTTCATTGGGCTGCACAAAGTGAGTTCGCAATTCGGAGTTTTCCCCCAAGTCGCAAACTCGAGCATTTTGACCGTCCCTTCGCCCAACAATTTTTATTTAGGAATGTGGAACGAAAACAAAGCCGTGAGCACTTACCCCTACTATCTTGACTATGACACCATTGCGACCGGTGTCACGGGCGACCAAATCCTTCGTCCTGGGGATGGCAGTTACGGGGCCAATCCCATGGCAGCGAATAATATCAACGACCGGCCCATCATCTTGAACCGGCCGTTTCGAAGCGTCGGTGAACTGGGTTATGCGTTCCGCGGCGTTGAATGGAGGACAATCGACTTTTGTTCTTCCTTCAGTGCCGATTCCGGCCTTCTGGATATGTTTTCGGTTGATGAGAGCAATAAAATAACCCAGACATCCGCGGGTGCGGTTCCCAACGTGCCTATCAATGCCGGTGTGCTGAACATTAACACGCGGCATCCCGAAGTTTTGGCCGCGCTCATGAATGGCTCGCTCAAGAACGATCTGGATACGACGGCCTCGAGTGTTATCTCGTCCACGCAGGCTTCCGCGATCGCCAGTGATATCGTCGGCGAGACCGCCAATTTGACCGCCGGGCACGGCCCATTAATCAATCGTTCCGATTTGGTGAACCGCATCATGGGCATCACCGATATCTCCCAGACCCAGCTCTCCGGGACGGTTTCCAAGCCCGAGAGGGAAGCCGTGGTGCGTGCCCTGGCCGACTCGGCCGATACCCGGACTTGGAACCTCCTGATCGATCTCGATGTGCAGATCGGGCATTACCCACCCAACGCCATCCAGACGGGAACGGCGGCGGCCCTGGCGCAGTTCGACGTGGAGGGCGAACACCGCTATTGGCTGCATGTGGCGATTGATCGCTATACGGGCCAGGTGATCGATGAGCAACTCGAGGTGGTAAATAATAACTAGGATCTTTTCATGAAACGAACGCTTGGCCTTGTCCTATTTTTGAGCGGATTATTCTTCGGACTTCGTGCCCAGGAACCTGCCCCCGCGGCGGCCACACCTCCTGTTCCCCGGCTGGCCCCTGCACCCGATTCGTCGGCGTGGACCATTCAGTACCAATACAAGGTGGCCGATCCCTATCCCAAAACGTCGAACCCCATCGACAACATGGTCTACGAGAAAATGCGCAAAGAACATCCTCGGCTCGTGTCGGTTGTGACGGAAAAGGCGGGGAACCGGCGAAAGGAAGTCGAACACTTCGCGGACGGCTCGGAAACAGTCATCTGGGTGGTGGATGACTATATGGTTGGCAATTATCGTGTCACTCACATCATCTCCGCGCTGAACTCGAAGCAGGCGGAGATTCCTTTCAAACAAGATTTTTACCAGTTGGATTGGATTAACAAGGCGCAATCTCAGGGGCGACAAAGCTATCAGGGAGTCAGTTGCTGGGCTTATCATCGTCCGCCCGGCGCTGACAATGACGAGCAGACGGCCTATATCGACGCGAAATCGGGACTGCCCGTGGCGATCGAAAAGGAGGACGCCATCGTGGTCTACTCCTTCACAGCCTCGAGCGACGCGCTCGACGTTCCGCCGGAAATCAACAGGGAGATCCAGAAATTGCAGCAGTCGCAGGCGCTCCACGGCTACTGAAATCAAGCATTGGTATCTAGCCGTGGCACCGAGGGCCCATCGATCCATTCGCCTTCGATCAGCACGTCGCGGGGGTGTGCCGGGATGCCGCGTTCGTTGCGATTGAACTGGGCGACGATGATGTCGACGGCGGCGGCGCCAATGAGCTCGTGCATTTGGTCGATGCCGGCCATTTCCTTCTGGTCGGGATGGTGGTCGAGATTCGCGAAGGCAACCGATTTATCCAGCCCGGCTTCGCGGAGCCACTCCAGGATGCGCGTCTCATTGCTTAAAATAACGTCCGGCCGGTGAGTTCGGCACCATCGCGCGACGAAGTCTTTGCTTAATTCTTTTTCGATGACCGGTGGCAGCCGATCAACCGCAGGCAGGAGATTGAGCGTCGTTGCGAGAAATCCGCCCGTCCATTGATCCCGCACATTCGCCGTCAGGTCAGGATAAGGCGTCAGCAGCGCCGGGCGCCGGTATCCTCGCTTAATGAGTTCACGCACGGCGAGGCAGGATGAGCGGAAGTGAAATTGCGATGCCTGATGCAGGACGGGAATCTGTGGACTTGGCGCGAAGGCTGCGAGGGAGAAGTGCTCCCACTTCAGGTCGATTTTGGGTTGGTCGAGGGGAACCGGTGCGACGAGAACTGCGACTATGCCCCGGTTCACCAGAATCTGCCCAAGGCGATTCAGGGAAAGCCCCGGCTCGTTGAGCCAGAATTCCTCGAATTGAAAGCCGAGCTCATCCGCACGCTGTTTCGCGCCGGTGAGGTAGCGCCGGTCAGATGGTAAGGGTGCGATTTGGGTCGTGGGATGCCACGCGGTTAGAACCGCCAAGGTCGCTGCGCTGGGCGAGGAGCGAGGATGATTCCGCGTTGCCATCAGTGCCGAAATCAGCGGATTAGGGCAATAGCCCATTTCGCGCGCCAAGTCCTGAATCCGGCGGCGTGTCTCCGCGGGCAGGGAGGGGTGGTTTTGGAGCGCACGCGAAACCGTTGAGCGAGAGACGTTCGCGGCGGCGGCGATTTGAGAATGGTGGATACGCACCATAGATGCCCCGATGTGCATACTGCAATTGTCCTGAGTTCTCAAGGCTGTAACGCATTTATGCACCGACGTGCGCAACGATTCTTTTGCCCATCAGATGCGCGCTGGCGAACATGGCTTATGGAGATCAGCCCTGCTGACTTCTCTCATCCCTTCCGATCGAACGCATCCAGCCGAATATCCGCATGAATCCCAATGAGTTTCTAAACCTTCCAGCCTCCTGCGATATTTTAATTGTAGGTGGAGGCACCGGAGGCGTGGCGGCGGCCTTGGCTGCGTGCGAAATGGGAAAGCGCGTCGTCATGACCGAACCGACCGCATGGATCGGCGGGCAGTTGACCCAACAGGCCGTGCCTCCAGATGAAAATCGGTGGATCGAGCAGGGCGGGGCAACCCGGCGCTACCTGCAGTTTCGCGAGAACGTGCGCGCCTTTTACCGGCAGCACGCGCCCCTGACTGCGGCGGCGTATCGCAAGAGCGACTTTAATCCGGGCAACGGCACGGTCAGCCGCCTCTGCCACGAATTCCGAGTGGGCCTTTCCGTCCTGGAAGCCATGCTGCTGCCTTACGTTTCCAATGGGCTTCTTTTCATCGCACATGGTTGCGAGCCCGTGCATGCCGAAGTCGAGGGCGACATCGTCAAGGCGGTGACGTTTCGCCACGTATCGGCATCGCCGCAGCGTCGTGTCTCGGCACGGTATGTCATCGATGCCTCCGAGGCCGGGGATCTTCTGCCCCTCACTGGAACTGAATATGTGACCGGATTCGAGTCGCGCAGCATGACGGGTGAACCGTCAGCCCGGGATGCTTACGAACCGATGAACATGCAGGCGATCAGCTGGTGCTTCGCCATCGATCATTTGGAAGGCGAGGACCATGTGATCGACAAGCCGGCGGATTACGATTTCTGGCGCTCCTACATTCCTGACCTCAAGCCGTCCTGGGGTAATCCCTTGCTTTCCTGGTCGGCGCCGGATCCCTGCACGTTGAAATCGATCGAGCGGGAATTTCTTCCCAATTGGCAGCGCTTCAACGGCCACACCAATCTCTGGACTTTTCGACGCATCCTGGATCGGGCCAATTTCACCGAGGGTCTGTACCCGAGTGACGTCGTGCTCGTGAACTGGCCGCAGATCGATTATCTGCCCGGATCGATCATCGATGTCACGCCCGAGGAAAAGGAAAAGCATCTGCGGGGTTCCCGCCAATTGTCGCTGTCCATGCTCTATTGGATGCAAACGGAGGCGCCTCGTCACGATGGCAAGTCCGGTACAGGCCATCCGGGGCTCCGTCTTCGTCCGGACGTGACCGGCTACGGTCCCGACGGGCTCGCTCTCCATGCCTACATTCGAGAATCCCGCCGGATCAAGGCGCAATTCACCGTTTGCGAGCAGCATGTATCCCTGGCGTTGCGCGGAAAGCATGGCGCGGAGCGCTTCGCGGACAGCGTGGGAGTCGGCCACTACAACATCGATCTCCACCCCTCCACCGGCGGCGACAACTACATCGATGTGCCCGCTTGCCCCTTCCAGATTCCGCTCAAGAGCCTCATTCCAATCCGTGTGCGCAATCTACTTGCGGGCGCGAAGAATCTTGGAGTCACCCACATCACCAACGGTTGCTACCGATTGCATCCCATCGAGTGGAATATCGGCGAGGCCGCTGGAGTTCTGGCCGCGCATTGTCTCACCGAAAAGCTTGAACCTCACAAAGTCTCCGAAGATCGCGGCAAGTTGGCCGCCTACCAAAGGGAACTAAGCCGCCAGGGTTTCGTGCTTGAGTGGCAGGGCAGCCCGTTTCCCATCAGTCTGTAGTGGACAAGGGAAGTGGTGTAACGAGCCACAAAAATAACGTTTGGTTCTTCAACGCGCCGATGTGCGCGGCGATAACTTTGTTTGCCATCATCGCCTCGCTTACTGTCGAACAATGCTGATTTTCCCGCGCGTTTCTTTCCGTCGATTCCTCCTCCTCTTGGCCGGATGCATGCTTGTGGCCATCGTTCCTGGCCGCGCCGGCGAGGTCGTCCTGCCGGATGACGTCTTTCGTCCCTACTACTTTGTCGATGTCACCAAGGCCCCTTACAGCATCGACAATACGGGCAAGCAAGACGTCACACAGGCCATCCGCGCCATGATTCAGGACGTCTGGCACAATGGCCAGCCGGCGTTGCGCCTCAAGACGCTTTATTTCCCGAACGGGACTTACCGCCTTACCGACACCATCGACGACATGGCCGTCAACAAACAAGGCAAGAACCAGGCGGTGCATCGGCTCTACTGGCTGGGCCAGAGCCGCGACAAGACTCTTTTCAAACTCGATGACAATCTGCCCGCCTTTCAGGATCCGAAAAAGCCGAAGGGAATGATCCGCACCGAGAGCATCGGCGTTAATGGTAACGACGCCTATCAGAATTCCTTCGCCAACCTGACCCTCGACGTCGGGGCGGGAAATCCAGGAGCCGCCGGTATTGATTACCTCGCGAGTAACAACGGCGAAATTCACGACGTTACCATCCGCGCGCCGGAAGACTCAGGCGCGGCGGGCCTGATGATGGTCCGCCAATGGCCGGGGCCAACCTTCGTAAAAAACCTCGAGGTCGATGGCTTTGATTACGGAGTGAAGTTGGCGAAAATGGAATACAGCATCACGTTCGAGCACCTTGTGCTGAACAACCAGCGTCAGGCCGGATTTTTCAACCAGGACAATTGCCCGTTCATCCGCGATCTTCAGAGCGTCAACAAAGTCCCCGCCGTCGTGAACACCGGCGCCGCGGGATTGCTCGTCCTGGTCGACTCAAAGTTGAGCGGCGGTGACTCGGCCAATGCCGCGGTGGAGAATGCCGGTGGTGCCTTCCTGCGCAATGTGGAGACCACGGGTTATGGCAAAGGGCTAAAAAACACCGCATCGGGGGGAAATGCTGACGCCCCGCCCGGGCTCATTACCGAGTACACGTCGCATCCGGTAATTACCACCAAGGGATTTTCGTCGTCGCGTTCCACGTCGCTTCATCTTGAGGTGCGTGAAACACCCTTATTCGAAGACAACGACTTCAGCCATTGGTACAGCGTGGGTAACAAAACGAAGCCCGATACCGGCATGACCGACCAAGCCGACCAGATCCAAGCCGCAATCGATGAAGCGGCAGCGCAGGGAAAAACAACGTTCTATTTTATCCCGGGCCAATACATGGTCGGTCATACCCTCAATTTCCATGGCAGTATCCGCCGGGTGCTGGGGCTGGGCGCCGTTCTTCGGACCTTGGACGACGGAATGTTCAAGAAGGAAGCTTCCGACCTTCCCGCACCCGCGCCGCCTGCGCCCGCGCCGCCTATTCAAGCTGCCAATACCAACGTCGCCGCGGCGGCCACGCCAGCCGCACCCCTTCCTTCGCCGAGCAGCATTAAAAGTGACTACGGTCCTCCGGTCTTCCGGGTTTCCGATCTTCAGGGCGATGACATCGAGTTCAGCCAGTTTTGCATCGTGCCCAATTTCACGGCCGTGGGGAAAGTAAACTGCTATGGCTTTCAACAGGACACCGACAAGACCGTGGTCCTGCGCGATTTTGAGTCGAGTGACCCTTGCTATCGCGCCTCGGACAAGGCCGGCGACCTTTATCTCGAGACGGGGGTGGGAAATGGCTGGCTCTTTGAACATCCGGGGCAAAAGATTTGGGCCCGGCAGCTTGATCCCGAAGGCAACGCCTCGCCCAAGGTTCTTAATGTCGGGTCGAAGCTCTGGGTCCTCGGCCTGAAAACAGAAAAGCCCGGCATCCAGGTGGATTCAAGCAAAGGCGCGGAGACCGAGGTGCTCGGCGCTTTGTTCTATCCCGTAAGAGTGCCGAACGACGATCCCATTTTTCGCGTCGACAACTCACGGCTTTCGGCCAGCTACGTTACGATCGATAACTCGAAAACCCCGGACTTTCCCCAGCAGTTGGTCGAGATCCGTGGCACCGCCCAGAATGCCGTTCATCCCACCGACTGCTATCCCCGCCCGTGCTTTGGGAATGGCACAGCCGCGATCGTGCCGCTGATCGTCGCTGCTCCCTCGGAGGATGCTGCATCGGCCAAATGAGGTTTTCCGGGCTGAATGACCCGGCATGTTCTCGACCTCTCGACTTCATGACGTTCACCTGATTCGGGGGAAGGGGCATACTCATCGTTTGTAACGTGCTTCCAATGTCTCCGAGAGTTAATCTGCAGGGCATGAGTAGTGAGCCTCCTTACCAAGTGGTTGTGCTTTCATTGCCACCAACAGACGCAGAGATATTGGACAAGTGGCGAGGCGAACTTTCGAGAGAGAATTTCCTCATGGCTCTCCTGCGCATTTGTACTAGCGGCAGAGTAAGCAATGCTCCTGACTGGAGACCAAATGCGCCGAACACTGACGCAAGCGACAGTACTCGACGCTAACCAGATGCATCGTGCTTGGCCTGTAGGCGTGGAATGAACCCGTTACGGCTTTGGCGAAAGAAGAGAACGTCACTTGTTTGGCAACGAAGGAGAAATGTCGAGGGATAGTCTCCTGGAACGAAGCTACTCCGAACAGCATTGCGCGAGGCGAGGCCCTGAGTTCCCGGATTATGTCGGTCCGTTTTAGCTAACTACGTTGCTACGGCGACTCCGTCTCGATGAGGGACGGGCTTAGTTTGAAATTGGCTTGATGAGCCTCTCAGCAAACAAGATTAACTCGTCCTCACTCATGGCAGGCATTGCGCCATCGCCCATCGTGACTACTTGCATCATGGTATTCAAAACGCCGTGATCAAGACGGCTCAGTTCAGCAATGACCCTCTCCCAAGCCCACTTTGAAATTCTTTCTGGATTAAAGTCGTCGTCTATCTGGCTTCGAAGCTCCAACCCAAACTCATGCTTCGTGTAAAGAGCCATCTTAATTTTACCTCTCAAAACGCTAAGCCTGAACTTGGGACCGTTCAAATAAGAAAAGAAACAGATGCTTAAGTCTCATATGCGTGTACATTGATAATCTTCGACATCCTTAGCATGGAATGTGGCGCGAAAAATCCGGTAACACCGGCCGTGCCCTTCCATGAAGTCTCTCCCTCCCAAAATCCTAATCGTGGAGGACAACGCAGACGATCAAGCGTTGCTCATGCGCCAGCTTGAGAAGGCCGACCTTCATACGCGAGTGATGGTGATTCCAGACGGCGGGCAGGCTATGGCGTATTTGGTGAAAGAAGAACACGCCTGCGAGAATCTGGTCGCAATCTTTCTGGATTTGCAGCTTCCGACGCTAACGGGGCTACAGCTACTGAGGGGCATCAGGTCGCTTGAGCGCATCAGCCATCTTCCCGTATTCCTGATGACTTCCTCGAATGATCCAAAGGAGATTGAGCATTGCCGTGTGCTTGGCATCTCGGCATTCGTGCCTAAGCCAGTCACGTTCGCTAAGTTCACAAATGCCATTGCCAGCACATTTCACAGGCAGCGATGACTGGAGCGGCAAAGGCAATCGCGGAAGGGTGTGGTTTGCGATTCATTGGTAGTCTGGTGCAGCAAAGGCAGGATTCAGGCCTCAGCGAACAGCAGGCCGTCTTTGAAATTGTCAGGCTGTGGACGATTACCAGAAAGAAGACCCGTAGCTGTGCTGGCCTTAATCAAGCATCTGAGGGAGTGGACCAAAGGTACACGGGGCAGATGAAAGTTCCTGAATGAATTCAGGAGTGTTACTAATCCTGCCGCCGGCGCACATGCGGAGCAAGGTTAACAGTACCAAAGCTAAGCTCGCCGCGATAAAAATGCCGCTCAATTCACGTGTGAGCTGCCGCGAGAATCCCACTTTTAAATCAGCACCAATGGACCGTTCAGTTACCCGACTCCCGCTGACTTTCGCGATCTACCGATACTCCAAATCGCGAAACAAGTTCACCCCCAAGCCAGCCAGATACCCCTAAAAGAGCAGCGCCGATAAGCGACAGGATGACGGGAACCAATCCGAACGTGGTTTTGAACTCCTGATAGCGAAGCCCGAAGCTGGCCAGAAACATGAGGGACACCACGGAGTTGAATGCAAAATGAAACTTGGCGATCAGGCGAGCCGATGCCCCCTGAACAATGGGGTAATCAATGAGCCCCGTTGCAATGGCGGGCACTGCCCCGAGGATGCCTCCGCCAATACAATAAAACGCGGCGGACTTCCAAGAAGCGTCCCCCCAACCGAAGAGATAAACCAAATCACAAATAGGTGCGAACGACCAAAGGCCGATCGGAATCGTAACAAAAATGGGATGTAGGGGATGCCCAGCGATGGCGGCGCGGCTTTTCATAAACTGGGCCAGTTCTAGCTCAGATCGTGCCGGATTTATTGCCTCTCCCTGCGTACTCCCATTCATGCTTACATGGCGCTCAAAAAGCATCTGGAGTCGTGCGAAATGAAGGACTGCTCCAGCGACGAAAACGCAAGTTGCGGTAACGAGAGATCCACATAAAGCGAAGACCGAGATCCCCACCTCGCTCGTCCCTCTCATCGCTCCTGACCGGCAGCGCTTGGCATACTGGTCGCTTTGGTGGTGAATAATGAGCGAAGCCAACACCCCAAACATCGAAGAACTTGCTTACCATTTATGGGAGCAACAGGGGCGACCAGAGAACCGATCGGCCGAAAATTGGTTAGAGGCTGAATATCGCGCGCGTTCATTGATCCCTGTAACTGAGAATGAGAACGAAGCTGATTTGCGAATGCGCGGGCTTGGGCCGCTAACTCAAAGCGAGATGAGTTCGCGATCTTCCGAAATCAAAGAACCGGGACAACGCATTGGGGGCACGTTTATGATCACCTCCTGTGTTGCTGCCGCCGCATTGGTGATTGTTGGGATACTGTTTTCGATCTTCAGGAAGGCTGGCTAATCGATTCGCATTCCTCGGGGTTGCTGTTAAAAAAGACTCTGTCGGTTCACGTTCTACTGCATACCGTATCCAAACGGTGCCCCATCGCAGCAACATATTAGTGACCGAAATATCAAGCTCACGTCTTATTTACATGAAAAACGTAAAAACAATGCCTCTGCCTCGGTCCAAGTGTAAAACGGGTCAAACGCTTGTAGAGTATGCCTTAATCCTCGCGTTCATCTCCGTTGTCGCCATCTCCGTATTGTTAAGGCTCGGCGCAGAGGTTAAGTCGGTCTTTTCTACCATTACAAGCCAGCTAGCAGTTGCAGGGAGCAGCCATTAATTTCAGTAAAACACCCCACCGTGATGCGCCCAACGCGCTAAGGATGGCCCAGGAGCGGCGATGGCCAGTCCGGCAGGGACCTCGCGGCAAAGCGACTTTTTTGACCGGCAGCGCCAGAGTGGCGTTGCGTGATAGTCGCACCTCGCCGCGTCGCGATCGGCTTTGAGTCGCCGAGATGGAGAAATACCCCATCCGAGCCGTCAGCCATGATACCATTGGCTCGTGTTCGCCCTAGTGTACGTCAGTACGGCAACCATTCGCTGGTCCGATACCGATCTGGAGCGACTGCTTCAGCAGAGCCGCAGGGACAATTTAATTCCGGACATCACCGGCCTGCTCCTATTTAAGGAAGGAAACTTCATGCAGATTTTGGAGGGGGCGAAGGATGCCGTGCTCACGCTCATGGCTAAGATAAAAAGTGATGCTCGACATGAGCGTGTGATGGTTATTTTTGAAGAAGAAACGCCACGCCGGGAGTTTAAGGATTGGTCAATGGGGTTTAAGAAACTTGGAGGTCGCCTGGTGCTTGAGCTCCCCGGCTTCAGCGATGTTCTCGACCTTCCGCTAACCAACGAGCAATTTTCGTCGAACCCAACCCGATTGCTTCAATTCCTCATTGCTTTTAAGAAGAGCGTGGATTAGCCACGTTGTGAAGAGCTTTGCTGAGGAATAACCTGTCAGTATTTACCGCGATGGTCCGATAATACATGATAATGAGCTTCCATTCCTTGGTTTATGTGAGCTCGGCCGCCCAGCTTTTTACAGACGACCAATTAGAAGAGTTGCTGGAAAAGAGCCGAGCAAACAACCGACGTCTCGATATCTCGGGCATGCTCCTTTATAAGGACGGCAACTTCATGCAGTTTCTGGAAGGGCCGAGAGATCGGGTCATTGCGTTGTCAAAGAAGATTCAGGCCGATCCGCGGCATCGCGGAATGGTAGTCCTCTACAAGGAGGATAAGCCGGAGAGGCAATTCACCGACTGGTCTATGGGATTCAAGAAGTATAGTTCGAGCGAAAAACTAATCATTCCCGGTCACAATAATTTCCTCGATCTTCCATTGACGAGCGAGCAGTTTCTACTAAATCCATCGCGGACGATGCAGCTTCTACTGAGTTTTAAGAAGACCGTTGGAGCGATTTAACGTCCTGTACTCATGGGTGTTGATCGCAGGCCGTCAGGTTTTTCGACGGCATCGAATGCTTTTTCCAGTGACGGCGGGCAGCGGCAACGGTTCAGCCTTGTTTCAGGCTGACACGCTTCCGGGGATCACGCCTCATAGTGGACAAGCCAAGATGCTTCCTTGCCGTTCATGCGGGCCGATTCGGTAGCCCATCCTGAAGCAATTACAGCCCGTCCGGCGCGATGCTGGGCGGGCTTTTCCTTTGCCAGTTCCCTAAGTAGGGCAATTCCATTTGAATCGCTCCGCTCCCTCCCGGCTGGCCTCAGGTGGCAGGGGGCACTTGCCTTCGGATCGTGTGCGCGTACTGGTTAGGAA
>FSXO01000262.1_pt1 | contig 38964 bp, 39 predicted proteins | sample 1638291 | NCBI WGS metagenome assembly FSXO01 (sample SAMEA3914788, study PRJEB12502) | metagenome | biome: forest; material: soil | place: Canada | collected 2011-07-03 | depth 0.1 m
GGATGGATCGACAAAATTGGAACCGGGGTTCATTCGGGTGAATCGACGCGTTTTGATGCGGTAGACACCCGGTTTGCGGTTTAGTCAGGCGCGTACTTCATACCCAGTTGCTAAAGGTGCCGTTGACCGGATCATAAAGGACACTCCAAAGCAGAGTGCCTCCGTCCAGAGCGTCCACCCAACCATGCCCCCATAGTTTTTTAGCATAGGGATCGCCAGAAATAATGGCGACATGGACGAAGCTTATGAACAAGTATTTTTTCCCCTTCAAAGTCACGCCCAGGTACTGGCGTTTGTAATCGAAAAGAATAGGACGAACCTCGTATAAAAAGCTGTCTTGGTCCGAATCGGCGAGATCGCTTTCAAGGCGCTCATGCCCTGGCCTCGCCACGGGCCGAGCCCCCTTTGGCGTATAAAACGCAGGCACATAGTAGGTGCTGAGAATCTTTGGCGTCGGTGTACTTTGCGCAAGGGCATACGGAAGCTGGCGCTCTGCCTGTAGAACCAAAGCAGGAGAGGGTGTCCACAAGCCCGTGCTAAAGATACTGCCTTCACAATGGCTGAAATCTTCCAACATTGCCGGGGTGGCGATCATGCCCTCGAAATTGTTTCCGCGAATCATTTGCCCGTCGGCGGCCTCGACAGGATTCCCAATCAAGAACAGAAGTAGTGCGAACATTCCCCATGGCAAGGCGGAGGTTTTCACCAGGCGAGTTTACGGCGCTTCGCTGTCACGGGCGACTTTTATCTCCGGTGTCATCAAATACAAGCGCCCCTTCCTCTACGTCGTCATGCCGATGCGGACGGCGTAAGACCTTTCTGCACTCACAGGTGGTGCCGAAGCCAAAAGTTGGCCGATTTGCCAGCTTATGCCCACAAAACATAAGTGCCAACTTATGCCCATAAATCCGTAGCAGCACACAAATTTCGATTCCGTCTTCCTCTTAAAAAAGTGGAAGTTCCGGCTGGCTGGCCGCGAGTCTGCGGGCTTCCTGTACCCACGCCTTAGTATTCGGAAAAAACGGAAGCCCGGATATTTTTCTCAACTGACTGTCGCTGATCTCGGAACCCTCTTTTTGGATTATCTGAACGAGGGTGTTTATGAAGTGCTGGCGCTTTATTTTTGACTTCTTGCGTCGCGCTGCCTCGCGCTCCTGCAGCAACTTCATTGCTTGATCGGGGAACTCTTTCCGAAAACGCTTGGTGCTGAAGCCCACCAACTTGGCAAGCGAGCGCATGGTGTGCTTTTCGACGGACGGACGCGCGATCTGTTCGTGGAGCTTACTTACGAGTTCTTCCCGGGATAGGACTTTTCGCTTTGGAAGTTTGTATTCCTCCGCAGAAAGCTGCGGACTCACCGCGGCAATATCTCCTGCCACAACATCGGCAAGATTCAACGTTAAGCGCCGACAAATGCCGAGCAAGAGAGGAAGAGTGAAGCGATGGCCGCGCTGAGCCAGATCAACGACAGGATTGGAAAGGTCCAGCTTCCGTCGAGCCTCAGCCTTGGTGGGGAAAGCAGGAAAAATCACCTCGTTCCAGATCCGCACCACCCGGTCACGGCCAGGCTCCGGATACTCGAATCCCTTCGCAATGAGCCCCGATACTTGCTCGGCCACCCAAATGGCACTTTCCTCAGCGGGCTTAGATGACGCGCCTTTAGAATGCTCGTGGCCGCATCGAGGGCAGTTCATCCAGCCTGGCCATGTGCTCTGAGCCGACGCGACGTGCTGGCACTTGGGACACTCGGTAACAAGGACCCTTTTGTGGATAGCACAGCAGGAGACCGTCTCCACGGTCCAAAGAAGGGGTTCGTGGGTGGACTTCCGTAGACAATCCGGGCACCAACGCTGTCGTTTGGTAACCAAGCCGATCATCGACAAAACGTTGTGCCAATGAAGAAGCGTCAGGCTGCGCAATTCCGTACGCATGGTGAGAGCCGAAAATGCTTCCACTAGCGCCTCGGTTTTATGCAGCCAATGGGGCACCAGCTTGCGTGCGTCGTCCGCCCGCCGAGTAGAGGGTACGCACTCCCAGACCATTTGCAGCGGGGTTACGCAATGGAGCACCGCCAAGTCGCGTAGGTAGGAGCGAAGGCTCTGGGCGTCACCCGTACCGATCCCATGCGGAACTGGGCGTAGTAGTTTGCTCCTCTTCATCCCAGTAGGTCCCGGTGGGGGTGACGGACGCCAGGCGAGAATTTGCGCGGCTTTTCAGGTGCCTTGACCTCGGGCTGTTCAGGCAAACCGAGGAATTGGCGGATGCTCTTGCGCAAACCGTTGGCCTCATTGAAGGCGGCCTCACCCAAAGAGATTTCCAGGGCCAGCGTCGCCAGATCGTTGCCACTAAGCATGGTGTTAAGGATGTCATCGTGGGTGACCTCCTTATCCGAGCGATTGGCTGCACGCTGCGCCGCCGCGACCAGCCAGTCCTTCAGCAAACCGATACAGCCCAGGCTCCCCTCGAAGAGAGTCTCAATTTTGACGTCCTCGGCGAATGGGATCGGCAGAAGTGCTTCCATCAGCCGAACCGTTTCGTAAAAGTCCTTGTGATCTTTCTTGCTGGCACCGTAGGCGCGGAAATGAATGAACCGCACCCGGCGGATGAGCTGCCCGTCCAGGGAGACCAAGGTCTTAAGTTCGTAAGGGCCGGCCATGACGACCATGATCCCGAACTTCGTCGCAAGACTCTTTAGGACATCGAGATTGTCCTTTTCTGTGCGACCTTGGCCCCGAGTCAGGAGATGCTGGCCTTCGTCGATGAAAGCGTACTTCGTCCGACGATGCTGAACCTGATTTTTCACAGCTTGGCGCAGAGCCTCTGTGCTCTCTCGCCCTGACACTTGCCGGAAGCCCTTGGTTGGGCTCGCAGGCAGAGACTTGTTTCCGATCAGGATATCGTCATAACTGGCGAGGAAGTCGCTCCAGAATTGCTTCCAGGTGGAACGAGCCTCCGCCGCCTTCGAGACACAGATTTCGATGGCGGGGACATACACCGGATCTTTATCCATCTCCCCGGCCTCCGACTTGAGGATCGCTTTCTCCTCAATCTTTTGCACGGTCGTTTTACCGGCTCCTGCGGGCCCGCAGATCACGATCAGCTTCTGACGGTCGCCTGCATCAGAGAGGTTACGAGATAGGGTGCGAAGCTCCTTGATAACGTCGTTGAGCCGGGCGTGCATGATGATTTTGCTACGGAATTGCGCAATGGTTGCGCAGCGTTCGGTTGTCATATTTCTATTACCTCTAGTTGGGTTGTGTCGTTGTTTTCTGCCAAAGTGGGATCCTGCGGCGTAGACGTCGGTGGAACGCAGTCAGGCGGTATAGGTGCCGCTTCTAATGTAGGGACGATAAGCTGCTTCACGGGACGATCGGTGGGGCTGGTGCCCGGATGAGCCGCGGATTTGTGCAGCTCGCTGATTAGCGGCTGTAGCTCGCGCGCAATCTTCTTATTGCGCAGGGTCGTCACACAGCCCTTTTTCGCGCGCAGGAAGGCAGACGCAATGGTTCGGCAATATGTCCGGCTCGCCAGGTATTCTGCTGTGTGAGGCGAGCGGCATTCGACCAACTCGCGGTCGATTTCGGCGAAAACATGGGCCTCATCAAACGGATCGAGACGTACAGAAATGGATTCGCCCTGCAGTCGTACGAGATCTGGGTGGGAGTAGTAGGTGTAATTGAATTTAATCGCTCCTCCCTTTTGCACCTTGCACTTTTCACCAGGGACATAAGGCATCGTCAAACGACGCAGTTCCTCACCCTGGGGAACCTTGGCGTTGGAGCGTTCGCCGAAATTCTCCAGATCCTGCGCCATCATGTGTTGCGGCGACATCATCAGCGCCGGGTGGGGCGTGGAGATCAGTATCTCCATGTACCTATCGAGAACGAATTTGAGGTCTTCGATACCAATCAGGGGAAGGTTGCTGGGATTGACGGACTTCGTTACCTGCCGCACTTGTTTCATGATCTTTGTCGATCCAGGCAGATTATCGAGTAGGTGCTTGTTGAGGGCCATATTGCCGGACTCCACAATCGAGCCAGAACGCCCCTCATGCGGCGGGCGAATCCAAAATTCACGACGAAGTTTAGCCGCCAACTTTTGGCAATCGGTGCCCAAGAGATCTTTTCCTCCGTCCACCACATTGATGTCGGGAAGTTTTCCATAGCGTTCCGCACAGAGTCGGGTCACCGCCATGACTGCCTCCTTATTGGGTGGCATGAAGCTCAAATAATACGCCACGGGAAAACGGATCTTGGCGAGCCAATACCTGGTTATCCATGGGCGGGCCGGCTCAAGGTCCGGCGAGACATCGACAAGAATGTCTGCCTCCGTATGATCGATATGCCCTACGTGCCAGGCATAATCTCCGTGCGGCGGAATCCAGTCGCCCTCGGCAAAACGAAACCCATAAAACGAGTAGGCCACTCGCCGTCCTTGGCGGGCCTCCGTGAGCTGCTTTTGATCGCAAGAGTCGATTTGATCCAAGAACCACTGGTAAGAGGGCACGATCACAGAGCCCTGCGCCCTTATTTTCGCTTCAAATTGCGCGTGGGCTGCTATTCCCGATGGTGCAATCGCGTTCGAGTAAAACTCTCCGATAACTTCTTTTGCCGGCTCGATAAAGTCTTTGTGGCGTACCGTCCGGTTCCCCTTTTTTGTGTGATTCGGCATGAGGCCAATTAATGGATTGCCGTAAACCGCATCAGACTCTTTCGCTTCTTTCTTCCAACGCGCGAGGGTACGAGAACTCGCTTCGCTGGGGGCCCTCCCATGGATTTGATCCCACCGCGAGTGAGCCTCTTTAAGCTCCTCCGGGCGCGCTTTCAGAATCCGGTTCTCCGATTCAACCGCCAAGGGATGTTTATCAGCGGGATCGCCGCCGCAGATAACACCTTTGGCCACCAACGCATCAAATTCTCGTCTTGGAAATGAGGCTGTCTTGCCGTCCACATCGAGGTGGACTGTGGTAGGCGTTGCGATCCGAATACTGACGGCTTTCCCATCCCAAACGACAACTTCTCCTGGCTCGTACCTGATCGGCATCACGGCCATCACCGCGGGCTCATGCTGCTTCTCAAGGGCGCCTGCGATGGCTTCTCCCTGCTCAGCGGAGATGTACACGAAAACGCTTGCAGGATGTGCCAACGGGGCGGCGCGCAAATCAACGTATATTTTTTGCGCTGCGATCAGAGAAAAGATGTAGTCGGCCTTGACGTCGGTTTCCTTGCGCAAATCGGAAAGCCTCCAGCGGCTCTGTGCGCCTAGCGCGGTAATGATCTTCACCTCGTCCTCCTTCGGTACCTCCACCAGAGGTGTACGGAAGTAGGTGCGAAGAAAACTCAAATTACGGGCCAAAATCTGATGGTCCTCCGGCGTCCAAAAGATGAACGTAATTCCGAACTGCGCGGCGGCCTTTTCAGCAGCGGGATAACGCCAGCCGTCTCCTTCAGCAAAATAGCGTTCCGGGTGTTTCTTGCAGAGATAGTCGAGCCGGGCCGCAGGCTTGCACTCTACAAGATACCACCGCCCATTGCGGAGCACCAAAAAGTCAGGTCGGTAAAGGTATCCGGGAGCGCCTTTTTGGCCTTCCGGCCCTTTCAGCCATAACTCTATGGGCTGTTCCCAAAGCTCCTCTACGTTCGGATCGTAGTCTGCGCAGTAAAGGAAGGTGGTCTCACATGTCCGAGAGTCCGACTGCATCATCCGTCCCATTGTCTCGCTAGGAAACTTGCCGCGGACATTGCTGCAGATTCCAGTCGAGGCGCGGACAGGCTGGCCAGCACGAACTCGCTGAACAAGGGCCACCCCTGCCGGGGTGAGACCGAATTCAGGCAAGCGGGCCTCGAACTGCTCATCAGTCAGCATGTTTTTCCTCCTGCGCACCATTCTCCGGGAATTCTCCCGTGCGTGACTCGATTGTGACGCCGTAACGCATCTTGCGATTACGTTTCCCGATAAAGGCATCAATGTCCGGGCGGGGAACGGACAAGTTCATTTCCTGGATGAGAGATTCAACAAAATTCCTGGTATCGCACAGGGACATAAGCGGCTTTTCTTCCCTGCTGGACTCGAACTTGACGAGAAGCAGTCTGCGATTGAGCTTCCCGACGATGGGTTCAATGTGCGGGCCATGGACGAACTTACGGGTCGGATCCGAGACGCGGATTCCGCGCACAAGAGAGAGGCCCACGGGCGTGAGGTTTACGCTGTCGCAATAATGGGAGAATTCATTTTCCATCGGCATGACGTTGCTTTCTTGTTTTTTGGACACCTCCGCTGTAAGTTGATGTCATGACCCGTAACCACCCAGACCGGCAGCTAACCTAGCCAAACACGCATATGCCAACGAAGACAGCTAAACTGTCATCTATAAATGCGCCGAGCGCAACTAAAAAAGTTAGAGCCACGGCTGCGCTCGCGCCTGCCGCGGTGGATACCTCTGCATATTACAAGGATATGGGGGCTCTGATCGGCTATCACCGCCGGCGGGCCAAGCTTACCCAGGCGGACTTAGCCGGAATGATCGGTCTGACGCGCAGCTCGGTCACCAATATCGAAGGGGGGATTCAGGCACCCCAACCCTTAGCGTTGTCCAATATCGCTCAGGCCCTTAAGGTCGATATCGGGCAACTTTTCCCCAAGGCCGGCTCTACCCAAGAGGAGTTCAAGGCCACTTTGGAGAAACTCGACCCGGCAGCGCGGGACGTCATCGAGCGCTTTGTGGGTAAAGTCTAAAAAGCTTCCCCTCTACGCTTTCAGCGACAGGCTTCAACACTTTGGGTATGGCTCGGTATCTTCTTTTGCACAGCGTTGAGCCTCGTCGGGCCGTTGCCTGTTACTCGGAAAAGCGATACACGAAGTATGCAATCCGCAGGTACCGAGAATTCATGCTTCTCTTCGATCTTTTGGTAAAATTCACTGTCGGTTGAGGCACTGCTCATCGTGACGAACAGATAGAGGCCCAATGTCAATTGGCCAGTCAAATGTGGCGATGCCCTTTTCGTCTTAGGGTGCGTCGAGCGATCATAAGCGACTTGATCCCTTTAATACCAACGCGGATCTCAAGAAGGCCGATGGTACATTGAACACGGATTTTAAGGCCGCGCTCAAATCCACAACCGCGAAGGATGCGCAGGCACTCAAACAATCGGAGCGAGTGGATTAACCTCGAACACGAAGCCTACGATTCGATCCTCCGCGGATTTAGATCGCGGTGTAGCCGATTAGTTCTGCGTTAACCTTTGTCACAGCAGCCACCCAATTTGTAGGATGCCAAATTTCCAGACAATAGGGCAGAATCCGGACAGTCGCTTTATTGCCAACGGCAGGTACGAGCCCAAGGTGAATAGCCGTGACTCCTAGGTAAAAAGCGTACCGCGCACCCTTCGCCTCATAGGCCGCAGCCACTGCCCAGATCGAATCCGCTGATAAGATCTTCCGATATTCTGACTCCTCTTCCTCTAAATCCGCTTCGGGAGTTTTGGAGGCGGCGCTGTTAAGCTTTTTCAGCTCGTCGAATTTCTCGTGCCCAGCAGCAACCAGGAGAACGAAGTTCGGAAGGGGTAAAGCATAACAGGTAAAATCTGTCCCTCCAAGTTTCTGGTCGAAGCTCTTCTGTAGGATTTTTTGCGGTATGCGAATTCTCGCTTGAGCCTCTACTGTGCGAGTCAGAACCATGAAGCCATGCTATCGGCTGAAAAAACTGAAGCCAACACTGATTTGCATTGGAGCAAAGGTAAAAAACCGGTATAATCTGTCCAGGACGACTGCTGCTCAGAGGCTATCTAAGCATAATGTCCAGAAAACAACGGAATCCCCGAATGACTTCGATCGACCTAAACCTCCCTTTTGAGCTGGAGGCGGTTTCGACGCCAAGCAGAAGTGAGATCAAAGCAGACCGAACCCTTTTTCCTCGATCTCAAGGAAGAGGCAAGCCAAGCAAACACTCCGAAAAAAAAGAGGTCAAGGCCACGCTTACGATGGCTTCCTTTTTTGCGGGGATCGGCGGCTTTGACCTAGGCTTCCAGCAAATGGGATTTTTGCCTGTTTTTCATTGCGAGAAAGATCCGTTTTGCCTGTCAATTCTATCCAAGCATTGGAGCAGCGTCCCTACGGCCTCAGATATCTCGGAGGTGATGTGCGGGTCGGTGCCGGACTGCGCGGTATGGACAGGGGGGTTCCCTTGCCAAGATGTGTCTGTGGCCCGTGGCTGGCTTGGCAGGGACGGACTGAACGGATCGCGTACTGGGCTCTTCTTTTCATTCCTAAAATTGATTCAGGAACGTCGCCCGAAGGTGGTACTCTTGGAAAATGTCACCGGATTGCTTAATTCGCATGACGGCAAGGATTTTCAAACTGTCATCTCCTCACTAAGCGCCGAAGGGTACGGTGTTTCATGGCGCATCCTGAATTCCCGATATTTTGGGTCCCCCCAGTCTCGTTCGCGTGTTTTTATTTGCGCGTGGCTTGGTGAGCCAAAGTCGGCCGTGAACGCCCTTTACGAGGAGGCCCCGGCTTTCTTCGTGGGCAATGAGCGTCAGGGCTTCCTGACTGCATCCAGGGCCGCGCGGACTTCTGCGGTAGTCCCGCAGGTGGCCTATTGCTTAGCCGCGACATCCGGTCGCCACACCGGAACGGACTGGAGCAGGTCCTACGTTTCGTATCACGATCAGGTGCGAAGACTGACCCCCTTGGAATGCGAAAGCCTTCAGGGATTCCCAAAAAATTGGACAGCCCTTCCGCTTTGCCCAAAATGGAGCGAGGACGACCTCGACTCAAAGCGGTATCACGCTTTAGGGAACGCGGTATGCGTCCCGGTAATCAAGTGGATCGCGTCGCGCATAAAAGCAGGACTCCAGAATCCGCCAAAGGATTGCACCAAATTTACCGCCAAGAACACTGCGGCTTGTCTCACGGCGCTATTTCCTCGGCTTGTGGGCGAAATTCCTGTCTTAGGCGACCTTTCTTCTGATGCGGAGAGATCAGCGTGGAGGTCGGGAGGCGTGGCGTACGACGGCAAATTTTTGACGGTTAAGGTGTCATGCTCGCCTTGCCAACCGATCGCCTCACAGTTCGGGGATATTATCGAAAAAGAAATGCCCGCAAACCGGTATTTCTTGAGCCCTAATGCCGCGACGGGAATACTGCGCAGAGTCACCAGCCAAAAGCGCTCGCTGTTTCAGCCTCTGCACGAAGCGCTATCAAGGCTGTCTCGAAAACAATAATGCGTTGATCTTTTGCCCCCAAGGCCTAATCCAAGGGGCATGAGCTTTCATGTGATTAGGCTGGGCAGAGATAGCGTTCCAAATATCCAGGCTATTATTGGCCACACTACCTCACCAGCGACGCCTCTCCCAATTTCTGTTACTTGTACTCAGGTGCCCGCTGACCTCAAGGCCGGGGACTTCGCATTTATTTGGCTAGGATCAGACAACGACAAAGGTGCCGCACCAGCCTGGAGGATGGGCTTTAGGGCGCTGGCGCAGGTAACGAAAAAGACTTCGACCAGCTACAGACTCCCCGCAACGATCGATTTGGGTGTGGGCGTGATCTTCTCCGATTCCGTCGATCAATTATCGTTCCTAGACCAGACGCCGTTAGCGTACTCAAATTTCGCAGAAATGCCTGTAGTCGGACCACGATCTCGAAGTGCGCAAACAGTATTGAAGATAGACGATTTGGAGCCGCGGCAGAATGTCTCAGCACTACTTTATTCGCTCTCGGCCATTTTACCTGCCTTTACGGCTGACGTAGCACGTGTTTACCCGTCGATTGCTTCCTTAATTGGGACGGCTCCGGCGGCAGTGCCTGGGACTGGAACAGCCCCTGTGCTATTGCCAGCGGCCCCGCCACAACCTCCAGTTTTAGGGGCTGACAACAAGATTATCATCGGAGCCCCTGGCACAGGAAAGAGCAGAATGGTTGAAGTCGATCCGCGATTTCAGGAGCCCGAATCCTTGATCCGCACCATATTCCATCCAGATTATACCTATTCCGATTTCATCGGAAGCTATCAACCTTTCTCGCCTGACCCCGAACACATCACGTATGCTTTTGTTCCAGGCCCATTCACAAACGCGCTTGTACGAGCGTTGAACACCGACGGTCAAGCGTTCTGTCTGGTCATCGAGGAAATTAACCGGGGAAATGCGGCCGCCATCTTTGGCGACATATTCCAACTGTTGGATCGAGACGATACAGGCCAAAGCGTCTTTAAGGTAAATCCAGATCCCCATTTATCGCGTTATTTGGTGGACGAGGTTGATGGATGGCTTGAAGACGCAAAAATATACCTGCCCCCAAACCTTTGGCTAATGGCTACGATGAATAGCTCAGACCAAGGCTTGCAGTTTATGGATTCTGCGTTCAAACGCAGGTGGCTGTTTGAGTATGTTCCCATTGACTTTGACAAATGCCCTTGGAAGCAAGAAATCGTTCAATATGCTGGCAAGAAGTATGAATGGTCCAGCCTCGGGTCCGCTATCAATGACATACTCCAATCGTTAGTCCCGGAAGATCGGCTGATTGGCCCTACCTTTCTCACAAAAGGTGATATTGCAGATCCTAACATCGTGGCGTCCAAGCTGCTCTTCTATTTGTGGAATGACGTCCTGCGCCATGTGGGACAGGAAAAACTGTTTGCGCCACAAGCGCAAAATAAGACCTTCTATGGGGTGATGAAGGCCTTCTTGGAAGGAAAAGAGATATTCGTTCCGGAAGTAGGAAAGCTCCTTCTGGGCAAAGAGAAATGATCGACAACCTGATCGCGCTTTATGTCCGTCGAACTTAGCTATCCGAAGCTGTTTTTCAATGACGGCACCCGACTGACGGCGATTAAAGAAGCTGTCAAAAATTCTCAAATCGATCCAAATAGCGTGATCGGAACTTTGGCGGACTATCAACATATCTATGGCGATAGAATAGATTTTGTAGGGCTCATCGAATTCAACGGAAATGTGCCTGCGCTGGTAGTCTTTTTGCCTAAAGGCCACCGCCCAAGCGAAAAGGTATTCTATGCTGCTGGGGAAACGCCAGAGCTGTATTTGGTCAATGGAACAAAGCTCACCTTTGATTGCCTTGGCCGCTATTTCTCTGAAAGGAAAAGCGGCGGGTCCGAGACGTGGCTGGATCGGGATATCGAGCGAAGAGAATTCCAGGAGTGGGCTCGCATTGATTCTGCCATCTGGCTCATCAACGACTGGAGAGCGTATGGGCTTTATCAGGACAGTTATACGCGATATCGGAGCGGTAGCCCCTCGGAGAAGGTGGACTGGAAGCGGACCTTAAAGAGGCAGCGGCCTCTATGGACGGAAAACGGGCCATATTACCAGCGCTGCCAAGTTAGGGAGAGGCTCTCGTCCCAAGCAGGAATGATATCCCAAATTCACCGGTGGTGTGTGTACCAGGCGTTCCGCCTTGCCGGGTGGCTGACACAAGACGCAGCGATTACAGAAATCGAGCTGCTCTCGGACAAATATGCCATGCATGCGGACCAATCCACCGCGAAGCTTTGGGCATTAGCTTTGACGGCGCAGCTTGAATTGGAGTTTTCTGATCGGCGCATTGAGTTGATTAGGCGCTTACAAACCCTTTTGGGAGGCGGCTCGTTTTCTAAGGGAACCAAAGTCGCAGGTATTTCAAAATTCGAGCGGGTTTGGGAGGAGATGTGCTCCGTTGTGTTGGACAATCAATATAAAGAGCACTTCGAGGCAATTATGCCTCAGCCCTCTTATCTGGGACCGAACAAAAACAAGCTTCCTACCTATCAGCGGCAAATTCCGGATATTGTTTTTGGAGTTAGTGATTCACTGTTCTACGTTATCGACGCCAAATATTATACCGTACCAGAAAGCCTTCCTGGCTGGGGCGATATAGGCAAACAGTTCCTATACGCATGGTGCTTGCGTGGAGTGGTAAAAAAAGACTCTACCGTACATAACGTATTCTTGTTTCCAGCTCCAGCCAAGTGCGACCCCCTTAAGCTTCCAGAGGAAGTAATCGTGGAAGCAGGAGGCGCAGTCGTTCCATATTTATCAAACTTAGTATGTATTTACTTTGATATAGAAGAGGTAATGAAGGCCTATGCACGAAAATACAATTGCCAAAGCGTTTCGGACTTCCGAAAAGCTATCGATGTGGCGTTGAGCCGAAGTCTGGGTATTGTACCAAAAGCGATTATGGCTTAGCCAAAATAAACCTTTCTGCCGGAGGACATCGTGGCCTTGCGAGTTCCGACGAAAGTAGGAGATTTATGCATGCACAAGCTCGTTGCGGGCACTCCTTCCAAGGTTTCCGAATTAATGGCGCGTATTCGGAGCAAGGGTAATGAGACAACGGAGTTGAAGTTCGTTAGGATGTTGAGGCAACGGCGGATTTGGGGGTGGAGGAGACATGCCAAAATTGCCGGTACGCCGGACGTAGTGTTTCCAAAAATAAAACTGGCAGTCTTTTTGGATGGCTGCTTCTGGCACGGATGTCCGCGTTGTTATCGTCCGCCAAAAACGAACGCTCAATATTGGATTCCAAAGATCGCAAGGAACAAGGCCCGAGATGCTATGGTAACGGCAAAGTTGAAAGAAAAAGGTTGGCGAGTTTTGCGCTTTTGGGAATGCGGCCTGGATGAAAAAACTGTTACCCTAAGATTGAGAAAGATGCTGAAATCAAAAATGCCACTTGTGGGTCATAATCAATAAAGGATAAGGCTGGTTTAGATAAATCCCTGCCTCGCCAATTGGAAGCGATTGAATCCCTCGGTCGTGCGAGTTTCTGATTTCAATACGTGACATCCGGATGGGCAATAGCCCTTGTGGAAAGACAGAAATTAGCTAAGTCTTTCCTAGATGCCAGCCCGAAAAATCTCATTCCTCAATTGCAAGGGAGGCGTAGGCAAAACTTCGTTGGCAGTAAATGTTGCTGCCGCTCTCGCTAAAGACGAAAAGCAAAATGTCCTTTTGGTTGATTTGGATGCCCAGTGTAATGCCTCGATCTGGCTCATGGGAATTCCCAGGTGGCTTCCACTTGATGGCATGCTCAACCGTACCGTGTGCGCCTTCTTCAAGACGCGGTTCTTTCTATCGGGAGCCGTTCACAAAAGCGTCTTGGAAATGGGTAATCCCACCCGCAAGGCGCTTCCTCGCTTGGACCTGATCCCAGCAGTATATGAGCTTCTTGATTTGGACCATGGACCGGAAAAAAAAGGCGCCGTGCCCTACTACCTGGATTTCTATCGCCATATCGAGCCGCTCACCAAAGAGTACGATTACATTATTTTCGACTGTCCGCCCGCTTTAGGCCGAGCGAGTAAATGCGCCGCGTTTTGTTCCCCGGAAATCTACGTGCCGGCCCATCCTGATTTCTTGAGTTCGCTCGGCATAAAGCTCCTGAGCGACCGCCTGGGAGAATTTCTTCGAGAAGCCCGGCCCGCGGCTTCTCAAATCACTCCCAGATGGAAGCCGACGAAGGTGCGTGGGGTAATTCTGAACGCCGTTCCAGGCGGCGCCGACACGCATGACGCGAAGAACAATATTCGGACCCGCCTCAAGCATGAGCAGGGCTCCACGGCCTTTGCCGACAACGCGATGATACTTCCCATCGAAATCCGGGAAAGCATCACCGCGACCCGGCTTGCGGGCAAGTACAACACGACCGGTGTCCCCGCTGTTCTAGCCGCATCGGACAACCCGGGTTTGGCCGAGGACTATTCCAAATTAGCGAACTACATTCACACTCACTCCCCATGACCTCCATACGTCCCCGACTGAAACAACTCGTTGACCTGCTCTCAGAGATCAATCAGCCTCCCGAGCCACCGGCTGCCCTGATAAAAGCTTTGGATGCCTATCACAAAGCGGTAACCACGGTCCAAGATCTCGCCCAAAAAGAAGAGAAATGGAGAGAACTTCTGGCCGAACTCGCCAACTCCTCGGAAGAGTCCGCCAGGAAAAAACTCGATCAACTCGCTGACGCCGATTTTAAGCTCTTCTGCGCCGTGAATAAAATTAAGGCGGTCCCTGGTAAGAAGGCGATAAAGGTTAAGGGAAAAGTGATTCAAAAGAAAAAGGCGGCAACGAAAAAGAAGCCCGTACAGCCAGCGATTCCGGAAGTCAGGGAACCTGATACTGTCATTCCTGCGGTGACGGTTCGCCAGGCGACCACAGAAGTCATTTTGGATCAAGCAGCGCGCCTCAAGAGCCAGGCCACCATTTGAAGGGATGCGAGACTCCGAAAAGAATCTAGCCGCGTTCTATCAGGAACATCCGTACCTAATCGCGCGGGAGTTCGGAGACAAACCATCCTTCGCGGAAAAGGCAATCGGACGTAACCGCCTGGATCTTTTGATACGCCTTTCGGGTGGTACCCATAGCATTGTCGAATTCAAGCGAGAAGCCCTCGGGCCAGCAGATGTGACGCAACTCATCCGCTATTGGCGCACCTGGAAAAAGACCCACAAACTTGCGGCCAAGCATTACCTGGTGGGACTTCGCCCCCGGGATGAGGAACTGTTACGCAAAAAGGTGCAGGCCGCGCCAATGCATATCATCGTCCGGCTTATTCCTGAGGATGTTCCCTCTGTTGTTCGGTGGTCGCAAAAGGATCGTCGGTATGTTGCGTACAAAGAGGGGGATAAAGAAACCCCTCTCGAATTATTTATCAGCCGGTGATTCGACGCTGGCTTCAGCAGATGCTGTCGCGGGTGGCTTGGGCGGTTCCCAATCGGAAATCGCATCAACATCACTTCGGCCATTTAGGATATCGTCGATGATCTCCTTGAGCACGGTGTTGATGTTCTTACTCTTTCGATCAAGCTTCTTACTCCGGAGTCGGGCTAATGTTGGGAGGGCCACTACAGAGCGGAGCACCTTCTTAAGATCGTACTCAACCCGAGAAATGTCCTCTCGGCCTTCCGGATAGATATCAAGCTTAAGACGTTCCAATAACTCTAAGCCCAGCGGCGTCACATAGAGCGATTCGAGGACCTCCGCGCGGCTGGCATGAACATTTTCGGGGATATTGTTTTCAATCCAGACTAGCCATTGCTCTACCGACTCCAGCCATTTTGAGAATTCCTTCACACTAGTCGCCAACTCGGGATGGCGTTCCAAAGCCCGCTTGTATCCGAAAATTGTAGTAGCATTTTCAGCCATACACTTTTCATAGCGATCCTCGTTCTCCTGGTCAACGGCGCGAAGGCGAGCATTTGCCAAAGCAATTTGGTCGCTCGTATCCGTAGAACTGAGATCCAATGCCCGTGCTCTTTCGGGTCTTATAGAGTCTCCATGGCAGCCACTGCTTCAAACTCAGCAAAAACGTCGGGTTGTTTAGCGGACAAAAATCGGACGACCTTAGCGTTCTGAAGAAGTTTTTTGATATAGCCGCGAGCTAAAGTGAGATTCAGTACGTTTTCACCATAAGACTGCTCCACCGCCTTAAAGTTGGGTTCCACGGCTCTCATCTCGTGCTCCATCCGTGCAAGTTCTTCCGCAGAAAGTCCCTTCGCCTTTTTCGGCTTATCAGGATTGAGGAGTTGGTCCTTCGGCGTGCCCATGACGAGCGCCTCGGCGTAACCACGGGTAAATATATTGGCCGAGACCATCAACTCGGCCATTTCAATTTGCCGTAGCGCTGTGACCTTTTTGAGCCACCGGATCGCAGATGGAGTGATGTTCTTATCCTTCAGTATCTCGATCGCTTCCGGATGGATGCCGGTTAAAAGATTCAAAGTGTCCTTAACGCGCTGCACCTTGATGTTCAGCGCAGAAGCTATCTAACGAAGAGGGGGCAGAATGCTCTTCATGTGCTCCATCAGGTCACCATTCTTGAGGCGCCCCTCCTTCCAATCGTCCAGGAGTTGACCGATAAGACTTGTCCAGAGGGGTTCGCGCCTTTGCCCTGGGCGTCGCTTTGGATTTGAAAGCATCCGACAAAACGACAAAGGGTGGACAACCTTGAGCGCTGGTTCGCGAAAATGATAAATCTCTTCGTTCGGGTTGGCACCTGGATAAATACGCATAGCGTCTTCAGCCGGCATGCGCAGCCCCTTGTATTTCTCGATCATCTCCTTCGCCACGTTTTCAGGCACCGTGTCGTTGAAGTAAACGCAACGGGCGGCAGACTGAATCTGCAAAGCGTTTATCGCTTCAACATCTGTTTGTTGAAGTTTCATCGTTTGGCCCGTGCCCGTCCCCGACTCATAGGTGTTGGGATCAAAAAAGAAAAGGCAATGTTGGGGCGAAAGAGGGAGCAGGATTTGAAATCCCGATTGGCCGAAGCCACAAAAGGTCTTCACCGGGTCAGTGTCAGACGCGAATTGATTGAGCAAGATTACCGGGTGATCGCTGGTGACAAAGGCCGCTTTGGCCGGGGCCAGCAGCAACTTAGGAGTTAGGCTCCAAGTTTCGAGCCAACACGGGATCGTGTAGGGAACAAGGAAACGTGGAACACCAGATATCTGAGCCATCTTGAAGGTCCAGCCTCCCTCCGGTGCTGGTAACTCGCCTGATTTGATTCCTTCCTCGATCACTTTGAAAAACTCCAGCCGCGGGTAGAGTGTTGCCTTTTCGACAGCCTTCTTGGTTCTCAAGTGCAGGAGGGCCATCAGCATGCTCAAGCCGTTGAGCTGCTGGTTATCAAACGAATTACCCTTACAGACAGAGGGAAGAACCGGCGCCAGATCCTGCTCGGCGATTTGCATCAATTCATCGACCTCCCCATCCTCCCCATAAAAGTAATCCTCTTTGCATTGGTCCCCGATTCCTGCTCGGGGCACGAAATGATAAGGGTCAATCCTTGCGAGGGAGATCAGCTCGGTACGGGGATAACCAAATTGACGAAGGTAATGCCGAGGAACGTAATGTTGATTGCGCACAACCGGGCGTTTGTTTTGTTCAGGCATAATCTGTGGTCTAAGGTTTAGCCCGAGCGCAGGCGATTACTGTCAGTCTCTCCCCGATTTTCACCCGCCAAACGCCTTATGTGCGCTTCAGAACGGCAACGCCCTATGGAACGACCCTAAATCTACTCATTTGGTAATTGCGACAGGTCATCGGCGTTCTAGGACGATCGACATGGAAATTGTGAGCCGCTGTCGCGACCACTTCCTCGCGACTGAGACGGCATAGAGGATCAGCCTCCAGTTCGAGTTTGTTTGCGCAGGCTCTCGACGGCCTGTTGTATGGCATCTCCGTCGGGGTCTTTGGTGGACCACTCCTGCCAGAATTCTCGGGTGGCGCTGGCCGGATGAACGCTAGGCTTATGGAGTTTCATCCGGGCCGGAAGAAGCGCGGAATCGCCGAGCAGAAGAGCTTCTCCAGTATCGAGCAGCGGTAGAAGATCCGTCAATCCGGCCATCGAATCTGGAACAAGTCTACGAACAACATTTTGATCCTCGAAGTTGGTCAGACGCATCACGAGAAAATTGTTGCACTGGCTCAGGATGGTTTTACTTACATCCGAAGGACGCTGGCTGACGACCATAAGGGAAACGCCGTATTTACGCCCCTCTTTGGCTATGCGCTCAAACGATTCAAGAGCACGCCGAGCCACCGCGTCAGCGTCGTCGCGAACAGGAAGATAAAGATGGGCTTCGTCACACACAATCGTGAGTGGAGTCCTCTTGGACGGCTCCATCCAAAACTGGACGTTGTAGAGGAGCCGAGCCAATACGCCCACGACGACGGGCAGAACATCGGAAGGCACTTCAGAGAAATCAATTACTTTGATTCCGCGATTGGAACCTTGTGTGGACAGAAGAAGGTTTCGCATCTGTTCGTTGAGCCAGTTGTACGAGAAGCTTTCCTTGGGAGGTTGAAAAAGGAAACCATATCGGCGGTCCTCCAGCTTGGCACTCAGCCGTCCGATAAACCGGGTGAGTTTTCCATTCCAATCGCCAGCTTTATCTTTGCCAGCAGTTGCTCCGGGAACGCGCTCCGTGTCATCAGCTTCGAGCTTTGCGATCAGATCCTTGATCGCATAGGGGATCGGTGAATCGACCGTAAAGGTCGCTCGCACGTCCTCTTTTTTCTCCTTGGCCAAGCTCGCTGATTTCAAATCCCGTACATGAGAAGTAAAGCGTGAAACCTGATTGGGAGCGTTCTGGTCACTCCGATCAACGAACATGGACACCATCTCGTCGCGATTCAGAAGCCAGAAGGGAAGGAATAGTGTCCCCGGCGTAGCCTTGGCCAGGTCGCCAGGGCCTGCGACACGGAACCCCTGTGCGTAACCGTCTTTGGCCGTCAGAGGCTCATATTCCCCGTGCATGTCGAGGACGATGATATTCGGGTGCTTGAGCTTGCTTGCTCGTTCCAGGATGAGGGCGACAGCCCAGCTTTTTCCCGACCCGGTGCTGCCAAGGACTGAGGCATGACGTTGAAAGAACTTGTCACCGTGGGCAATTGCGGCAGCACTGCGATCCATGACAAAATGACCTAGGTCGAGACGTTCGCCCTCCTCGATCTCACTGGTGAGGAGATTCATCAGGCTCTGAAGATTCGCGGCCGCGATGAGATAACAATCCCGATCAATCTGGGGAAAGGAATCGGCCCCGCGCTTGAACACGTTAGATTTATCGCCATCGACGGTACGGAACGTCCCAATCAAGACCACGCGCATCGCGTCGTCCGGCTTGTTGCCGAATGGGATATTTCCTTTGTCATCTTCGTTTTCCAGAAGGATTTCTTCGGTGACCGTCCGGGTGACCCGCTCGATCATGCCAATCAAATATTCCTGCTGGGTTGATCCACGAATGGCGACCAGGTTGCCCACTCCACTGCGGGTCAGCAGGGCATGATCTTCTGCCGTCACCACAACCCTGCTGGTATCAACTGCGGCAACACGACCGATTCTGTCTGAATCCTGAAAATTGAGAGCTGGTTTACTCATGGGGTCAGTACCTTTTCGACGAATGATTTTACGCTCCAGATTGAACCTCCGTCATAGGAAGTCTGGGTTTTTCCTCTAGTACATATAACGCCGTTGGAGTTTTTGGGATCGTGACTCAGCGCAATGGCGTTCGGCGATTCCGCAAGTGCTTTCATCCCGTTCTCGGTAACCTGGTGAGTGAGGATCAAACAGGGCTTACCTTGGCGAAGATTCTGGCTTAAGTGAGTTTCGAGATGGTCGTCGTTGAAGCCATAACCCAGGACGAGGAGGCGAGCGGCAGCATCGATGGCGGTATTTCCGTTCTCGCGATGACGGTCAAAAGGGATGCTGTACCCCTTTTGATACTTGCTCCCGCCTGGCGTAATGACGAGGCGCGGCAAATCTACTGGGATGGAGGTGCGAAGCGGACCTTTGGTGTGTCTGAACCAGTCTAAACTGCCATGCGGTTTGGCAATGCAGATGCGGTTCCGGTAGGAAATCGCGAGACCCTTCCGGGCAATCTTGAAATCTTTAATGAAACTCCGAGTCGCCATAGCCGAATCCAGCGTACCCACGCAATGCCCAACAAACATGCAGTCCACGCCCCAGCCGATGGTCTCCGCGGCAATCTCCACTAAGCGGTCATAGTTGGTGGTGATGACAGGCAAAGCCCGGTTAGGTTGCGGGTTCAGATGAGGAAGAAGCAGCGATAATGGCAGCTCTCGCTTTCCTTCGATAACCTCGGCGATGACCTTCTTCTCTGCGCACTCGATAAGTGCAACCGTGACCGCTATGATCTTTTCCTCTAGCGGCTCGGTTGCCTTGGTAGCAAGAAGAGCAGCTTCGAGCCCTTTTTTCGCGGCGAGGTTCACGGCAATCTCTTGCCAGCACTTTAAATCCTGGCCTGAAACGAGCGGAGGTATCGTCTTATCCAAATGCGCTTCGAGCGCGCCCATGCCAGGTATTCCCTCTGCGACGGACAACCCCGATCCCACAATGACGGCCAGCCCATCGGTGAAAAACCCTTGCAGCTCCGCTTTTAGGTCGTTGATAGAAATAGCCACTTTTACCGTTCTATGCGGTAGCCGGTAATTGTAAAGTTATAGGCACATTACACGGCAATTTGGTTTCTTGGCGAGGCCCCGAAGCGAATCGATTGCGCTCTAATTTTCAATCTCCCAGAAACCTCTACCTAGGGATGGCATAACACGATAAGGAAATGCCCTACAATTTAACCGGCCCGGCGGTACGCACTGCCCGGGTGTATTCCGGCTCCCAATCCGCAACCGTCAGCTTGTGCGCGACAATCCACTCCTGCACCTTGGCTTCGGACAAATTCCTCAGATCCTGATTCGCGAACTCGCCGAAAAACGCAGATACGTTTTTCCGCACCTTTTTGAGTTCCCTGGCCGACATGATAACAACCGCCTGATTAAATCCGGCTGCCACTGAAAGCGTATTCGTGGGCACGATCATCATGTTCTTCCGGGCCAGGCCAGAATAATTTCTATCCGCCCAAGCGCAGGCATTATTCATCTGACCAGATTCGTCTTTGAAGATATCGGTCCGATCTGGCTTGACCTCGCTTTTGCACTCAAAGAGGAACTGCTCAGTGTCGCTAACGGCCCAAAGATTATCTGGGCCTTCCTTCCATTCCTTGTCGGGTCGTTGACAGGCGAAACCGAGGGCCTGCCCAAGTTCGTGCAGAGCCAATTCAAATCGATCGGCCTTCACGCCAAAATCTAGTCGGCTTAGAATGTCGTTCAGAGTGAGCTGCAATTCCGCAATGTCCGGGAAGCGCCTGGCCCAGCCGAGAATGTTCTCCATCCGTTTCTGACTAACCATAGCGATGCGCTCGATCACCATGCCTGAGTCGGGCTTCATCAAGTAGTGATTGTGCCGGTGGGCTTCGGCTTGGAGCTTATTAGATTCAGTGAAACTGACGCGGAACTTGTAACGGGACATTTCTTGGAGATACCAGCCGATTTCGGTCGGATCGGTCACCTTTTTCCCGTCGAGTAGCTCCTGCAGTTTGGCAATTGCCTCATTCGGTTTGCGCGCTTGGAACAAGATCTCTGCTTCCAGTTCCTTTTCGTAAATTGCCAATAGGGAAAGGTCGGGAGCTTGAGGAACGAGCCCGTTCATCCGTTCGACGTAGAAAGCTTTCCAGTTTTCATCCCGTTTAATACATTGGTTGATTAGCCCGCTGAGCGAAACGAGAGGCTCGGTGGCGTCCCCAACCTCTTCCTTGGCCAGGGCGGAAATTTCCAGCCCCAGTTCTACTTGGAGCTTGGTCTGTGCGGAAAAATATTGGCTGTAGCGCAGGGATCGCACAGCACTCACCAATTCGGGTCCGGTCAGTATGACAACGCTATAGTCCTTTTCACCGCGCACGCTCCTTCCCATACCCTGCTCAATGCTCCGGGCAATCCTCGCGAACGTGGAAGAGCTGCTTGAGCGGCATTCCTCTGCGTAACGTTCCACAAGAATATTGGCATACGGTTTACCGTCTAAAATCAAAACCCGGCAGGTGTCATCTGGAAGGTCGGTTCCGTCGTACCGATTCGCAAATGCGAGTGGGACTTCGCAGTCACCCTCACGCAACCGGGCAATGTCGGCGTCGATCGTGTCCTTCTTTGACACCGGGACGCCCTTGGCTTTCCAATATTCCGTCGCGGGAAAACTGGAGCACAGAATCACCACGCCTTGGTTGCGCTTTGGAACGCGGGCAGAAAAGTAATCTCGGATGACCTCACGGTCGAGCGACGGATCGATCAGTGACGGAATGAGCACCATCTTCTCGCCCGACCATTGTTCCTGGGGATAGGTCAACGGATTTTGTATCGTCGCCGTCGCCAACCGAAGGCCTTTAACAAGGAAGGCGTCATTGGTAACGGTCGCGGACATGAAAACGCGATGCTGGGCTCGGTAGTAGGAGCCGAATGCGTCTAAAGGAGGAATATAGGGGCTGATTTCCAACGATGTGCCAGAGAAAACGCAAACGCAGTCGTTCAGGATGTCTTTGATCAGCGGCCATGTGTAAAGGATCTCCTTAATCTCGGCGTTTTTCGCGAGGATGGCGGCGACCTCCGAGGTCTTGCGCTCCCACTCCCAATAAGGTACCGACAAGAGCGCCTCCGTTTTTGCCATTTTAATGTCAGCAAACGTGCCCAGCCCTTGCGATTCAAGGGCCGTGGCAAAAAGCTGCAAAAGCTGATTGTAGACCGCGTTGTCCCGTGGAATACGGATGGTGCAGGCGCTCCGGATTGAATCGATGCAGGCGTGGCAATCGTCCATGACTAACGCACCGACATTTTCGGATTTCGGTCCAAGGTGAAACTTGGTGAGCCCGTTGAAGAGCATTTGCACGGACGTGATCAAAATGGCCTGACCATTGGAGAATTCCGGAGGGATTTCCTTTCCGACGGTGCAATGCGCAATGCCAAACTGCCGGGCCTGTTCACATGTTTGATCGACGAGGAAATTGTTCGGGCAAAGGTAAAGAGCGGGTCCTTTTCCCTCATTGAGCTTCGATTGCAAAATCAACAAGCCGACAAGGGTCTTTCCTTGGCCCGTGTGCAGTTTTAGAATTACATCCTGTTGCGCGCGAAATCGCGCGTGCCATGCTTCCAGGACTGAGGTTTGGGCTGGTCGCAACGGGCCTTTCCCGCTCCGTCGATCAAGCTGAGCATAGATCTCACTCGGCAACGTGGGCTTAGCCACGCTCTTCTTTGCCAGGCGCTTGCTAAAATCAACCATGTTTCATTCTGGATAGCCGGAGACTGAAGGCAAAGGAGAAACTGTGCAGCGCAATAGGCGAGCGGCGGAGAGGCGTCTTGAGTCGCAGACGCATTTTTGTCTTTACTGCCAAAAAGAGTCGTTATACACCCGTATATGAGCGATCTCGTAAATGGCCTTCTCGAACTTTTCGGTGCAATCCTCCTGCTGGGTAATTGCCGCCTTCTAATCCGGCATAAACGTGTCCAAGGGGTGAGTATGACGCCAACAGCATTCTTCTCGGCCTGGGGCATCTGGAACCTCTACTTTTATCCTGCCCAGGGTTTATGGCTATCGTTCTTCGGCGGAGTGTGTCTGGCCTGCGTGAACTTGGTTTGGGTGGGGCTAGCGTTTTACTACTGTCACTGGCCAAAGGTTCATGACCGAGTCGAAGCTCCGGAGTTCTCCTACTTCAAAGTCCCTCGGCCTACTTCTCCCCGCACTGACTTTATTGCCGACGCGCAGACGCGAGCGTAAAAAATTGTTTATGAAACCGATCCTAACTCTTGTCTTGGCAGCGGTCCTGTCGGTTCCGGTGATGGCCGACACATACACCGGCGTCGTGAGCGATGTGAAGCATTTCCGAAACGGCGGCCTGGCCGTTGATTTGGACGGTCACTATCCGGCGGAAAAGATGGCGCTCTACGTCCCTCCCTCTGCTGCTGCCGGAATTGGAGCATTGCCGACCAAAGGTAATAAAGTGACGGCAACGGGGACGATCGGATCATATCGTGGCAGGCCTGAGATCAAGATCTGGAAGCCCGATCAGTGGAAGTGGTAAGACCGATTTAGCAGAGGTAAGAGATCAGCTTGCGAAATGATGAGCCAGCAGAAAGGCACTAAGTGCTAGGGGATGTCTCAGTGCGATGACCAAAGACATTAAGGTCGTCAGGATCGTTGCTCCGACTAACAGCTTTAACACGAGACTCTTCTCCGCCCAGGCCATCCACTCGAAGCTTAGGCCGTAAGGCTTCAACCTGGAGTGGATCCTATCAACTTGATTGCTCCACTCGCGGGGATACCGCATCATGTACGTCAGCCAGAGCGCCCCAATGACGGAAAAGATGGCGAGTCCCGCTACGAGCATAATTGTATTTTAGCGATGTTCTCGGATACGAGATCCGAATATAAACGAACCCGCCGCGCAGTAGCCAGAATTTCCGAAGGAACAACCCGCAGGACCACCCATGGTTTTCATCAGCTATAGCCACAAAGACAGGAAATGGTTCGACGCATTCAAAGCAATGTCGAAGCCGCTACAAAAATATGTTGGCTTGGAGTTCTGGTCTGACAAGGAAATCAAGCCGAGTGCTGACTGGGAAAAAGAGATCAACCAGGCGCTCAATGATGCCGAGATCGCCGTCCTTTTGGTCAGTGTGGATTTTCTGGCCTCGGATTTTATCGCCAACGTCGAACTTCCGAAACTGCTCGAAAAATGGAAGGCGGGAAAACTTGAGCTTCTGTGGATTCCCCTGACTCCGTCGCATTATAAACTTAGTGGTCTCCCGCGTGTTCAGGCGGTGAGCGATCCCGCCACGCCGCTCAATAGTATGAGCGAATACGCCTACCAAGCTGCACTATATCAGGCGTGCGATCGAATTGACGCCATCGTGCTCGGGAAAGAGAAGCCGGTCATTAATAAGGCATTGAATCGTCAAAGATTCGATCGCATCCAAAAGAAGCTTCAAGTTTTGTCCGCGCCGGCCATGCGCGATACCCATGTACTCCTGCAGGCGGGCGGAAAGTGGTACACCCAAGGGAAAATTCCGAAGGGTGGAACGACCTGTGACATCTGGGTTGGTGACGATAAATTTGCCAAGCCCGGCGATGAGTACAAGCTGGTGGCCATCACCCGAAAAGCGGAAGAGAATTTGAAGTCCGGGGTCTATGACGCTATACCCGAATTCAGGACCAAGTCTGACGAGATCACGTTGGTTCGCAAGTAGCGGTATGTCGGAGACAAAATGAGCAATTTAGAATTGCGCTTACTCCAGTCCTGTCTTCGCTAAATTAAATCTATTTCAGTTCGGTCTGGATTTCCTGGTATGGCAACAAAAACAGAAGTGGTTTTTGGAGTGACCGCGGAGATGTTCATTTGATCGTGTTACTGGAATGGATGCGCGATCGCTCATGGAAAAGAACAAAGGATACGGGATTTTCTCCGGGCACTCAGCAATTGGCCATGTTAGGAACCGCGGGCTCGGCTATCGGCATCGTCGGGGTTATTGGTGTCTTATTATTCTGGCGATAAGATTAGCGTCCCACAGGAGATCCTCGTGCCTTTAGGAATCTTCGTCTTCTTGATATTCGGGTGCCTGGGCTACCTCGTGGTGCCCATCGCATATGTTGTCTTTTGCATCTGGATCGCCTGGCGAAAAGAGGTCCAGCCCGCGATCTTACCGGTTCTCTACGCGACGATCTGCATCGGTCTGTGGTGGCTCGTTTTGAGTTTTGGGCCCCGACCATTCAACCTTGGAAGTATTGCTCTCGCCGCGTTGGTTCCCGACATCGTAGTCGGCTTCTTATTGCTCTTTTATTGTTCGTATCCAGAGCGGTTGAGGTATCGAACTCTTCAATCCGGCATTCTCTTCCCCATCGCTTTGGGAATTTTATATCTGATGCCCGCGTCCTTGACCAATCAGCAGTATCCTGTGCTTTCGGGAACGCCCCGAGAGGAGCTTCTTCCGGGCACTTACACGATGGTTTCGGATACAGCCGACGACATGGCCCGCCAGGGCTATTCGGATAAGAGCGCAACAATCACGCTCCTTTCAAACCATACGTTTACAGTCACCCAAATTCCCGATGTGTGGAACGGAGAATCGAAGCCTGCGAGCTACGACACGTTTTCGGGCACGTGGGACGTCCAGAAATGGGGTGGCTCAAGGGAAGATGTGCTTTTGATGACGGTGAACAAAATAGCGCCTGGTTCCACATGGGGACCGTCTGACATGGGGTATCAGGTGCTCAAAAGGGAGGGAGCATACTCCTTCCCGATAAATATCACCCGCCAGCGCGGACAAGACTCGATCTACACGCTCGCACTTCCCATCATGGGTATGGACGACCAGGGTTATCTGTTCTTCGCTCGTCAACAGTCCCCATGAGAAAGCTATTTCACCTTGGAAAAAATGGAATTCCTGGGCGCAGGAAAAGCCATGTTGGCGGGACGGAACTGTGAGGATGAGATCAGGGTCGGCGATTACTCAATACATGGCGGTGAGGGAGGGCAACCTCGACGAAGAAGGTGTATCCCGGAGGCGGGAGGAGGTGTCTTTTCAGATCACCCATATCCGATTCTACGGCAAAGCCGTGGAGGTCCTTGATACTGGAATGACTGCTGGGCTCACCGTCACTGTCGGGATAGCGACCGGCTTACGTTTTGGATGGCATCTCTTCGGAGAGAACGAGTAAAAGGGAGCGGATATGCCGCTGTCGCAGACCAGACCTGCGATGGATGCTGAACAAACGACAAATCATGTGATATGAGCGGAGCATTTCAATCGCAGAAATTCTGGGGTCAGGCGCAATTCAGCCTTCAGGAGGTCAAAAGATTGCTGAGCGATTCGTTTGGCCTCGGTCAATTTGCGTTTGATTATGAAAATGTATTTGAATGGTTTGAGGCCCAGGGGGCCGAAGGCTCACATTGGAATGTATCGCGCAAACACGATGGCGACGGGCAGCCGAGCTTCGACGAATATTTGATTATCGCGATTTCTCCTGTTCCGAAAAACACGGTGGAGCTGGGGCAGAAGATATCTAATGCACTCTCCTGCACCGTGAGCTTCGGAGAAGGCGCTTACGACAAAAACGATTCTTGGAAATTCGTAGAGCGGCAGAAATTTGTGCCTGGTCCGTCGCGATCACAAACGGCGACTTTCATCGACAAACTTTCGGACGGGCTCCGATGCGATAAATGCGGTGGAACAGTGTTCGACGGCATCGTTTCAGGACTTAGTTTCAGCTTCCGTTGTTGCTCCTGTCATTCGCCCGGCCCAGCAACTTCGTGGAGTGCAGTTGGCCCAAAGTGGGAAGGCACGATCAAAGTTTATCGAGATGAAGGTGTCATCGACGCCCCCGTACTCGAAGGAGAAGGCAAAGAGATATGGCAGGAGATACGGCAATTGTCCCTCGGCGGAAAACGTCTTCTTCTGCGATGACTGCAAACGGAGACTAACTCGCCCCTGCTGGGCGAAACACCGCCTGTGCTGGCTTGGGCCTAAAAAGAAAGTTTCCGGAGAATAGGCCAGTGCAGCCCTCTTCCACCCACTGGCGGATTTCCTCTTCGACGTCCTTGGCGCCTAGGCAGGGGGAACATATCCAGGACCTAGCCCCATTCTAATCCGGAACGCTAGCAGCCTCGATCAGACTCTTTTCAAGAAATGCGAAATTTTGCCAGTCCCCAGCAAACGCCCGTACAGCAGGATGCCTTCCCAAGACGAGGGGAGAGAAGGCCGGCGAAACTTTGTGATCGCCTACATAAATGAAGAAGAGAAAGCCGCGCATCATAATCCGATAGCACTTGTTTGCTCCGTCCTCGTGATAAGTCGGCTCTGGGATGACGTCGGTAAGCCACCTTTGGCCATCGAAAACCAGGAAGACCATGGACGGATAAATGTCGGGCTCAACATGAGCGTCGTCCATAATCAACTTGCGGAGAATCTCCTCATGGGAACCAAGGCTGACCAAGCGACACTCATCCAGAGTCGAGACGCTGGCGCGCCAGAGCACGGACAATATAAATAGCTTCAATAACTTGTAGTCCACCTTTGAAAACTCGAAGGTGCGCTTCTCGAACACGGGAGGCGGCAGCGGATCGACGAACATTCTTCGGACATGACGCTCGTACCGATTGATCCTCGATTCGCAATCCGCGCACAGCAGCTTCTCCCACCATCCCTTCTGTCCCTGCCTTATTTTTTGCTCGGAAACACTCGCTTCGATGAATCTATGTTTGTCGTCGTAAAGTGGCAGGAATACCAGCTCGGGCAGGATATGTGACCTACACAATGGCGCGTTCGCCAGGCAGAGTTTGCAGATCATGATTTCGCAGTTACTGAGAGCATGCTCACACGATTAAGCCGATGTGGAAAGCAGCCAAACTTCAAAGAGACTGGTAGCCATGGAGATTATCGCCTTCGGGTTACGCAAACTCAGAAAAAGTTTCCTTACGCGACGGAGGCACCTTCAGCACCTGGTAAAGCTGTTGGCGGGACAGCACGTAGGGGCCTTCAATGCGACGAATGAATCCGCTTTTGAACTCCCCAAGGCACAGCTCTCCACCTTTTATGCGCACTACCATGCGGATCCGATCGCCGATCGTGACATGGGACGAAAGCCAGCCTTCCATCACTGATAGGACAATGAGATCGCGCGCCATCGTTCTGAGTTCGTGCGGGAAATCAGTTGCAGAAATCATGTACACCGTGACGCGAACCCAATCACCGCGCTTCATAGACCCTCGCTTTCATAGATCGAGCTGCGCGAAATACGGCGGAAATTCATATGGGGGAACCTTGAGCACCCGGTATTTTCCCCTCTCGCAAAATACGGTGTCCCCTACAACGCTGTAGATGCGCATGCTGCGCCATGTGTCATCGATTACGTGTCCATCTTTGACGTGTCGGCCATCAAGCCATATGCGAGCACTCTGAATCAGGTCCTCCGCTAGGTAGCCTTCGTACCAGTGTCCAAACAAAAGCGGTCGCGGTGACCGCGGCTGCGGTTTCCCATCGACGAAATCAACAACGAGATTTGTCCGCCCTCGAATGGGAATGACGCGCACGTAGTCGCCTTTTTTCATGGATGGTCGATGCTTTAGCGCTGGTTCCCATGCCAGGTGGTCGGGGGGACTTTCAGAAACTGGTAAAGTGCGCCAGCCGTGAGCACCCAAGGGCCTTCGACACGGACAACATCGGAGCTTTTGTATTCCCGAACTTCCTGGTTGCCACCTTCCAGCGGGAAGAAAGCCCGGAAGTAGATCGGTTCGCCTAGGCAAATTCGATTGAGCAAAAAACCCTCTAAGATAATCTGGGGTGCAGACACGAGCGCCAGCAATCGCAGGCTTTTGGACGTTGTGTTGGGAGGTGGTGCGCGCCGGGTGACTCGCAAATGGGTACCTCGCGGGACACAGATCGACTCTCGCGGTTTTTCTGCTGGGTATGGACGAGCGAGGAAGTCGCGCAGATTGTCTTCCCAGCCGAGCTTTTCAGGATAAGTGCAGAAGGTAGGCAACCCTGGATACGCATGAAGGGTATTCGCGAGTGCCTGAGGGTTGCCAATCACGTTGGACAGTTCGGACACCAGCACATGCGGTGTGTACCGAGAGATCGCGGGGACTAGCTTCCGCCAATCGGACACGGAGCCCACCACGGTATGTCCCGCTCCCTCGATGGCCCGGCTCATGGGAGCTGCAGCTTTCGAGGAACAATAGAGGATGACTTTCATAGTTTTGGTTGGATCAGAGTCGCGGACGACGCCGGCGCTTTCGGGGTGAGGGAACGGCAGTTGGGTGAACGTGAGAGAACCTGACCTTGTCGGGGGGCCAACCCTCCCGGATGGCCTCTTTAACCTCATCGGTCAGCCCGGCGACATTCGCGTCGAGAACAACAACAGTTTCACCGCCGGCCAGTCTTCCCGCTATGATGCGGCGAACCCGGCGGATAACCGAAGGGTTGAATTGCGAAGACCAGCGGGAAAGCGATAGATACGTCATCCCAGCAGCCCCCTCTCGACGGCACGCGAAACGGAAGCCCGGTAGTCGATCACAGCGCCAGAAAGTGCCCAAGCCTCCGCCAAGGCTTCGGTGAGCCCGTAGGTCACAAGATCGGGCGCGTTTTCTATTAACGTCTTCCATGCGACCGCCCGCCATTCGGCCAGGGCGACGATCTGTTCTCGGTCATCGGAATTGATGACAGTCAAGAGCTGGCTACTGCGGAGAGCCCGAATCAGGCTTTCCCCCAATTCCGGATTGGCCAGCATGCCCGTCCATGGCGTTGGCCTCTCCACGTTGGAAAGGGAATGCAGGCGGCTATAGATCACGGCCAATTTGACGTGGAGCTTGCTGATGGTCGCATTCGCCTCCGAAACGCATCGTGGGATGTCACCGGCCATCAGGTCAAAGGTACGGCCTCCTTTCCGGGCATCGTTGGACTCGGGGCGGGGACCAGGCGCAGGCCTGACGCAATACGGATTCTGGGCGATGAGCTTGCAGATATAGCCTTCCACCCAGCGCATCGCCCCCGGGGCGTTTTCTGCCTCCGTGAGCAATTCGGCCATCGGACGGGAGCGTTTGACTCCAAGCTCGGAATGGACCCGATTAATCGCTTCCGTCAGGTCTTCGCGTGTCGGTGCTTCCAAGACGACGACCGTACCCAAAAAACGACTTAGGATTTCTTCCGGCAAAAACTCCGTGATTTTTGACGAATAAGTCGTCTTTTCTCCGGCTTCACCGAATCCAAGGGAACCGCGGTGAGAACTCTTGCGGGCTTCATTCAATGCGGCCTGGAATGCCCCTCCCGCCAGCAGCATGAAATTAGAGCGGAGCCGCTCAATGTCGCGCGGGCTCCATTCGTGTCCGGACAGCTTCCCGTCCGCATCGGCGAGGGAAATTCCCTCCGATGCGACGGACAGTGCCCACCCGCTTTGCGACATGGCCTCCTGAGATGGGGTCATCTTGCAGACCTCGTCCACGTAGATGACGCCCTGGAGCCCCGGGCCATGGCGACCATCGGTGCCGACGAAATCCGAGCAGCTCCGAATGAAATCGCGGGCGGCGCGAAGAGTTCCAGGTTTCACAATGCTACCCGCCACCAGCCAGGAACCGGCGTCGATAATATGGAAAGGTACGTGCCGCTGGGCTGCGAACTGGCCGATGAGGGCGGTTTTGCCGCTGCCACTGGTTCCGATTATAAGCGCCCGGCGACAGGCTGGCGCAAACCCCGCCATCTTGCGACTACCGACCTTGTCGAAGACACTTCCAAGTTCGTGGAGCTGATCGAGCCCGCGGCGCTGGCTCGCGGTCGGATGCCAGACTGGAACGGGGGACTGAACCGCTGGATCGGGGATTTCAGTGAAGATATCAGTCGAAGGGGCATCGCAGAGCGTTTCCATGCCCCGATCATCGGTAATTCCTTGAAATCCCGATATGGCAGTACCTAGCCATATTTGGAGACCGGCCAAAAGTTCTATCTATTGGCGTGGACTTAACGCAGCTTCATCGAGCAAAAGGCCTTCGGGGCCTCATAAAAGCTGCGTCAGCAATTCCTGCTTACCAGCCATGGGTGCTGCTGTGGCCGCTTGCGGCAAAGCCCATCTTTCACGATCTGTCAGGCGGTCACACGGTGGATCCGCTCAGTGCAGGTCAATTCCGCGAACCATCCGGTCCGGCAAGCTCCGGGATAAGCTGCGCGATCCAGTCGCCGTGGTTGGTCAGGCTTCTCGAACTCCTCACTTACCAGTTTCCCGGTACCGGGAGCACGAAGGCCACGATGTTTGTTTGGGGAAACAACGAGATGGTGGCCATCGTCGGGGTGGGGGCAACCAATTCCTGGATAGTGGAGGCTCGTCGGCTGGTCAATGAGCTGGCCTTTGCCCTGAAACAAATCTATGAGACTGATCTCCTGCGGCAGCAACTAGCTGCCTTCCGGTACCTCGCCGGCCATTTCCGGGAATCGGTCGTAATCGCGCGCTCCAATGGCGATATCATCGTGGCCTCGGAGGCAGGGTCGGAAGCGCTCCATGGCTACATGCGACGCCGTCCGAGTCGTAAGAATCCGGTTTTACGGTTGCCTGCGGCCATGACCTCGGCTCTGGCAACAAACGGGGAAACCAGTCTGGGGGTTTTGACCATGACAGCGATCCAATTGCCGAGCGAAGCGGAAACCCTCATGGCGGTATTTGTCGTCAGATTGACGGCCAGTCTTGATTTGCGGGCCTCCCGCCTAGACGAACGGGTCGGTAGCCTGACGCCAACTCAAAGGGAGGTCTATTCCCTCATCATACGAGGCCTGCGGAACAAGGAAATCGCGTCCGAGTTAGGGGTGTCCTACAATACGGCCATTCACCATGTCAGCGCGGTGCTGAGCCGGCTGCAATGTCTGGACCGGTTGCAGCTCATGGCTATGGCTGCGCAGAGCGAGCGGAAGGTCTTGGTGGCACCGGACATGATTGAGGCACCGTTCGTACCCGATCTTCCGCTTCCCGCGCGCAGGGTAACCGTTTGACCAAAATCCGGCGGCGGGTAGGCAAGACGAAAAATACGTTTCTCGGCGGAAATTGAGAGAATAGAATTGGTGCCGTGAATCTCGCGGAAAGTATCACTTTTTGCGAACGATAAGAATCCACCCCTCTGTCGAGGGCGCAGCGCCTGCTTTATTATTTGTTGCATTTCTTGCGTTGTCATGGGACAGTATAAATGTCTTAATTGGCATATGCAAGAAACAATACTAATATTGTCTTTGCTGGCTTTTGCTTTCCATCCGTCACTGCCGTCCGGCTTCACTGCCCGACTGCACGCCGTCGCCGTCCGTTCTGGAAGATTCCCCTTTGTCAGAAAACGAAATCAAACCCACTGGAGAAACAGACATATGAAAACCAAACGCTGCGCAACCATTGCGCAATTCGGCAGTACAATCATCATGCATCCCCGACTTATCGACGTGGTCAGGGAGATTAAAATGCTGTCACGTAAGCTAGCTGATGCGTGCGATAGTCAGACGCTGATCGTGATCTGCGGGCCCGTGGGTGTCGGCAAAACCACCGTGCTACATATGGAAGAGAGGGCGGTCATCAATGCGTCCTCAGCAGAAATGGCCGAAGACCCGGCTTACCTTCCCGTCGTCAAGATTTGTGTCGGGAAGGTGGCGGAGGGTTGGTCCACTTGGAAGCATTTCTGGGGAGACTTCCTTGGCAAATATTGCGATGCGATGATCGGAAACAAGTCTTTGCCTGAGACCAAGACCAAAGGTTCGCGGAATTTCTCAATGCCAGAGACGATCGAAGCCCTGCGCCAAGCCGTAAAAAACCAGGTCCAGCTTCGCCGGACGAAGCGCGTTTTTATCGACGAAGTCCAGCATTTATTGAATCGGGGCCAACTTAGCTCGGAGGAGGACAATCTCGATGCCCTTAAGAGGCTTGCAACCAAGTCCCGCGTCATAGTCGTCGCGGCGGGCCCTTACGAGCTTAAGACCTTGGTCTCCTCTGAGGAGCAGCTCATCCACTGGGTGCGGTTTATTCATTTTCGCGCCTACGGTGCCAGCGAGCAGGATCACAAGGACTTCTACGCTACAGTCTGGCACATGGAGGCACTTCTGCCGATCCCATTCGCTAAGGACGTCAAGATTGAGACGCTCTTCGAGGGGAGCTTGGGCTGTATCGGTCTGTTGAAGAATTGGCTAGTCGCGGCTGTCCAACGTGCCAGCAGTCGCTCGGGAAACGAGGTCACACAGGATGACATCCTGCACACGATGTTCAGTGGCAATGATTTGACGACGCTGGCCAGGGGAATTTCCCTGGGTGAGGCCGCCTTTAATTGGGCCAATGGCGTGCGCACGAGCATACGCTTGTTCCTCGGTTTGCCCGAAGAGTCCGAGGTTAAAGAACCGGAAACGGCGCGCAAATTCTCGCCTGACGTCCGACACCCTCGGCGGGACAATCTCAGGTAGGGCAGAGCAACGCCGCAGAGCGGGAAGAAAAAAGCAGGACAGCATTCCAATCGCTAAAGACTAGTCGCGAAATCCCACTTCGACCTGACGTGAGACTTCGTCCGGGAACAAGGGTCGTTGACTCATCCACGAACGAGAATTTACGTCTGTGAGCCGTCCGAGGCTTGGCGCATTTGGATGCAAATCCACGATACGGCGCGCTCGATAATTGATTGAAAGTGGCAACCTCTATCTCCGGAGGTATGCTATCCCTGATTGTGATGGTCACTCCACGCGAGATTGAAGAAGACGACGCCGATCGCCTTTACGAGATATACCCGCGCATGCGCATCCCCCTGGCCAGAAAGGTGGAGGACAGTGTGTTGATCCAGCTCCCTGGTGGCGACAGTGCTCAGGAGATCCGCGAGCGATTCCAATTTTGCGCGGCAGCGCAAGACTGGCCTCTCCTGCCCTGGGTGGCCTACTTGGGCGATTCCAACTACCTGCGTCTGCTCAAGGGAGCGGTCTACAACTTTCGGCTGGTAGAGTCAGCGGGAAGCGTCCGGCACATCCCGCAGCGCGATATGTGGGAACGAATCGTGTTGGAACAAATGGAGAACCTCGACCTTCTGGCGCAGAAATCGAGGATCCCGAAAAGGCCGTGGCGCACCCGTCGCAACAACCTTCAGCAATATTTGCTTGGAGACGGCTAGGGCCGCCTTAAGTTTGAACTCGTGACAAAGGATCTGCGAGGGAAGTCCGATTTTGACGGCGTCATCTTGCCGCGACTCCAATCATTAGGCCGCAAGGCGCCGAAAAAAAATGGAGATTTGGCGGATCCAGTCGTGGCTTGTTACGCCGCCCACCTATCAAAGGATTGGTACGGAATTTACATCAACGCCCTGCTTGCCACGCAAAACATCCTCGGAAGACCGATTTTTCAATCCCGAAAAGATGATTTGCACAACACTGGCGAAATTTGGGCAACCACGCCCCTGCGGGAAAAGGGACGACAAGCCAAAGCCTATGCACATTTGTCTGATGTGCTCCGGGCTTCGGTGGCATGGCTTAAGGAAAGGGACGGCCACCTGCTGACGGAGATACGAAAGTACGTGACGCTCTTTGATCGGATTTCTTTCAGGCGTCCGGACTTGATCGAAGATGTCAGGCCGAAGGGTCCGGGCGAACGCAATTGGACGATTTATCGTTGGAATGCCCCTTTCATCGCAGTGGCAGAGCTTTGCGGCCCAAACTCTAAGGGAGAGGAAATCGCGGTGAGCAACTTTCCCCCAGAGTTACTACCTCTGGGAGCTGGCAAAGAACCTTTGATTGGATTACTGAAAGTTCCCGGCGGCGTATTCCCCCGATTCCAAGTCTGGCATCGAGCCGAAAAACATACCGGGAAATTTGAAGATCCTTGGTTTGCGATTAATCTCTTGGGTGGGATGCTGGATCGATCCAGCACGACCCGACGCAGAATTCAGAAATTCAGTCCCCTCCGAGACCAGCTTCTCCCGGAAGATGCAATGGATGAGTGGGAGAGCCATATTGCAAAGAAATTTCAGGACTTGGATATTGGCCTTTTCTTAGTAGAAGACGACGATGTAGCTGACAAAAAAGACCTACCTGGCGCCCTGGCCCACCTATCAAAATGGGTCACGAGACGTCAGCCGAGAACTTGAGGACATCTTATGCCTTCAAGGTGGAACTCTCGGACACCTTATGGGCTGAATCCGCCAAAGAGCGAAATGGAAGTCTCCTCGCATTCGCTGCCAGCTTATGCCTTAATCACCTGCCAACTTTTGGCTTCGGCACCAACAGGGTTGAGCCAGAAGTGTGATTGTTGCAGTTTTTGCAACGATCATCCTTGATCCTGACTTTGCAAGGCTGACCCTTATCGGGCTCACGTGTGTTCAGGAGGTTGTTGCGGCTCCTCGTTTAGCCTATCTTACAACACCGATGGTATCCGTAACTGACCAGCAACCGATTAAGAAGATGGTGGGCCGAACGCGCCCTTCCACTACGGCAGAGCGGTTGGAAAGCCTCTGGCAGATGTACGTTTTCTGGAAGCAAACCCCGGCAGGCCAAAAGCCGCAGGAAATCCCGTCCCATGTACGCAAACTTGTTCAAAAGCCTCAATGACGGGGAGGTGGAATTCCTCGTCCTAGGCGTAGCCGCGGTTTGTCTTCATGGCTTTGCGAGAATGACCGAAGCCATCGACATCCTGCTGAAAAACACCTCGGACAATGTCGAACGGTTTGTCGCCGTGGCCAGCAAGTGGGGGAGCGGTTGCGCCTCTGATCTGGAAATTGAACACTTCCAGGGGCCTGGCGCCGTCCGAATCGTTGAAGACTTCCCCTTGGATGTATTCACGCTGGTGGATGGCCGTTCATACGAGAGCTTTGCTGGGAACGCCGTGCGGCATGAGATTGGCGGCGGCATCATCGTACCCTCTTTTTCCATCGCTGACCTCATCGAGGTGAAGTCCAAGACCTTGCGCGAGAGAGACGAACTGGACGTTACGGTGCTGCGTAGGCTTCAGGCTCAACCTGAAACTGCCGCGGAAGCTCCCAGCATCATGCTCGATCGTCTTCCGGGTACGCCTCCAGCCCATGAATCCGAAGTTCCTCCCAGGTAGCCCCTGCCGGACGTTGCCTTGGGATGCACCTCCCTAGCATAGTTAGCCCGATCCGTGGAGTGTCGGCAAGCGACGTGATCCCTTGGAACCACTGATGATCGCGATTCTAAAGGCCAGATCGAGAGGCAAAGACTCCTGGGGTTGATTCCAAGTTTAGTTGCTTCAACGATCAAGGCCCCGTTCAGTTCCAGCCAAAACCAAATGAATTTTGGGCAGATGCTCCACATAAAATTTTCGGAACGTGATGAGAACGTTTTCGGGTCCCGGTCGTTGACCGGGCGGGCGGCACTCGCTATGACAAGGCGTATGGCCGAAAATCATCCACCACTTTCCGGATACAAGCGGGCTTTGGAGCGGCATCCGGAATTATCGGCCTGCGTAATGGACTTCTCAAGATGGTTGGAGGCGGTTGAGGAATGGCTGGTCTGGGTCGAAAACAACATCCCGGAGAATGTCCATGCGAGTCGAACGGAGGTTCTCGAATCGCTGTATGTAACGCCGCTTGGGTTGGAGTTGCTAGAGCGCCTAAAGCTCGATATTTACCCGGAAGGACGAGAGGACATTTCGCGAGTTGAGTACGACCTGAAGAAGGTGCTGCGCGCCGTTGTGGCGCTCCCTACCTTGGCTCGGCTTCGGGGCAAGAAGCTCGATCGCAAAAGTAAAACGATCAATACCGTATTCAAAGAGATCATCGACGATACCCTGAATGGTCGGAGTGACGTCGACGCGATTTCCGACTGGGAACCGCCTAAGCCACCATCCTCACCGGCAGCGGTTGAAGTCAGTCCGAGCTCAGCGACTGATAAATAGCTCGATAGGGGGCTCTTTATCCCCTTCTTTGTAAGGAACGTAACGCCGGTCCTTTTCCGACCACCGAACCACGGAGGGAACGTCCTCGGGAATCAGGCGGACGATGATACGCATGGGCGCGGCCTGCACCTTCTTCCGCAACAGATCCTCGTCGCGAGGGCGCAGTCCCACCAAGTAATGCTTCGCCGCGAGTTTGTGGGTCTTTTTCCAAGCCCGCCAGTATCGGACGAGTTGCGCCACATCCGCTGGCCCAAGAGCTTCCCGCTTGAATTCGACGATGCTATGGCTCCCACCGGAAAGGCGGATCAAAAGATCGAGGCGATTGCGGCCGATCGCCTTTTCCGCAAAAGATGGTTTGTCTCCGAATTCTCGCGCGATCAGGTAGGGATTCTCCTGATAGAACGTGGCAATGTGCCTTTCAGAGTCCCTCATCCGGTTTTTAAATGGTCGCCTGGCTCTTAAGGCGGGCAGCTTGATCCAAGATCACCTCAGTCGTCGCTTGGCGCGCGCTCAACGCGGGAATGACTGTATCCGGCTCCCTCACTTCAGGAATTGACGGCTGCGCAGGCTTCTTTTTTGTGGCCGGCTTACCCGCCTTTTTCTTCTGAATTACCTTTCCCCTAACTGTGCGAGATCGGGTGCCTTTGGCAGTTTTGATTTTGTTCACGGCGCAGAAAATCTTGAAGTCAACGTCCGTGAGCTGGTCCAGTTTCTTCCTCGCCAACTCTTCTGGCACGTTTGCCAGTTCCGCGAGCAGTGTCCGCCAGTTCTCTTCCTTCTGGGCGAGCTCCTGCGCCGTGGTCACAATCTTGATATAAGCATCCAAAGCTTTCACTAATGCCGCGGCAGGTTCGGGCGGCTGATTGATTTCTGAAAGTAGATCAACGAGTTGTTTGAGACGCGGGCGAATGGAGGTCATGGAGAATGAGTGTGAATGTAATGCGCTAGCTTGGAATAGTCTTCAGCCAGCCCCGGGTTGTCTGATGCGGCCAGAACGGCTGGTACGCCTGTGGTATTGAACTTACCGGCGAGCCGGGTGGCCGTAATACTCTCTCGGATCTCGATGGGAAGGATAGAGGCGGTAGCAGAAAAGGCCGTAGTACCTTGTTCATGTCGAAGGCGAGTTCGAATGTTGTTTTTTGCGTCATGGGTGTCAGCGCTACCTGGCACGGCGTTCAGAATCACCCCGCGCACCTTGGTTGGCTTCCATTTTGGAGTGATCTGCGAGGCCGCTGGTTGAACTTCTCGAAGAAACGCTCCAAGACGGTCACTCAGGAGCTTGATTCCGAGAGAACTCAGAAAATCGGGATGCGCCGGTATATAGATTTCCGGGGAGCAGAATGCGGCGCATTTGCTCGCGCGGCCCAAAGCCGGCGGACAATCGAAAATGATGTAATCATACTCCCTGGCAAGCGGTTCAATATGGCGATAGAATTCGAGGTAGTAGGGCACTGCGCCCTTCTTTTCCGGTCCATGATCCAAATCGAGAAGCTCATAGACGGCGGGGATGAGATCCAGGCGTGGGAGTGCCTTTCGCGAGGGATTCCCCATTTCAAGGACACTTTTATGAACCGCTCCCGAAAGAAAGAACCTCGTCTTGAAGAAGGCGCATACGGTGCGATTGAGCATTCCATCGAGCGGAAGCCACCTGGGTATTCCCATGAGCCAGATGGAGGCGTTACACTGCGCGTCCAGATCAACCAGAAGGACATTCTGCTTTTCGTCCTTTGCCAGAGCCGCCGCGATGTTAACCGCCAAAGATGTCTTACCTACACCACCCTTGCAATTGAGGAAGGAAATTTTTCTCGCTCCCATGGTGATTTGAGATACTTAGCGGCTCATTGCCCCACGACAAGGTTATTGGGTAGGCAATCGAAAGTATGAATATCGATCCTTCGTTAGTATCGATCTGGTCCCTTCGGGCGGCAATTTCCGGTAAGGACCCGAGTGAACGATTCACTTGGGGCGTTTCAATCGTGGGTTGGGATCTTGGTCTTTGTTATACTTGGCGGAGCGCCGCTGCTGGTGTTGCGGAATGGTCCTCGGTCGATGCACCCGCCGTCTCGCTGGCAAGAAAAGCCGGTCTTCACCAAAGATCTGGAATGGACTATATAAATTTATCACGGCAAGTTAAGAACGTCCCATGTCTCTCTTGATCAACAAGAATGGAAAGCAGCTCGGGCCTTACAGCCTCGACCAGGCCCGTGCGCTCGTGCTTTCCGGCGAGCTTGAGGCTGA
>FSXO01000376.1_pt1 | contig 34713 bp, 24 predicted proteins | sample 1638291 | NCBI WGS metagenome assembly FSXO01 (sample SAMEA3914788, study PRJEB12502) | metagenome | biome: forest; material: soil | place: Canada | collected 2011-07-03 | depth 0.1 m
CGTCCGGACCCAACGCAGCGCACAATTTGCCGTCGCAAACCGGGGCCAGTCTTCCTGAAACCGCGTCGCCGGAGAGGAAGGAATTCATGCAGAACCAGGCCACGCTAACGGAGAAAATGACCGAGTTGCGCAAACAAAACTCGAGCACGAACGGCATGCTCGATCCGAAGCTGGTCGCCCGATTTCAGCAGGAGAACGCAGCGCTGCTGCGGCGGCAAAAGGAACTATCGCAAATCATTGCCGGGCAGCAGGCCAAGAATCCCGTGCCCGCGCCGCCGCTGCAAATTCCATCGAACGCTTCGCCGCAGTTGAAAAACTACCTCACGGCTCACGACCAGCTCATGCGCGACGAGGTTGCGTTCATGAGCCAGCACCGGACCGACGCCCCCGCAACGCGACAGGCGGCAATGCAACAGTGGCGGCAGCAGAACGCGGGCCGCTTCAAGCAATTGCAGCAAGAGTCGCAGGCTTTGGCGCAGAGCGCCTCTGCGCCAACCGCGGTTCCCGCCACGATTACTAAATAGATGAGGACTTCCCATTGTAAATGTCGTAGCAATCAAGAACGACACTTACGCATCTCCTGACTCATTGGTTGTCAACAGTCCAATCCGCTGGACGCTTATTTTTGGCCAGCGACTGCGTCAGGACGATGCGATTAGTAAAAAGGAGTGGTTCGGTAGGAACCGGAGTTGCCTTCGGCCCCCCGTAGAGAGCTGAGTGTGCAGGATCACCGCACTCGGATGTTGCGTGAGAGGTGCACCGAGCACCTATTGACGAGCGATTACCGATAGAGCTCTGTAAGCGGTGCTTCACACACCGCTTACGTTGTAAATGCAGTCAAACTTGCTGTCTCTAAAGTCTACGTCCTCAAATTTCTCTTTTATCAAAAGGACGGCTGGATGCGGTTTTAATGCGGAACCAATCTCATCCTGGGCATTAAGGGAAGACAGAATTAGCAAGTAACGAGCGATCTGATATTAGGGTAAGCGGGGCTGTGATGTTAAACTTGCCCCTAGCCTTGATATTTTCCAATTCTGCCCCCTTGTCTCGTGCAGTGGCAGTTAAATTGCTATTCGAGCGGAAGCGCGTTCAACGGCAACAGCCTCCTCAATCATAATCAGTGGTTCTGCGTCCAAAACGCTGGCTGCTTGATTTTTTGTTAAATCGAGAGATTGCAAAATTTCCTGTTGGCGCTGGATCAGCGCACGCAGCTTTTCATCGTGTTCAAAAGGTTTGTGGGCATGGGGCTGCAACTCTTCGATTCGACGCTGTGTGTTGATTAAGTCCTGATGGTAAGCGGTACGACTGTCATCAATCGAACGAACGGTACGTTCGAGTGAACTGATAGTCCCAAGAGCGGAATCTGATATGTTTGCGGCGTAGTCGTTCTTTCCGTGGATGATAATTTCTCTCACACGATTGGGCCAGAGTTCCAGAGGGAATCCTGCAAACGATCCGACTTTGACCACCTTGGCATGGAGATGGTGCTCTTGGGCCAGTTGGTTAAGCGCGTCTCCGGCTGTTTCCCGATCACGATAGGTTTGGGTTCCAATTTTGATTGAAAACGCATCGGCTCTGGTGGATTGGCGCATGCTCAAATCAACTTCCAGATTGGCTAATTTTTCTTCAAGTCTTGGCAAATCTTCCTGGGCACGGCGGATCGAATTCCGAGTGATATAGAGCGTTTCGTTATGTTGGGAGCGGAGCCGATTCAGTCTCATCACCTCGGCGTCCACCTTTGCTTTTTCAATGACGAGGGGATTACCGGAAGCAATGGCCTTCACCTCCGCATAAGTCAATGCGGGAGCATCGAGGTCTTCGATTCGCCGGACATGGCTCTCATTGGTCATGACCTGGCCGATGAATTTGGCTTTGGTCTCCAAAACTCCCCACATGTAGGCATCAAATGAACCCTCGGTGACATACCGGAAGATTTTGACTTCTTCGTTGCGATTGCCCTGCCTTAAAATCCGGCCTTCCCGTTGCTCGATGTCGGACGGCCTCCACGGCGCATCCAGATGATGCAGGGCAAACAGACGTTCCTGCACATTGGTGCCTGTCCCCATCTTTTGCGTGCTTCCCGCCAGCACGCGGACTTGCCCGGAACGGACCCGCTTGAAGAGCGCAGTCTTGGCCGCGTCGGTATCGCAATCCTGAATGAAGGCGATTTCCTCGGAGGGAACCCCCATTTTAACGAGCTTGGCTTTGAGGTCGTCGTAGGCGGAAAACTCTGTCGAATCCTGTTTGGGCGTCGAAAGATCACAAAAGACGAGTTGGGTGAGTCGTTCCTTCTTCGTCTCGTCCCAAATTTGAAAGATTTGGTTGGCGGCAAGATTGATTTTGCTTTCGGGATGATCCCGAAAACGACCGACCATCCTTAAGTCGAGGGCCGCTTTTCGGCCATCTCCGGTAACCTTGAGGATGTTGTCTATCGCCGGATCGACGCGCACCGTCTTGAGTCTTTCGGCTCGTTTGACGAGGGAGGCAACAAATGCCTTAAGTTCGGGCGTGGCGGGTGCGCTGATAATGACGGCCTTGCCTTCGGCGAGCTTGGGCGTGGGAAGCTTGAGTGTTTCTGCGGTTTGAATGTCGGCCATTTGCCGAAATTGCTGCATGAGTTCGGGAACATTCACGAACCGGGCAAACCGGGTATTTAGCCGATACCCCGCACCGTCAGGCGATAGTTCCATCGCGGTCACCGGCTCGCCGTAAGTCGCCGCCCATGAATCGAAATGCTGCAATCCCTGTCGTTTCAATTCGGCTGCCTGGAGATACCGCTGCATCGTGTACATTTCCGCCATGGTGTTCGTCACCGGCGTTCCGGTGGCGAAGACCACGCCGCCGCCACCGTTTCGTTGCCGGATATAGCGAGTCTTTAGGAACATATCGAAGGCTCGCTGGGACGATGTTTGCGGCAGGCCCGCGATTCTCGTCATTTTGGAAACGTAAAAGAGATTCTTGAAGTAGTGAGCCTCATCGATGAACAAACGGTCGATGCCAAGCTCTTCGAACGTAAGCGTATTGTCCTTCTTGTGCTCGGCAGACAGGACTTTGAGCCGTGTCTCCAATTTATTTTTGGCCGACTCGACTTGCTTCACCAGCCTGACGAAGCTCCTGTTGCCGGCCTGACGAAGAATTAACTCATGCAACTCATCAATTTGTTCCTTAAGAAGGTCTTCCTGGGCCGCCAAGGACATCGGGATGCGTTCAAAGCCGGAATGGGTGACGATCACCGCATCCCAATTGCCGGTGGCAATTCGGGAAAAAAGCTTGGCCCGGCTCGCCGCCTCGAAGTCCTCTTTGCCGGCAACAAGGATGTTGGCCGCGGGATAGAGGGTCAGCAACTCGGACGAAAACTGTCCAAGCATGTGATTGGGCACGGCGAAAAGAGGCTTTTGGCAAAGTCCCAACCGTTTCGCCTCCATTGCCGCGGCAATCATGGTGTAGGTCTTGCCCGCTCCTACGACATGTCCGAGGAGGGTGTTGGACGTCTGCAGGATGCGCCAAATGGCGGCTTTCTGATGGGGTCGAAGGCAGATGGCCGGGCTGGCTCCCGGTAAGGTCAAATGCTCGCCGCTAAACGTCCGAATGCGGATGTTGTTAAACTCCTCATTGTACTGTCTAACCAATCGTTCGCGGCGCTCATCGTCTTGCCAAATCCATTGGGTAAACCGTTCCTTGATTTGCTGCTGCTTCTCTCGCGCAGCCTCGGTCGCCGCAGGGTTGATATTCCGGCTATTTCCGTCGTTGGCATTGGGATCGTAGACCGTGGGCGTCCTCAAATTAAGAGCGTCTTCGATCAACTCGACGGCCGAACAGCGTGCCGTCCCCCACTCGGTGGTATTGGCGACGGAACCCTTGGCCTGATAGTTGGCCTGGAGCGTCCAGGCTCCCATTTCGAGGAGATGCCGAACTTGAACGGATTCGGATGAAGGAAGATTAAGAAGCTCCTGCGCGAACCGTTCGACGTCCTTTTCGGGTATCCAGACAGAACCGAGCCGGGCGTCGATCTCGGTCGCTTTCAGTTCCTCGGGCTGGACGGCCTTCAATGCTTCGACATTTTTCCGATACTGCGGATCGGTCCGGGTCGCTTCCTGGGCCACGACCAATTTTGCCCGAATGTTGCCGGACAGATAAGCATCGTCGGTTTCCCATTTCTGCGTTTGGGGATCGAGAAAGATGATTCCGTTTAGTTCCGGCAGAAACGCTTCGACCGGCTTCCCGAGCAACCAACTCATGTGCGGCAAATCCACCTTGCCGTTTTCATTCAACGAAATAAGCAGGGCCTCCTTGGCGGTCTGCGCTGACTCGGCAGGCTTCTGGTGCTGAATGGTCCGTTCCCGGAAAATGGCAGTCTTGGTGGCCTTGCGGGTTTCTTCGTTGAAATTCTCCAGCGAGAGCAGCAGGGGAAGATCCGGATCGCCGGTAAAGGCCCGGGTGTTGGCCTGTTCGGAGATGGCTCCAAATCGTGAATAGAACCGATCGTATTCCTGGTTGAGATGAGTCCGCGCCTGAACAATTTCCGCTTCCGGCGCATCGTCCACCTGGGTACGCAGACATTCCCGAACCCTGTTTCTAAGCCGAATCATGCCGCGAATCCGGTTGGCGACAGAACTGGGCAGATCAGGAAGAGGAATAAGGTCGTTACCCTCACGGATGGCAACCTGCGTTCCTGTGTCGGTTTCGATCAGCGCATAGGCATTGGGTTTAATGTCGTCAGGAGCGGGGACAGTGGCGATTTCCATCGAAGGAGCCACGCTGACCGGTGGCGCCTGATAAATCTTGTTCGGCAGGCGCTCCATGGCTTCCTTGAGTGCCTTGGTTAGATCGCGTCCGTCGCTGGCGAGAGTCGACTCTTGCCGGCCATACATCCGGCCTTCCAGCGTCATCGCTCCTAACATTTGCCGGGGATGGGCCACGAAGTATTCGTTAAGAAACATCTCCTCTCCCTGGGTGTTGGTATAAGCCACGCTTTCCTGCCAGGCCGGGCCGGTCGGCGATTGTCCCGGCATCCTCTTTTGCAAGATCACTATATCGGTGGTGACTTCGGTATTTGCATTGCCTTTGAAAGCGGTGTTTGGCAACCGGATGGCGGCCACGAGATCGGTCTCTTTGGAAAGCTGCCGTCGCAGCCGGGAGCTTTGCTTGTCGAGCGTGCCCTTGCTCGTGATGAACACGATTAAGCCACCAGGCCGAATTCGTTCCATCGACGCCGCAAAAAAATAATCGTGAATGGGGTACTTATGCAGGTTGAATCTCTTGTCATAGGGCTGATAGTCCCCGAAAGGCACATTGGAAATGGCGAGGTCATACGAGCCATCGGGCAAGAGCGCCTTTTCAAACGGGGAATGCTGGATTTCGGCATCGGGATAGAGCAGTTTCGAAATTCGCGCCGTGACCGAATCGAGTTCGATGCCGGTGATGGAAGATTGGGTATGGATGGCCTCCGGCATCAGACCGATGAAATGCCCGATACCGCAGGCCGGTTCCAAAATACGGCCGCCTGTGAAGCCGAGGCGTTCAACCCCGGCATAAATACCCCGGATGATTTCCGGCGAGGTGTAATGCGAATTGAGGGTGGAAGCGCGAGCCGCCTCCCATTCCTCGGGTTTAAGCGCGAGCGAAAGCTGCTCACTTTCCTTTTTCCAATCGCCCGGTGGAACGCTGGCGAAGACCTGGGGCATCCCGCCCCATCCGACATATCGAACCAAAACCGCTTTTTCCGCTGATGTGGCCGGGCGCTTTTCCTGCTCGATCCAGCGCAAAGCGAGGATGGCAGAGAGATTCTGCTTAAACTTCTGCTTGAGCGGGCCGGTCCCAATCGCATCGGACGGAGTAATCCGATAATTATGGGTGTTTTGGGCTAGGCCTCTTCTGGAGGAAGCAGGATGTACCTCTCGCGCACGATTTCCCACGCGCTGTCGTGGGCCTGTTGGGGATTGTACCCCTGTTTCCGTAGGTCCCGCATGGTCTGGTCCATCTCGTCTTTCGTCTTTTCCTCGGCGTCGAAAAGAGCTTCCTGAAGCTGTCCCTGGGCTTCCAATTCCTGCACCTTCTTTGGAAGAAATTCCCGCCAGTGTCTTTCGGCCATGCGACCGTATTGTGTGAGGGTCATGTTTGGGAACATAGTCGAAAAGGTCGAGCTGGTCAGCCTGTTTTGAAGGCTTGGGTTTGAGGGCCATTGGATGTTCTCATGCCCGGTCCAGCGGGTGGTCGAGCCGCTCAATGATGGAGTGGATCTCTGCCTCGGGAAGCTGATCGGGATAAATCAGGGAAATGAGTTTGAGTTGATCCAGCGTTATTTGCCGCAACTGCGGTGACATGGCGGGCAAGTGGTCAAGTTCATCAAAACTGTGTCCCAAAGTCTTTTCAAGTGCTGCTCGCACCAAGGGTTCCTCTGCAATCCAGTCATCCAAGTATTGCGTCGTCATGTGATCGACCGGATTCGGACCATCGATTTTGAAATCCTCTTTTTCGGCGACGAGGAACAATGTCTGAGCCGTGATCAAGGTCTTTTTATATTGGGCACGCTCTTCCGGGCTAAGTTTCCTCTTTAACCCGATCTCGATTCCAAAAAGGAAAATTCGTTCCTCTACCTTCCGGTGTAGTTCACTATATTCAGCGTTGTTTTTCGCGATACGCAGGATGGCGTTGATCCATTCTTTAATGAGATTCATGTGGTTGATCTTTCAGGGTAAGGGGTTTGGGTTTTGTGAAGGGCGAGGGCCGCAGGAAGACGCGCTTATAGGACCGCTCGCAATGTTTGATGATGGCGGTGTGTTTCGGCAGGGAGCGAAGGACGTGCGGTTTAATCAGGTGCTCATCCTGTTCCGTCCAACTCGTGTTGCTTTTACCGAGGGAACGGCCATACGTGCGCTTCTTAATCGTGTGTTTGCCGATGGAATCGGCCAGCATATCCGACGAAAGCTTGTCGGCTGCGGTGAAGTAAATCTTGTTGCCGAGATTCAAGAGAAAGACATCTGCCTTCTCCCGACTACCCATCGGTGGGATGTACGAGGTGGGTGATTGGGTGGAATTGATCGTGGTGGCGCGCGCTCCGCGAATCTTATCCACGACGTTGTAGTCGGAAATACCGTCCTCGCTGACAAGGACGGTTTCCTGGGCTTCGTCCAACACCAGAACAATCAGGTTTTTCTGGTCCCGTTCCTGGGCCGGAAGGTCATACCTTCTGAGGGCATGGAGATAAAACAGAACCTTCAACAAGAGGCTGATGTATTTTTTCTCCGTCTGGAACTTCTGCGGAATCTTGATCGTGACGAGCCGTCCCAAATCCAACTCCTTGATGTCGAAAGTCGGGTCAGCCGTGCAAAACACCTCGGCGATGTCCGGTGCCGTGTACGGCTGGAGATAATTGAAGACGGTGGAGCGGATGCCGCTTAACTGCTCGGGCGGTTGCTTGACAAACTCCCGGTAGTAATCAAGCAAATGGCCATGCTCGGGCCGGCCCAACTCTTCGAGTTGCTTTACTCGATCCGTCAGCTCGGTCATGTCGGTGACCAGGTAATAGCAGTTGTCGATGGTCACAGGCCAGTCGAGGGCCTCCAAAAGCGCCATCGCGTTCTGAATGGAAACCTGGGCCGCGTTCTTGAAAAACGCTTGCCCGCCCTTCTGGCCAGCAGCGGTCGCCACATCGACCAGGATTTTGGCATAGGTGGAAAATGGAATGCTTCTGTCCGACAAAATATTGATCGTATAGGAGGGTTGCCAATTAGGAGGCGCATTGTCGGGACGGACTTCCAACTGCCGGATGTCCGGCTCCTGGCCAAGCTCTTCGGCAATGGCCGTCAATGGTTCGCTTAGGTCGCCCTTCGTATCCAGCGCCAGAATGCCCATGTCGGGGCGACTGATCTTCAAAGCGTGAATAATCGGAACGACGCCGCTGGCCGTCTTGCCGGAACCGGTGCGTCCGTCGATTTCCCAGCCTCGGCAAAAATCGGCCTCAGTCCAGCGAACGCCACCGAGAGTAAGTACGTACTTCCATGCCTCGGCGTCATCGAGTGCAAATGCCAGAAAGGCAAACCATGCTGCCGCCAGGATGAAGGGTAGTGCCCATAGCTCGTGATCGAGTTCAATGAAAGCCACAGCAAAACCCACAATAATCAATGTGAAGAAAAAAGATGACCAAGACATAGACCAAGGAGTCCTCCTCCGATTAATCCCGCGGCGAACAGCGCGATATTGAGTGCCCGTTGGGTTCGCCCCACCTTGTGGTCAAGCCGTTGCAACAAACTCTTCATCAGTTGGTCAAGTTTTCGGCATGACTCGACGGTCGCCTGGATCGGTTCAGCCAGCTCTTCTTCAACCTGCTCCTTCACCTGAAGGGGCTTGGCCCGAAGCTGTTCATCGACGCTTTTCAAACTGGCATCGACGGAAAGCATTGTGTCTGCCGTCTTTTTCAATCGTTCCAACCGGTTGTCGAACACGGCGGCGGTGGCAGCTCTGGCTGATTCGAGACCGGACTTGGTATCCAGCATTTGTTTCCAAATCCACGCCAGTAGCGGAATGATCGGGTCAGTGAAGGGAATCTTTAATTCGGCCAAAAGCGCCTTGAGGTCATCGGGCAATTGCGACGGTTGCTTGAGTTGATCGGGCGTACTCATGGCAAGATCACTCCTTTCGCTTTGTCGAACTCCGACGCCATCCATTCGTGGAAGGTTTCACAGCGGCTGCGGTCGAGCAGATGTATCTTCGTGGAGGTGCGGCCCTTGCTAACCGTGAGGTTGGATAACTGGAGTTTGTTGCGGGTTAATTCTGTGAGGCACGGCACTTCCAATTCGAGCGCTCCCATGGCTCGCAGGCGTTCGTGGGTCTTTGATTCGTCATACATTGTGATCGTTGATGTATCCCGGTAGTTCCTGGCAACAAGCCACCGCACGCGGTCGTGGTAATCGTCGAGCAAGTCGGCGATTTGCGAAATGGCGTCCTTGTCTTCGAGGACGATGACGACAAATAACAACTCGAAATCGAGCTGCTTCTGCAATTCGGTCAAACGGCTGTCTTCGATGTAGCGAAGCACTTTTGTGCCGCCTGATGCCCGGTTATCAACTAGGGCAACATCGACGGTTTCGAGAGAATTGACCATCGTATCGAGCACGGCGAGTTTGTTGACGTCAACATCAGTGTCGATAAATTGAGCCTCTGGGACGAAACGTTGAAACGTGCTGTTGGCATGATCCAGGTCAAAGGTTTTGAGTTTGATCCCGTGTTCGCTGAGATAATCGTAAAGCAGGGTTGCAACGAAACTTTTGCCGATGCCTCCTTTGTCCTGGGGGAACACGATCAGCTTTTTCCTAGGTTGTGGTTTGAGTTCGATGGTCATGGTTCTCCGTGATTACAGTTCATTGCGTGCTGTACGTGGTCCGCGCTTGCCCGGATCACTGGTGAGCGGCGGGCGGGTTTCGTTGGCTGGCACAGTTAGCGGTGGCACTGGATGCCGCTCGGCGGCCGTGTCGGCTTCGATCTCGGCGCGAAGGCGCTGAGCCTCCTCCTGATACTTGCGGCAAAACTTCCTCACCGTGGCGACAGATACCTTGATGTTTCGCTCGTTGAGAAGTTCCGCGATCTTCTCGTAGCTGGCGTACTTGGCCCGCAAGAGAAGGATCGAATCCCTGTAATTCTCTAAAACGGCCTGTTGTAAAACGGAGTGATTATACTCCGTCGCAACCTTGGCGAGGTCTGCTTGGAGTTCTTGGTTGTTCATGCCGTCACATAGCCATGACGGAGATCTGAAATCAAAGAATCCTTGGTATTTATGGTAGTGTTGGCACTACCGAATAAAAAGCATCTTCGGAGGTGATGATGCGAACTATTATGGCCGTTATCGAGGGATGACAAGTAACTCGAGATACATCATAAATGCCGCACTAGTCAAAAAAAGTCCGACCCCTAATAAGCCGATTTTCTCCACCCACTGCTTTCCCGCAAAACAAGATCCAACGTACATTAGGAGTTCAATCATTATGAGCACCAGCACCAAATAGAAGACTGCGACCAGTGGATTAGATGTCTTTGAAAGAATCTGCTGATGATCATGGAAGATGATGAAGGCCAGAAGATAACCAATGGCGAAAGATATATAGGTTTCGACCGTGGATGTGGCCCTGCGCAGCCAATTTCCCGGCCAAGACAAATCCCGTCCTTCAGGTGTCATAAAAAACGTGCGAAGATAAAATAAGCCCCAGAAGAAATAGCAAAGTATGAAAAGAAAAAGCAGCGTGTTGGGGATCCAATTTTCTTTGGGTAGAGCATTAAGAGGATGCCGTATTTCGATTGGAACACATAAACGGGCAACCTCAATTACGAATGCGAGGAAAAATCCATTGATCAGGCTATCTTTGAGGGCTTTCATCCGTACTCTCAACATACGAGAAGTATAACACGGCAGCTACATTTGTCATGGTTGTTGTGCGTTTAGCGCAGTGAAGCATCATGACGAATCATGCAGCCTGCGCCGGCCTGAACCGAACTTCGTTCGGGGTGGCGTGTCCTCCCCCCTATTCCCTCACCCTAAAATTATCCTTGGAATCCGATTCGATGCAAATTTGAGCATGAATCATCACGAAGCATGAAGATCAATCACGATGCCAAAATATTGCTGGTAGTGCCGGCACTACCATAAATACCAAGGATGGAGAGACAACCATGGGGGCCATGTGAGAAGTTGGCCGCATGGTTCGATTTGACAAACCCTGTAAGCAAGTGAAAGCGGCGGTTAAGTATTTCCGCACGCACATGGCCAAGAAAGATTATCTCTCGCAAGGGGGACAATCGGAAATGACCTGGGTCGGTGAAGGAGCAAAACAACTCGGCTTGAGTGGTCACGTCCATCAAACAGAATTTACCCGCCTCTGTGCAGGCAAACATCCCTTCACGGGTGAAAGATTAGCCGTGAGGGAGAGTGGCGCGGGAAAACGAGTCTGCTACTTCGGTCAAATTTCACCGCCAAAGGATGTGTCCATTGCTTATCTCGTAGGAGGAGATGAACGAATTGCCGGTTGGTGGAAAGAAGCGGTCAATGACACCATCAAGGAAATCGAGGCGGTCACGGCAGTCAGGATCAGAAAAGGCGGTATCGATAATCAGGACCGGTACACGAACAAGATGGTAGCGACCATCGTCACGCATGATGCCAGCCGTGCTCTTGACCCGCAATTGCACACCCACATTTGCATCATGAACATCAGCTATGATGATGTCGAACAACAATGGAAAGCGGTGCAACCGGAGGGGTATTACCAATACCAGTCTTTTTGCCGGGAGGTCTGCTACAACAAACTGGCGGCACGGATGACGGAGGCCGGCTACGAAATCGGGGAAGCACGAAAGATCGGCTTCCATATCAAGGGCTTTCCATCGGCTTTGCGCGACCATTTCAGCAAACGGCATGAGGAGATTGAGCGTGTCGCCGCAAGCCTGGGCGTAACCGATCAGGATGGGCTGCAAAAAGTTGCTGGAAGCACTCGAGCCGATAAGATCGCCGTCGAACCCGAAGAACTACGTCGGCAATGGCGCGAGGCCAGCGGCGATCATCTCAATGTCATCAAAGGCATCATCGCGCAGGCCGATGGAATCGCCAAGAACCGTCCCAGGAGATCGGTATCGGAAGCTCTGGATCGGGCACAAGCTGAGGTGTTCGAGCGCTATTCCGTGATCGATGAGCGCGTATTGCTGCGAGAAGCGCTGATCTCGGGCCGGGCCGATGTTCAGCTTGAGGAACTAAGGAAGGAAATTGAAGGAAGAGTCTCCAAAGGACATCTCGTTCGGAATGGACGGCACATCGTTTCCCGTGAAACCCTTGCCATGGAGCGGGAATATCTCAATTGGGTACTGACGTATAAACGTCGTCACAGTGATTTGGGTAAGGTGTCCAATCTCGATCCTGAATTGACTAAGGAACAACGTGAGGCCGTCGCCACCATCCTCTTCAACCGCGACCAGGTGATTATCCTTCAGGGCAAGGCCGGTACGGGCAAAACCCGCACTTTACGAGAAATCGTCAAAGGTATCGAAAAGGGAGGGAACGATGTCTTTGCCTGTGCGCCGTCATCGGGAGCAACCGAAGTCCTTCGCAAGGAACTGACGCTCAAGGCCGATACATTGCAGCAACTGCTCATCAACGAGGGCCTTCAACTACGGATAAGAAACAAGGTCATCATCGTCGATGAAGCAGGGCTTATCTCGACGCAGCAAATGCGCGACTTATGCCGAATCGCAAGGGAGAATAACAATCGTCTCCTCCTGACGGGCGACGTCGGCCAGCACAATTCCGTCCAGGCGGGCGACGCCCTCCGCGCCTTGCAGACCTATGGCAATGTTATCACGGCACGGTTGAGCAAGATTCGCCGTCAGCGTGATCCCGCCTTCCGCAACGCCGTTTCCCTGTTGGCCGACAAGAAAGCGTATCGGGCTTTCGAGGAATTTTTTCGACTGAGAGCGGTCAAGGAAATCTCTGATCCAAAAGCGCTCATGCGGACAGCGGTGGATGACTACGTGAAAACCATCGGCCAGAAGAAATCATGTCTCGTCATTTCGCCAGTCTGGTCGGACATCCATCGTTTCACCGGCGAGGTCCGGCCTCGGCTCAAGGCGGCGGGTGTCCTGGCCGAAGACGATAAGGCCGTTCTCACCTACCATTCGTACCAGTGGACAGAAGCGTCCCGGCAGGATGCCCGCAAATATCAGATAGGCGATGTACTCGCCTTTCATAAAGACAGCGCCGGGTTTACCAAGGGTGAATATGTCGCCTTCGAGGAACGGAGCGGAGAAAGGATCATTGTGCGGGATGAGAGCGGACGGCGGTTCGCCGTTGCTCCCTCGGAAATGGAGGGCTTCGATGTCGGCCTGTCGCGGTTTCTGCCGGTGTCGATCGGCGAACGGCTGCTCATCCGCGCTAATTTGAAGGAGCACAAGCTTTTCAACGGGAACATTGTGGAGGTGGCCGGGATACAGGAAGGCGGCACGCTCATTCTCACCGACAAGCGGACCATCCCGGCCGCCTTCCGCCAATTCTCGCATGGCTACGCCACAACGTCCCATGCCGCGCAAGGCAAGACCGTGGATCGCGGCATTGTCCTCATGGCGGGGGAGGGCATTCAAGCCGCCAATCTCAAACAGGCATATGTCAGCCATTCCCGATTCGAGGAAAGCCACGTCACCTATACCACGGATCGGCGGGCCGCTATGGACGCCATGGCCACGCCGGCGGATCGGATTTTGGCCGTTGAAGTAGTCAATGAACGCATCCGCCGCTGGAAAATTTGCCAGAAACTAACCGAACAAGCTGAAACGTGGGCCGAGCGCCGCCGCATGGCAACGACCGACCGCAAGGCTCAGCGCAACACAATCACTCAAGGAATTTATGTCTCTCAAGCCCAAAAAATCTCAAACACCCTCTGAACCGGTCAAGCGGAAGGATGCACTTCTCGGCCCCTGGGGCCGGATCAATTCCGAGCCTCAGTCGGTCACAACGCTTCGTTTGTGCAAAAAAAACTCTCATTCTACCGACGAAACTCATTCATACCCGTACCGCGTTCTTACCTCTTGGCAGTGGCTTGGTAGTAGTAGTAAGCAGGAAGAATTGAAAATCGAGGCCAGCACTGATTTGATTATCATTAAGGGACGTGGACTGGAGCGCTTGGCCGAGGCTCTTGATCTGAACGCATTAGAAATTCTTCGCGAGGTTCAAAATGGTGACCTTTTTGAAAGTGAAAATCCGATTTGGGTATCTTCCATTACCATTTCTCAGTCGTAACTGGTTGCCAAGAGATGGCGACATTTTGCAGGAAACGTCACTTATTTAGAGGTTTGGTTTTCAGCGCAATCCAGATACGATTATTGCGCCCTGATAGATAATTACAAACCAACTCATCACCAAACCGCTGACACGCATTGGGGTTTGATTCGCATGAAAGCTCCGATCCTTTTGTTTACAGAAGCGCTCGTAGACCTTCTTGGCGTGCTTTCTTTCCATTGGATACTCTCGCAATTTACATTTTCTTGCTTAAATAGTCACATTAACGCCGAGGTAAGTCATGGGGAAATTGCTTAGACATTATCTCCAATCAGGAACCAAAGTAGCTCTTAAAAAACGAGATGAGTTGAATGCCGCCGACGCCAGTAAGGGGTATGAGCACCGATTGAAAGAGCGGAGAAGCGTAGAGGGAAGCGTAAGCGCCGGTTTGAATCGTTTCCGTCTCGGCTCGTTTTTCTTCCAGGAAGGCGTCGTAACGGGAAAAAAGGGACATGGCGGAGCTCGGCGGGGCAGGGGCGGCGGCTTTACAGCGCGCAAGGAAATATCGATCCTTCTCACCTTTAATGATCTCGGAAACTCTTTCCCGTGCCTTCCTTGCTTCGATCTGAAGTGCGGTGACGATCGATCCGAGGATGATATAGGGGATCGGAATCACTACGAACAGAGAGAGCGGCCAATCGTAACGACTAAAATGTGAATCACGCGCAAAGAGGAGCAGGAGCAAACAGATGAACGGATAGTAAATGAATTGTTGCACGATCTTTGTTCGGTCCGCGATGAGCCAGATGACTTTGACCGCAATCGAAACAATCATCATGTTATCGTTGCAAACTTGGGCAGAGCACGAAAGTACGGGGGACGATAAAGGCTGTGCTTCAAGTTTGCGCCGGCAGTCTCCGATTCGATTGAGCAGCCACAGAATAAGGCTTTGGCAGAGGACGAGTGCATCGATGATGTAAAAAACGAGATAGATCGTGATCGCGACCGAAAGGATCAAAACCGCTTGATAAATCCGTTGACTCTCAATACCGCGCGTCGGGTCAGCGGGAAAACCTCCATAAAGGGTGGCGATCGTGGCGACAATCATGAAAATCATCCACAATCCGAACGCGCGGAAGTTACGCCGCTTCAGTGTCTTTAGTTTTTCATGGAGCTTGAGCGCCGTCGCCCAAGGACTATCGGGAATTTCATAAAACGGGTTGGAATGGACAAGTGGGCCGGAACGTTGCCGAACGTAAACGGTGGAAGCATTGGTGACCTGAAGGCTTTTTAACTGCCGCATCAAGTGGACGAGTTCCATGCCGCGTCTCCGGGCGTTGTGGCGGAGTACTTGGTTGCACTTCCAGATGAACCCTACGGCCAGCAACAGGGCCAAGCCGCGAATGATTGTACTTGGCCACGTGCTCATGGCTCCCCAAAGAACGAACGGCTCTTCATTGGGTTCGAGTGAAACGTCGGTAATTCCGAAGTAGGCAAGGATGCAGCCAATCAGCACGAGTACCCCAACGAGAAGCACCCAGGGATGATCCTTGATTTGTAGAAGAAAATCCGTCCAGAAGATCACTCCGAAGACGAACAGCAAACAGGCTAGAAAGAAAATTAGGTAGCTCAGACTGCTGACCGACGGCATCAATTGCGGAGATGGCTCCTCATCATCGGGCGTTACCTGCCCTTTATCGTTCAGACTCAGAAGCGGAACAAATTCGAGCGAATTGAGCTGGAAGATATGAACGGGAGGCCGTTTGAATTCCCGACGCTCCAAGATGGGGGTGTTCTTATCATTGGGTGGACTGTCGTTCTCGATATAGGAGAGGGCATGTAAGCAGGACAGTTGAACCGCAGTCTGGTAGCTGTCGCGGAAAGGAGCGGTAGAAATGGGATGGTTTCGAGAATTGATCTGATCCGGGTTAAAGCCAAAGAAGGGGTTGTAACGCAGTTGCAGGTTGTAACGCGAAGCCGCAATCAAACCGGAAGTGAATTCGAGTTCGGACGGACTAAGGTAGGATGCGTCGAGGTCGGTAGTGAAAAATACCGCGGAAGGAAACTCCTTTCGGAGTGCTCGAATCACGAGGAGTTTGTCATACACATCGCTTCCCGTCACCCCGATGGCTCGAAAATGCAGGGTCGGAAAATCCTTCGAACCTTGGACCTCGTTTAAACTCCTCGCCAAGCGGCGGAGATAGTCATTCTGTGATCTGCCCTGCGGTCGGTCCTCCTCTATGGTGCTACTACCCTTGGCTTTGTCGTCATCCTTGTCGGTTTTGTAATCGTTATTATTCTCGTCAATTTCGGACCGACCTGTGTCCTTCGAGACGGATTGGCCATCAATGCCCCGGAGGTAGCTGAAGCTGCGGAGATATACGGTTTGTTCTGCAAGAGATGGGCATTGGACAAGAAGTTCCAGGATGGGTGGGAGTGTCGAATCGTCGGCTTTCTCCTTGGCATTGGCTAGACTAAGGGCTTTGTCGATACAAACTCTTTCGTATAGGAAGGCCTTGCAGGCCCGATAATCATCGTCCTCGACGGGCTCCCGAACCTTGCCTTCTAGGTAAGCGCAAAACTCGTAACCAAAATACCCCGAAAGTCGATAAGGATCACTGGGTACGATGTTATAATCCTTGGATAATTGGGCATAGGTACGGTCAAGTGCATTGACTAGTATTTCTAGGTCTTCCTTGCTAGTCGGAGTGTTGGGAAAGCGTGACTTCGCGTCTTTGTACGTCATCTTCGCATTTTCGTATTTGGTCTTCGCTTCGTCTTGGATTTCGTGCAGATTTTTGCGGATGACTCCGAGATTATCCGCTCCATTTTGGCTCCCCACGGTCAAACGCTGTTGCAAAAGAAACAGCCGTTCTTGGTTTAGAAACGTTTCCCGCATGGTTTGTCCGTACAGCCCATCGAGTTCTGTGACCAAGGCGACACTATTTTGAGCAATGTTTGCGGTGGCTTGCCTTAGGTTCAGCTCGCCAATGAGGCCATGAATCAATTCACTGTCGTCTCCGTAGGCTCTAAAGATCTTTACCTTTTGGTTGGGTGCTTCGACAAAACCATCTCGCGCGGGAGTTACCAAGGAGTCTATCAGGTCGATCCGTTTGACGAAGACCTCGGCTTTCCCGGTGTCGGGATGAGGGGATTTGTCTTCAACGAACGCGTCAAGATCCCGATCGTCACGAAATTCGTCGCAGAGGACTTTTCGGACAGCCGCTTCAGGAAGAGTCGGCGCGGTGGAATAGAAACGTAAATCCGAATAGTTGTGCTTGAGAGGGGGTTGGCCAGGGGGCGTCGCAATGGATGTTCTCAGGAGCGTCTGAAGTAAGGCGCAATACGTATTAGAATTCGTAGGGCCAAACACGCACGGGCAAATCATCGGATAGTGCGCCTCTTCCGTTTTGGAGAGAGGCTTATCAGGTTTATCGAGGATTAGTTCATCGAGCAGTTGGGTAATATCATTGTAAAAGTGACCTTCCCGAAAGGCATGCTCATCGACATAAAAGACATGAACTTTATCAAACCGCTTTTTCGGGCTATCTTGAAGATCTCCATTTGCGAACAGTTGATCGACTTTGGGGCTTAAGGGAACGAATACTTGGTGGGCCAGATAAACAGGGCCCAAAGCCAGTTGTGCTCGGACTATCGTCAAGTCGCCAACATCGGTTTGGTATTCGTCTTCGAGTAGAGCGTCGTTAATTGCCTGGCGGGTACGCAGCCGTTGCTCGTATTGCTCCGGAAACGGGCCGCCGTCCAGAAGCACAAGTAGGAGGGTTTGGTTTTTATTTGGTAGCGCCTTGTCGGGAGCCGTTGCTGGCACAAGATTGTCATCCGTTACGACGAGTTGCATCTTTGGGGAGAGCCCCTTGCCGTCTATCGCTTTAATCGGCGCTATTGCGGCGAGTGGATCGTCCCAGAGACGGGCAGGGACGATGACCCTGTCGGTAGACATCATGCTTCCCGGTTTGGCATCCGCTGCGGGACGGGAGCTTTTCAGGGGTGCAGGCGTCGTGAAGATTCCCCACGCCAAAAACGTGAAAACCAAAACATTGGGAATATTGTAGGCCAATATCTGTCGGGTTTGGTTTTCCTCCGCCATGTTGTGCTCCCAGAAAATTGGTTAGATGTCCGGGGACCTCAGGTGCAGCTGAGGGCGGAAGGGATAACTGGTAGCGTCTTGATGTGGGATTTAAACTCTGGCGAAAGATTCGGCGGGTCATAAGCAGAGTCGGCCTTAATTCGCATTAATGCCGTCTCGTGGATCAGTGATCCGAGGGGTATGGTTCGATGGCGCCCGCGACCCCAGCGCCAGCAAAGCTCCTTCAGTTGGGAATCCCAGACTCTTTTCAACACAAACTCCGCGGGCCACCATTGGGCGGTGAGCGATTCGTGCTGTTTCTCGAGCCAGGGTGAGTCACAAGCTGGATCTCTGGAAATGACTTCCTTGTAACGAGCTTGATCAAGTAGGAGGCCGTGCGCCACGGCCTCCTGTACCATCCACTGGAAGGAATTTCTCCAAATTCCCGCGTAAGTGCTCGGATCTCTCGTCGAATATATCTCTGGATAGCCTCCTCCGACATCGCAATGAACACCGGCAAACCAATACTCTTTTAAATCTTGTTGAGGAGTCGCCTGCTTGATTGAGTTTTGGCGAAAGAACCACCGGCGCTCATCGATCGAGATCGCGTGCCGGGCGATTTGTACGCTCGGATTTGCAGCGGTATACGGAAACTTATCGGGATTCCAGACCCATCCCACAGAGGAGACGGTATCCCAAACACCAAGAAAATGGACGGGAAAGGACCTTTCGTTGTCGCCCGGAGTCACGGAGCGACTGAACGTCTGACGGAAGTTTGTACAAAGTTCCTGCCAAGGGCCTGTCTTTCCCGCTAGGGCTTTGCGCTCATCCCGGACGCTGGCATAGAGCCGCATCAAGTACGGCACCATGTTGGGGTTGCCTCGCGGTAGCAAGCCGCACGCGTGCAGCACTCCGGCCAGTACGCGTACGGAATAGGCGCCGCGACTAAAGCCAAAAAGAAAAACACGGTCGCCTGGTTCCCAAATATCCATGAGGTAGGAATAGGCCTCCTGTACTTTCCAGATCAGTCCTGCCCCGAAGGCCAAGCCCATGATGTCCGAGATCTTTTTCCCAATTGAGGTGACGAACCCTGGTTCGGGCAAAGTCCCCACTCCCGGATCGTAGTAAACGCGCTGTCGGGACTGGTCTCGATCAATTACCTGAATGAGGCGGACGACATTCGTGTTGACCTTCCCAAACTCGTTATTGGTTCCGTCACAACAAACGATCAGATTTCGTGGCATATCCCTTCCTTGGTTAGTTGTTGGTTGATGGCGGAGAGGCCTTTGCTAAAGCCGACTGGATCAGCAAAGCTCGTCCGGTCATGGGTGGCGAGGCGGGGGAAAGGAGTGCCATTTTCGACCCCGTCGGCCGTAAATTATAGTCGAGCAAAGTTAGGAGTTGGTTGCTCTCCTTGCGCACAACGATAACCTCGACCAACGTAGTGGTGTTTGGAAAGAGGAAGGAGGGGAAATCGGGGTTAGGCGGTGCCTGGCCGTCATAGACCACGCACCACCCATCCTCGTAGCTTACTTCTGAAATGGGTGAGAGCGCGGTAATGCTGAAGGCGAGCTGAGCTTTGGCTTCCGCAATTTGTTTCGCGTATCGTGCAAGACTCGCGCAATTGATCATCATCACACGGCAGGAGTGATCTACCGAATGGGTATAAAAGTCTGCTTGGAGGAAGTTGTCAAACGCCTGAGTTAGTTTGAGATTCGCGCTTCCGTTTGGATTCAGGACATGAAAGTCCAGGTAGTAGTCGTCGATCGGTAGCCCCGTGTCATCAATGACCTTGAAGAAAAATTGTTGATAAGGAACGTTAATCGGGGGGGGCATCGCCGCGTAGTTCGCGCTTGAGGTCTGGTCAAAGACGGCAACGGCCTCGGCGTAGTCTGCCTGTGTGTCAACGCCGAGAGCCAAGGTGAGCAGGCGGGCCGGGCCGAGGGTCGGGTTGGTGAACTCGCTTTGGGTGGGATCGACAATGGTACAATGAGTAAAGCCGTTAAAGACGCAGAACGGAATGCGCTCGAATTTCGTTTCCTGAACCCATGTAGGTTCTGTCCTGCCTCCGAGAAAGTTCACGACGCACTTGCGAGCATCGAGGGAGGTTCCGCAGATTCTGACCGTGCTGTCGGTACCGGGTTTGCCAAGATTTGGAACCAGATCCGCCTCGATTCCAGTCACGAAATTGCCGGCGGCGAAAATGAACGGGAGGCAGAGGTTCTCGAATGGGTTTTGCCGCGCGGCGAAGTATGAGTTGGAGAACAGGTCCTGAGAGGATAGGGCCCATTGGAACGGACTTGCCGCTTCCAAGGCCTGAAGGACCAGCTTCCCAGACTGGAAATCCTGTCCCGGGCGAACATTATTGTTAAAAAGTACGGCACGGAATTTTTGAAGAAATGATTGTCCGAGCATCGCGAGGTCCGAGCCAAAATTTGCCGGCGCAAAGCAGATCAGTCGTCGGATGGGGCTCCTCGGATTCGGAATTTTTCCTTCCAGTTTCCTGCTACGCTGAAGAACCAGCCATGCGCGCACGACCAAGCTGCCCGTGCTGTGGCAGATAACGTCGAACTGGTTCGAGCCGTATCTATTCTGGACAACTTCATCAAGTTTGTCCGAAAAGTCTTCGAAATTGGCTTGGTCGTCGAGGCTGGCATAGGAGATAAAGCAGATGTCATCGGTTCGGTAGCCAAGACCAGTAAGATAGGCGGCCAATTTCTGGAAGCTTTGAGGTCCGTCGGAATAACCATGAACTATGAGGATGGGATTGGGCATAGGCTTATGAGTTAGGGAGAAAGCTTTGCAGTCAGCCTGCTCACCGTGTCCGGAATAAAACGTTCTGAAAATCCGGCTACGAAACTCCAGACGACTAGCTTTGCCGCGTTCTGGTAACCTGCGGCCTCAATCCCAGAAAAAGCGTGAAGGGAGTCGGGCAGGTCCATCGCCAAAGCAGTAGAGGAGAGTGCCGGGAATACCGAGGAAGGAAGCACTTGGCTGGCGCACAAATAAAAAAGTAAAGCAGCCGAGGTGCCCCCGATCAGAGGGGAGGCTAAAAGGGCGAAATGCCGTCCTTCAAGAGACGAAAGATTGGTCAGGGCTCCAGCATCTGAGGGAATTGCTTGGATTCGTTGGACCGTGCTGAGGGCTCCGCCAAGTATTCCGCACAGGACCGCCACTAAAAAGTGAAAGCAATATGACGGATCAAGCTTGGATAGAAAAACCAACAACCCTAGTGCAAAGAAGGTATAAAAGCCCGTCGCAATGACAATCCACGCCATGAGCTGAGAGCGCAAATCCTCAAAAAACGGTATAGTGATCGAACGCCACTGGATCTGATCGATCAGGGCCAGTGCATCGGCGCGAACCTTGTCCACGAGGGCATTTTGCGAATCGGGCGGCGCCGTACGCATATATTCTTGGTATTCGTCAGGCGTCGCCGCGGACTCGAATTCTGAGCGGAAGAACCCTACACGCGCTCTCAGCATGAGTTCGGGCATCACCGCGACGAGCCCGCGTTCCAAAGTGTAGACATCGTCCCAACTTGTTGGTGCTCCCTGCTTGTTAATGATGCTGTTCAACTGAAGTCGGAGGGCCGGAGGTTGAGGGTCGGGAACTGAGAGATAATCCGTTACCAGCAGTTTGAAGTAGCTCTTGCCATATGGCTCCATGGCTGGCTGTTGGACGGGATTATACGTCTTATTCGGGGAAAGCGGCACTAAAGATGAAACGGCGACCGACGGCACAAAGGGCGTGGTCAGAGAGGGAATGCGAGGTGGAACGAAAATGCGCTGAAGCGTACTAATGCGGGCTGGAGGCATTGTCTGGATGATCTTAGTGATTTTGTGTTAAGTCGCCCGGAATAAGAATCGGACATCCGCGAGATAAAGTTAAGTAGTTTTGCTGAGAATTTAACTGTACACCATCGCATTTATAAAGCTGCTTACTGTTAAGCGTCTGAACCTTCTTTTCTTGTTGCTGCGCGGATTGCGATGCAGTCGACAGACCGCGTATTGATCGATGTCTGAGTTCGACCAATATGGGCTTTTTGGACCAATTATAAATTAAAAAGAAAAAAAGCTAGATGTGTGTGACGGCTTTGTACAGAGGCTGCATACCGATCCTATATCAGGGCTTGCGAATATGTATGTAAAGAAATTGTCGCTCTTTTGAGAAAACGGTCCAGCTTCACGGAATAGATGTATATCATCGTAGGGTTCTCTGGTCAGATGGGAAGTGTGCCCTTATTAAGATATCTACTTGTCGATTATGGGGCATGGCAGATGCTAAAATAGGCGCCTCGGGCATTTTATAAGGGAATCAAACTACATCATCATCCGGCGGATATGACGCGTGGCGGGAATCTGCACGTATGGGAGAGCGCGTGGGATGGGAACATCGTGTGGGATCGACCGGGAACCCTCGGTGGAGCGACTATTGACTTTCAACTTCCGGACTTGACTGATCCGCGCGCGCTTCAATTCAAGGCCAATTCCACTTTGTCAAAGGCGACCGTTTTGGAGTCGGATAATCTCATCCGGCGTCTTTCCTTAATCGCTCCTTCGGAAGTCTGGACCTTCGATGCGTCGCCTCAGGTTCTGTACCAAAACCCTTATCCTTCGGGTGTCGCTTTTAATCCCCGGGGGATGTCTTGACCTTCAGGGTTCTGACGCAATTGGCATTCCGGGATGGGCAGATATCTTCGAGCTCGCACCAGCGATCAAAGGTAAAGTTGACCAACCGAACAACAACTTCCAGCCCTTCGTCGAAGCTGACCGTAAAGAACGACAAGAGCGATCTATGCAAGGGAACAGGCCGATACGGAGTATGGTCATGGCGGACGGCAAGCTGATTCCTACCTAAAGACACCCGCTCGCCGTAAAGCGGCGGCAAATCCGGCTCCTCAACCAAAATTGCCAGTAATACCTCACGTGCGACCGCAGGACGCACTAGCATTATCTCTCAGGATCTTGGAGTAGAGGTAACATCGTGGTCAGGGAAATGTGAGCGCGTTCATCCGCTGACGAATGCCGTTGTAATTGCTGACATCCTTGGGGTCGGTTCTTACTGTACTCCAATACGCAGAAAGTCCCTTCCACGTAGTGTCTGACTGGCCGGAGATGCAATTGTCGCGCGAGGCGAGCTGGGCCATGATTTGGATGCCCAGGTTCATGTTCTTCTGCGGATCCTCGAGATCGTGGTTGGCAGCACTGTAGTTCAGGTTCAAGTGATAGTTCGCTTGGTCCTCATAGCTGACTTGGAGTAGTCCAATGGAGTAGACACCGAACTTTTCGAGATAAAGATTTCCCGGATCATAGTCGGACTCGTACTTCATGATGGAAATGATGAGTTGTGCCCAGAATTGAATTCGAGCGGCCGGAGAGAAAGTCGAATATTGTGGGGAAAATCGTCCACCGTCTGCTAGAGCCACGCCGAGCAGCGGTGTATTCGACACTTGGCTCGCGGCATGGGCGGCCCATTTCCGGCAGAGCAGCGCGTCAAGGGCCGCACGGCTGATGTCGCCATAAAGGCCATCTGCTTTCAGTTGCTGATCACCTTGGAATTTGAGCAACGCGACCTGAGTCGAGCTGTCAAAGACACCATTGGCGACGCAGTCGTAGCCAGCAGCCGAGAGTTTTCTCTGCATAATCGCAACAGTCTTGCCTTGACCTCCGAGTTTAAGCATAGGTTACGAGGTGTTCGAGTTTCTAAAATCGGCGATTACCCTGCTGGCGGAAATCGCCAATCTGATGCGAACTTATATAGATTCCGCAGCTTCAAGACAATCACAAATTACTAAGGTTTCTGTATTCACAGGATTTTTACATATACTTTGTAGAATTACAAAGCTACGAAAAGATTTCTATAAGAGCAAAATGCGGATGATTTTACACAATTCTATTTATGCGTAACACATATTTGGTAGAATTAACTTCTTTTAAGTCGCGTGGAATCCCTCTAGTTTTGTCGTCATGAACCTCATTGCTCCGAATTTCAAGACCTTCTGGACGAATACGGGCGCGCCTCTCCCCGGAGGCAAAAACCTCATTTCCCTTCGAATGAACAAAGTGCAGATCAATCCCAATCTTTTTGTCGATGGCAAGCCGGGAGATCCGAAGGAGGCTATCCTCACCATCGAGTTCCCAGGTGTCACGGGGCCACAGACGACAATCATTCCGTTTCAGGGAGCCACTGCGAGCAAGGACCTTCTTCTGTCAGTTGATCCCAAGTATTTGGACAAGCTTGTCTTCTTGGGGACGCTCGACCCTGGCCTCCCGATGGACGTTGACGTCTCGCTAGTCGAATCTAACGATGGAATCCGAAGCGCTCTGCAGGACACCAGCACCTTACTTTCCACTGCGGGTAGTCTGGTGCCGAGTGGCCTTCCCGTGCCGGTCGGCCCGATTCTATCCTTAATTGGGGCGATTCTCAAAGCGATACGCGATAACATAACGGATCAACTCGAAACCTATGGCGCGGTCGGTAGTCCCAAGGGCACGCCGGTTTGCAATGCTTTTACCATCGCTGTGAGCGAATTGGGCAGCACGGGAGCGCCGCTGGCAAACGGTAACCTGCTCGAGATTGATATAGAAGCCCGGTCGATCGCCACCATTCCCCTGGCCGATCCCAAGGGGGACGGGGATACCTTCGCCGTTTCTATTGGAAACCCTCAGTTTGACTATTTGCCGGCGGTTCAGGTTCAGGCCAACCAAGTGCCACAAGCGCCCAATGAGAGTTCGAAACATCCCAACCCCAGTACCACTGTTAATGTAGGGGCTCCCGCGACAATTCCCCAGCTGATTTCCAAAAAAGGCATGTCGACTTTCAATATCGAGGCAACGTCCGGCAAGCAAGCCTTCAGCTTGTCCACGCCATTGACCTCTGGCAGCGAACCGGTCCTGAACCGCTTTGACCTGCAAGAAAAGAGCCTGTTCTCTGTCTCGCTTAAGCAGGCTGCCATTCCCCTTTCGTTAAGTGTTTCTTTAAACCCGGCAAACGTAAAAACCGACGACGTTGTAAAGGCCGCCCAAAGCGGGGCTGCTCTGGCCAAGGCCTCAGGCGTTACAGTTCCCGACATCGTCCAAAAGGCAATTCCATCGGCTATTGGCCTCCTCTCCGAGCTTCGTCCCACCGACCTGGCCCTGCTCGCCTTCAGCGGCGTTCTGATTCCGCTGGTGCCTGGGGCCGCCGTGCCGGCTGTCCCGCCTGGAGCCACGGACAACGGCTATCTTTACCTGCCCTCGTCCGGGGCTAATTCATGGTCCGGTACTTTGACCCGCAACGTGACGTACGGCAGGGATTCAGCCGGTAAGCCCATTTCCGTCGGTACGTTTCAGGTAACGGTCAACGTGGTGCGTCAGTAGTAATGCTCACGGAATACCTGCGAGGGAGATCCAGCACAGCGTCCCGCAAGAATTGCAGGCCAGCTCGCCAGCGCCCAAGCCCTGGATCAGGTGATGAGCGGCTTGAGGAAGAATTAGGACATTTCGGCGCAGCATGTGTTACTTGGCCAGTTATAGCGTCCGCAAACAATTTGAAAGTTATACGACATGCCTAAATATATAGCCATAACGGTTGCCGGTGCAGTTTCGTTGGGTTGCTACGAAGCTGGAGTCCTTTACGAGATTTTGGAAGCGATTGCCCAACACAACGAGGACTCTCAAACTCAGGCAAAAAAAGACTATATCTTTATCGATGTGATCACTGGCGCGTCAGCCGGAGGAATGAGTTCGACTATTCTTGCTCAAAACCTTCTCTGGAATGGTCAAAGTTTTCGGAACCCAGCTACGAATCCTCTTTATCTTCCATGGGTGACGACCATTTCGCTCGACGGGCTTTTAACATCGTTGCCAGGAGACAACCAAGTAATGGGAGTGCGTTCCATTCTATCATCTGCCCTAATCGATGAGATCTCAAAAAAGTTCATTTCTACCTCTGATCTAGGTCCGAAGGAATTGCATCCCGCGATTGATCCAAATCGCCGGCAGTTTGCACTCGGACTTGCTCTTTCAAACTTGGACGGAATCGATTACGCGAGGTCGGTAATGACTGGAGGCGACTTTGTCTACACTCGCTATCAGGATGAGGTTGTTCGAGTCCTCGACGGTTCGGCTGGAGAATCGACTGGCGCCTATTGGGAAATCATCCGGCAAACCGCAGTCGCGTGTGGCGCTTTCCCTTTCGCCTTCGCTGTTCGGCAACTCGCTCGCGCCCCGAGCGACTTCATTTATCCTTGGTCAGATCCACCGTTTCGATTTCCTGACACCGATGGAAAGTACGCCTATACCGATGGCGGGGTTTTCCAAAACGAGCCGCTGGGATTGGCCAAGAATCTTGTGAACGAGATTGGAACCGAAAATCAGTTTAACGAAAGGTTCTACCTTTTCATTGCACCAGGCGCAAAGGATTCGACTATCGCGGAGAAGGATGCGGAAAGTAAGGACCCAGGCCCCTTGACCGCGGATCAAGCCAACTTCTGGAATACAGCTAAGGCTCTACTCTCTGCGATCTTCCAGCAGGCGCGGTTTCATGATTGGGTGCAGGCTGAAGAAGTCAACGATAAGGTGCAAATGTTTAATGAGCGAGCAGCAGAGCTAATGGCGGCACTTCTTCGAGGCAGCGTAACCCCGGCGCAGCTAGATCCTGCTTCTGGCACCCTTAATCCCTTACTAGCCGCGCAAAAAGACGTCAGTCTGGAGAGTATCCGAGCAGAACTCACATCGCAGTTTTCCAAGGAATTCGCCAAGCTTCAAGCGGCATCGCCGGATATGGCCAGCGCATGGATTGACGCAATTCTGACATTAGAGTTAGCAGCTGACCTTGAGGATAAGGACGAGATGAATATTATAGGCATTACCGCTACAAATGAGGAATTAGCCTGCGATCCACTCTTCTCATTTGGGGGCTTTTTTAGCCAAGCTTACAGGCAGCACGACTACGATCTTGGTCGGAATAAGGCAAAGTTGTTTTTGCGGACGCAGTTGAACCCAGGGCCGGGGCCGAACTTGGGACCGATACGCTACAATCCCGGACTTGATATTCCCCTCGACCAACAAATATCCGCAATCGCCGCTCTTGATACGGATGACGCCGCGGTGGCACAGCTGGATCAATCAGAACGAATTCACTTGAAAAGCCAAATTCAGAAATGCATCGACGCGATGCTGACCCAAGCAAGTGTACCTTGGTTCGTGAAACAAGGAGCTGAGTGGTTCTATATTCCTCAAAAGCTGAATGAATGGCTGAAATTGTAGGGTTGGTGGACGAGAGTCCTGAAGCTAGTCGGGTAAAGAGTTGCCATTGTGGGCAACTCCTTACCTCAGAACCGGACGTGAGAGTTTCCCCTCATCCGGCTCAAGCCTCTGCAAAGCCCCGCGTGAGCGGAGCCGGTTTCACGACGAGTTCATTCCTGCTTGTTGGCGGGTGAGGCCGAACTTCCTGCCGAACGCACGTTCCGCGAAGTAAGACTGCCACTGTGGGTCGAACGGGTTGCCGAGGCCTTTGTCCGAAGCCGGATATGGCTTGCGCTGCCACGCACGCCATGGGCGCTCTGGAGTGCGTGGTGCGCGACGTCACCGGTGACGAAATGGCGACGCTGGGCGAAGTCATCAAGGCCAATCCCAACCTATTTCCGCCTCCGCTGGACAAGGCAGTGGCGCTTCTCTGGGGTTAAGGGAGGAAAAACCGCTACTACCAAGAAGCGTGTCCATTTGGAGAACATTGCCGCCAAAGGCGAAAAGACAGTCACGCCTAAAAAGCTGGCCAAACTCCGCGCCATGACTGCGGCACGCGTCGCAAAACCAGCGACAGTAAACGCAAAACTAGCATCCCGCACAAACCAATCTCTTCTTCTGACGCTTTGCTTGGCCTGGAAACTCGGAAAGAACGTTTGGTTGGCCTCCGATTCTCGACTCGGCATCTTCGGCGATATACCGCCATTCTTTGACTACGGAATTAAGATCTGTTCCGTACCTGTCGAGGTAGATGGTCCGACTTTCGCGACTATCAGCCTTCGTGGATGGGTGATGGCTCATGAGCCAAGAAAGCCAGGAGCCTGCTTCCGTCCCCTCGCTCAAAAAAATCGCTCCCTGCGGCGCCGCAGTCCCGATAGGGATCTTACGCACTGGCCCAAACGCTTAAGGGCGTACTGAGGCGCTGGCGCAAGAATAGGCTGGTCGCCCCGAGAATCGCGGAATGTTCAGCGTCGAACGCAGCCTTGGACACTCCGGGCTGGACCACCGTCATGAAGTATTCGGGCGGCGATTTGCGACAAGCGCGCTCGATTCGTTGGAGCTCCTTCAGTCCGCCGCGCTCAAATCGCGTGGGACGTCCCCCGAGGGTCATCGTTTCGCGATGGATGATGTGTTCGGCCAGCCGGATAAAGCCCAGAGTCCAATGCACGCCCTTCTGTGCCTGTCCGCAGACGACATATAAATCATCAGCCCGGGCCCCGGCCTTGTCTGAACCGGAGAACTTGCAATGGAACAAGTGGACCGAGATGCGTCCATCGACTTCCCGGATACCAATCACATCGGCCGCCTCGCCCGAGTCATCGTCATCAATGACAATGACGAACGCGGGATCTGCCGACAGTTGAGTAATGACGAACTGCTGCACGGAGTTTTCCCGGAGCTTTCCGCCCTTCCATTTCGATTCACACGTTATGTCCACGCCGGCCCAGTCTTGGACAGTTAAAGAGCCGACCGGGAAGTGATGTACGGATGACTTGCGCGGTTTGATTAAATAATTGCCTGTTAGCTCCGCGCCGTCGGGAAAAAGAAGTGCGGGAGGATGTGTCGACAGGAATGCCGCGAGACTCTCGTCCTCGTCATCCGAGGAAGTTGCGGTTGTCGGCGCCGGCAGTTCGACCACTTCCAACGGTTGCTGGGTGGAAAGGACCGCGCGAAAGCTGGAGGTAGACCCGTCGGGAAAGTTGACGGCGAATTCGAAGGAATCCCGGTTCCAGTTAGTCACGGTGAGATCACAATCGAGCCAGGATACTCGCCGATCGGCTTTTCTGAGATCGAAGGGCCTTCCAATCTGTTCGAACAAGAAATCTGGCCAATCAATGCAGAGGGGAGGTGCCGCGGGGAGTGTCGTCACCTGTTCGGGAACGAGCGTGTGATCGAGGTACGCTGTAGTGCTGATGGACTCGTCGCTGAGCTTCTTGCCGACCTCGCGGCACCAATCGATCCAATCTGGAATTGAGCTGACCCGGAGTGACCATATCGTTCCTTTGCGCGAGCAGCCAATGGTTACGCGATGACCGTCCTCAAATCCGGCTCCGAAAAGATTGGATTTGGTAGCGTCCTGTTGCTGGACCGGATCAATGGCGTTGGTCACGTCAAGTCCGGCGAACATCTGGAACCTGACCGCGCCTCCGCTCTTGCGTATCAGTCCGACGTTGTAAAAGAGAATGCGCTCAATGCCGTGAAAGACGCGAAATACCACCTCGCCACTAATCTGCTTCACTTCTCCGCCAATGGCTTTAGCCAAGGAGTAGTGACTCGATTTTATCGAGCTGTGGATGAACAAGAGCTTCCTCTCCTCGTCGTAGAAAACGACAAAGAGGTCGTAGACCAGGTCTGTAACGTCTTTGCTCTTCGCCCACTTCAGTTCTTCCGAATGCCGGGTAACAAAGACGAGAACTTGGTCCACCTGGCTCTTCCAAGCCGCGACGATTTCCGTGCCGCGGACCAATGAGCGCGGGAAGGCATCAGGCTGAAACTTCTCAACGTGGTACACGACCGCGCTGGTCTTGGGCGTAATCGTCGCAGCCGCGAGGATTTCTGATTCATTGGCTACGACTACCGGTTTTAGCCCGCTAACGAAGTCCGAAAGCCTGAGTTCCGGTTGGATAGCCTCATAGCTCAGGCCTGGAAGCAGTTTGTTCCAGTCGGCGTCCTCCGAGTAGAGCTCCTCCAGCGATTCGGAAACCTTGCGATCCGCCAGATTGGCGATGACCGCGGCTTGGCCGATGCCTTGCGTGGTGCGGGTAAACCGTCCGGTGAACTGGAGCGTCACTCCCAGACTGCGATGGGCATCGTGCAGGGCGGCAATCTTCAGCTGGGGCAGGTCGAAGCCTTCGCCGAGCATGTCGACGCAAACGATGATCCGGTGTCGGCCTGCCTTAATGTCGTTGAGGACCTTACGCCTTTCTTTGGTTCCATTGTGAATCACGACCGGATTGAGGTCTGCGTGCTGCGCGTAGAGATCGGCGTAGAGCTGCTCGGCCCTCTCAATGGAGTCAGCCCGCGCCATGAGCAGATGGTCAAGACGGTCGTTCAAATCCTTCCGGAGACACTCGAGTGCAGCCTCCGCGATCGCCCGATCGGCTTCTTCTTCTTCCCATTCCCAGACCTCGATGAATCGGATGGCCTGGAAGTATCCGTCCTCTTGAGCCTTGCCCAATGGGTAATTGTAAAGGATCCGGCCTTCCATCCTCCGTCCATCACGTCGAAACGGAGTGGCCGTGAATTGCAGGACGAGCTTTTTGGCGAAACGTTCCCGGAGATCATTCCAGGTATTCGCCGGGGCGTGATGCGCCTCGTCGATGAACAGATGGGTGCATCGCGCCGCAATCTTATCAAGGATCGCGCTTGTCGCGCCGGAAAGCGCGCTCATCGTGGCCACGACGACATTGCAGCAATCAAACACATCAAGGTCTGTATCCTCCCTGGGGATATGGCGCAGTGTCCCAACCAGAGGATACTGCGCCTGTTCCGGGATCACTCCAATGGCGCGAAGGACACCGAGGGATTGAAACTTCGCTGCTGTCTGGCTACGTAGGGCGTCGGAAGGGACAACCACGAGCACAGTCCGGCACCGTGACGCAATAACCGTCGCCACCATGACGTCCGTTTTACCCGTGCCCGTGGGCATGACGACAATGCCGGGCTTTTCGCTGATGCTCCAATGCGCGGCGATCGCGTGCAAGGCCCCCAGCTGTGGCGTCCGGAGGCTGGGGCCGCCAGCCTTGTCGGATCGGTAGGCGATGCCCGGCGCCCAGGAAGCCAGTACCGCGTCGCGCTCCCGCTGAAGGTCAGTGGTGGACGATTCGGTGGGATGGGGAAGCCAGTCAGCCGTCGGCCCCAATTCCAACAAATCTTCCTGAAGCGAAGCCTCCTTCGTCCGTATCAGGGTTTCGTGGCCGGCGGCAGTTTTCGAAGGCGTACCTTCGGAGATCGCAATGACCTGACCGCTTTCGGATGTAAACAGCACTTCTCGGATCGGATCGGCTCCTGGACGAAGAGGGACAACACGCCCGGGGATGATGCGGGACGGCTCAATGAGCGCAGCGATTTCGGCCGCCTTGGTGGTGTGGCGGGTGGCCCAACGATCCGGTAAGCGGACACGCCGTACTTGTGCCAACTCATCGGTGGTGAAGCTCACCAGGCCACTATGAAGCCCGCACACCCAAGCTAAAGCTTAAATTAAATGATCCATAGGCATTTGCCAAAGGAGCCTTTTTGGAAATCTTTCCTCTGCGGCCTTGGCCGCTGCCTTCTTGTGTAGGAACTCAGGTGAGTGTCTTTCGCGAGTGGTCATCCGTTCCGACGCGCAACGAGATTGGCTCTGGTTGGAGACGGAAGACTTACCTGCGACGAGCTTTGGCAAAGTGAAGCGCGATCACGCGCGGGAATTTTTGGGTGCATGGCGGCTATAATCCATTGACGTAATCGGTCGGCAACTTCTCGCCAGGCGGTGGTAGGGGCAACGATGGTCGTCTGCTTGGGATGCCTGATTCTTAAGGGCGTCGTGCTTGATTCCTTTGAAGCAATTTTAGCCAGGTTCGGCAACCCGATGACGGCATCTTGTTCGTTTAGGAGTGTCATTCCAGTGGTGGTGCTCGTGATCGCGCTACTTTCGATGCTGTTTTATTTTACGCTCAAGCAGATCGTGGAAAAGAAGTTAGCGGAGATGTAGCGAGCAGTCGGTCATCCGAGCGGGATGGGATTGCACCTCACTCCGCAACGATCACTGCACGCCGACTCTTTTTGCCTTGATTCAAGCTCATAGTGGCAACCCTTTGCCTCGGGTTTTTGCGGCGGAAAGTGTTTGTTCTAGACGGTGGTTCGTCTAGGTATCAGTAATGCCACGACCGTCTCCTCAAACAAGAACCGGGCGAAAAAACACTTCTCGGAACAAAGCTAGTGAGACGCGTAGATTCCCGGAACTTCCGGAGCTCGAACCGGCGACGATCAAGGAGCTAATTGAATTCATAACCGGAGATGACCCGAGACAGGTTGATCTTTCGTGGGCGCCAAATGTCTTCGGAATCTGTGCTTATCTGCTCAGTAAAAGCGGCGGCTACATCGAACTGGTACGTTCATGGCCTTCAAAACTCTGTAATGACTATCTCGATGAGGTTGAGCGAATCGGCGAGGAGTGGAATCAGCGGTCACCACTAGGACCCGCGCCCATCGAAGTGCGTCGCTGGTGGGAAAAACTCCTGGAATTTAGCGATGAGCCGTTCGAGGCATGTTCGAAGAAAAGAAATATTTGCGATCTAATCCTTCTTTTGGGATCAACCGCTGACGAGGCATGCGGCGGGATTGGAATTCCCGATCCCACGCAACACGATAAGATCGCGGACCGCGATCTTTGGGCGAGTTACCTACTCCAAGATGCTGGAACTTTGAGTCCCCACTTGCGTAAGGAAATATGCCGGGTGTTTCCGAAATCCCACACTCCTCAAAGTGGGATTACAATACGCTCGTTATCGCACAACCTCTCTTTCATCTGGGGAAGCGATGTAGTTCCCGTTTGGAATCACAATCCACGATTGGCTCCCAAGAACGAGCGGGAAAAGCCCTCGCTGAATCTGCTTCTTATTCCCTTTCCTTTCGAGGTTCAAGCTGACCAATTCAGGGAGTCTGATGCAAAGCCGCTCGGAACGATGGATGATAGCTTCGGATTTTTCGAATATGTCAGTCAGGCCACGAATCGGTCAATAAACGAGGAGATCATTCCTGTCTTGAAGAAGGCCAAAGCGAAAGTTGGGAGGGTGGATGGGGTCATTCTTCCTGAATTAGCGCTCACGGAAGCAACTTTCAACCGACTCCGGACTGCGGTAAGAAATGAGTACCCAGAGGCTTTCTTGGCCGCAGGTCTGGGGACGAAAGGCAGTGCTACCAATTTTGCTCGAAACTTTTTGCGAGTCGCGCAGCCAAGAATCTCGGACTTCTATGCCGTTTATGACCAGGCGAAACATCATCGGTGGAAGCTTACAGAATCGCAGATTCGGCAGTATGATCTGTGCCATCGTCTCGATCCATTTACCCAATGGTGGGAGGCAATCGACGTGGAAAATCGTCGATTACATTTTTTCGCAGCAGAGCCCTGGTTAACAATGTGCTTTTTGATTTGTGAAGATTTGGCGCGTCAGGATCCCGTAGCCCAAGCAGTTAGGGCGATTGGTCCCAATCTGATTGTATCCCTTTTAATGGACGGCCCTCAACTCTCGGGCCGATGGGCCAATCGCTATGCGACTGTTTTCGCTGACGATCCCGGATCATCGGTCCTCTCAATGACAAGCTTAGGCATGGCCATGAGAAGCCAACCTCCGAAGGGAATGGCACCGTCCCGGGTTGTTGCCTTATGGAAAGAGCCCGACAAACCCTCGCAAGAGATCACCTTGGAGCCTGACGCTAAGGCCATTGTACTCGCGATTAACCAAAAATATGTGAACGAGTGGTCCGCAGACGGCCGAGATGATGGACAAGTAACGGGAACGTTGAGTTTGGGAGGAGTTCATCAGGTTCGGACTTGATTACCACACCGGTGAGGCCTACTGTACCTCTGCTATGATGATCCGTCCTGAAGATGTCCATGCACTGACGATCATCGCTATGGATCCCTCGGGGCAATTAGCTGATAGGCTGATGGCGAAACTACCATCCAACATTCGCAATGTTGGACGTGGATTACGCGGAGAAGTCCCGATGAATCGATTGAGTCCCTCCGTTCGGTCGGCCGTGAAGCAGTTCCAGGATTGGGCTAAGCGTAAGTCTCCGAGACTACAAGCCGCCTGATTGCTTAACTCGTACCGGTGACGAGCGGCGAGGCGGAGTTGTTCCCCGGCATTCGCAATAGCCGTTCAGCTAAGCGCCTGCACGTGGTGAGCCTGAGTCTCGGGCAATTTGAAGGGCAGCAATTTCGCAGCCTTGATTGTTTCGAGTTCTCCCAATGGCAGCGTGACGATTGCCGCATTGCGCGCCTAGGCCTGGTGCACTGCCCGGTTGAGTATGGTCCGAGGAAGAATCGAGTAAGGTACGCGCCAAAGCTGGGGCGTTGGGCGGTAAAGTGGTGACGCCGAAGAAGCGAGCATCTCGCCAAGATCGCCGCCAAGGGAGGCGCGACCATGACCGAGATAGGGCGTGAACACTTGGTCTATTGCGTTCCAAGGAGGGAAGACGATGACCGAAAAGCGCCGGGAACATTTGGCCTCGATCGTCTCCAAAGGCGGCCAAACCGTCACCGATAAGAAACGCGAGTATCCTCGCAAAGCGCTCGCGGCTCGTTGCGCCAAATCCAAAAAGACTCCGCCAAATTAGACGGCCGGCAAGAGTCTACTCAGGATCCAGCCTAAATGGTCTTATATCCGCCCGCGAAACCCGATCCAGACAACCCCGTTCTTTTCGTTCTGAAAAGGATGTAACGACGAGATTTTACATTGCCCAGTTTACTCGAAGTGCGCCTAATTTTAGCCCCGAAATATGAATTTCGAGTGTCCTTGCCTGTCAACGAAACTGTCAACAAAGCAAGTGAGCGAAAGTGAAAGAAAGTGACGGTGCTTTGGGCTTGTTACCTCTGAAAAACCGGCTTAAATGAGAGCATACCTCGCGGGGTATTGACCGAATCCCACCCCTTCCGCCAA
>FSXO01000433.1_pt1 | contig 33802 bp, 26 predicted proteins | sample 1638291 | NCBI WGS metagenome assembly FSXO01 (sample SAMEA3914788, study PRJEB12502) | metagenome | biome: forest; material: soil | place: Canada | collected 2011-07-03 | depth 0.1 m
GGAAATCCATGAACACCAAATGACGGATCGGGGATGGAGCGGTGCGAGGAGATCGTAAAAGCCGTGATAGCCAGTCATCCTCATGGGTTGCCTTAAGAGGGCATTGTAAACGCTGCAGAAGAGCCGAATCGTATAGCGCCAACATTCGGGATCTTATCTCCCTCTGTCGGATCCTTCCGCTTTCGGTTGCCAAATCGAGTTGCTGCAGTCTTTCGACGTATTGCGCTCTAAAGGCGGTGGCATCGCGATGCAGATTCTCCTGCTTCAAGAGCCAGTAAGCGGCAGAGGCTAGCCGGATGCATGTCTCCCCTATGGCATCGCCTGATCTGATTGGTCGCCCCGGCAGTGAACAGTCTTCAGAAAGGGACGGAAGAAAGGGGTGTCGATGTGAACGGTTTCTGCGACGAACTGAACTGGATTCCAGCCAGAGGAGATGAATGGGACACGTCTCTACCCCCGCTATTTGATGTGCGCGGTGCCAATAGCATTCCCCATATCGCTTCAGGCTTTCGCGATGACATTCAGGGCAGTAGCGAAAATATTCGGGTGGTCGAACTCGTCCCGCCATGATGCCAAGGCGCAAATGGATCCAACGACCTGTTTCCGTCAGTAAACTCTGCTGTAAACGGCAAGAGAGTGCAGTGCCTCGAAAGGCGGCATAGAACGGGAAAAGCGTGTGCTTCCATATGATCTCTCTCGGTGAGAGTTCTGAATTGGGAGGGAGTGATGACGTAAATTTCTCGATCCGACCTGGTAGATCGATGACGGCGAGAGCGTTTCCCGATCCGAACAGCTCGTGAAGAATTTTTCGGGCACTTGGAAATCCGAGGGACTGCTGAAAACGAGCGCAGGCGCTGTAAAACAGTTCGCCAGGATAAAGGGGTGGGAAAAAGCCGATCACGCCATAACCTCCTCGGGGAAGAACTCAGTTATCGGTCGAACAAATCCTCCGGTTTTAAGCCTGTCGTAAGGCGACAATCCGGCATCCTTTTCTTTAGCCAAGCAAGCTACAAGCCCCGTTATTTTAACGGGGGAGGGTTGTCTTTTGCCTCTTTGAATGTGATCCTTCTTTTCAGGTTGCTTGATCGGAATCGGCGCCTCTTCGATAGCCTCTAGACCAGATGTTTGAAGGGGTTCGGAAAGGATCTGTTTGATTGCATCATCTAAATCGGGCGGAATGACATCTCCCAAGGCGGTCAGCCGTGTCCATGAAGGGTGAGTGCTTTTGAGATTCCTGATGTCGCGGATCACCGACCAGGAGAGAGAAAAATGTTCTCGAGAAACGGTGCGGATCAAATCGGTGTCGATGGTTTCTTTCCCATGGCGGATTGCGACGAACTGGCAAAGCTGATACAGCTTGATGACCAGATCGGTGATGCCTTGGGTTTCGTCATAGAGCACGGCTGAAAGTTCCGGCGTTAACGGCACGGGGGTGCGAGTGTATTGGTAACGCCACATTGTTTTGACGAATTGAGTCCAGATCGCGTCCTGTGGCATGCGATCCCACTGGAGAAATCCTTGGCCGCTCGAACGTCGAATTTGTCGGAATTCGTCTCTCAAGATCGGAATGGCTTTGTAGGTTCCGACTATAACGACCGGCAAACCGATCACATTGATCAGTTTGACGAAGAAGTTGAGCATCTGACTTGCTCCTCCGCTTTTAGCTTCGCTCAGATGTTGAAGTTCGTCGATTACCAGTAGCCCCAGACGATGTTGTCCCGCTACCAGAGCCATTTTGGGCAGAAGAGCATCGGCAGAAACCCTCGAATGCACGTACATATGGTAGTAAGAGGTTCCCAATATCTGGTCAACGGCTTGGAAAAAGTTCAGACACAGAGCGCGAATGGATCCGTCATGAGGCGTATCGAGCTTCAGCCAGACCAACTGCCTTAAGATGAAGGATCGATCGAGATAACGGGAGTGATCGATGACTTGTGGATAAAGACCCAAGATTGTTTCGATGGCGGTCGATTTACCGGCTCCCGAGAGGCCGCAGAATCCGAAGCCAGTAGCGGTCGAGCGAAATTTGAGCACCCCGGTGGAATTGAGCGCGTTCACACGTTGATGAATTTGTAGTGGTGTGGCATCCGTCGGATTTCGCGCCAAGTAGCCGTGACGTAGGATTCGTGAAAATTTCTGTTCCAGATCAAGATGGCCAGGTAAAGGCACAAAGAATTGGTCGAAACACTGAATAAGGTGATAACGAATCTCTGAAGGCAATTCCCTTTCCTTTTCGCAGTAAGGAGGTCGGCGCATGATGGCACGCACGGCACCTTCCGTTGTCAGAATTGGCGGCAGCGCCTCGATCAGCGGATTGTTTTGGTAAAAGGGAACCGGCGAGGGTTGATAGGCCGCTGCCACGGCATTGCCGTGCGGGCCTGGGGAGACATTCGCGATCATCCCTCCTCCTCCAGCAGTCGCTGAATCAACGATAAATCCTCCTCCGGATGGCCAGTTGAGGTTTTTGTAGGCCTATCTGGAAGTATGGAGACGATCTTTCCGGGTGCCGGTGGGTATCCCGGTATCGGCGGTTTCCATGTATTGGTGTTTCGTTCAGCCTGCAGTTCTTCTTGGCGATTTTTATGGATCGAGGCCACGGCAGCTGTTTTCGTTAGCTTCACCCCCGTCATTTTTTGTTCCTCCCGCCGTTCTGCCTTCGCATTGGCGATCACAGCCTCGTTGTTGACACGCAAGGCCGCCAGGTTTTGGCGGCGTTGACCGTCTAGATCCTCCTGACGCTCGGCCCGGTTCTCGAAGTGGTCATCGACCTCTTCCCAGTTATTTTGGATGAATTGGCGGTCGATTTCCGTGACCTCGCAGATATCGAACCGCCCAGGAGCTTCTGCCGGAATGTAGATTCTGCCAGGATAACGAGGATCGAAGGAAATCCGCAGGGGCTTGCGGCCATCCATGCGAGCTTTGGCGAACCAGTGCCCCTGGATTGCTCGAGGGCAGGTGTAATGGAGCTTCTTGAAGAGAATGCCCCGTGGCGTAATCGATCCCTGACCGACCGGCAGGAGACTCTGCCGAAGAACGTCGGTATCCTTCGTGCGGAGCTGTCCCGATCGATTTTGGATCCCCCATCTCCAGAGTTCACTCGGAATCGGATCAATGCCCTCTTCGATCATGTCGGTTTCCAGTCGGTAGTTCGCCAAGGCTGTCCTGTTGTGAAAGAGCACCGTGCGGAGCATGATCTTCCAAAAATCATGCATGTTGAGGACGGCATCGTGACGTGTGTCCCGATCCCCGCGGGTCCGCTCCTTATCAACCGCTCCTGGTAACCAACGAATCGTCAGATCGGTCACCGACTTGAAGCTTCGCTCGACGATGCCTTTGAGATCGGCTCGGTAGGGAGGTTCGTTGGTGACCTGAACACCCAGAAGATTGGCAAGATTATTGGCCTGATTGCCGCGTAGCTCTCCCCCATCCGCATAGACGACCTGGGGCAGACCTAGGGCGGGCCATTCGTCCGGATGGCAATCAATTCCGTATCGCCGACACAGCTCCTGTTTATGCTCGAATGCATTGAATAGCGCCATGGCGGCGCCAAGATAGCTGGGATTCTCCAGCGTAATGTGGATGCCGACGATGAGCCGGCTAAACACATCGACGACCAAAAAGACGACTGGTCGACCGACCAATCGAGTTCGGCGGAGTGAGCTGACGAGATAGATGTTACCGATTGTGGCATCGATCTGATAGACGGATCCCGGCCCAAAAGCTTGGGAAAAGCCGGTAATCGCACGGAGATTCAATTTGACCCATTTGCTGCCATACCGATTTATGGCCTTCCGCTCGCGATCCGTGTCCCAATAGGCTTGATACCAATAGCGAAATTGCCGAAGAGTGGGTAGCTCCGACGGGGGTGGTAATATCGGCACTCCCTCGACAAAGCCTTTGTGGAAATAATTCTGCAGTGTGCGCTCGTAAATATCCTTAATCGGATGGGTGGGATAGAGCCCGCATCCCCAGGTAAAGTATTCCTTGATGCGCTCCGTGATCGGCACGCCGAATCTGGTTCCGGCGCGTTTCTCAGCTTTGGACGGGCGTCCGCGTTTCTTATGAACTGGTTTTCCGTTGACCGTATCGGGTCCTTCATGGGGCATTCCTTCTTTCCAGTCGGGAATCAGGGCATTCTTCACCAAGCCCCGCTGCCAATAACGTCGGAGGCAGCGATAAATCGTTGATTTTTTTATCCCGTATAAAACACAAGCTGCCTGAACGGCATTCCCGCGCGACTTGCGATGATAGCCACCGTGGGCCGGTAGACCGACGATTTTGACGATCCAATTCCAACCTTTGTCTCGATAAGCCCGCTCTTTCTCGCTGAGAGTGTCTTCCGCTTTTAAGAGATGGGCATAGGGGTCATGGTCCAACTTTCGCGCAATGTTCTCGTCCATCGCCGTTTGCAATGCCGCGGTTTTTCCCGGCTCTGGAAAAGCCTTAGGGTCATGAATGTCGATGTTCAGATAGGCGTCGCCATGTTGCGACACCCAGAGGATCCGCAGGATCCGCTCTTGGGCATCGGTTTCAGGCCACGCGAAGAGATCGTTGACTTTCAGCATCATAAGCAAGGGGGGTAGGACTCATTTTGAGGACGGAGAGAGGAGCATTCGGATTGATCGACATCTGCATGTCGACGATCCAAAGCCGCCGGGCAATCAGGTGTTTTACGACGGTGAGGCTGGTCCCTGGTGACAACGCCAATCTCTCATCGACACTGTTGCATAAATGTCGCAGGCGATCCGCTCGCTCTGCTACCGGCTCACGCAGGCATTCTTCAACATGGGTGACGACCGAAGCCGTGATCTGGTGCTCGTCAAGTGAACTATGACTCTGGAGCCACTCCAAGTTTGCCACTAAAGTCGCTGGAAGCTCCTTTTCGGTGACGATCGCCCAGTCAATTCCCTGTGACTCCCAGTAGAGGCGCTCGATCTCCAGTTTCTCGACAGTTCGATCGGAGGCAAGGTCGTCGGATTTTTTGAAGCTTCGCGCAACTTGCATTTCCACACCATTCACTCGGAGATCGATAAGAAAATCGGTCGTGAGCGCTCGAGTAACCCGAGTTCGAGGATCCACCGGGTAGGCAATCCTCAAATGCTCGCAGATTTCGATGGTCTTCTCTCTCGGCAGCAGGGGGAATTGTTCCCGGATATCGATGACGGACGGGGCCCAGTCGGCAATCAGAAAATAGTCCCTTTCCCCATCGCTCAGAAAATGATGGAGGCGGCCGGTTTTGTATCCCTGTACACGACTTACCTTGCCCAAAGAGGAAATATCTTGAACGGTGAGCCACGGCTTGTAATCGGCAAGATGGCCGCTACCGCGGCCCTCGGCCAAGCGGCGGGCGATGACCGCTTCGGTTTCTGGACCACGATTACGTGCCATAAACTCCTTCCTCCCCAGAGAAAATCAGCTGATGGGTGTAAATCCGCTTGAGTTCCTCAAAAGAAAGCGTTTTAAGGGATTCAGCCAATCCCAGAGCCCTGTTAAGAGAGGGAGGGGAAGTTTTCTCCCACGACCACGCTGTCTGCTTAGAGAGAAACAGCGGGATTCCCGACCATTTTGCATGGTTTCGGCCGAAAAAATCCGTGGAAAGTGCTTGGAAATCAGCGAGATAATAAACTTCTGTCCTTGACCGCTCCAAGGCTTCTTCCCGACTGTGGTAAGGCATGCCGGGATGGTTCCGCGCTGGATATGGGGCCAGCGGGGGTAATGCGGACGGAACCGCTTTAGACCGGATTCTCTCAACAATCTCTCTCCCGGCGGGGGGGAGGTTTAGGGCAATGGCCCATGCTTCAAACTGAATCGGAATCACCTGTCCTCTTTCCAAGGGAGGCCACGCAGACAAAGGTGGAGCTCCCCTTGATAATTAAGGGTTTGACTGGGGAGGAGGCGCCGATAAGCTGGAGACGTATTGTTCGCCTGCCGGGTTCTCCCGGTATTTAAAAAAGCCCTGCGCGCCAACGCAGGGTCTTTTTTTGCCACAATCACCTTTCGATGGGAGGAGCGCGGTCTGCTGTCGGTGGAAAACTCTTCACAATGGGGACTTTATGAAGAGCCCCTTCTCTATAACAAGAAACGGTGGGAAAACTTTGGGGCCCTAAGTTTTCTTCCAGTTCCTTGACACATCGGCACGGTGGAATGCCCTCGCCTAGCTATTACAATATGTGCCGGGCTTCGCTCTATCTCCGAAAAGGTTCAAGACCCTCTTGCCGTTTATGGTGTGGCGGCAGTTGCAGATAGCGGCGTATCTGCTGGGGAAGCCTATGGGTGCGGTGATTTTGGAGGGGCTTGAGCTTTTTCTGATTCTATTCCCCAAATTGTATGAGCGCCGACTTAGGGAAAGCGTCCTCGTCTACATGGCCGAAACCTTGGAAGATCAAAAAGGAGATGGGGACGGTCGCCCACTTGAAATAAGAGTCGAGAGTTTGAAGTTGGGTGAGCCTTTTCTGAAATCGTTGATCACGCGGCGTTGGGGGCCGGCGAAAGTAGACTACCCCCACCCGATAGAACTCCTCCTGGATAAGGAGAGTCAGGATAACGGATATCGCTTCTGGGCCAAATTCAATTCTATCGAAAAAAGCGCGAAGGAAAGGAAGTTGGCATGTAGGAACATTGCTCGAAGAGACGTCCTCGAGGTCGTGGAAAGGGAGAAAGCAGAAATTCTAGACATCAAGGCCTCGCTGGATCGCGCTCGGATCGCATATACAGATTGGAATCTCTGTTGTCTTAAAACGAGGAAACGTCTTATCGATGCCGCAATCGAAGAGACTCGAAGACGAGCTGAAGAGGATCGAAAAGAGATAGCGCGGCTGGAAAATCATTGGAAGAGCGCGGACGGGGATCAAAAAAGTCGAAAGCTTGGAACTTAGTTTCGGCGGGAAAGCGAACAGGCACTTTAAATGAGGGCGATCGTAACCGTTTGCCTTTGGCTTTCGAATAATTCGTTCGCGCCAAAAATATCAGCTTCACGGCTATTTTTACCTGGCAATCAGTAAAAACATTCGGCAGGGTAGGCCTTATGAAATTGGGACTGGGGTACAAGGCTATCGGGAGGAAAAGCCATCCATCGGATGCCAGGCTGGTTCGTCTGTTGGCGAAGGCTAGCGGGAGACGGTCTTCCTATTGGGCCTTCAAAGACAACCCCGCAGACACCTACGAACGTCCTTTTTACCAATATCCAGCGATGATGGTGCCCCGCTTGCAGCGGGAAATTCTCAATGCCATCATCAAAATAAAAGGTCGTCCCCTCGTAATATGCGATCCTTTCATGGGGTCCGGCACTGTGTTGGCACAAGCTATGTTGGCTGGCTGCGATTTTGTGGGTCAAGATCTCAATCCTCTTTCGCTGCTTCTCTGTCAGGTGCGCGCGGAATGCCTCAATCCAGAAACTTTAGAGGCGGCAGCTGAAGAGGTTTTTCTTGCGGCAATCGAAAGTAAGAACGTCAGCATTCAAGGACCCGATTTTTTTAATAAAAATAAATGGTTTACCCAATCAGCTATTTGCGGGTTGGCTCGACTTCGTGCCGAAATTAAAAAACAGAGCAATCGCAGCACACGTCGCTTCTTGTGGGCTTGTCTTGCAGAAACAGTCCGCGTGAATTCAAATTCACGAACCTCTACTTTTAAACTTCATATCCGCTCAGAAGAAGAGAGAAACGCTACTGCCGAAGACGTGTTTGCTACCTTTGCGAAAGTCATAGAAGTAAACTGCAAAAGAGTAGGACTCTTTGTTAATAAGCTTCAAAAAAAGGGTTATCTAACGCAAACGCAGGAATATTCCCGAAATATTCTTCTCCGACTTGGAAACAGCGCCCACGCTTTGCCAAACGGATTAGGTCCATATAACGTAGTAATGACTTCCCCGCCCTATGGGGACAATCGAACAACCGTTCCATACGGGCAAGCGGCTTGGCTTCCTTTGCAATGGATCGATTGCGATGACATATCGGATCAAATCGATGCCACCATGTTGAATAGTTATTATGGGATAGATAACGCCAGTCTGGGGGGAGCAACGCGTCTGCCCGAGCTCTCCAGAACAATGGCTCTAACTCAGATGAGTCTCGCCTATAAAAAAACTGCCAAACTCTTAGAAAATAAGAATGGGGATGCCTTAAAACGCTTTGCCTCTTTTATATCGGATTTAGAAAAAGTACTGGAAAAGATCGTTCAATGCTGCGCCCCCAATGCCCATGCGGTTTTTACGTTGGGCAATAGACGAACGCAAGGGGTGGAGCATCCCCTGGCTGCTTTGGTGATGGATTTTATGAACGCCAAGTCCATGACCGTTGCCTGCACCCTTCGTCGGGAAATTCCTTCCAAACGCATGCCGAGCAAAAACGACACATCCGAGACGATTCGCACCGAAACCGTCCTCGTTTTTCGTGCGGGGGAAAATGAAATTCCGAATGACACCATCAAATGTCAAAATAGGGCCGATTAAGGCTGGTAATCCTTTCGAGTAGTACAGTATCTTTTCTTCATGTCGGATAAAAAGCGCCTCGACGAAAAGGAGGTTGCCGCCAGGTCATTTGACATAAGCAATTTGCGGGTCAAACCCGATAATTCTCCCGCTGTTGTTTCCCGTCAACCGCTATCGGCTCAGCCGACGTCAGTTCAATCGGTAGATTCTGAAGAGATCCCTCATCTCGATATTGATTCCTATGTCGTCCGTCAGCTGGGAGATCAGCTCATCACGGATCCCGAACAAGCTTTATTAGAGCTGATTAAGAATTGTTACGATGCGGATGCTTCATACTCGAAAATTCGAATCGATAAAGACTACCAGCCTCGCCCCTCGGATCTAGCCCCTGAAGAAGCTTTGGGACTAATTCATGTTGAAGATAACGGCTCAGGGATGGATCGCTTATCAATAGTTAACGGATGGCTTGTAATCAGTCTCTCGTCAAAGCGATTGATGAAACTCGAGGGCCGAAAATCCCCGAAATTTAATCGCCCTCCATTAGGGGATAAAGGCCTCGGGCGGCTGGGAACGATGAAGCTGGGCAAATGTCTCCTGGTTGAAACTTTTACATCTTCAAAAGCTACTGGTTATAGGGTGTTTTTTGAATGGACCAACTGTCGGAGTGGTGAGCCACTGCGATCCGTACCAGTTAGGTTAGATTCGATTCCAGCGAGCGGAAGGACGGGGACATCGATAAAAATCTTTGGCCTTAATGAGCCTGACTATTGGCAAGGGGAGCAAAAACTACGTCGGCTTGAGAGTAGGTTATCGACTTTAATTTGTCCTTTTGAGAAATTCAGAAGCTTTATTATCGATATTGAAGCAAATGGAAGACCTCTCGACCTATTGCAATTAAGTTCGAAGGTTCGAGATACCGCGGGGATAAAGATCGATTTTAAATGGGACGGAAAGACGCTCAAAATCGAAGGGAAGATTAAGCTCTCTGCTTATAAACGCCAAGAACGAGATCCGCTATTCGATTCGTATGTATTACCTGACAATGGTAAGCGGCTTTTGAAGCATTTTCTTAATAACAAAGATACTGCGGCCTTCAGCCTGAAAGCCTCCGATAAAGCAGGATGGTATATTCAGTTCTCAAAAAACCTCGATTGGCTTGATTTAAAAGGACACGGTAAGGGTGATTCTTATTCCGATCCTGGGCCGTTTTCCGGTTCAATAGACAGTTTCGATCTTCAGTATTTATCAGGTGAGCAAGCTCCGCTATTTTCAAAACTGCAGGAATATCGAAATTACATTAAGGCGCAGGCTGGAATCTTTGTCTATCGCGATAATTTTGGCATAAGAATGCCAGATGATTGGTTGGGACTCGGCAAATCCTTTACCTCGCAAAAGGGCTTCTACAGTCTTAAGCCAAGTAATTCCATTGGGTATTTCATGCTCGGCGTTGCTGAAAATCCTGATCTTCAGGAGAAATCGGATCGCGAGGGCTTCATTGAAAATGAATTCTATCGAGGCTTCATTGAATTAGCCGGTACGGTTCGTGATTCAGTTAACGGCGCTCTCAACGTGCTGGGTCGGAGCTATAATGCCTTCGAAAAGCAAATGCTCGAAGGGCTTTCTCCAAATAATGCTCCAGCTGAGGCTAAGGAGACCGTAACCAGAATTGGTGAAGTTGTTAGCGTAGCTTCAAATCTTCTAACAAAAATAGCCAGCACGGGCAAACAGAGGGCAACCGAGCTAAAGCGGGTCGAGAACCAGGTCAAAACGCTTTCCAAGAATGTTCATTTCAGCAAAGGAGCATCTGAAGAGTTCAAGTCGGTACTCGGCACGCTGATGGCGCAAGTTAATGAATTGGATTCTGATCAAAAAGAAGTCCAACGGCTCCTTGGGGAGTTGGCTGAAAAGAAGGACGTTTCGAGTAAGGTGCTATCCGAAATTACGACTCTAGAAGATCGCGTCGCGCTTGTATACGAAACCGTTGGAATTGGTCTTTCAGCTCAAGCATTGGCTCATGATGTTAATTCCTTAGTTTCGGACATCTTGCTGACCACAAGGCGTCTGGCAACTCGCGTAAAGGAAGACCCTGATAGTCCTAAGATCGCTACGGATATCGCCGCGATTCGGACTTCGGCAAATGCTATTCAAACGTTAGTTCAGTTTGTAGATCCCATGCTGCGAACCTCCCGTGAGATTCGAGAGAAAATAGCGATAGGCACTTTGCTGAACGACTTTTTTAGTATTCGCGGAGAAAGACTCCGCAAAAACAAGGTTCTGTGGCATACCGACATTCAAGAAGACTTTGAAGTTCGTTTCAATCGCGGCCGTCTTATTCAGATTTTTGATAACCTGACTACCAATAGCGAATATTGGCTTCACCAGGCTTATGGTGACGATGAAAAGAAAAAAAAGCTTCTCATTGAGGTTGCGTCTCCTTATGTAAAATTCTCCGATTCAGGTCGAGGAATTCGACCGGATCTAGAGGAGACACTTTTTGATGTCTTTGTAACGGGAAAGCCCAGAGCCCAAGGACAAGGGTTGGGTCTTTTCATTACAACGCAGCTGCTTGAGCGAGAATCCTGCTCCATACAGCTGGACGACGAGCGAAACGCGGACGGGCGACGGTTTAAATTCATAATTAACCTATCGGGGGCAATGCGTGACTAATTCGATAGAAAATAAGCTTAATAAATGTCTTCGAGCGGGACGGATTAAAAGAGTTGTTTGGATCGACGATAAATTCGACAGAAACAATGATCGGGCGCTCCCCCTAGTAATTCCCACGGCACTGTTGCTTTTAGGTAAATGCGAGCGATTTGATCATGATCTGCTAGCCGAAGTTCCCGTAACCGATCCCGATATTGTTACTCGTGCAATAGACAATGTTCTTATAGATCATGGCGACCGAGCTCTGGAAATCCTCGAATCTCTTGAAACGCAGATTGCATCTGCTCCTGGAGACAAGACGAAGAACGATCTCACCGCTTCCGATTTCGACCAGCTTATTGATTCATTGGGCAAAGATGTAGTCGAGCCCTATAGCTATGGACAGTGGAGTGCCCTTTCCTCGGAAAAAAGGGTGATTGGTCCGGATACGCTCGTCTTAATCGATCATGAGTTCACTCGGGAAGGACTTGCCGATGAGGGGCCAAAAATTCTTGGAGAGATACTCAATTCACAGTCCCAGGGCTATTGCGTGATGCTCACGCACAAAATAGGCCCGGCAGAAGAGGAAACGCATCGATTGGAACTTGCGGCACTTTTAAGCCGCCAGGTCCATCAGTTCGCCGTATTATCTAAGCGAGAAGATGCGGCGAATCCAGGAGCCATAGATCAAAGATTCACCCGGTCCTTCCAGGTGGTTTTTACGCATAAGTTGTGCGACGACGTTACGAAGATGATTGGTGCGGTCTTAAAGAAATCGCTCGATCAAACCTCAACGCAGCTCTTAACCCAATCTATCTACGACATCGATCGCGCCATTTTTCATAATTCTCATCTTGAAGGCGCAACGGAGTTAGATGTTTTCTTGAGGATTTTTGTAACCGCACAACGGTCGGCTGCTTACAAAGAGCTGGCTGATGCCGGATTTCGTGACGCCATTACCGCGTTGAGGCTTGTTCGGGAAGCTGGTGGGCCCTTGCAGGCTGCGAGTCCAGCTTCGTCCACCACAAGCAGCTTTAGGCTATGGCGCCAAATGGAGGTCTTTGATTCTGACGAAATAGTTAACAAAGCTCATGCTCCTTTATCCTGCGGGGACATTTTTATCACTATTCCCAAAGCGCAAGACGAGAAGAAAAAGAAATATGTGCTTTTGGGTCAACCTTGCGACCTAATGGTACGGGGGGATAAATGGCGCACCTCCAAGGCGGGGCTTTTCGTTCAGTTACTTGAGGGCATTGCACCTGCCGAAGATCGCTATTTTGCTTTGAAGGACGTCGGCGGAACTGGCGTTGACTGGTACGGGGATTTCAGAAACGTCTTCTTTGTAAACTTGGAAATCTTAGATTTAGCAGTCCTAAATGAAGATGGGACTCTTACGGTATCGAAAACTTCTACAATCCCACCTTTTGTTAATAACCGATGGCAGGAGCGCTTTAAAACTCTTATTCGAGCATTGGGCGATGGCTACGTTAAAAATCGTGTTCTTTCTATTCACGGATGTCATAAGAACGGTGACTGGAAGGACTCAACATGGACCTTTAATTTTCGTCGATGGGGTCGGATTCGTAGTCCTTATGCCGAAGCAATGTTGGGATCCTATGCCGCTTTTCAGGCCCGCGTTGCCTTTGACCATGATTTTGCACATCAAATTTAGGACTTATTATGCCGCTATTGACTCAGGCTGATATTGAATTTTTGCTGGAAGCTTTAAAGTATACCAAAGCGAAGTTTCAAGCGACTGAGTATCCCAGCTATGAATTTAGGCAGCAGCAGATCCAGCGCGTAGAAGATATTCAGGCAAAACTACGTGCATTACGCGATTCCCCATCTGACGCTTGATACGAATTCTGTTATAATAGCGCCTCTAAGTCGTTTAGAGCGGCCATTCATGGCGGCATTCAAAACTCGAACATCCGTTCGTTATGCCTGAGCTAGCCGAAGTCGAATATTTTCGGAAGCAATGGAATTCCGGCTTCAATGCGCCGGTCTTAAAAGTACTCGTGCATGCAAACGCGCGGATTTTTCGTGATGTAGCTGCTAATGAGTTAGTTCGCCATTTGCCAGGCGCCCGTCTTGTGCATTCCATGGCTCATGGCAAACAGATGTTTTTTCATTTCCGTCCAAAAATGATATTAGGCGTTCACCTTGGAATGACCGGGCGCCTAAGTGTTCGAAAGGCTCAAGCTCCCCAGGAAAAGCACGATCACCTCATTCTCGAGCAGCGTGATCGGAGCCTGGTATTGACCGATTGTCGCATGTTTGGCCGTCTCCAGTTCGCGATGGGAACTTACCATCCAGAATGGCAGCGCGGTCTGCCTCCAGCAATGTTGTCTGCAAACTTTGACTGGCGTTATTTGCAAAGTGCTTTCCAACGTCATCCTAAAACTTCCATTAAGGTTATCTTGCTCAAACAAGAGATTTTCCCGGGGATTGGGAATTGGATGGCTGATGAGATCCTATGGCAAGCGGGAATGGAACCTGAGCGGGTAGGAGTACGCATCACGGAAATGGAAACCAAGCGGCTCTATCGAACAATTCGTCGCATATGTCGAATTGCGCTTAAAACGATTGGTCAAAACCTCGATTATCTGCCGCCTAACTGGTTGTTTTTTTCCCGGTGGCATAATGGAAATCCATGTCCCCGCTGCAAAACCATTCTTTCGAGAAGCAGTCTGCATGGACGCACCACCTGCTGGTGTGAAAATTGCCAGTCAGTAGAAAGCCAGAATCCTCTTCTTGCACATAAACCTAGCAAAACTCCACGCAGATCCCAATGGGCCAAAACCTTTGCCGAGGCCGCTAAGATCTTTCAGGTGGATCAGGAAACTATTTTAAAATGGATAAAAGCCGAAGGTAATCCTGGTCTTTCCACTAAAGGCTGGATGTACTTGGCTAAGTGGCAGCCTTGGGTCAGATTCACTGGCCGCAGTTGGTTTCGCAGAACACATGAAATTGGACGGCAAAATATGCTCATATAAAAGTCCTAATGTGCTTAAACTAGGATGAGACTCATCCTTGCTTACTCAAAAAGTTCAATAGGATAGAGGCCTATTTGGACTATATCGCTTCGAGAGCAGCCATTCGCTCCAGCTCGGTAAAAATATCCTGATGCTTGGCCCCTAGAAATCGCACCACTTTTCCGTTATCTAGGAGCTTTTTGACGTATCCCTTGATGACGGTTAAATCGAGATTATTTTCCGAGTAACTTTCCTCGATGGCCTTGAACTCCTTTTCAAGGGTCTCCATCTCCTGTTCCATCCGCGCGACGTCCTCGGGCGAAATGCCGGTCTTAATCTTAGGCTTTTCCGGGTTGGCCAACAAATCCTTCGGAGTGCCCATAAACAAGGCCTCTGCGTATCCTTTCGCGAAATCGTTTGTATTGACCATCAATTCCGCCATCTCGATCTGACGCACCGGCTTCACCTTCCTCAGGATCCTGAGGGCTCCGGGACAGATCTGCTTGTCTTTGAGTAATTCAACCGCTTCCTCGTGGATGTCCTTGAGCAGATTCATGCGTGTCCGGATGTCGTGGACTTCCATGTTCAGCGCAGCCGCGATCCGTTGGATAGGAACCCCATTCTCGACGGCCTTGACGATCATCCGGTGCTCCTGGATCGGGGACAGCCGGCTGATTCTGGCATTGTAGGTGAAGCTTTCGTCCTCGGTAGAAACCAGACACTGGGCCTCGCCGATCCCGAGTTCTTTCAGGGCCGTATAACGCAGATGACCGTCCATCAGCAGATAGTATCCAGCACGTCCTTTTTGGGGATAAACCATCATTGGTTCGACCAAGCCCACTTCTCTTACGGAGGCGAGAATCGTACCGTATCTGCCCACCTGCTTTTGGGCATCTTTCACCTGCCGCACCGGCAATATCTTCTCAAGGGGCAGGGTGATCGGCCTTTTCTCAAAGCCGAATTTGGGCTCGCTCACGCGTCCCCCTTCAATTCGATGTCAATCTTGTCGGAAAGGCATTTCGGCATTGAATGGAGATCTTCAGCCCGGAGCAGGTTCACAAAGTTGTCATCCCGAAAAAGCCGCTTGAAGGCGGTGACTAAGAAAACCAGTTTGGCCTCGCAAATTCCCGCCTTACGCACCATCAGTTTCTGGCGCTGGCTTTCTTTTCTGTAGGCATTGACCATGCCATCGGCGGTCGTTTGAGGCACTTTTGTCCTGTTCTTTGCTCCGCGCTTCTTGCCCAGGAATCGACGTTGCTCGATCAGCCGCCTGACAGATCGAATCGACGCATGGTTCAGTTGCTTGCTTTCGTAAGCTTTGAGCAGCTCACGCTGCATCTCGACATTTTCTGCTTTGGAAATCTCGATCGCTACGCCGAGAGGAATCCGACCCCGGATAGCTTCATCTAGCAAACGCTCTTCACCAGCCTGATTGAGGGAAACTAACCCACTTATGAACGAGTCATAAAGATCGAGTTTCTTTCCAATCGCCGTATGGCTATGTCCCTCGGCCTTGAGCCGCTCGATCTCATGGATCAGGTCGGTGGGATGGGGAAAGCGACGAGCCATGTTTTCGACCAGGCTCATCAAGAGGCGGTCTTCGTTCGACGTCTCTACCACCAAAGCAGGGATTTCCTTATGGCCCAGAGCGACAAAGGCCTCAATGCGTCCCTGGCCGCAGACGAGATCGTAACCTTCGCCATCCTCGCTGCGCGGACTGACCCGGATGGGTTTCTTGAGACCCAGATTTCGAATGCTCTGGACGATCTTCTCGAACCGTCTTTTATCACGGAACCTCGGATTCAGGATGCGGATTGCCTCGATGGGAATAAGGCGGACATCGTCGTTTTTCACGCTGCCCCCTCCACCGGAACTCTTTCAGCCATGCCGAAGAAATAGTCCAGAGTGTCGAAACGGTAGCCGTCCAGGTAGATGCCGTTGTGTTCGGCCACACGAAGGTTCTCCCATGTCATGTCGATGGCGGGAAGGAGGTAGTAGTCGCGAATTCCCTCGTTGGCCCCATCCATTCGGACGGCGATGGTGATGTCGGGCTTGAGCGACTCATCGAGCCTGATCAGCCATCTGGATGAGCTGGCTCCAGTTGCGTAATGGCGGCAAAGGACGATCGAGACCCGAAGCTCGCCATTGACGAATAGGATATCCGTCTCCGGGTCCATAATGGCAGTCGCGCCCATTTGCATGAGCTTCTCGATGATCGAGGACACCAGTTCGGGGTGTTTTCGACGCAGTCGCCGGTTTTCCTCGATGAAACCGTAGTCGATCGGCGGATTGTAGCCGATCAGCTGATAGGCCGAAACCAGGCTGCCGAAGCGATGCCGAAACGCAGCACTGGAAGGCAGATCCTCGAATTCGTCGATAAGGATGCCTGAGATTCGACCATGTTTGTTCAGCACGCCCTTGAGCTTCTCGAGCATCTCTTCGTTCGTCAGCTTTTTGCTCCTCGCCAGAACCATCCCCTGGACGATGAAGAAGAGATTCGGATCGATAATCGGCTCAAAGACGCCCTCAGCACGTATCCATTTATCCCTCGGATTCTCGACATGTTGTTTTTTCAATTTGAAGGAAGTGCGATGGTACACGTTGTTCCCGATGTATTTTTCATTGGTCAGCACCTCATGGACTGATCCTCGGGTCCAATCCCGTCCGAAATCGGTCCGAACCCCACGTTGATTGAGAGTGGCGGCGATCTCACATTTGCTCTTTCCCTCATTTACGAAGGTTTTGTACATCCAGCGAACGTCAGCAATCTCCTCCTCTGGGCCTGGGACCAAGATAACCCGGTCAGTTTGAAGGCTCTTTTGTTCTCCGATCTTCAGTATCCCCTTATGGTTTCCGCCTTGGTCGATCAGCATGCGGCGTAGGCCGTATCCTGCTGCGCCGCCCTGCTTATAGCCGAGCTGGATCAGCCGACAGGCCCCCTGGAACACTTTCGAGGAAAGTTCCCGGCTATATTCGCCGGCCATCGCCCGTTTCACTCCCTTCACGATAGTCGAGACGGGGCTGCCGTCGTTCTCGAACTGCTCGGCGCAATAGGTTACGGAGATTCCGGCGCGGCGACAGATGTACTCGTAGTAGGCGCTTTCATCGGCGTCCTGAAACCGTCCCCACCGGCTGACGTCGTAGACCAGGATGTAGGCGAAGTCGGTATTACCCGCCTGGACGTCGGAGATCATCCGCGCCAGAGAATCTCGACCTTGGATGTTCAGGCCGCTTTTTCCCTCGTCCGAGTAAATCTTCACGATCTCCATGGATCGCATTTTCGCGTACTCGCGAATGGCGTCCATCTGGTTGCTGGTCGAGTACTGTTGATGCTCGGTCGACATGCGGACATATGCGGCCGCGCGTGTCATCGATTCCGGTGGCGTTTCAGACGGGCTCATGGGTTTTCCTTAGGCAGCTCAAAGCCGTCGAGATCGTTTCGAGGACTAACGTCGCAATTTTCATTTCTGATTACCTCTATCAGCATCCCATTTTCCTCAAACAAACAAGGTGTGTGGAGGACGTCACCTATTTCCCGGCAGAGGATTGGGATGATGACAGCGATATCTTCCAAAAAGAGTGATTCGGAAGGATCCGATGAGGAAGGCCGTCGCTTCTTCAGGCCCTCCCCAACAGTCAACGATGCGGAGCCACCATGCCTCGGGTTGAGAACGGGGAGGTCCTCGTCCAATAAAGCGCCCCGTTACTTTGGAAAGTTCGGGAATCCAACGCTCAAAGCGGCGCCAGTATCTGACGAGAAGAGGGGTCCAGTGCAGAACGTCCAGGTGCCCTCTCTGCCTCGTGGCAAACCTATGGATAGTTTCGTTCTGGATGAGGCGATAGGGTTGCGCAAACCAGGGAAGAAGACTGACCGTCTTTCTGCACCATCTGCATCTAAAACGACGGACCTTGAGATGAAGAGTGTCCCGGCGCGATAGAATCGAAAGATGACGGGCATAATATCCAAGAGCCCATAAAGCGCCATGCCGACCGCAATGGGGACAATCATGCGGCGGTCGCATTCGACGGTGTCGTTCCTCGGATACGAATCTTTCTGCATCGACAAGAATCGGACAGATCAACTGCATCTGTCCGGATTCCTTACAATCGGGTTGACGAATTCGATCGTCGTTATCGGGGAATTCCCATCAATTCCAGGTTCGTGGCGTTATTTTCTGCAGTCGAAGATTAATTGGGAGAGGGATATTTGGCCTTCAACTCCTGAAACTCCTTCTGCAGATCTGGGACGCGGACGAAAACATGACCGTTGGGTGCCTGAATGTGATCGTTATCCAGAATTTGAAGAATCACGGGGTTGCCCGGATCTCCGCCGCTGAGCTGAATCGAGCTTCCAGAGACGGTATAGTCCATTCGCTCCACAAAGTTCATGGGGCCCACGCCAATCGAAAATGGATCGATAATCCGGCGCTGGCGGAGAAACTGATTTCCTTCGAAGTCCAAATACCCGATTTCCCGTAAACCTCCGTCACGACCTGAGTAGTCTCGGTATTCAAACCATCCCTTCGGGTGAGAGCCTAAACCACAGCCCGAAAGCAAAAGGCTCGCCACCAAGCCTGCCAAGAAGTGAAAACGCGTATTCATCGATGGGGTATCCAACCCATAAGGAAAACACGCTGAGCCAGCAAGCCAAAAAGCCGCCAGATGGCGGCTCTCGTATCCGACTGAGCCTCCGAAGATGGCAGGGTGACTTTTGGGAAGGCTTTTGGCCAAAGAATCCACAGCTTAAGGCAGCGCGCCAGCCTGACTCAGGAAAGGCTCTGCGAGCTGGCCAATATCGATCGCAGCTACATCCAACGGATCGAAGCTGGCCTGAGGACACCTTCTGTAGAAATCGTCATCAGAATCCAGAAGGCCCTGAAATGTAGCTGGGACGATTTGTTCAGGAATCTGTAGCACGTTGGGCGTCGAGGAGTTGCCGGATAGGTAACGGGCTCTTTCATCACAGAGAGCAAACGATCTCCATCTTTTCACCGGTTCCTCTTTCGTAACAGAACATCGCTTTCCCGGTACCGGTGTCGATGATGATGTGCGATGGGAATGAAGCATTGGCGACATGGCCCGCATTCACGCAAAAGGTTCGATCTAGTCGATCCCAGAACTGTGCGATAAAGGGCGCTTGATGAAAATGCCCGGAGAACACGAAATCGGGCTGGAACCGCCGAATCCATTTACCAAATAGATCGCTTCCCAAAATACCGCTCTCCGTCGTGGCGGTCGCCGCTGCCGACGGAGGCTCGTGAGATAGAACCATCCATGAACATCCCCGCCGCCGCCGCTCCCCGCTGCCATCCTCCAGAATTCTTTCCATCGCGCTGATCCAGGCATCGCTTTGCAGCTCGCAATAAGGCAGACAGGTCACCAGGAAGGATTCTCCGTCTGTCGAGATGAAGACCTTTGTTTCGGAATCGCCGACGACGGAATCGAACCGGAGTTGATCCGTCCAGCAGGCCCCTGGCTTTAAATTAGGGTACATGAAAGACCATCGGGTCATATCATGGTTTCCGGAACACCAAGCCAGAGGCTTACCCCGATCGATCTCCCGGGAGAACCAATCAATAACGAACTGTTTTTGGCTTTCGATATCAGGTTGAAAGATATCGAGCATATCGCCTGGGATTGCGATCAAGTCGAATTCCGGAATCCGCTGTGCCAGCCACGAGAACCAATTCGGGCGGCTGTGGAGATCTCCGAGGACGAGGATTTTCATCGGTTTTTGGCGAAAGCTTCCGCGCGTTCGATACCGAGCAGGGCCTCTTCGTCCGGTTGGGTCCAAAGAAAAGTCGGCTTCCGCGATTTCCCTATGAACACCGCACAGGTCAATTGACTCGATCCATAGGCCAGCGTGTCGATGTTTACGGCATACTTAGTCACCTTCGGCTTTCTCAAGACCGGAGTATGCCCATGGACGACCAATCGACCCTTCACGTCGCGGACCGGTCCTCGGTACCACAGCAACTCCTCTTCAGACACGGAATCGATCTCGATACCCGGAGCGATTCCCGCGTGGGTGAAAAGCCGGATGCCGTCCGAATGGTATATCGGCAAGCGTTTCAAAAATCCCCTCAGTGTTTGTCGAGTCATGCCGTAGACTTTTTCGGTATCCCGGTATCTCTCTTCCAACAGCTCGAGATCGACTCCATCCCGCTTGTCTCTTTCGTACCTCTCCACACTCTCGAGGAGGATTGCCTCGTGGTTTCCCTTTAGGACGATCACCTCGTCAAACTGGCGCCGCAGCTTCCTTGACCACAGCGTGACCAACACCTCCTTCGCATCGGGCCCGCGGTCGATATAGTCCCCCAGGAAAATGATCTTGGCCTTCCCTTCGATCGTCTTCCGATGCTCCACGATGGTCTCCAGAAGCGTCTGGAGCAGATCATTGCAGCCATGGATGTCACCGACGGCGTAGGTGACCGCCGGGAGAATCGCAATAGACTCCTTGATGTTCATGAAGTATTTACCAGATCAAACGTCGCCTGAAGCCGGGTGATGAATTTCTTTCATCACCCGGCTTCCTTGTGGGCGCCTCTCTCCTTACCGCTTTCGCTGGCCTAATGCACGCCGAGCTATTTCCGTAGGCACCATCTCGAAGCGCGCCGGGGCCATCGAATAACTGGCCCTGCCCTTCGACATCGACCGGATGGCGTTAGCATATCCGAACATCTCGGCCAGAGGCACGTCAGCGGTGATGACCACGTCACTTGCGCGAGGCGTGACCTCTTTCACCAGCCCGCGCCGCCGATTCAAGTCGCCGATCAGATCGCCTTGGTAATCCGGCGGCGACGTTGCTTCGACTTCCATGATCGGCTCGAGGAGGACCGGCTTGGCCCGCGTCAGGGCATCCTTGAACGCAAGGCTGCCCGCGACCTGGAAGGCCAGATCGTTCGAATCCTTCTCGTGGGACGAACCATCGACGATATCGATCTCGGCGTCGACCACAGGATAACCGCCGAGAGGCCCATTTTGGGCCGCCTCGACAATGCCCTTGCGGACTGAGCCGATGAACTGCCGGGGAATCCGGCCGCCTACGATTTTGTCTTCAACAATGATACCCGACCCTCTGGCGGCAGGACGCACCTCCACGATGACATGGCCATACTGGCCGCTGCCGCCCGTTTGCTTGATCTGCTTGCCCTCACCCATGGCAGGCACGGTGATGGTTTCGCGGTAAGCGATTTGCGGTGCTCCAGCGGTCGTATCAACCTTATAGCGCGTCAGCATCCGTTCCTGGATGACCGATAGGTGCAGTTCACCCATGCCCTCGACGATCGTCTGGCCAGTCTCCTTATCGGTGAAGTAGCGGAACGTCGGATCGTCCTCCGCCGTACATTGCAGGGCCAAGCCCAAGCGTTCCTGATCCTCCCGGGTCCTCGGCTCGATGGCCATCGACACGACTGGATCGGGGAAGGTGGGCGGCGCCATGAACACCGGCGCATCTTCCGCGCTCAGGGTATGGCCCGTCACAACGTCCTTAAGGCCCGCGACCACGACGATGTCTCCGGCGAACCCGGTTTCCAGAGCGATTTCCTTATCGGCTTGGATCTGTGAGAGGCGGCTTACCCGCTCGCGCCGGCCCGTCACGGTGTTGAGCACCGTGTCGCCCGCATGGAGTTGTCCCGAGTAAATGCGCACGAAGACCTGCCGACGCGAAAACTCGTCCGTGCTCAGTTTAAAAACCAAGGCTCGGAAGGGTTCCGCATCGCTCGCGACCACGTCCACAATCTCACCAGTGTCCGGATTAGTTCCCTTTGCAGGAGGAAGATCCGCGGGGCTGGGCAAATAGGCGACGACCGCGTCAAGCAGCGGCTGAACACCGATGTGCTTGAACGCAGAGCCGCCGATAACCGGGATAAAGCGGTTGGCAATCGTCTGACGCCGGATTGCGGCACGAAGTTCCTCCGCGGTGACATCACGATCTTCCAGGAACGCCTGAGTGATCGAGTCGTCGATTTCGGCAAGAGCTTCGACCAAGGTCCGGCGCGCCCGTTCCACCGATTCGCGATCGGCAGCAGGAATATCCGTAACCGCATAGTTCTGGCCCAAGGCGTCGTCCGGGTCGTAAAGAATCAACTGCCGGTCGACGAGGTCGAATTGACCCCGCAGATCGTGCTCCTTGCCGATCGGAACCAGTACGGGCCAGGCGTTGGCATTCAGCTTCGTGCGCAGCTCCGCCACAACCCGGTCGAAATCTGCTCCGAGCCGGTCCATCTTATTGATGAACGCAAGACGGGGCACCCGATAACGGTTGGCCTGGCGCCAAACGCCTTCGGTTTGCGGCTGCACGCCTTCGACGCCGCTGAACACGACGATAGCACCATCGAGAACACGCAGGGAGCGTTCGACTTCCGCCGTGAAGTCAACATGCCCGGGGGTATCGATGATGTTGATGCGATGCTTTTGCGCTTCGGCACGACGGGGTGTCCATGTCGCGGTGATGGCCGCCGCGCCGATGGTGATGCCCTTACGCTTTTCGATCTCGTCGAAATCCATGGTGGTGTTGCCGTCATGGACTTCGCCGACCTGATGGATCGCGCCGGCGTAGAAAAGAATGCGCTCGGTGAGCGTGGTCTTGCCTGCGTCGACGTGCGCCGTGATGCCGATGTTGCGCGTTTGCTCCAAGGCAAAGGGGCGCTGCATCGATATTCTATTTTTGAGGGTCGTGTTCATATGTTCGGTTTGGGTTGGTGGTTTGACTCCGCCGCACCGCCGACTCGAAATGAACACAGGTTCAGGGCACAAAAAATCCCGCTGGCTCACATCGAGGAGGCAGCGGGCGTAGAAATTACGCTGACCGTCTAGGCGACGGCCCGTCTGCTCCTCGTCAGGAAAGAGATTTTGAGAACTCGAGGCACAAAGCTATGGCGCACGCTGCGGTTGGAAACCGCGCGCATAACCAGACCAAGAGATTTGCGTGCAACTAACATAGGTGAAGGCTAACAGAGGAAGGCAGTTAAGTCAAATTTGCCTCTGATCGGACGCTCCAAGCATCAAGATTTTCAACTGTTCAGAGGGCTATCTTCAACGAGGATGACATTCGTTAACGGAAAATCGCATTCCCTATTCGTCATTCCAATCCATTACCGCCTCATCATGAGAAAATGGCTCGATGAGTTCTCATGGCCGGTTCGAACGCCGAAAGGCGTTAATAATCATCCACGTCTTGATGCATGCCGAATTCGCTGGATACAGAGTTAATCACCTCACGCAAGCCATCATCTGCTGAAGCTTTAATTTGAGCGGAGTACTTCGTCAGCCGTCGATGGACGGCTAGTTTTAATTTAGCGCACCGATCCCAATCACGACGCCATCCGATGAAGGGTAACTCTCGTGAAAGCAAATCCCAGGACTCTCGTGAATGGCTTTTGCTAGCCAATGCATCATTGACAATGTGGAAGCTGCGGACAATGAGTGGCAGTCCATGAATGTCGTTTGCCCCCAGTCCGAGCGCCATTAACAAAAAGGCGCTCGATGTAACGAGTGGGGCCGGCAAATTTCCTAAGTCGCTTGCCAACTCGTTCACATCGGCGCGTGCCGGAGATATCAGCTCTCGGATTAAATCGGTGGGACAGAACCAGGCGGCTAAGGCTAGCTGAACGCTTGGCAGGCGATCGGTTCGATGCAGGAAATCCCGCGCGGGCATTGAGAGGGCATCGTGCCAGGGTTGCGATGGTAACTGCGTTTGGGAGATTGGATCTTCTAGCCAGCGAAAAGCTCCGGGTAGAGCAAACGGCCCCGCTCTCTCCACGGCTTGGTGGACGGACACATATGTGGCCGCGATAAGCATTGCCCCCATGATCTTTCCCCATTCTTCTTCGCTTAAGGCTTGGGCAAACAGAGCATCAAAGATTTCCTGTTGGGTTCGAGCCCATAATTTCCAGGTACCGGGATCAAACGCCAAATCTTTCCTTCGAAGGACCAAAAGTAGAGCGACAGAAGAGTTCTGTTCAGCAACGTTTTGGAGATCGTGTGGCTCGATAATGCTCGCAATAGCCGACGCAAACGCAAAAGCAATAGGATTATCTCGTTCCACGAACCGTCCCAGTTGCCACACAACCCAATCTCGTTTTCGATCCCACAACTCCTTTGCAAGACCGATAACATCAAATTTGACTTCAGCGTAAGCACGCGCTTCGGGACGTTCGAAGAGAAAGGTTACCGTTGCAAGTGCATGATTAATGGATGTATCAGAAGTCGTGTCGGTTGGAGGAAACGTCAGATATTCCTTTAATCGGACTGCATCTCGAGGATCCGGAAACTGATCGCCCATAGCGGCTAGCAACCGCACTCGGTCGAAACCATTTTCCTGTCTGAGGAAATTATAGGCTTGGACCAAAGGAAGGTAGCCACTCCGAGGGTTCTTAAGATCACTCCCAAATTGGAAGAAAAATTCTCGCAACCCACTCTGAGGGTTCTGCAGATCCGCAACCGCCGCGCGAATGCAGACGTCGTCATTGGGACTGGGAGGCGACGACTCTTTCCATTCAGTAACGAACATCGAATAGGAGGTTTCACGGCCCCAGATTCTCTTACTTGCCTTTAACGCAATCTGTAAATCGAAGGCTTTTCCTGCCAATCCGCGATCTCCGAGAGATCCTGTAGAGAATGTGAAGTCGCGGCGTAATTTTGGCCATTGTTGAGACCACAGGGCAAAAACCGCGTCCTCCCATGGGGTAGCCTCATCGGACAGCACGGCTATACTAGTCGAAGGTGCGCCGTAAAGTAGTTTAAGAAGATAACCTGCTCTTTCCAAGGAGTCCCCTTTGAGAGAGGGCACTCCTTCCGGAATCTCCACATCGAGAGGTTTGTCAAAATCTAACGACTCAATCGGTTGCTCTGGTCTGCGAAAATATTCTTTAAGGAAAGACAAATCAGGAATACGGGCAAAGTCCGCCAAGTCGATGAGAAGAACGTGACTCCAAACACACCCAGGCCGAGGCATCTCAGGTGCACGCCATGTGCAGAAAAGTGCGTAAAAATCGGTATTGGGGACTGGAAGTCCTGTGTAAGCAGATTGAAATCCCCGAGAACTTTCTGGTCCAGAGCTATCTGTGACCGTCGCGAGAAATTGGCGAACGGGTGCGGAAAAGGAAGCGGACGACGCGATAAGGTGATGTCCTTCGCGATAGCCGAACAAGGCGACATTGATTTTACAACGTTCGCTCATGCGCTTGAAAAATCATTCAATCCCAAGATCCACCGAATCGGCCGAGTCAGGTCCTTGGAGCGGTTCTTATCATCTACAATGAGAATTCGATCGCTGGGACGGGAGATCGCGGTCAGACGGATGACCTCCGCCGAACTTGTTCCTCCGCCGCGGGCGCTGACACCATACACGCGATAGTTGTACTTATGGTCGTTATTTGCAAGGTATTGGCTAAGTAATGGCCAGAACTTCACCAGGAATTTACTGGGATCGTTAGGAATGTGGGAGCGATCTGTCTCTGGCACCTTATCAACTACATCCCAGGCAGAAATAACGACTGCCACGGGAAGCGGAGCCTTTATCGGGTTCAATTTCGCAACGAACTGAAGAAGGTCAACTAGTTGGGTTTGCCGAGACGCATGCTCAATTGTCCAGTCTGCGATCTCGGGTCTTGTAGCAGCTGTAGATTGGTCGTCCGTGTCGATGAAGCTTGGGTGCTCCATGATTTCGTGATCCGCGCTTTGTTCGCTATGAACAAAGACGATGAGACCTGCTGCCTGTTGAAGCCTATCACCGAGTTCCTTTGGAAGGGATCGCGACTCAAAGTGAAAGCCGAAAGACTCGCCTGCCAAATCGGGAATGGAAAACTCGGCAACTGTGTCGGTTGCTGGATGTCGAACAAGAAGCAAATGAGGGGGCGCCGGGGCACTGCCGGACGTTCGCTCAAGCTCTTCGCCTCGCAGCCACGCCTCTTTCAATGGTTGCAGGTAGGCGCGATCAGCCGCCAAATCGGCGTGAACGAGGCCATCAGAGTCGCTCTGATTATCGAGAATGACATCTAACGCGACGAGGAAGTGAGTTTTGCCGCTTCCCGCCAGTCCGAGCAAAAAAATTGTTGAAGGCGAATCAGTCATACAAGCCGTATCTGGAAAAATCGCGCTTCGGCGATGTATCTCGGTGGTTGCTCTCGACTGGCACATAGGTCGGCGTTTCCACCCAGCGTCCGAACAAAAGTTGCACGCCGTCACGCGTTGGCGAAATTTGCTCTGGCCTTGCTGCAATCTTGAGAAAGCTCAACGAGGCGAAAGAACTCCCGAATCGCTGCCGCAGGTCTTTTTCGAGATCGTTGCAGGTTCCTTCCACTGCCTCCCGGTTTGCGTGGCGTGCGACATAATCCCATCGGGAGAAGATGACGTGGACGTGTAGCGCTTTAGGCCTGTGCTTCACTGCTAGCACCCGATTAAGGAACGTCCTGGCATTGTCGCATTCGGCGTGTCTTTTTGCATTATCGATCATCGAGTTGCTGTCGATGAATAACACCAGGTGATCGGCGCGGGCGAGTGCCTGTAGACTTTGGCAAAATGGCAATGAGGCGACGGCCTCGGGATAGGTTTCGCCGGCCAAGTCGCTGACGAGCAGTTCAATTGGTCCGCTCGTTTTATCGACCGGTTTCACGATGAGGTGGAAAAACGTGTCGTTTTCCACCCGGTCGGTTCGGCGAGTATCGGGTATTCCTGCGCCGCTGCTGAACGTCGCTCGCCAACTTGCTCGTTCAAAGGCGCAAAGGGTTTCGGAGCCTGAAAAGTCGTACTGCTTGAATTGGCCATGGCGAAACATTTCGCCGATCAATGCGATCAAGGTGGTCTTGCCGCTGCGATGAGCGCCGGCGCAGAGAATCACGCGAACCGGCGCACCGCTTAGGAGGCGAGAGGCTTCCGTTAGGATAAGTTTTTCCCCACTGGAAAACCGGTACTTTTCAAGCAAAGGAGCCGGTGGATTCTCAACAAAAGCCTCGTTCGGCGAGGCTGGATCATCGGGAATTAGATGTGGGCAATCCTTCTTATGCCCTTCAAGACACGTTCCTGTTCGAGCAACGGGGCATTGAGGTTGGGAGCATTTGGACATGGAAGATCAACTGAGATTGCGCAGTGCACGAAGGAACACCAATTCCCGGAAATACTGCCGGGCGGCACCCTCACACGACACCTCGTGTTTGTGCGGTATCTTTAATGTCTTGAGGAATCCCTTATCCACCTTCACTCCCGTAGAGTGAGCTACCCTGACGCTATTGATCGGAGTTAGCTGGGCGACCGAGGGCGTTTCGACGTCGATTTTGCCGAGAGCCCCAGCCGCCTCATTCACGTAGTGAGTTAAGGAATGGTTAGTGCTCTTACCATCGCCGCACTGTAATACCGCGTCTTCCAAGAGCGCTTCGACGCTCGCTGCCGGTGGGAGGAGACCTACCCTGGTTTCGGCTTCGACCGCCGCGACCAGAGCATAGGCGTCCGGTTTTAATTTTTCACGGCGAGCCTTGCAAATGGGACTTTGCTGTCCTACCAACCACCATAGGAACTGATTTTCCTCGGTAAGCCTTCTGACGGTCTGGCCAAGGCTCACCACGCTTTCCGCAATCGTCGTATCGATGTTCTCGGTTCCCTCAATCTCTTCTTTGTGCACCAGCTGGACTAATTCCGAGAAAGATTCATCGTCTTCCTCGTATCCAAGCTCAGGGCGAACGCGTTCGCTCTCGCCGCCAAGGTACTCGGAGGCCTTCTCCATGATCTCAGAACACACAGGCTCGACACGGTTGGTGGGAAACGCTGCCGCCTGCAGCCCCAGTGCAATGGCATCCGCCTCGTCCGAGGACGATTCCATTATTGAGTAGGCGGCTGCGGTCGCCATCACACGGACAAGCTCAGCATTGTCTCTCGGGTTGAATGTGGGCTCCAACACGACTATCGCGGCGCTGAGCCTGCTGACAAAATCTGGTTCGCTGCCAGAAAAAAGCACCACATTCAGAAGCGGCCCAACGTCGTCTGTCGGAAGATCGGTGGCAAATTTTTTGGCTGCGTTCCATCGCGCCTCCAGAATCGCGACCTCCGGTTTAAATTCTGCTCGTGCGTGCCAATGGTAAAAAGTGGGATGCATTCAGGTTCCTCGGGTAAATGGGTTCGGCACTCCAACTAACGAATCATCGCGGTTGGCGATAGCGGTCCACAATGCGGGAAGTTTTTGGTTTTGCTCCGCTCTCTCAAACATTCGAGCCCACCGGGCCTGCCCTTCCAGTGCTTCGTCAGACTCTTCGTAGATGCCTACCAACCTTACGATCTCATAGCGAGGAATAATCCCGAGCCGGAAGAAGTGCACGATGAGCTTCCTTCGTCCGGAGGCGAAAGCAACGTCGTTAGGGGTGGGCTGTTGTTCGGGCACAGGGGGGAGCTCCGGGGCGGCTGGAGTCGCAACGTTATTATCGTGTATGTTTTGACTTTGGGCAATCCGCACTGGAGGCAAATCTTGGCGGTGCGTGAAGCGTCCCGAGGGGGATCCATTCCAAGGCGCAGCGACAAAAACGCGGTCTGTCTTGTGCCAGTTACGTGTCTCTATCTCGATCACGAGAGTGCGCCTCTCCGGATTAGACTCAATCGAAAGACGGATGATGTTGTAGCTAGGCTGCCAGTTCGCTTCGCCGCGTGACGGATGAACGGCGCCGGCGCAGACCTGAAGACCATCGCCTTGTCGGAAGCATCGCGACTGGTGCTCGTGCCCGGTCATTACCAGATTGGCGTACCTGCGATAGCAGTCATCTACGTCGTTTCCGTCCATTAGCCATGAACACGGATGATGGCACATGACAATTTCCACGTATCCACGCGGAGTGGCTAAGTGGTTAAATTGGAATGGCGTAACCAATAACTTCGCCTTTTCATCAAGTTTATCGGAGAGAAACGCGGAATTAAGACCGTGCAATCGCACGGGAGTGCCGTCATCGAGCGGTTTCGTTAATTGTAGATTCCAAGCGAGCGCCGTCGCCGAAGTTGGGCAGTCATGGGTTGCCGCAAAATTTCGGTATTCGCTAAGAGAGCGAAGGAAATCGAAGCTTGTGTCTTTGAGCTTCGCTTCAACGTCGGCATCACGAATGCGAGAGTCGGTGATTCCCCGGATTTTCGTGTGAGAATCCAGAACTACAGATTTATCACCAACATGCTCGCGATTGACGTCGTGATTTCCTGGGATAACGAAAAGAGACTCGGCGGGGAGGCCGACCGAGTTCCGGACTTCGTCGAACCACTGATTTGCCCGCTCGAATTCCTTGGTCTTCCCGTGATAAGCAATATCTCCTGTCACCAGGAGCGCGTCAAAATTGGTCCTCCCATCGATGCCCAAATCACGAACTAGAGCGGCTCGAATTTCGACGTCTCGATCAAACTGCGTTCCATCATCCGCCGTGGCAAAATGTAGATCAGAAAGATGCAAGAGGGTGAGCATTGGATCGAAGGAACCGCTGGATTGCCCGAGGCAAACTTGGCTTCACATTTAAGCCAATGGATCGAAGAGATCAATAACTACAGATCACCACCATGGAATTTCTAGTGAAGTAGTCGCTATATCGACGTGACGGTCGACTGGGGCTCCTATCACCCTATTTTAATGCATTCGGAAGGGGAGATTGATATAGAAGATCATGGCCGAAGAGTTGGGCAGGGACGCCCGAACGTTTCTAGGAGAACTGGCGGACTTCATCGACGCCGAGCAGGAGGCTGGATTCGAAAGATTACGCGAAATCTGGAACCGCCCACTTCAGGAGAAGCTGGAAAAGGGGTGGACACAGGCGTTCTCCGAGCTTCAGCCAGGGGAATCGTCGAATACTCTCTGGGCCGTCTTGTCTCCCGAGGCGAATGAATCCCGGTTCCGAGAAGGGGATCTTCTTCGGCTGCACGGTGGAGATCCCCGGGAAAGCCTCCTCGGCAGGCTATCGCTCGATTTGGAGGACGGGGATCGATGGCTGCTGCGAGGGAATATGGGGAAAGACGTCCGCCCCCTGCTCGACAGTGGGGTGTGCTATGCCGATCCCGACGCGATGGATCTGACGGAGTACTACCGCAAATCTCTCGAGGAGATCGCCTCGTCCCGAACCGGTAAGGAAGTAGTGATCCCTCTCCTCATGGGAACTCTACCCCTGACCGTAGACCCTCGCGCCCAACAAGATGCCGAGTGCGCCGCAGCTCGAAAGGGACTCAATCGCCGGCAGGCGGAGGCGGTGGGGCTGGCAGTGGGGGCCGAACAGGTCGCCTGCATCCAGGGACCTCCTGGAACGGGCAAAACGAGGGTATTGGCGTTAGTGGCCAAGCTGTTGGTGGAGAGGGGAGAACGAATCTTGGTGACGTCCCACACCCATACCGCGATCAACAATGCCCTGAACAAGATCCACGAAGAAGGTGTGACCGCCGTGAAAATCGGAAACGCGACCCAGATCAAGGGACTCGATCCAGAGATCGGTTGCTACCCGGAGATCGAAGGGTGGCTAGAGAGGCCGAAAGGCGCCCAGGGATATGTTGTGGGTGCGACGCCATTCGCGACGTGTACCTCGCGCTTGGAAACGGTTTTCTTCGACACGATCCTCTTCGACGAGGCGAGCCAAATCACGAAGCCATTGGCGTTGATGGCGATGCGAAAGGGACAACGTTTCGTCTTCATCGGGGACCAAAAACAGCTGCCACCGGTTGTCTTAGCCAAGTCGATTCTGGACGAAAGCTCGCCCTCCGTCTTTGCCTCGCTGACCTCCTCCCGCGCGGAGCACTGTGTCATGCTGGAGGAGACATACCGGATGAACCGGTCGTTGACCGAATGGCCCAGCCGGAACTTTTATGAGGGAAAGCTGATGGCTTCCGGATCCAATCGAGATCGCGTACTGACGCTTTCCGAAGGTGCGGGTGAACCGCGGTTCGCGCCGATCTTCGACCCCGAGGCCAGCATGATATTTGTGCCGACGACCGATATGGCGGCTAAGACGAGAAACAGAATCGACGCGCGATTGACCGTAGACCTTTGCGAAGCGGCAGTCGCGGGAGGCCTGCCCCTGTCCCAAATCGGGATCGTTTCCCCCTATCGGGCGCAAGGGCGTCTAATTCGGAACCTGATCGAGGCCCGCTTCGGAAAAAAGGCGGCCCGCGAGGTCGTGGCCGACACGGTGGAGCGGATGCAGGGGCAGGAACGGGAAATGATCATTCTGTCGCTGGCGACGGGGGACAATGTTTTCCTGGGGCTCATTGCCGATTTCTTCTTTCAACCAGAGCGGCTGAACGTGTCCGTCACCCGTTCCAAGGTCAAACTTGTGGTGATCGGCCCCGATGTCCGATGGCTTTCCTCCTGCGACGAGGAACCGACGCGGGAGCGGATCGAACGATATCGAGACCTGATTGGCCATTGCAAGCGGGTGGTCATCTAATCCAGTCATGGCTCGCTTCATCCCGGAATGGAAGGGCGTTTCCCTTCGCGATGCGCGGCTTTACCGCCACTTCGCTTTGTTGGACGACGATTATGTTCTTCGCAAACGAATTCGATCCACTGAATCGCCACAGAGTCAAAACGGAGTCGAAGCGGCCTCTCTGTCCGTCTACATTCAACATCCCATCCAGGGATGGGGTCTCTTTGTCGTCTGCGATATTCCCTTCGAGAAGATTGATCCCGCCCAGGCCGATCTCTTCGAATCCCCCGAAAGGAAGTCCTTTAACATGCTTCTCGCCAAGCTGTCCTCCCTCGAAGGGATTGCCTCCATCGGGAAGGCAGTCTTGCTCCGTGGCTATTCCAAAGGAGAGGCCGACCGCCTGAAGGAGCGATACGGCGGAGGAGGCGTCGGTTTTCTGGCCGACGAGGAGCTGGGCATCTCCTGCGAAAACGCCGTATCTGGCCACCTGAAGTCGCTCGGCAAAGAGCAGAGCCAGAACCTGCTCGCGTCGCTTTTCCCCGAAACGGAACTCAAGGACGTCCCTCTATTCCAGCGGGACGTCTCCGCCAGAAACACGCGCTATTTCCTGGATATCGATCAGGAATGGGCCGCCAAGTTGGATCTTGATCTCCCGGATGAGCAATTGGCCGCCGTTGATAACCTTTCCCTACGTCTTTTGAATGGCGTCGCGGGAAGCGGAAAGACATTGATCGCCATCACGCGCGCCCGGCTCTTGGCGGAACGCTTCCCCAACCAAAAGGTGTTGTTCCTAAGCCACAACAGGCCATTGGTCTCTGACGTCGCTCTGCGGCTCAACCGGGGCGGTTCCCTGCCTAACCTAGAAACGAAGACGTTCTACAGCTGGGCGATGTTCCAGTCGCACTGTCTCTTCGACAAATGGCCCAGCATCGTCGAGCCCAGCGATGTTGTGGTCCATATCCAAGATCTTCGAAAGCAGTCGACCGACCTTAGTGTCAGCGACGACTACGTCCGGCAGGAACTGGATTTCATCAACGACTCCCTCGTCGCGGACGAGTCCCAGTACTTAGAAATGAAACGACTGGGCCGCGACGTGAGGCTTGGATCAGAGGAAAGATCGCGTATCTGGGCGATCTTTGAGGATGTTGCTAAACGCTTCAAAACGCGAAAACGCCAGCTGTGGAGCGACGTGCCTCGCCAACTGTGCATGGCAGAGAAGGACCATGAAAAACTGGAAAAGTATCATCATATCCTCATCGACGAGACCCAATTCTTCGCGGCGTCTTGGCTGCGCCTGGTACAGCTCTCCCGGCACGCCCGCGGCTCGCTGTTTCTCTGTGCTGATCCCCAGCAAGGCTTCCTCAAGAGTCGATTGAGTTGGAAAAGCATTGGTTTTGACGTGCGCGGTCGGACGAAGACCTTAAAGAAGTCCTACCGGACAACGCGGCAAATCCTCGAAGCGGCCACGGCGATCTTGGCCGCGGGAACACATTGCGAGGAAAGCGAGCGGGAGGAATTCCTTCAGCCTGAATTTCGGGAGATGAGGGAGGGGCCTCGTCCGCTTCTTCTACGGATCTCCTCTCCCTTGGATGCCCTAGATCGAGTGGAGAACGAAATCATTGCCTCGATCGCCCAGGGGGGGCTGTCTCTCTCCAACATCCTGGTCGTTTATGGAAGGAAGATTGATACAAAGACCGTTATCGGTCGAATGTCTCGCCGGTTCGGCTTCAGTAAGGTGTGGAACATGAATCCACCTCGGAGACGGAGCGCCAAGATCGATCCTAGTTTCCCTGATCGACTCAGACTTGTGCAATTGGAAACCGCCACGGGTCTGGAGGCCACGGTAGTCTATCTGGTGGGCATGGAAAATCTCTTTTGGGAGTCGATGTTACCCAGCCTCCATGAGGAAGAAAAAAAGGAGAACCGTGAGGGCAATATGCGGCGGTTGTACATGGCGATGACCCGAGCGGCGCAGCGGCTCGTTCTTATCACCTCCGAGAATCTGCCGCCTTCGGTGCTTCCCTATTTCGAGGTGCCTGAACCCAGTAGTCCCACTTCGGTGCAAAGCTGATTGCGATCGTTCATCTACTGAGGCGCTCTAGCCCTGTCGCCAAAAAGAGAGAGCGGAACTGAAATTTGAAAGTAGCAAACCTATTTGCTATAAAAATCGACGTTATTCTCCCCTGCAATTTGAAAGTAGCCAACCTACTTGCAAATCAAGATTTAAACTAGAGCCATCCATCAATGACTTATGGCAGGTTTAGTCGCAGACCTAATTGTCCGTTCACAGTCGTAATCCGAGGCGGACTTGTCCATTAGACGGAGGAGGGAGTGAATCTCCTTCTGAGACAGGTCGAGGGCGCGACAGTTGCGGATAAACCGAAGAC
>FSXO01000139.1_pt1 | contig 33504 bp, 33 predicted proteins | sample 1638291 | NCBI WGS metagenome assembly FSXO01 (sample SAMEA3914788, study PRJEB12502) | metagenome | biome: forest; material: soil | place: Canada | collected 2011-07-03 | depth 0.1 m
ATCAATGCCTAGCTGCGTTCAATGCAGCGTCTAGTATTATATAGAATCTGTGGGGGCAAAATCAATATTATTAACTCGTATAAAACAATATTTTGTGAGGGCTCTCATCTGAGCGGTGACGGTTCATCCTCTCTTGTTCGTTTGAACCGCTTCTATATATAGCAGGGCCCCATCACATGCCACCGGACGCCTACTTCGACGATCCGGTGGAAAGGATCGACCGTGCTGACAGCGCGGAGAGCCAAAGAAAATTAACCTGTGCCATGGCCAGCGATGCCCTGACCCGTTTCGGCGAGTGGATAACGCGCGGGCGTTGCGGGGTCAAGAATCGGGCGCCCCGCTCCGAAATTGTGCTTCTCTCCATTAACCCCGGAGTTTCTGCCCTGCAAGCATCCCTCTGCTGCCTGGGTCGCTGGGCAGCATGGAGTGTCACGCCAACGGGCCAGTGAACTCTGGAGGGAGTTGCCGCGTATATCGGCCCTTATGTCCAGTTTCGCGGGCAGCGCTTTCTCAATCAACGCAATGGCTCACAAAAGCGACGGGGCCGGGTGCGGCAGGGGCCAGAGGGGCTGCAGCCCGGCCCGGTCGTAGGCGCATAAACTGTAAGCGTGTATACCTGCGCAACAGTCACTACTCGCGTTTAAAAGTAAATGTACCATCGTCGGTGGCTATACTCAGCGTCGTGGAATCTGAGAGCGAGTAATGACCCGAGACGAAAAGTCCGTCCATCGTCCTCGGCATGAATCCCCCGCCCATGTTCGATCCTGCGGGTTTCGTCGTCCAGTTTCCAGATTCGGCGTCGAGAATGCCGTTCTCCGTGCGGGTAACCGTGATGAGGTAGGTCCCATCTCCATGAATGGCAACGCTGCCGCTCCAGAGATTGTTAGGTGGATTGACGTTGAAAGGGGTTCCGGTCCAAGTCCCAATGAGAGCTTGATCGATTTTCCCATTCTCGCCCCCCCCCTCCGGCAGTCCATGAAGGATGACCTCTCCGGCCCCGACATTCACGCCGAAGAGTAGGATCTGCTCGCCCGCAGGAACTCCCAGCGAAGCAAATTGGCCACCGTTATCCAGTTTCTGATAGCTAACGACCAGAGGCTTATGGGTGGAATCAGACGTAAACGTAAGGGCGTTGCTGGACACACCCTGTGTACTCACTCCGTCGTGCGGCGTCACCGTCCCAGCATCAGTGGCTTTGAGCGAGATCGAGTATTGGTTCAGCGACTTCACTTGCAAGTAACCTTGGACGTTGTTCCCGGTAAGAGCAGCCGTAATGAGATCTCCTATGGCCGAGGTTTGCGCGACACTTAGTGCGCATTGGCTTAAATTCCAATCGCCGACGAGCGAGGACGATTGCGAGTCGCCCGCAGAGGAAGAACTCGATCCTGTTCCTCTTTTTGAGGGACCCCAAACGAAGTCGGAGAGAAGCAATCCGCCGGAAACCAAAGCGGTGAAGATTGCCGCCTGAAACCATGAATTTTTCCAAGGCATACAATATGGTCGCTTTTGTTCTGAGTTTCAGGTCAACGGCCCCTGCCGACCAACTGACCCTCGGACGAGCCCTCGAGATGTTTGATCTATGCGATGAACGCTACCGGATAATTGCTGAATGCCGACAGATTGCCAGCACCTTCTAAGTCTTGTTTTCCAGCCATCGAAGTCGTGGAACAATAACAATCCGTGAACTTGCTCCCCCGTATCGTGACAACGATAAACCGGTGCCACGCCGTAGCTCCGTTACGTATTGTTCGAGCCTTCAGTCTGCGTTATTATCGAGTCCATGGCCGACCTACCGCAGCAAATCATGCGCGAGTCAATGCCGCCCCTCGACTCCGCCGCCCTCGCGGCCCTCTTAAAATCCAGCGTCCACGGTCAGGACACCCTCATCGACGGCGTGACCCAACTCCTTCGCCTGCGAATGGAAAATCGTCGGGCCAGCCGACCGCTCTGCACGCTTCTCTTTCTCGGTCCTCCCGGCACGGGAAAAACCACCCTGACCAGGGCTCTTGCCAAAGCTATTTACCATGACGCGAAGGCGTGCCTTCATTACGACGTCATCGAATTTGCCAATTCATTGGGCAGGTCCGAGCTCATCGGTTATCCGCAGGGCTTTACCCGACGGGAGCAGGGCGGCCGGCTCATAAATCCCCTTAGGGCCAATCCCCAAAGATTGATCCTCTTCCACGAAGCGCACACTGCTGACCGTAACATTTTGGAGTTCTTTGCCCAAATGATGAGCGAAGGTCAAGTGATCGGACAAGCTTCCGGAAAAACGGCCAGTCTGTCGGAGGCCATCATCGTTTTCGAGAGCGCCAACCAATGGGACCAACTAAGTCAGATTCGGGCCGCCATTTCCGACCCGTATGATTGCCGTAGCGTGATCGAAGCTCACCTGACCGATAACGTATTCCCACTGGAATTTCTCCGGCAAATCGACGGCATTTTTCTCTTTCAGCCCCTGAACGAGACTGCCTGCGCGCGGGTGGCGGCGCTGGAGATTCAGCTTCTCGCGAAGAAATACGCATTGACCGTCGCAAGAATCGATACCGATTACCTCATTTTTCTGACCTCAAAAGCAGGTGTGTTTGAAGATGGAGGGGCGCGCCAGCTGGCCCGCCTCGTGGAATATCAGCTGGGCGATCAGATGAATGACGCTCAAGCGGCCGGGGCCAAATTTGCCCGAATCTCGCTGCTCGAAGGCAAACCTTTCGTCCAAACCGTCGAAAGCCCAAAGACCTGGACTGCGGCTGGCCGGTCCAATGCCTGAAGACCGGTTGAGGAACGAGTCCTTTCGCCATAAAATGGATCTGAATTGCACTTGTGCCGTCCGCTTAAAAAAGCCTTTACAAAGGGGGGCTGAGGAACAAAGTTCTGTCAGCTCCCAGCGAAACTCGGCAGGGGTTTTGGTTTGATTCATGCTCCTTTAAGAGTCCCGACAACTTCCAACTAGGCACCCACATGGCTTCCACCGAAGATACTGACGCCTCACGCGAACCCGTTTCGACCGGAAAACCAGCATCAACCAATAAGACGGCAGACGCCAAGGCGCCCGATCTCGGGGATGTGGTTAATTGGGGCGAGTTTGAAGAGGAATTTGGGGGCTCGTCGGCAGACAAGTTCGATGCTGCTGCTTTGGCGGCTCTTCTGAAGAAAAAAGTTATTGGCCAGGATAAGGTGGCCGATCAGGTCACGAGTCAACTTAAGCGTCGGCTGGCGCAGGTGAAACTTTCAAAAAGAACCAAGGCCAAAGTCGAAAAGCCTCTAGGTGTTTTTCTTCTGGCTGGGCCGCCCGGCGTAGGGAAAACCTATTTCTGCAAAGTGCTTGCTGAAAATATGTACGACGGCAAGGGGCGTCTTCTCACCATCGATATGACTCAGATGGACCAGGCGCATAACAAAGCCAGCCTTATTGGTTCGCCCCAAGGTTATGTGGGAGGCGGGGGAATGCTGACGAATGCTCTGCAGCAAAACCCGAAATACATCGTGCTGCTCGATGAGTTTGAAAAAGCGCATGCGGATGTTCAAAAGGCTTTTCTCACGGCTTGGAACGACGGCTTTATCACCGATGCTCGGTCGCAGAGACAGGTTTCTACCACGCAGGCTCTTTTCATGCTGACCACCAACGCGGCGATGGAGCGCCTAGTTGAGATTGAACAATCATTTAAGGACGATCCCGACACGCGGGACAGATCCATTTTGGAGGCTCTGAAGCAGGCGGGCTATGCGGCGGAAGTGCTGAGCCGAATCGATTACGTGTTTGTCTTCGACCAGTTGGACAATAGCGGCATGGCGCGGGTGGCGGCGCTGGAGATTCAGTTTCTCGCGAAGAAATACGCATTGACCGTCGCGAAAATCGACACCGATTATCTCATATTCCTGATCTCAAAAGCCGGGGCATTCGAAAGTGGAGGGGCGCGCCAACTCGCCCGCGTTCTGGAACGCCAGTTAGGCGATCAAATGATGGATGCTCAAGCGGATGGAGCGGAGTTCGTCCGGATTTCCCTGGTCGAGGAAAAGCCGTTTGTTCGTGCGATTAAAGTCAACAACGAGTAAGGCGTTATGGACGAAGAAACAAGAAGAAAAATTATGGAAGGGGTGAAAGTCCTGCTTCCACAGGAAAAAAAAGCCTTTGACGAACGGGCGCTGGCGGAGATCCTGAAAAAGAAGATCATCGGCCAAGACAAAGTGGCAGACCAGATTTGCAATCAGATCAAACGTCGGCTCGCCCAAGCCGATCATACCACAGTCAATTTGGACAAGCCGCTCGGCGTTTTCCTCTTGGCTGGACCTCCCGGTGTGGGCAAGACCTATTTCTGCAAGATGCTCGCCCAAAATATGTATGAGGGAAAGGGCAAGTTGCTGCACGTCGACATGACCCAGATGTCGGACGCTCACGCGAAATCCAACCTGATCGGATCACCGCAGGGTTACACCGGCGGGGGGGGATCTGTCACCGATGCGCTGCAAAAAAATCCCGAGATTATCATTCTTCTCGATGAGTTTGAAAAGGCCCACCAGGAAGTGCAGAAGATTTTTCTGACCGCGTGGCAGGACGGCTTCATCACGGATGCCCATTCCACCAAACCAATCTCAACGACGAAGGCGCTGTTCCTGCTGACGACGAACGCGGCGATGGAGCGATTGGTCGAGATCGAGCAATCGTTCAGGGACGATCCCAAGACACGCGATAAATCGGTCCGGGAAGCGCTCAAGCAAGCAGGGTATGCACCGGAGCTATTGAGCCGCATCGATTACACATTCGTTTTTGAGGAGCTCGACGAAAAGGGGATGGCGCGCCTGGCGGCCCTGGAGGTTCAGGGTCTCGCAAAGAAGTATGGCCTGACGGTGGCCAAAATCGATGTTGACTACCTGCGCGCGCTCATCTCCGAAGATGAAGCGTTCGACGGTGGAGGCGCTCGTGAGCTGACCCGAGTGGTCGATCGCGAGTTGGGCGACTTGTTTATCGACGCCAAAAACGACGGCGCCACACTGGTGCGAGTCTCGTTGGTGGAAGGCACTCCCTTCGTCCGAATCTTCGAGGATGATTAGGGAAGCCGTAAATTCCTGCGGCAGCTTCAGGGCTGGCCGAAATCAAGCACCACGCGAAATCCGACATCATTGATGCGTTGGCTGGGATCGTCCATCATCGTGTAGGAAGAATGCGCGAGCTGTGGGTCGGAAACATCCCACGATCCTCCCCGCATGGTCTTCCTCGTATGTTGGTCGTCCGACCAATCCATCGTCCATTGCCAGACATTCCCTCCCATGTCTAGTAAAGCGTAATCATTGGACCGGAAAGTTCCCACCGGGCTTGTTCGGGGATAGCCGTCGTTGTAACCCTTGATGAACCGATCGACGTTCATCTCAGAGCCCGCGTAGTTGCCGGCTCCGGCGGGAGGCGGCCAGTCGTTGCCCCAGGGATATGCCGTGGATTCCGCCGCGGTACTCCACTCCGCATTGGTGGGTAGGCGATATCTCTGCTTTGAAGTCAGTAATCCCATCGACTGCTCTTTCTTCGTCAGCCAATCGCAGTAAGCCTGCGCATCATTCCAGTTCACGCCCGTGACCGGTGAATCGTCCGTCTGGGTGAAGCCAGGATTTTTCCAACTTGCTTCGGGCGGTGTTCGCCAGAAATCGACCGTCCCCGGCACGATAACGAACATCCCACCGACGGCGTTATAACCCGTGGCGTCGCAGAAGGCCGAGAAGTCACTCACCCGTGTGTCGATGTCGGCAACGAGCACATTCACGCCGGGCACCACCCTGAACACCACGGCCAGCGAGTTGGTCCATTGCTGTCCGGGAACCGGGGCCTGGCTTGTTGAGGAAGTTGATGTGCCCGGTGAGGTCGAGTCATCGGGAGGGGTGTTGGCAGGCGAGCGGGAAGAGGGTGCGCTGGAAGAGGGGTTGGACGACGACCCGTCCGGGAGATGAGACCACAACGAAGACAGAACATCGCCCGCCAGCAAGGCAGCCGAAACGAGGGCTATTACGATAGCCAATTGAAACCATGAATTTTTCCAAGGCATAGTCGATCGCTGCCCTTCGGGGTGAGAGGAGTCAGCTTTAGGCCACGGGTTTGATCTCGAACTGGCCTTCCGGGGAAATATCCAAGTGAACCCGAGTCATTTTCGCCGCACGCGCCTGGCTGATAGGCTGGCTGGTCACATCTTTGATAAAGTGAAACAACTGACGAACTCCGTAATCCTTGAATTCCTCATTGCGCCGGACAACGTCAACGAGCAACTCCGGAGGCACATAGGTGAGCTCCATCCCGAACTTTTTCCAGTGTTGGCACACCTGGAGCAGCGCCACTTCAGCCACCAGCAACATTTCCAGCCGATCCATCAGCAAAATGCGATTCCAGCGAGCCAGAAAAGCCCGATCCATTTTGGCTTCGGTGTGCATCGCTTCCCGGCACTGAGTGATCCGGGTGTTAGCGTCCGTGGTCCGTTTGTAAATGGCCCGAAGATTTTCATAACCCACATTACTCGTGGCAAAAAAGACGCATCCGCTGAAGTCCACCGTTTTGCCCGAGCTCTTTTCCATGCAGCGGCCGGTATCCAGAATATTGTAAAGACAGTCGTACAGGTCGGGATGGCACGAGGTGAGTTCGTCGAAGATAACGACTCGATAGGGGTTTTGCAGCACCGGACGCGTCAACGATCCACCAAGTTCAAAGCCCTGCCGGCCGGGAGGCGGTCCGATCAGCGTGAAGATATCGTCCTGATGTTTGAGCTGTCCCATATCCAGCAGGATCGGTTCGGATTTGGGATAAAGCGCCTGCGCAACCAGCTTCGAAAGAAACGTCTTGCCGGTGCCCGTCGGGCCAACCAGCAAATAGGCGCCGATGATCTTGCCGGGATTGGCCAGCATGAGTTCCTCCTGGATCGAACTCGCAATTTGGTCAATCTGGGCGTCTTGCCCGCGCAGATTCTCCTTCAGCCAAGGAACGTAGGGGAGAAACTTCTTTGTCACCAGCATCGCGTGGTCCACGATGTTGGTCGGCTTGGCCATAGCTTTGCGCCGCTCTTCCATCGCCAAATAAATGGCGACGGCGACGGAACCCAGGAAGATTAGCAGCGTAAACCAGATGCCGCCGGGGGCTTTATGAATCCCCCAAATGGCGGTGCCTATTCCGATCGCCATGGGCAACAATAAAAAAGCGTTCATGGCGAGCTGAGTATGCTGAGCTGGGTCTTGGCGTCCAAATAGTTTTGTGCTGCGGCCAGTTGATACCAATGGATGGCCTGCGCCTGGTCCTGCTGCACGCCGAGGCCGTATTGGTACATGTGGCCCAATCCATATTGCGCGACGGGATTGCCCTGAGCCGCTTCTTGTTCAAACCAATCATAGTTTTGGCCCGTCGAGCTCTGTTGCACGACCACATTTTCCACATCCCCCGGAATCATCTCATCACTTTGCACGGGGTTAAGCACCGTGGCCAAATCGACGATCAGGGACGTCTTACCAGTTGCCACGGACAGGCAGGTTACGGCGATGCGATCTCCCATTTCTAGCGGCATGTCCAAGCTCACAGGATCCTTGGTCAGGGTATATTCACCATACGTCACGCCATTGAAGTCCACGCGGATTCGATCCACGGAATCGGGTTGCGGCGCGGATGCCGGAGCGGGGGCCTGTGCTGAAGGATGTTCCATCGGAACTTGGTAGAATTTCCGATGTCCGCTCAGCAGTTCCTGCTTCACCTGCTCCGACAAATGGGCCACGAGCGGATCGTTCACGCCTCCTTTGATGTCAGCGACGGCCCGATCCGTGGTGGCCAGGTCCAAATCCGCGCCCGAGATCGTCAGGATCTGATGATCATGGGGCGCGGCAAGCACAGGCGGAGGGGTGTGCATCAGGCCGATACCCACTGCTCCGAGCAAACAACCCGCAATCATGATCGGCAACAGCCAGGATTGCCGTTTCTTTTGGATCGGATCGAGCACCGTCGGAGGCTCCTTAACGACGGGGAGATCCGTCGTCATCGCCTCCTGACCACGCCTGAACCCCATACTTTCCTGCGCTTCGGACTCGGGAGGTCGAGCGATATTTCTCTCCCTCTGCGGCTCGGGGGATTGCGCCAAACCTTTCCGGCTTTCGGGTTCAAGTGGATTTTGCGAGGGGTCCATATGCGAGGGGTTCTTACCTTCCTTCGCATTTAGGTTAGGTAGATTATCTGTGAATTGCAAGGGATGCGGCGAAGACTCTCGTGACGACCGTCGAAAGCAACTTGGATCCGAGGTCAACGAGGACGAATCCAAGTTGGCCAGATTCAGCGAACCACAGAACTCGCAATCATCTATTGCTTCGGCCCAACGGCAATTTGATACGTTTTGCGCCTTCGTGCCTTGGTAAAGAGTTCGTCCTGATAAGGAAAAGAAATTCGAGGCCGAAGTTTAATTGGCTCACGACCCGGCAAAATTCTTGCCATTCAAGGCGTTCAAGTGCTTTATTCTCCAGCTTGCTCGGTTTTTAGTCGTCATAGGAGACGCGAACTTTCGGCAAACGCATGGCCGCATGAAATCCACAAACATAAAATTGACTTCTGTCGGGCCAACGATTCGGCTTGAGAACTAAGTATGGTTACTCCGCTACCCCAATTCGATGAGCCGGAGCGGAGGTCGGATTCCGGCGTGCCCAACAAGCTGGTGGCCGATCTCCAAACCTTGCTCCCGCAATTCCTGCTGCCCCTGCACGTACTCATTTCGACAGGCTGGATGCGTAACTACAAGTGGATCGGAATATTTCTACTGGCGCTCTGTCCTTTGGCCGTTCTCGCATTTATACCCGCTAACGCATCGATGCAACTGGTCTTTATCGGCCTCTACTTATCCATGCTCTGGATATTCTTTTTTCATCAGTTTTTAAATCCCGGCGAAGGTACCTGGAAGATGGCTTTGATTTGTTTTTTTACGACTGGGGTTATTGTCACGATCGCATTCTCGCTTGGACTCCAGCGTTTGAGAGATTCTTTCCTGTATTCGCCGAACGTTTTTTTTCAGCTTTTTGGCGAACTTTTTACCGTCGCGATTTTGGGGTACGTATTCAGCCTGGCCGTAATTCTATTTTTACTTCGGCCGGGCGCCGCGATTCCCTCGGTCCCGGACATGGTCTATTACGGACTGGTTTCAGGACTGACCGTGGGCATGGCGGAGGCGCTCAACTGGGAGATTGCGAACGTCGGCGCCGCCTCGAATGCCGTCATGTATTTCTACGAGATGGCTTTTGTCCGGTTGATCACGTTTCCCTTCATGCAGGCGATCTGGACCGGGCTCGCGACCTATTTCTTCACACTGGCGCGCCTGTATCCCGCGCGGCGTCTGGGTTTGTGGATGGCGGCCGTCTGTCTTCCGCTTGTTTTGGAAACGATCCACTGCGCTCTACCGCCTGGACTCGCCTGGCTTGATCTCGTCATGGACTTCCTGGCCATTTTTGCTTTCCTGGGTTATATCTCGCACAGGTCAGACTTTGAGACCGCACTTCAGGCAAACGCCTGAACCTGGCTCTAGCGCGGACGGCCCGCCTTCTTCTTTTCCCAGCTGGCGCGAAGACTCTCCGTGAAAGTGTTCGAAGCCCAGATCGTCAACCACCATAAGAAGATGACGTCGAGGGCGAGAAGACCAAACTCAGCCGTTTTGATCCAGGGAACCTGCGAAAAGAAAACGGGCAGGTAAAGTGCCGTAGTTAGGACAACGCCGCAGCACCAGCCCACAATTTTGGCTCGGCGCTTGGGCTCGGGAGGAGACACCGGTACCCGGCCTTCCTCGAATTCCCGATCTAGTTTCAACTTCTGATATCCGGTAAACACGAGCGCAGCTAAGGCTGCGAGCAAAAACTCCGGCCATATTGTCGTATCGGAGAAGAACCATGTCGCAAAGAAAAGAAGCAGCATCGGCAGCATGGATATCTTGACTCGGGCAACCGCATCCATGGCAAGTTCCTTTAGCATACCGAGACGGAAGAAAACGATTTTACCGATTAACCCGGTTGCGCGCGATAAATTTTTTCGATAGCCTCCTTCCATCTAAACGAAGGGATAAAGTGAACGAACAAAACCTCCAACGGACCGCAGAAACCAAGTGTTCCGGGAAGATCGATTCAAAAAAAATGCAGGCGGCGGCGGTTGAATTTCTTTTGTCTCGTGTTCCTCTCCCCGCCGCAAAATGTTTATCCTCAACTCAGTGGATTGAGTTTGAGGGAAGAAAAATCGATCCGCACGGCATTTTCTGATGATCGGGAGGATCGCCCCTAGGAAATCGAATCATGGATATCCTCGGAATTTCTTATAACTATCATGATGCGGCGGCTTGCCTGGTTCAGGACGGTCGAGCATTGGCGGCAGCGGAAGAAGAGAGGTTCAGCCGCCGCAAGCATGACGCGGAGTTTCCGCGCCACGCCATCGCCTATTGCCTGCGAGAGGCTGGACTGGAGGCTGCAGCCCTCGATGCGATCGCCTTTTACGAAAAGCCCGCGCGAAAACTTGAACGCGTGCTGCAGATCGGCAAGCAATACGCCCCTTCTTCAAATGACAACATAGTCGCGCAGTTTTCGCAGGTCATCAATAGCGGAATCAATGTTGAGCGAAAAATCCGCCGTGAACTGAAGTTCGAGGGGCCGATCTATTTTTGCGAACATCATCTCGCACACGCAGCGTCTGCTTTTTTTGTTTCGCCGTTTGAGCATGCCGCCATCCTGACCGTCGATGGCGTGGGTGAATGGGCAACCTGCGCCGATTTTATTGGGCGTGGCGACTCCATCGAACCGCAGCGGGAGATTCACTATCCCCATTCTCTGGGCCTTCTCTATAGCACAATAACTTCGTACCTGGGTTTCCAGGTCAACGACGATGAGTATAAGGTCATGGGTCTCGCCTCGTATGGAAAAGCGCGCTTCCGCAAAGAGATGGAGGAGCTTGTCCAGATCCGTGCCGATGGAAGTATTACCCTGGCGCTTCCCTACTTCGCGTTCATGTTTAATCGCCAAAAAATGTACACCGAAAAGCTCGAGGAGTTGCTCGGTCCCGCGCGTTTTCCGAAAGAGACCATTACCGATCGACATCGCGATATCGCCGCATCCATCCAATCCGTAACCGAAGATATCCTGGCGGCGATGGCCTGTTCTTGCCGCGAGAGAACAGCGCAAAAAAACTTATGTCTTGCCGGGGGTGTCGCGCAAAACTGTGTCGCCAATTCCAGGATTCTCGAACGTAGCGGATTTGAGCATGTTTTTGTCCAGCCTGCTCCGGGCGATAGCGGCGCAGCCATGGGCGCGGCGTTATGGGCCAGTCACCAGATTTCACGCGTGCCACGCCGAATAGGTGACCATCACACGCTATTGGGACCCGCCTTTTCGGAACAGGAAATCGCTGCAAGCCTGGATCGCGTGGGCATGAGCTATGTCCGGCTGAACCAGGAAGCTCTTTGCCATCGGGTGGCGTTATTGATTTCCAAGAACTTCGTTATCGGCTGGTTTCAGGGCCGGATGGAGTTCGGTCCGCGCGCTCTCGGCAGCCGAAGTATTTTGGCGAATCCCTGTGCCCCGGACATGAAAGACATTCTGAATGCGCGGGTGAAGTTCAGGGAAGAGTTTCGCCCCTTTGCGCCCGCCGTCACGGAAGAAGCCGCGCCAGCCTATTTTGATTTGTCCGGCCGGAGTCCTTTTATGCTATTTACTCCGAGGGTGCGGCCGGAGCGCGCCGGTGAGATACCCTCGGTTACGCATGTCGACGGGACGGCACGTGTCCAAACTGTTTCCAAAGTGGAGCATCCGCTCTTTCATCGATTGATTGAAAGCTTCGCCAAAATTTCCGGGACGCCCGTGCTAATTAACACCTCTTTCAACGTGAGAGGTGAACCCATCGTCTGCACGCCGGATGACGCGATCAAATGTTTTTCGGCGACAGATATCGACTTTCTGGCGATCGGACCTTTTCTCGTAACGAAAGCATGACCATGCAAAACGAACCGGACAACTGGAGAAAAAGAAACTTGGAAGCAGCCGCAGCCACGCTCGAGAAATATGCCGAGGTACCGGACTGGTTGAAGCTCGTTGTCCGCGATGCGCTTTCCGTCGCCGACGATCTCGTCCCTCCGTCGGACTACCAGCCCGCATCCGAAACTCACCTTTACCCGCACTGACACGGCGAATGCGTACTCTCTATAGCCGAGGTGATTGGCAGCCCAGGACCCGAATCGAGGGTCTCCGGCGTTACGCCTTTATTGGTGACTCCATGACCTTCGGCGCCGGTGTCGCGCCGGACGAGTCATTGCCCGCCTGTGCCGAACGCCAAATGAATGGCGCCTGTCTTGACGGCCCCGTGGAGACGGTGAACTTTGGGGTCAGCGGTTACAATCTTTGGAACAGCTGGTTCGATTTCAAAAACGCCCCTCAAGTTTATGATGGAGTCGTTTTGACGGTGTGTACGAATGATTCTGAAATGTTCGGCCGAACCTATCGGACGGCATATAACGAACCCAACCTGCCCATGTGGGAGAAGGGCCATTTCTGCGGTCATAGTATTGCCTGGAATTTCGAGGAAATGGCGCTTTTCTCCAGGGAAAATGGCCTGCCTATCGCGATTTGCTTTTATTATCTTTGGGACTTCAAGGGAACGCAACGGGTCCGCCAAATACTCGCTGAGCTTTGCGCTTTGCACGGGTTTCCCTTTATCGACAGCATGGTTGCGATCGCGGAGCGAAATTTCTCACGAGACTCGATGGTGATCAGCGAATGCGATCCTCATCCCTCGGTCATCGTGCATGAGGCGGTGGGCCGGCACCTGGCCCGAACGCTCGATCAGAATGGTTGGTTCGGCGTTCGCGAGGCTGCGCCCATCGACAGGATTACGGAGCGCATTCTCGCGGTGGCTCGATCGATGAGTTTGGCCGACCATTATCCACCTGACGTCATCCACCGATGGGCTATTCGCACTCTCGGCATCAAGCTGCATCACGCGCGGCGGGCGCAGGCCCTCTTAGCAGAAGCGGACGATCTCGTCGCGACATCCGAAATTCACGCCGACTTGATCGCCAGTGACCAATCCTGGCACTCAAGTGAGCGCCTCAGGGCTTTTCTCGGCGAGTTGTCGGGCTTAAATCAGCCTTTGTTTTGGTGCCTGATCGTTTCCGAAGAGGAACGACTCAAACTGGGTGAATTAGCCGTCGCGCTTCAGGCCGCTCATCGGCCGGGATTCTCTGAAATTCTCAATGAAATTTCACTTGATCTGCGCGGTCCCTCTCCAGGCGAATTGCCGGATTCACGGGAGCTGATCGGAAAATACCTGCAGGATCTCGACGGCGCGCGGGATTCGCTTTTAGCCATACGGGGCGACCCCGCACGGGAGAGGATGCCTTTTGCCTCCGATGATTTCGAAGTCAGGCTACGCCATTTGGATGTTTTGCTATGTCTTATTGAACGAGTGCGCAACGAGTGTCTTCTGTTGAAAAAATCATTAGCTCAGATTGCTAATTCCATGGAGCAAGCCGCGTCCAGCCTGAGCAGGGACGATGCGGAGACCGTCTCGAATCTTCGGGATGCCGCCATAAAACGGGCGCACGAATCATTTTCTCTCATTCACTTGTGGCCGACGAAAGCGAAAAGGATCCGCAGTCGGGAGTATGCCAACTATACCACGATTGAAGTAGCGGTCCGAAGTCCGGCGGCCGAGGGCAAAACAAAACACTGCTTTGTTTCCGTGCGGGCCGAGTACCACGCGCCGAATCGATTGCCCTCACAGGACGACGGGCGATTTCTTTGTGATGGCTCCGCCAAATTCGTTAAGCTTTATCTGCCCATTTTGTATACGGGCCGCGTCTTCGTGAGAATCCATCGTGCCGGTGCGCGCGCTCACTTTGAGTTGCTCAAGGTTGAGGTCTACAATCTGACTCATGAGCGGAGGCAGATTTCGCCGGCTCAATTTTCACCTCAGCCGGCGGAGTGGCTGGCGTCGCCCCCCATTTATCTCTATTGAGTCTCAGACGCAGGTGCTCTCTCCGGCGTCCGTTGGCGGGGGAAAGCGGATCACTCCAATGACGAGGCGAATTCGCAAAATTCACTCTGTCTGACCGCCTGCAGAAATTCATCGTAATTCGTCAGCAACTGCGAATACGGAATGTTGATCGTTTTTTTCAAGCTGCCCCGATCGACAAACTCGAAAGGGACATCCAAAGCTGTAGCAATAGTCGACAAAGGTCCGTCGCCGGGCGAAATCCTGCCCGTCCCCTCCTCGGCGCGCGTTAGATCGTGAACCAAGTGCTCATATTCGTATTCGACGCTGTCCAATCCGACGGCCTGCTGGCGAAACATCTCGCGATCCCGAACGATCCGGCGCGCCCAGCCGAGAAATTCCGCGGGATTAATCGTGATCCGTCCATCCATGGTCTCATGGGCGTAATTGTGGCACCGTCCCGTCCGTCGCACCGCAAGGTCCGAGATGGTGCAGTGGACCATGTTTCGGCGAACGGCATGAATGAGAGTCACGCCCCGGGCGCGAAAATAACTGAGCAGGAAGGATTTTGCCTCCGCGTCCCAACGGCGCGGAGCGAGGCGACGCATGTGGGTATATTTGATGTCCACCCCAATGGCCCGGACGTGCATCTTCTGGCCATCCGTCCACCGGCGGCGAATCAGGTCGAGGAGGAACTCGAAATAACGGTCGAGCAGCGCTTCGGCTTCGGCGGCCGTCTGGGCGGGGAAACGGCCCGAGGGAAGGGTGCGAAGGAAATTGCCCCAATAGGCATCCTGATCCAGGTCGAGAGAAGCAAAACTATGACTCGTGCCCGGAAGTTGATAGGAAGAGGCCGCCTCGTCCTCAGATTGGTCCGGGTAGGGCGGCCCGGGATTGCGATGCCCCGGCGGCGCACAGGGAGTAAGGATTTCCGCCATCATGGCCAGGGCAGGATTGGTGTTGAGCAGCTCGCGCAGCAGATTGGTGCCGGTCCGTTGCGTTCCGGTCACCACAAATAGCCGGACATCCGGGAAGTTGCGGCAAGGTTTGAAGACGAAACGCGCGGCCTCCTCGCGCCATTGGCGCAACTCTTCCTCCTGCCGCTTTCTCACGGCCACAGCTTCATCGATCAGCTTGGCGGTCGTTTCATTCAGGCGTTTCCAACTTGTCCAAAATCGGTTGGAATCCGGTCCAATTTGGTCGGTTGCCAATTGATGGAGCCACAAATAACACTCCCGACTTAGCGGCGTCAGGTTCGGAATGGTTTCAAAATCAGCGGGTGAAAAATGATGATGCCGCAAGTGGGATTGAATAAACGTCTCTGCAAATCTGGCAATCCCCTCACGCTGTTTTTGTTCGAAGGAAATCTCCAGCCGATGAGCGACGCGGGCGAGTTGTCCCGCGGGATCGGCCATCAGCCTATCATAGTCGACCACGACGAACGACCTTCCCGCGATGCGGTGCAGTTGCGGTACCATGTGAAGCAGCCACATTTGATGCGCGTGCACCGCGCCGGTGCCCTGACGCGTGTACAGCGATTGGGCGACGCTGAGTGGATTTCGAATGGCGACGATATAGCGGTCGTCGACGTCGAGCGATTCGAGGAGCGGCCTCCAGAAAGGCAGGAGCAAAATCGTGCGTGGATCCTTGAACCCCCAAACCGGATGATGAAGGAATTGATTGCGCAGAACGCGGGTTGCCTCGCTCCGGAACGGTTCGAGGTCGATGTCTCGCCATTGGCTCCCGGTGATCCGCTCGATCGAGTGCCAGTGCAAGCCGAATGCCTCCAATATCCGCTCATTGAGCGCGACGATCTGCCTGTTCTCCCAATAGCCGGTGGGATTGTCCGGTTTCGCTTCCAAGAAATCGTCGCCGAGATGAATGTCAAGTTCCTGCAATCCGCGCGTCAATACACTCGTGCCGTTGCGGTGCATTCCCAAGACTACAATCGCGCGCGAAGACGACATGGCGCCAGACCACTAACCTGTCACGGCCGGTCCCTGTTCCCCGCGGGAAAGAGGCGAACCATTATGAGCATCACGTTCGAATTTTAATCCTTCACCAAAGCGAAAGGCCTGCCGCAAGGCTGGTTTGACCGATTCGGCGGGTTCAACGTCGAACGAGGTATAGGGACGTACGCTCCGCACCGCGTTCATCAGGGAGTGGACCAAACTTTCCGAGTCCTGATCTTCCCGGTGCCAGAGGAGAACCTCCGGTGTCGTCTCGATGCGCAATCCCTTCAGCGCCACTTTGGAAAAAAACTCCCAGTCGTCGAGGGTGGTGACGGCTTCGTCGCTGAAACCGCCCACCGCATCAAAGGCGGAGCGACGCACCAGCGCGTTCGGGCTGCCATAAGCATTGACGAAGGCGCCGGTGGCGACGTCGTTGCCAAGGAAAGGGCGACGCGAATGTTCGAGTCGGCTTTCCGCGGGGCTATTCGGTGAGCCAATAAAAAACGTAAGCGCGGACGTGACAACATCGGCGCGGACGCGTTGGGCGATTTGCACCAAGATTGTCAGGGACGTGGGCAATAGGGCCGAATGATCGTCGAGAAAGAGAAGATATTGTCCCTTGGCGTGCTGGGCGGCGGTGTTGCGTCCCGCGCCCATCTGTGCGCTTCGCTGCTGCAGGCGCTGAATCGGGTGCGCCTTTCCGTTCGCGGTCATCGCCGCTGCCGGTACGGAGGGATCGGCCCCACAATCGACCAAGATAATTTCCACATTCGGGTAATCCTGTTCGAGAACGGAGGCTATCGTCCCTTCGATCCCCTTAGCCTTGACGTTGTAAGGAATGCAGACGCTTACTAGGGGATACGGATCGGCATCGGGGGAATCTGTCGGGCGCACAGCGGGTGCCGAGGTGAACGCGGCATGCCACTCGACCCAGCGTTGCTCATTATCTTCGAAGCCAACCGACGGACTGGCCGGATAGGCACCCTCGGCCAGGACTTCCCGAATGCGTTCCGCCAGGACACTTGGCTTGGGAGAAAAGCAGACTTTTTTGCGATCGGCCGAGGTGACAATTTCAGGAATGCCTCCCACTTCGCTGGCCAGAAAGGGAATGCCGGCGCCGACGCATTCCAGCACGGTATTGGGAAAATTGTCCGACAAGGAGGAGATGAGCGCGAGTCGTCCGTCACCCCGCAGATATTCGATCGCCTCAGCGGAGTATTTGTTGGAAAGAATCTTCCACGGCACGGTCCATTTCTTGGAGCGATCGCAAATATAGCCGATGCTTGATCGACCGTACATCTGGGTTTCCTTGCCTAAAAAAGTGACTTCGAAAGGAAGCGGCTTCGCGTCCGCACAGAGCTCGTCGATCGCGTCGCACAAAACGGTCAGCCCTTTGCGGGCTTCGAGTCGACCGAAAAAGACGATCTCGCGTATGTCGTTTTTCTTCGGCGGAGCGGGATTTTCGAACAGCTTTCCGTAGGGACGCAAATAAGGTGCAACGTATGTCTGCGCGGGCAGCTCCCAGCCGTTTTTTTTCATCCATCCCAGCAAGTACTGGCTTGGACTCACCACGACATCGGCCGCCGCCACGCTGGTGCGCTCCATGAAATCGATTTCCAATTCGCCAAGATTCCGGATGTAATCCTGACTGCCCTCCTTCACCCAAAAGGTGGGACCGTGCGTGCCAATGACGAAGGTCACGTTGCGAAAGGCCAACCCTTGGCGCTTGGCTAATAGAGTATAAAAACCGAGCCCCTGGCATTCCGGAAAATGGATGATGTTAAAATTGTCCTGGTGGTCCTTCAGCCATGCGTAGGTGTGATACGATACGCTCGAAGCCCAGGCAGCATGGATGCGCGGATGATGCGGCATGGGAAGAGGAATCAACTCGATGCCCTTTTTGTCCTTATAAAAATCAACCCACTCGCTGATATTCCCGTCGGTGGGATGACAACCGAGCAAAAAAAGGATCGTAACCTCGAATCCTGCATGTTTTAACGCATCAGCCAAGCTCGTGTAGGCCGTGCCGATGCCGGCATTGCGCGACGGTCCTTCGATTTCCCACGTAGCGATGCAGATCCGCGGAGCCGGAGTGCCAGGTTTAACTTTTAGACGGGGTAAGGATTCGAACAATTTCTCCATCACAGCCTCCAATTGAGGGTTCCGGGTTACAGAATGCGAAGCGTAGAAAACCACCTCAATAAGTCAAGCTCACCAATGGAGTCTAGGACGATATCGGAACGCAGAGGGCGTTGCTTCCCTTCCTTATAGGCCGCGGGGGGTGAGACCGAGTTGTGCGCCCAAGTGAGAGGAGTCGATGGCAGGATGCGCTAGAAATTCTGCCTAGACTTCTCGATGAAAAACTCGTACAGACGGGCCTCACCCACTAGGGGGAAAGCGGCAGATTGTCTGGAGAAAGCGAGAGCGCTTGGCGAAGAGTGTCCAGTTCGCGCTCATGGAACGATGCTTATTCCCATGGTAGATTAAGAGCCCTAAAAGTCGTCTTTCTTCTTCCTCTTTTCCGCAGCCAGTTCTGTTCAACCAAGCGGAGATCCGGCGAACTTGGAAGGAGCCGATTGTCCGGGAGCGTCAGAGATCCGTGCTACAACTGCCAGGCTTGCAGTTCGTTCGCTCCCGATCAGTCGCCCAATTTCTGCAAAAGATAGGGAGCGTCCAGATCTCCGTTTGCCGCCGCCTTTTTATACCACTGCACCGCCTCAGAGATATCTTTCGGCACTCCCAGTCCTCGAGCGTACATATCCCCGATCTGCTTTTGACTTATACCAAGCTTTTGATCGGCAGCTTTTTGATCCCAATACAAAGCCTGGGTGTAGTCTTGAGGAACACCGTGCCCATTGAAGTACAAGTCGCCGAGAAAGCCTTGCGCCGAGGCTAAACCTTGATCGGCAGCCTTTTTATACCAAATCGCCGCTTGAGTATCGTCGAGAGGAGCGCCCCAGCCGGCGGCGTACATAAATCCTAAGTCATTTTCCGCCTTAGCGTCCCCTTGGTCAGCGGCCTTTCGATCCCATGCCATCTCCTGCTCGAAATCCTGGGTCACTCCAGCGTTCTCCCCATAAACCACGCCCAGGTTATATTCCGCCGGAGCGTAGCCCTGATCGGCGGCCTTTTTCAGCCAGGGGACTGCCTGCGTATCGTCCTCCTTGACTCCCAATCCCTTACTAAAAGAGAAGCCAAGTTGGTTCTCAGCTAAAGCATCTCCTTTCATCGCGAGAACCTCGAAAATCGAGATAGCTTTGATAGGATCCTTGGCTTGCCCCAGGCCATATTGATACTGCAATGCAAGGGCAAAAGTATCATCTTTATCCGCAGCCACTTTGATCCATTTGAACGCTTTGTCCATGTCCGGCGGCGCACCCAGAATCCCATCCATCAAATACAGGTAACCGAGGTTGCGAGCTGCATCGACATCGCCCTGCTCCGCTGCTTTTTCATACACGGCAGCTCTCTCGGGATAAGGTGCAAGTTCTGATCCGGGAGCAGACTTCGAATCCTGCGGTGAAAGCGGCCAGTGAAACGAATAGAGCGCTCCGCCGGGATCTCGGCAGAAATCGAATAGCAATAAGCAGCCCGAGAAAATCGCGGTAAGCACCGCCAACTGAAACCACGAGTTCGTCCAAAGAATACTTAGTTTTGTGGCGGTCACGGTAACCATCTGTATTTTCTGTCGAAATAGCCGAAATTCTCAAACATGGAAAGCTCGAGTTTCGGCGATCCGTTCGGCGCAATATTGTGCAGCATCACTTTTAGAGATCCTGCAGCATTAATCAGCGTCTCGGCTTCGAGCGTGACCAGTGGTCCGAAGGCGTCTCCGCCTCGCCTATAAGCGAGCTTTCCGCAAGCAACGGATATTTGGTGTCCCTTTGGCGGGCAAGGTCTATTCCGCCGTTGGCGTGACCGTGGAGGCCTAGTGTAATGTCCCTTAATTAGCTACGCAATTGGCTCGGCGTTTGGGGAGGGAGCGAGCGGGTTGGATTTGCTCGAGACGATGGCGCGCCCGGGCGATTTTCTCCAAAATCTTTTACACGCTCGCTGTCCAGACGAAGGGCGTTGGCGTGGTGTTCCATGCGGCGAGAAAGGCTACGATGGCCTGCTACAAGTCCTCGACGGTACGAAAGACACCCCGCCGCACGGCCTTCTGACTGAGTTCGGCAAACCAGCGCTCGATCAGGTTGAGCCAACTGAACTGGTGGGAATCAAGTGCAGGACAAACGCGGATGTTTTGCCAGCCAACGTCGAACCCGTTCATGGCCGTGGGTGCCGTAGTTGTCGAGGATCAGGTGCAGGGTCACGGTGCCAGGAAACTCCTCATCAAGGCGGCGCAAAAACTTCAGGAACTCCTGATGGCGATGGCGCGGGTAACACTCTCCGATGACGCGCCCTTCGACGACTTGGAGCGCGGCGAACAAAGTGATGGTGCCGCGCCGCTCGTAGTCATGGGTGAAGGTGCCGTACCGTCCTGGTTTGAGCGGCAGGCTTGGCCTGAAATGGGCAGGTCAAGAGAAGTTACGGGGCATTTGTTTTCGCTGGCGAATCGGAAGAAGAGGGGATCGTGAAGCTGACGGGATCAGTAGGAATACCTTCTCGCGACGCCTTCTCAAAGTCTTTCTGCACCTCTTCTGCGCTTTTCTGGGACGCTGCCGATTCCCGCAACGCCATCTCGACGTATTTTTGTGCCTCTTCTGTCTTTTTCTCCCTATCCCTCTGGTAAAAATGGTACGCCATGAAGGCGAGCAGGATCGCACAACCTATAATGGGCATCCAAGTTGGCCAATTAGAGGGAGAGCCGAAGAGGTCTCTTTTCGGTGTTCCAGAGGATTTATGCGTTGGGTCGCCCATCATGTCTCCTAGGCCTTGAAATTTTTCGCAACCCGGCGTCGCCACTCACAGAAGCAATATAGCTGCACCGCCGAATATTCAAGCAAAAGCGGTGAATCGTGAACACGACGAATGGAGCTAACCGCGCCTCACTTCGCCGGAGAAAACCATTGCTTAGCGGCACTATTTGAGCGTGAATCTGGCATCCACACCCTAGGAGCTTGCTGAAAAAGGCTTCAATTGGCTTGAACGCTTGATGGGGGGCGAGAGTCGAAGAAGAATGCGAGGCGAAGACGAAAAGCAGTTGGGATTGTTGAGCGTGATTAATCTGGAAGCGCGGGTGCGCAAAGATCACCCGCTACGGAGGATTAAGCCATGGGCGGATCGGGCGTTGGGAGAGTTGTCGCCGGTGTTTGCCGGGATGTACAGCGGCATTGGCCGGCCCTCAGTCCCACCGGAGCGGCTGCTCAAGAGTCTGCTCTTGATGGCTTTTTACAGCGTGCGCAGTGACCGGCTTTTCTGCGAGCGGCTGGAGTACGATTTACTCTTTCGCTGGTTTTTGGACATGGACGTGGAAGAGCCGGGCTTCGACGCCAGTACCTTCAGCAAGAACCGGGGCGACTCATGGAACACGAAGTGGCGGGGAAGTTCTTCGCCGAGGTCGTGGCGTTGGCGCGGTCGGCGCGGCTGCTCGACGATGAACACTTCACCGTGGACGGCACGCTCATTGAAGCCTGGGCCAGCGCGAAGAGCTTTCGGCCCAAGACCGAGGCGGATCAGGGACCCGACGATAATTTTCACGGCCAGCAGCGACGCAACGACACCCATCAAAGCACCACCGATGGTGACTCACGACTGGCTCGCAAAGGCCCCGGCAAGGAAGCCCGCTTGAGCTTCGGCGCTCATGCCTTGATGGATAGTCGTCACGGGTTGTGCGCCGACTTGAGTGTGACGCTGGCCACCGAAAGCGAACCCAGAGCGGCGGTCTCCTTGCTGGAACGCCAGCGCCGACTCGACCACAAGCCCTCGGTCGTGGCGGCGGATCGTGGTTACCACTGTCGCGGGGTGGTGGACTGGTGTCGCCAACATCTCGTCACTCCCCATGTGGCCACCGCACGCAACCGGCAAGTTCCCGGACTCGACGGACGCACGGTACGCACGAAAGCTTATCGGCGCAGCCAGCACATCCGGCGCGGGGTCGAGCGTATCTTCGGCTGGTGTAAAAGCGTGGCCGGTTTGCGCAAGACTCGCTACCGGGGATTACCCCGCGTCACCCTGCACGCCCAACTCGTCGCCACCGCCTATAATTTGCTGCGCATCGCCAATCTGATGCCGGTGTCAGACTGAAAAAGAAGCCCGCAGATCGATCAACTAGCTCACGGATCAAGCCCGTTCACTTCTATATCCAAGTCGGAACTGCTCTTTTATCCCTCCCTCTCCTCTTTCAGTCCGATAAATCCCAAACTTGTCGCTTTTTCAGCTAGCTCCTAGGCGAGCACCTTGACGACTTTTGAGGAGATTGGCGAGCTTGGGGCCAGCATTCCGAACCCGTTCTCCCAATACTCCAGCACCACCCGCGAAACAAACGGTGTGGCCTGTCTTGATGTCAATCTTGGCGGTTAAATCGAATCCGCAGGAAACACGACGTCGATCCCATCAAGCGTGCCAAGGATAGAAGGCACGCGAGAGATCGACGCCAGTCATTTATTATAAGTCTCTCCCAAAGCGCGACGCCGCAGGAAAACTCATTCTTATCGCTAAAGGTGAGCCTGCCCATATTCCCTTTATCCGATGGTCCAATGTTTTCAATCTCGACCAAACGGAGGGCGTTCGAGCCCCCGAATTGCCCGCCATCCCCGAAACCGTAGCCTCCTTGGCGCGGGCCGAAGCGCGCGTCACCCAGGCAAACCTTTGCCCCGTGCGCCACGAGGGATTCGCCGCAGCCTATTCGACCCGCGAGGATATCATTCGGATGCCTCCGCCCCCAATGTTCCATAATATCGAGAAATACTATCACACTCGCTTCCATGAAATGACCCATGCCACCGGCCACGGATCACGTCGACCATGCGGGAATCCCTATGCCGTTCTAATTCGCACCGATCTCCGATCGGCACACTCCAGCGAAATGGAACGGAAGGTTTTGCTTTGCTGACCCCGAGACGTTAAGGGTCAAATATACACACTTCGGTGTATCCGCCACGACGTAGCGGGAACGCGATGCTAGATGCGTGGCGGGCGAGCAAAAAAGAAGGCCCTGCGGTGCGTCGCATGACAGATGCTCGCGCAAGAGCGCGCCTGGCTCAGTGACGGCAAAGCGATCTGCTTACCCGATCCACCACGTAGGGCAGAAGGAAGATGGGCCGGCCTCGACCCATACCGTCAGAGTCCTTTTTGGCCGCATCTGCGAATACCGTGCAAACGTGAGCTATACGAAATGGTACACCTTGGGCAATACAAACATGAACCTGTTACGTGAAGGCGGGACATTAATCGGCATCTTAATCAGATATTCTTTTTTTCACCCTGCTCTTGATCCATTTTATCGGGAGGAGAAATCTTACTCTTGAAAGGCGATATAGCAGCAAGGAGGAAAGCGAGAGCAGCGGCACAAAAATACCATCGATAGGGAGCGTCATGAACCGCGGCCCCGAACGCCTGAGCGATGTGGTCAGAGGAGCAATAATGGAACAGGCCCTGGCCGTCGTTCTTTGCTTCAAGTCGAAATTCCGACAGCACCGCGCCGAGAAAGCAGCTCAAAAACGTCAGGATGGAAGCGCCAAGGCGGAGGGGTATCGTGTTGCTCCGTCCCGATTTGGGCAGGTAATAGCTAATCCCAAGGGCTATGGGCATCAGCATAACGAAGTTCACCTTCGGATCGAAAAACATCAAGTAGATGGCCCCCACCAACGTGGCACAGCCAGCGTTGTTGAAATCCTCATCCCAGAGGTCCTCGCCCCAGAAGCTCCCGTCCGGTGCTTTTTCTTTTACCGATTTGTCCATAACCGTGATCCTACCCATCCCTGAAGCACGTTCAAGACCGCGAATATTGTGCAGTGGGAACGTTTTGAGGACGGCAGCTAGAAACCGATAAACGTCGATTACATCGCCGGGGCAACGAAAGGAATCGCACGAAGCCATTGAGGGGTCCGGTCCGGTTCAAGGACGGGCAGAAGCTAGTCATCGAGTTCGATCTCATGGAAGCCAACACCTTTGACGCCAAGAACGGCGTTCTGGTGTCGCGTGCCTACCTTGACAGACCGCCGTCTGTCTGAGAGTGTCCTTCACCCGATGGACTCATCCAAACCTCGAACAGGAGATTCCAATGACGGTCTTCTTCGACTTGCTCATTTTAGCTTTTTTGGTCGGCGCTCCTATCTACTTCGTCGGCCTTTTTTTCGTCTACCGGAAGAGGCGTCGGCCGGGGATCGTCTTCTGGCTGGTTAATCCCGCGGTCGGGGTGATCTGGATTGCTTTCATTCTTATTCTGGTGTTTGTCCTACGGCTTAAGACGCACAACACCGCCCAAACTGCTTCGGCGCCGGCGACCTCTCCAGCTCCGGTCGGTTCGGCGGCTAACAGTTCCAGTACGAGTGCTCTCCATTTTCCTGGCACTTGGAAGAGGGACTCCGACGGCAAGACTTGGCTCAACGCGTCTGAGGCCGACAGAGAAGCGCTTGCCGCCGCCTTCGCCTCCGCCGGCAATCAGCACACGGCGACGTTTTTCTATACGAACCTGAACGAGGCCTACGATAATCCTTCCAGTCCCGGCTTCACCACCTCCCTCCTGGTCATGTTCCTGGTCTTGGATGGCATTAGCCCGGCCAAATCCTATCCAACCTTCATTGCGCGCACCCTCGGGCTCATGGCCCATGATGTTTTCATTAGCCATTCTACCAAGGACACGCAGACGTCCGACGCCTCTCAGGCTCCAGCAATATTGTTACGGAGAACGACTCTTTCGTCTTTCTGGCGTAACTGATCCCACGTCGAGTCGGTGACGAGTTATTATGTGGTCATGACTATGCCGCTATTTCTTCGTCTTCAGAAGTTCAGTTCGAATTTCGTCGAGCATTTGTACAAATTTTGCTCCGGGAAGGGCGCTCCCCGATTTTTCAGGCCTCCCGGTATCGTGGGTGAAGGGACGAGGATGGGTTAGCAGGAAAGCAGTTAGAATTTCAGGGTTTTGCGCTAAACTTCGCGGATCGCTTCCTTGATCAATTGATGGTGCTCTGGACTCCCGAATCGATATTCTGTATTTTCGTAAATAAAACTGTCTGATTTGGGCGCGTTTTTTGCTGGGCTTATTGCGGCGGGTCCGGCTAATTTTGCGATTCGTCCTCGCTCGCGGATATCTGGCCATTTAAGGCCCTGATACCACCCTTCGATAGATCGATAGTGCTTCCCATGAAAAATGAAGCGCCTTCGCGCAAAATTGGACAGTTGCTGGCCTATCGAATCAGTAGCTGTGCTGGCGGCATTAAGCGGCTCAAGTTGATTTGAGTCATCCGCCTTTGGAACTTCGTCTGTCTACATAAAGGCATCGAAGCAGAATGAATTCATTTAACCGCAATGAAAAGGCGGGAGGAAGTGGCCCAATCATCCGGATCATTGTGAAGTGAGACATGGTGTTGTCCAGATCCGTAAGAAAGGGTGTGTGAGTTCGCCACCCCGGCATAAGTGCGATAAGCCGGGAAGGGCTCGCCCGGAAAGTTCGGCATTGGTTGCGACAGTATAACCGCTCTGGAGGACCTTGCTATGGGTCGAGCCTGGATTTCTGCAGCCAGTAATTGAACGGGCTCTCCGGTTGCGGTGTATGCAGCTCGGACCAGGAAACTCTGCACCAAATCGGCTGCGTAAACACACCGCTGACGGTCATCAATGAACGACCGTGCGACAGAAAGGATCAGCTGGTGGATGATACCTTGATCGTTCGTGATGGCTCGGAGTTCAACTAACTTTCTGAACGCCTCGCCAGTCGGTTTAAAGGAAGTTTCGTTGTGACCATCATCCCGCTCCGCTTCCGCCAACCGAGCCAAGTGGAAGAACGTAAACAGGTCGTCCGACATCGCAACCCTTGCCAACTTTGACCCGATCAAGCTCGTAGGATACGGCATCTCTAGTTCCTAAACAATTATATCCACTAAGGCGATTCTAGCTGCATTGACTGTTTTGACGACCTTGCCGCCTTTTCCTTGCGCTTCGTCAATACGGCCATAATACTCGGCTCGCATAGCAATCACAAGACGTGGAGGCACGATGGCCGCCCCTTTTCAAACAGACTCTGGAACACCAAATATGGACTTCCTCGTTACTCCTTCAACCCGGGCCCCTGTTGTCGCCTGTGCGATCCTGCTCGCTCGACAAACACATGCCAATTTTTACCAGACGAAATAATGAAGACCTCTGCATTCCCTCCAAGCCTCTTACTCGTCACATCATTTTTGATCCTGATGGCGCTTTGCGCCCACGCGCAAACCTTCTCGGTGCAAGGCATCCAGGCATATAAACAAACAAACGATTTCGAAGGCATGCACAACTACGCCACCGCGTGGACGCGGGCCGAGCCGAATAACGGCGATGCCTGGTTTGGCTTGGGCATGGCCGACTTTTACCTGGAGAACGATACCGAGGCGATTTCGAGCATGAGACACGCCATCCAGCTCAGTCCCGATAACACGGTCTTCTATAATAATTTGGCGGCTGTGTACGCGCGGAGAGGGCACGTCCAGTCAGCCTTGGTGATTCTTGACAAGGAAGGCCCTGCGGCGAAGAAAGCCAACGATCCTCAAATCTGGTACATCCTTGGCAACGGCTACCTCAAAATCAAGGCAGCTCGCGATGCGGCGGCGATGTATACAGAGGCTCTGACGCTCTCTCCCGATTATGCTGCCTGTTGGACGAATTTAGGGGTAGCGCTGGAAATGACCGGTGATACGAAGGGCGCCATGGCGGCCTACAACCATGGCAAAGCTTTGGGTAATGACTTAGGCGGACATAATGCGGATTATTTAAAACAGGAAATCGCCCAGGCAGTTGCCGATGCCGCCTACTATGCCGCGCTGAGTACTCCTGCCCATCGAGCGAATGTCGACTACAGACTGCGTCAGATGCACCCGGGGTCTCCCGAATAGCTCATTATCCTGTTACAGTAATAGGTCGATTCTCATTAGCTGGAAGAAGCCGAACCGTAAATAAGTCAGCTAAACACCGGAAAGCACTATGGAAACAAATCTGGATGTTCTACGGCAGGCGGCCTCCGTCTCACCGGACAACGTTCCTCTCCTCCTCTTGCTAGGTGAAGGCTGCCTGCAGGAATTCCTTCTGGATGAGGCCAACCAGCATTTTAGCCAAGTGCTCGCGCACGATCCCGGAAACTTTGCCGCTCATTTCGGTTTGGCGCGCATTTCCTATAAGAAAGGCCATCTTTCGGAGGGAATCGTACGCGCGGAGGCACTCGCCGCCACGCATCCCGGGAAAGGTGAAGTCTGGAGGCTCCTTGCGCATCTTGCGCTGGGCGAAGGACGCATGGACGAAGCGCGCAAATCGTACGAGACAGCCAGGGAAGTCGATCCCGGAGTGCGCGACGAAAAGCTGGAGTCCGAACTGTGGGCAAGGAAGCCATCTGCTACGACGACGGCCCCGAAGACTGACCTGCCGTCTCACGCGACGGGTTTTAAACCCGGGCCCGATCCGGACGACCGGGCTGATTTAGTACCCGCGGAAAATGACACGCCGGAAAATCCGATAGCTGACTTGGATTGCGAATTCGAGCGTCCCACCATCACGTTTGCCGATCTCGGCGGAATGGATGGAGTGAAACAGGACATTCGGATGAAAATCATCTACCCCCTGCAGAATGCCGAGCTTTTCCGCCAATACGGAAAGAAGACCGGTGGCGGCATCCTTCTCTATGGCCCTCCCGGGTGTGGCAAGACGATGCTTAGCCGGGCGACGGCGGGAGAAATCAAAGCGACTTTTCTGAGCATCGGCATTCATCAAGTGCTCGACATGTGGCTGGGCAACAGCGAAAAAAACCTGCACAAGATCTTTGATGTCGCCCGAAAAAATAATCCGGCAATCCTATTCTTCGACGAGGTCGATGCCCTGGCCAGTGATCGTTCTTCGATCAAGCACGGCGCTGGACGCAATGTCATCAATCAGTTCCTGGCCGAAATGGATGGAGCTACCAGCAGCAATGACGGAATTCTTGTACTGGGTGCCACGAACGCTCCTTGGCAGGTCGATTCCGCGTTCCGGCGTCCGGGGCGCTTTGACCGGGTCGTCTTCGTTCCACCACCCGATGAAGAGGCGCGCGTTTCCATCATCGAAATCATGGCGCGAGGGAGGCCTATTACGAATCTCGATGCTCGCGCGTTGGCCAGAAAAACGAAGGATTTTTCAGGCGCCGATCTCAACGCCGTATTTGACGTGGCAAGTGAGGAAAAGCTCACTCTTGCCATGCGTGAAAAACGGGTGGTGCCCATCTCGACGGACGACTTGATTCGTGCCGCAAAATCCATGCAGTCTTCCACGAAAGCCTGGTTCGAGACGGCAAAGAATTACGCTCTCTACGCCAACCAAAGCGGATTTTATGACGATGTGCTCTCTTTTCTCGGCCTAAAAAAATGAGCGAGAGGCCGGGCTACTCGGCCAGCCTGCAGCGCGGCCAGTTGCTGCGTCAAAGCGGGCGGGACTCTGAAGCGTGCCAATACTTCAAAAAGGCGATTGAGGCTGATCCTGAGCAGCCTCAGGCTTATCTGGAACTTGCGCTTTCACTGAGCAATTTGCCTGGAGGGCAAACCGATTCTCTCCGGGCAGTGGATCGAGCGGTGGCACTTGCTCCAGAGTCTGCTTACTTCATAGGGAACAAAGCTTTTCTGCTTTCGCATTTTGGAAAATATAAGGAAGCCTTGGCGGTCGCCGGTCACGCCCTTTCCAGTGATCCGAATAGTTTTATCGCTCACCTCGCGCAGGCTAATGCGTATACGAAAACTGCGGAGTGGGTGAAAGCGGAACACTCAACGCGACGCATGTTGGAAATTGATGCACAAAACATTAATGCCCTCAATCTGCTTGCCCAATCTCTGCGTTTTCAACGCCGATACCGCGAGAGCCGTGAGACCACGGCCAGGATCCTTGCCTTGGTTCCCAACGATGCCTTTGGGCAGACGAACGCAGGCTATGGCGCCTTGAATGTTCATGATCATCGTCGCGCTAATCAACATTTTCTTAATGCCCTGCGGGTCGATCCCTATTCTGAACACGCACGTTTCGGCCTCCTCCAATCTCTCCGTGAACGCGTTTGGATCTATCGCATTAATTTAAGGGTGCTCCTTCTGTTTAATGATAAAGAAGCGTTAAAATTATTGAAGCTGGCCTTCGTTCTTCTTAGCGCACTTACCCTTGGGCTCTTCCTGGTCTTTCCGTTTCTCTATCTGCTTCTCGCCCTCACCCTTCAACCTGTCAGCAATTTCTTTCTGCTGATGGAACCGACAGGCCGCCGCGCTCTCACTCGAGGTGAAAAATTTCGAGCCACGCTGACCGGCCTCCTCGCTCTGGGTCTAATTCTTTTTTTCGCTTTTACCCGGCTCCACGTCATCTCCGTCATGCTGGGCGGCTATCTTTTAGCCTTTGCCGTGGGAGTCTATTGGCCTCAATGGGCCGACGCCCGGCGTGCGAGTCGAGAGGAGAAGTTGATTGCCAAAGCGTAACCCCCGAAGTCGGCATGCTCCCTCAGGATCCTCCGAAATCAATTTCAGCGAGCCCGGAGATGAAGCACCAGGAGGGCAGCCCAGCCCACCAACGCCACCAGGCCCAGGCCAAATCCGAACCACCCCACCCTGCTGCCTCCACTTCCCGCAAAAGCGCCGCAAATCATCGCCAGAGGTGAGAGAAAGAGTGGGAACACCAGCAACGAGATGATCGCCAAAACCAAGCTCGCGATGGCAGGAACTTTCGCGTCGTCAAATGTCCATTCGCTAAAGATCCAGTAAATGAACTGACATAAGAACATCACGGGAAACCAAATCGCAGCAGCAAGCATGAGGATCAGGATCAGCTCCGCCGGAAACTTCATCCATCCGGGTAGGTGCCAGTAATCAATCAGGCGATCGAGGACCCCCATCAGTCCCAAATGCGTTAAGAGAACGTAGATCGCCCAGAAGAGATACTTCATGGATTACTTCGCCGGCGCGGCCTGGGACCGGAGTTGATTGGCGCGATCCGTATCGGCGGCCGCTCCGGCATGGTCGCCGAGATTCTCTTTCGCTTTGGCGCGAGCATCGAAAAACTTTGGATCAGTGGATTTGACGCTGATCGCGGCATCCAGGTTCATCAGGGCACCTTGGTAATCGCCGGCGTCTAGCAGCTTTATGCCCGATTGGTAATCGTCATTCGCCTGATAATCCGTAAGAACTCCACTGGCTAACGCGTTTTGTGCCATTTTTTGGAGCTTATCCTCCCTTTGCTCTTTTATGCTGCTGTTGTACCAAATGGTTGCACCTATCCATAAGATGAGGATGATAACGTAAAGCGACACTTGAGCGATCGTCTGCTGTCTGGCCTCTTCCGCAATAGGTCGCCAGATTTTGCCTCCAACCAGGCACACTTTCGTATCGGCCGGAATTTGATTCGCTTTCTGCATCCGGCGCAATTCAGACAGCTTGAGTGGTCCTTGCTGGGTCGTTCCGTCTGTCATGTAATAGTATTGCTTCATACCGGAAGGAGAGGGAAGTGCATCGATCTTGTTCTGTCATTTGAGCCTTTATTGATGGCCCTGTCGAACCTAAAGCGACATTCGCTTTGGGAGCGATAATTTCATCCCCATCGAGCGACCGATGGTTGCTTTCTAGGAAGTTTAGCGTAACCAAGCATGCGAAGATGAGTCGGTCAGGCTAGATAAACGAGCATATCTGAGGTTTTACCTCCTCCGCCCCCTGTCTCGCGAAAAAGACGCTTAGGCTGTCTAGGCTGGGGCGCGTTGATTGTGTTCCTTCTTGTTGTTGGCTTCTTTATTCTCGTTGCCATTAGTATGCACAATGTGGGATGGATGCAGGCCGTCAGCAGCGACGAACTTGAATTTCAATTTGTTCCAAGCGGACCCGATTGGATCACCGATGCGGCTAATACGGACACAGCCATCAGCGATTTCGAGACAAAGCTGCAGAACAACCGGGCCGCCACCCTTACGTTTACTGCGAACCAGATTAACAATACGCTGGACGGCATTTTCGAGTCGGGCCACGTTGGTCTCAGGCCGATTTTTACTTTCACCGGTAGCGAGGGAGAGGTGAAACTAAGTGTCGCCCCGATGGGATCTCCAATGGATCGGTCAAGGGGCGCTATCTCAATCTGGATATGACCTTCGAGCCCAAAATCGATTCGAGCAGCAAGGAAATTCAGATCATCCCTCAATCCATGGTATTCACCGTCCCCACAGACGGTAAAGATTCCCAGGAGGGCGATGCTGTCAGCAAGAAGCCTCTTGACCCGTCAGATGTGTCCGCCGCTATTACCCTGATCAATGGCACGCTCAACCATTTCCTCGAAGCTGATCCAACGGGAAAATTGATTCTCGACCATGCGACGTCGATCAAGATAGAGAACAGCCAGTTGGTGATCGAAGCTCAGTAAGCTCCGAATCGAGCAGTCAAATGGCAGTTACTGCCGCGTCGTCGCTAAGCCTATCTCTAAAAATAACATAATTTACGAAGCCGAGTCGAACCGCGGAGTGAAATTTGATACCATCAAATCGTTCGCATAAAAAGGCGAGATGCCCCACCGTTTGAGAGGGAATAATTACGCCTGGTGGCGGACCTCGAAACTTCCGAGAAAGTTCGGCCTCCGAGGTCTGCACACTGTTGAGATACGTACGGTCCGTCAGAATCAAAATCTGATCCCTTTTGGCGGCTACTCGCGTCTTGAACATGCTTCGGGGATGGCTAGGGTCAAGGTTATGGAAAATCAATAAAAGAAAAAGCACCGGACGGGAACGGCTGGGACTATGATTTCCCCAACGCTGTCTTTGCCATGTTTGGGGGGGCCATTTACTTGATGTTTTTCAGCCCGAAGGTGAACATAGCTATGCTGATGCCCATAGCCCTTGTAATTAGCTATTACCTGCCCAAATCGGGACCGAGCAACACGATACCCCTCCGCCTTTGCGCTTTCACCCTGACGCTTTTGAGCTGCTCTTTTCCAGCGCCTATCCCCACCAAAACCTTTTTCGCCAAGTCTGCCAACGCTTAAGCAGCGCCTAGCGCCGGTCGAGTGCTGCCCCCGGCACGAAAAAACAATGGGGGTTGGGGGAAGTGTCCTCACCATCAGCTCCACGAGCCGAAAAGACCGCACGGAGCGACCAGCCCAGCGAAAAAATCAAATAAAATGCGAGCCGCCCGCACGCATAAAAACGGGTGAAATATCCGGGCTAAAGCACTCCTATTGACCTGAACGGATTCTACCAAAATTGGCTGGCTTTCACTAATTCGATTTAGACGCGGCGGCTGTCTATCCTAACCGCGATAAGACTATGCTTGGATTTGTTTCCCGACAGCGCGCTATTCGAGCGAAATAATGGTCTAGTCGGCTGCACTTCTTAGGGTTATCCTCGCAAGGAGTTCGGCGACGCTTTTCATGAAACTGGCTCAATCTGATAATACCCGTCTGGTGATTCTTGATAACAGGATTTTCATGGGCTCTATTCTGGTGTTCCCCTGTCTCGTGTTCTGCTTTGCATTAGGGTATGGCTATATTCACGGTGCCAACCTGGATGTCGGATTCATTCTCCCTGCAGTAATAGCGGTGGGCACGGTTGTGTTCGGGCTTGCGCTGGCCAAATTGAGCGTTTTCACCCTCGACCGCATAGCGCGGCAATACGAATGCAAAACGACCTCTATTTTTGGGTGTAGCATTCGCACGGTCTCCTTCGATGGCATCACGGGCGCTGAAATACAGTGGAAGTATGGGAACGATCCGTCGCCGTCGTATCGCGTCGTGCTGCAGACTTCCGAAGGGGATCTTCCACTGAGCTTAGGCTATAGTTCGGACCAGGACGAATGTGAAAAAGTGTGCGACGCGGTGAATGCGCTTCTCGGGAAGGGCGCCTGCCCTTAAGCGAACATGCAATGAACCGTCATGAAGCTTTCTGATCCATGGTGGGTACTTCTCCTTGGAGTTCAAGCAAAGCTATGACGGGAGGACACGGCTTCTTGGACAATTGCGGCAATTTCGTTTCCCGCTTGCGCTCCCGTTTTGGATTCTTCTCTACCGAGATTCGCGGTCGCCGAATTTGCATTGGGCTGCGGCACTGCTGGGATGTTTTTTAGGAAAGTTTTGCCCTATTGCCCTTCGAACTCGCCCTCCAAGTTATGTGACGTTGTTGGTTATGTGGAGCTGCTCGTCGCCGTCCCTCTTGTTTTTCGCGGCGGTGGTGGCTTTTACTCCACATAACTAAGGGGTTGTCGGGCCGTGGTCGTCGCCCTGTTTTGGGTGGATGACAACAGCACTTAGCCAGATGTTCGTCCGGCTTCACTGCCGGTATACCCGTTCAGCTCATGTCGAAGACCTTAATGGCTTCGCGCAATGGTTGATCGACCGACAATATAACTTGGATGGCGCGAGGAAGACGGTACGAGACACGATGCGTTCCCTCGATGCCTTCGATCGCCGAGCACGTGTGACCTCCTGTACTTGAAGAACGCGCTATCAATCTACTGATGCGACGACTGACGGCTCCAATCGTTGGCGCAACGAAAGCGGAGC